>Ga0209491_10009238_pt1 | contig 12171 bp, 9 predicted proteins | sample BON02_FD_187213 | JGI IMG/M metagenome (GOLD analysis project Ga0209491, IMG submission 187213) | Freshwater microbial communities from Lake Bonney liftoff mats and glacier meltwater in Antarctica - BON-02 (SPAdes) (version 2) | ecosystem: Environmental > Aquatic > Freshwater > Ice > Glacier... | reverse complement strand
GCTTTTCCCCTGGCCGAATTCCCATTTCATACGTTTCTGATCCGGGAGCGACGGCCTCGACCAGGTCAGTGATCTTCATGCTGGGAATTCGAGGGACGTACAACTCCCCGCCCTGCATGGAGTCAAATGAATCAATCACAAACTTCACCGCTTGCGGCAAGGTAATCCAGAACCGGGTCATGCGTGGATCAGTGATTGGTAGGGGTTTTCCTTCAGCGACCAACCGGCGAAAGAACGGAATAACCGAACCCCGACTGCCCATTACGTTGCCGTAACGGACAACGGACATGGTGGTGCCGAAACTGTAACTGTAATTATTTGCAGTGACAAAGAGTTTGTCCGCGGTGAGTTTGGTCGCCCCGTAAAGGTTGATGGGTGAAGAAGCTTTGTCAGTGGATAGCGCCACGACTTTTTTGACACCGGTTTCAATCGCGGCGTCAATAACGTTTTGACTCCCCAGAATGTTTGTCTTCACAAATTCAAATGGGTTGTACTCGGCGGTGTCCACCTGTTTCAAAGCGGCCGCGTGCACGATGTAATCGACTCCGTGAAATGCGCGCATCAGTCGGTCTTTCTCGCGGACGTCTCCCAGGAACCAGCGAAGCCTAGGATCTGGGCCGCCGAATGCTTCCTGGAATTCAGCCCGCATCTCCGACTGCTTGAGTTCGTCACGGGAGAGAATTGCTACTCGGCGGGGATTGTGGTGGGTGAGAATCTCTTTGATGAAGGCCTTGCCAAATGAACCGGTGCCTCCGGTGACCAGAATCGAGGAGTTCTCAAGAATTGACATCGCCCAAGGTTACCGTTGTCGGCCTTGGAGTGCGCTAATGACTAGTTCGGCGCGCGCCCAGTCACTCTCGGTGTCTAAATCTACGCTGCGCCAAGCGGGCAGGACACAGCCTTGGGCGCGCGTTAAAACAGGCTCGGGGTTGTACCAATCTCGGGCAAAGCCCCAAATGAAAGCACCGGCGTCAAAGTAGCGGCCGGGCAGGTCTTGGGTTCGGGTGGAAGCGAATTGTGGTGAAATCGACTCGAGGTTTCCGTTCGAATCAAGAGACATGGCCCGTTCAATCGGGTGCGGGTACTCAACTACTCCGGTTACCAGCCTGGATGAGTCCGCCGTCAAGGAGTCAACCAACTGCCCGAAACCCCGCGCGAAATCCAGCGGATCAAGGGTCACCGCCGTTGCGTATAGGCAGGCAACGGGCGTCGTGTCTTTCACCATATCAAGTTCAGTCAAGACGCCGAGGGCGTGATTAATCACGGGCAAAAGAGGAGTGTGGTCACCTGCTAAATCACCGGGTCTCTCAATGACCTGGACTCCGAGGGAGCTAGCCATAGCGGATATTTCGGCAGCGTCGGTGCTCACAAAGATCTGCTCGCCCACCTTGCTGGCTCTGGCAATCGCGATTGTTCGCTCCAATACGGCAATGCCATCGAGAAGTCGAGTGTTTTTGCCCGGCATCCGTTTGGAGCCGCCCCGGGCTGGGATTACCACGATTGGCGCCAATGGCTCTAACACGGCTCTAGCCTACGCGGACGCTAACCTGAGCCGGTGGAGGAAGAAGCGCAATTGGCCCGTGGCTTTAATCCCCCCGAGCAAAACCGACTGTGGCGAGACGTACTGCTGCCGCGATCTGTCATCCCCCTCTATTGGCTCTACAAGGCAGCCCTCGTGCCGTCATTCGTGTTGGGTAAAAAGCCCAAGGCAATTGAGAGTGTCGCCATTGAGTCCGGGAAAGTCGGTTGGACACACGTCTACTTCGAAGAACTTGAGGGATCAGCGAAAGACTTCTTTGGGACAGATCAGGTCGTGCGGCAGGTGATCGATCGGGATGCTACCTACTTCCCGCAGTTTCGAACCAATCAGCGGAAGCAGAACCCAAACCTAGTGATCATTGACGTTCGGACCTCAACCCAAAGCTGGAGCGGGGCTTTAGTGGAAACCTTCCGCATGACGCACCTGCTCTTGCGACATGGGATCACACCGCTTGTGGTCCTGACTGATGCTTTCTACCGCAGGCACCGTTGGCAAGCAGCAGTGCTGACCGCGTATCGGGGGAGTGTGGTGACGTTTTCAGCCAAAGAAACCGTGCGCAAAATATTTCCTCACAACCGCATTGAGGGAGCGCTGTTCATGCCGATCAGCCAGCAACGTTTGATTTGGCTCAAGGAACAAAAAGCACAGCGTCGGTCAACAGATGCTCCAGTCAAAATCACTTTCATCGGATCGATGTACTCACCGCGCGAAGAATTCTTGGACCTAGTAAAAATTCGCTTAGCGAAAAAGGGAATCGGACTCGAAATTAATGGTGATAAGGCCGGCACCAGCAATGATCAGTACTGGGCCAAACTCGTTAACTCAGACATTATTTTGACCACCACCTTGCAAGGCCCCCAGCGTTCATACATGGACTGGGTTTGGGTACGCCAGGCAGTGTTTCGCTACTCAGAGACGATGGCTGCTGGAACAGCCCTCGTTGCCGGGAAGGTGGACGGGGGCTTCACCTATTTTGACAACGGCAAAGAATTCCTTGAATTTGAAAGTGTCGATGAGTGCGTGGGGGCATTGCTACGCCTTGCTAGTGATCCTGGGTTATTGGCTTCGATTAGTTCCCAAGGACACGAGAAAATCAGTGAGTATGTAAATACTGGAAGGTTCTGGCGTGACGCGTTACCGATGACGCTACTGAAAACTAGGCCAATGTCAGAGGAATAGCTGTAACGGAAATACCGATCCCAGCGCCCGGATACCAGTGATTAGCGGGGACTTCGCGAAAAAATAGGTAGGGGCGATCCTGCTGTCGGGAAAAATCGTTGAGCTTCGTATTGGTATGGCTGTTGTCGCCGAGGACTATTGAATTCTTGGCGAGCAGCGGCAAAACCGTTTCGTATTCCCGAGCTTCGTACGCGGCACTGTGGTCACTATCGTTGATAAAGAAATCAATAGGCGTTTCGATCGTGCGAAGAGTAGTGATTGAGTCGCCGTAAGCAATTCTCCCCTCTTGCGCGTAGCGGCCGCTAAGGAGTGCTCCGGCGCCAGGATCGATATCTGTTCCTAAATAGCGACCGGGTGATCCGTCCGCTCGGTTGCGCATCAAGGCGCTGGTAAGCACACAGGCCCCGACACCATGATGGACCCCAGTTTCAATGATCAACTTGGGCTTGAGCACTCGTGCCAGCGCGTACCATCCGATCCTTCTTCCATAAGCAAGTTGCGCATCTCGCATTAAAGGATCGTCAATCCAGGTTTGTGAGAGGTGCTCGCGCAGGTTCTCATCCGTTTGTATTTCATTGATGAATCCGTCAATCAAATTAGGTGATTCGCCACTAATCGCAGCGATCAGGGAGCTGAGTTCCCGTTGATTGTCGGGCGTTAACTCGTAGTAGAAATTGTCTGACTCCGTGCGTTGTTTGGTCCAGTTGTCCGCGAGTGCTAATTTTGGGCGGAAGTACGGCTCAACAATTTTGCGTCGGGAGCGTCTTTGGTTGACGGGTAAGGCCAACCATTTCTGATAGGCCGGCCGGGCGAAAGCTCGAAATTTGGAATCAAAGCTCATTAGTCCCCTACATCGAGCGCTCGTTTGTTTTGGCACTGGAATCTTAACCCGCAGGTGTTTGGGATTGAGAAGGCCCAAGTCCAACTATGGTGCCCTATTTACGAGTAATCGTAGCCCAGGAACCTTTAGCAACCGAGCTCCGATCCAGACCCGCAATCTGCGAAGCCCGCGTCGGTCGTCAATGATGGTAACGCGGAATCTTCGCAAAAAGGCACGAAATAAGTTAGGGAAACTGACATAGGACGCGAGTAGTTGTTTGGGTGAAGTAGATACAGACAAAACCCCTTCACCGCGGGAATAGTTAGAATTCACCACTACCGCAACGTAACCGCGGGCAAGATCCTCATTACTTACTTCACGCATGAGGTAATCCAAGTGTTGGGTTGAATTGTGAAATGTTTTCACGATTGGTTCGCGAGCAAAAATTTCAATGGCACCGGTGTGCAACAGCCAAGTGTTATACCAGGTTGGCTCATACGGTGAAATAGTTAGAGCATCTTTGTAATCCCAGCCTCGAGGTGCGAGAAAGTCTTCCATAAAATTTTTGAGCACAATCCCAGAAAAGACGGCATGGCCATGCACCGTTAACAACCAACGGCCCTGATACCCGATCTCAGCACGAATCTTTTCTAGGGACTTCATCCGATTTACCCAAGTATCGGTGTAATACCCGGGCTCGACTTGAAGTTCGCGGTCTTCTGTGACAAAGGTAAACGGGATCCCAGGTCGTGCCATGAAATCTGTGCGAGTGAAGTCTCGAATAAAAACGGCATCAGAATCAACGCAGAGGTAATTTTCACAGAGCCCAAGTTCCCAAAAAGCTAACTTGACGATCTCCTGATTAATGTATCCCGGGCCAAACCCAGCCGTCTGTTCGTGAACCAGATGTGCAGCGAAAAGCTTCTCGCTTAATACTTCAACGCCACCCCCTGCAAATGGCTGGAATTGAGCAAGATCGCCCTCTGGAACGACCAGGTAAACGGGTAGTGAATCTTTGTTGTGTTGATGAATTGAAACCAGGAGTCGCAGCGCGTATTCAAGGTCAGCCGAGTAACTCTTAACAAGTAACGCGAGTTCAGCCATGTGATTTCCTGCGGGCAATCACACCGTCCCATTTGAATTCGATTCCTTCTGAAGTGCGACCGGAAGGTTCAATACCTGAAAACTGGGCCAAGATCTCAAATCCGCTCAACTCAGCGTTAATCCACGAACGAGAAAACACCCATGCCGGGTAGCTCGCCGAGTAAATGTGTGTGGGGACAACTTGCAGGCATGCGGTCTTGCCGCCAACATTTGCGCTCGCTTCACTGATCGGAGTCCGATCAATAATTACCGTGTTGGCGGTGGTACCCAGTAGATGCTTCAATATTTGTTCAGGTTCGGGGAGGTACTGCAGAACACTGGACAGCAAGATCACATTAGGAGTAAGTGAGGCATTGCAAGACTCGACACTGTCAAAAAATTCAACTGATTCCTGAACAAGGGCTTTGCCGGCATGAACAAAGTTGGGTTGCTCAACTATGCCCCATTTCACTTTGATCCCCGACAACATTGCCCGGTGCTGCCAAAAAACGGAACCAAGTGACCCACCGAAATCTAGCACTCGTAGCTCACCCTCTCGGGCCGCGACGTTGAGCAAAGCGCTCAGAACGGGCCAGCGGTACTCCTCAAGGTCAAAAGCCACGCCGTCACGTTCAAACACATACTCGCCTCGCAGAACTCCCTGCGTAGCCCGGGTCACACGTTGCAGAATCAAGTCACTGTCATAACCATTACTTTGGTCAATGGCTGTAGCCCATGAGCCAATCGAGTCGTCGAAACGGGTTTGGTATCGGCTACGCCCACCAGCCCATTGACTGAAAGCCGGTGGGATAAGCCAGGAACGCCAACTCACTAGGGCTCCAACGGTGGGAATCGTGTCAGCAATCCACCCAGGCTTTCTAGGCCGACCACTTGCTTGTCTATGTCAAGCAGGATCAACTGACGAGCGAGAACTTCTGGTGGGAGGGCGCTAAAGGCTGGATGAACTTCACTCCACATTCCACGATTTTGCAACCATTCGTCTAATTGCCATTTAACAATCGGTGCAGCGATGGTTTCGACTCCGACAACACCGGACAGAAGCCTGGTGCAGGTATACATCGTTTGACCTGAAGGAAGCGCCGACGGTGCTGTTGCACTACGTGGCAAAATGATGCATCCAATTGGGTTTGAGGCAAGGGTTTGATCTCCGGTGTCTCGAACCTCTGCGGGGTACCAGTAAGGGCTGCCAGCCACGCTTGGCCAATTGGCTGGCTTGAGTTGAAGGAGGGCTCGGGGAAAGAACGTGTCCAAGGTCAACATGACAACGATCAAAGCGACAGCGCTGTAACCAAGTGCGCCGCCCGGCTGAGATCTAATACTGAAAGCAAGAAGGGCAAAGGGTAACGACACCACCAGAATCGGGACGAGTACAGCAAAGCTTACCTTCAGCGAGCCATAATTTGGTCCTGAGCCAACAGCCCAAAAATCTGCAAAAGCAATAAGAAGTGCGTACCCGCCCGCCAAAATAATGGGTAGAAGAATTACGAACTGGGATCGTGTGAGCGAGTTCGCACCCATGCGTACCCAAATCAACCCAAGGACTGAAACCAAGGTCAGAACCAGAATGAGGGTCGTGACAGTTTCCGTACCACCTGGAGAGTCAAAGAGTGGAAGAGTTGGCGCGCTTATTGCACCGACTGCCGTGGAAATCCCGCCCCCTGCGCTAAGCGCACTTACAGCTTCGGTTGAGCTACCAATCCCAAGTGAGAAACGCAGGGCACTAGAAAGAAATTTAATTGTGATTGCAAAGACCCCAAGGCTTAAGAGCAGACTCACAATTGCCGGACTCCGAGTGCTACCTGCACCGCGAACGAGCCTTTGCGAGAAATAACCAATTGACCCCAATGCAATAACCAAAGACAAACCGGCCAACGGGAACCACACCATGGAAAGAGTGACGATCGACAAAGTGGTGAGCAAACGTGCTGGGAAGCGCGCGATCGGAGCTAGGAAAGTGCCAATCCACAATGTGAGCGCGAGCAGGGTGAACTGGAGCGTGATGTGACCATACTGAATCAAGACAGCTGTACTGGCCGCAAGGATTGCAATACTGAGAAGTGAAAATACGCGAGGGATTTGAGACCCAGAAGTCAGCTTCTTGTAGGTCTTCTCCACGATCGGTGCGAGAGCGAAAGGAGAGATAATGACAAAAAATATTTGGGTGAAAATTACCGACCCAGCCGAAACGGCTACCTCGTTGACTGAGCCGTACAGCAGATAGGACAACGCACCGATCAGTGTCGCCGCAAAAGACATGACCAGCAAGAGCGGGCCACCAACATTCGCCCAGGTATCAACTGCGGTCGCGCTGGCCAATTGAGAAGACGCGTTAAGCCACTTGGCGTTGTCCTCGGCAGCAATTTTTGTTATGAAGAATCCAACTGAGCTCAGGGGTGAGGGGCTTCCGGGAGCAAGGAATCGGGACACAAGAAAAGCCACCATGAGCAAGGCAGAACTGCTCAACAGGATCGTGTTGCTTGATCGTCGCCATAACGCGGCAGCATTGCCCATTCGACCGAAGTAGTAACACAACCCGACCAACGCGACACCGGTTGCGACCAGCCACCAAGAAAGTAACGACTGGTTGACTAGCAGGGAACGGTCACCGAGAAATTGGAGTAGGGCGCCGGAAGTAGTAACAGCGAAAAGCATGAGCACTGCAAAACGTGCCAACGAACGGCTTGCCAAGAGGGCTAAAACAGCGAGGGCAATCAAGACTGTGCTAAAGAGCAGATTGCCCACAGGTGATGCCTTCCTTCTGCCGGGTCAGGATTCCGTATTGTGTGAAAGCGTACCCGCAACGTGCCCTCCGCTACAGTTCCCATGTGGCCAGCGAAGTGTTAATCGTGATCCCAACCCTTGGCCAACGAGTGAAATATCTGCACGAAACCCTCGAATCAATCCGGTCTCAATCAGTTCCCGTTGACATCGCCGTCATAATCCCCGGGGAAGCTACCCGAGCGAGAGCGCTCGCCCAGGATTTTGGTGCACAGGTGCTCGAGGATCCCGGGTCGCTGCCGAAGGCGATCAATCGAGGTGTCGCCTCAGCCCAACCACACCACAAGTACGTGAATTGGTTGGGTGATGACGACCTGTTGACTCCAAATTCACTGCGTACGTGTATCCAAGCGCTGAAAAGGAATCCGCAGAGTGTGTTGGCCTATGGAGCATGTCGATATGTCGACACTGAGGGTAAAGAGTTATGGGTGAGCAGAGCGGGTAAATGGGCCGACCGAATCTTAGCGTGGGGCCCAGACTTAATTCCGCAGCCGGGAATGCTGATTAAAACTCAATCATGGCAACAGGTCGGTGGTGTTGACGAGACGCTGAGTCACGCATTCGATTTGGATCTACTTTTGAAACTCCGCCCGCTGGGGGCTTTCACCCCGGTGGACTCAATCGTGTCGTGTTTTCGCTGGCATCCCGACTCCCTCACGGTGAGTGATCGGAGTAAGTCCCTCGACGAGAGCGAGGCAATTAAACGCCGCTATCTGTCGCCAACCCAACAAAAACTCAAATGGGTTTGGGAAAATCCAGTGCGAGTGGCAACCATAATTGCGGCCCGTCGACTGAACAACCGCGCTTACCGGCTCAGTGCCGCAAAAAGCGCGGGATAAGACTTCTGCATTGCATTCCATTGCGCGTCTTGGTAGTCGTCAAGGGGAACCGTTGCCAGGAATGGCTTGTGACCGAAAAGTGTTTGCGTGTATTCAAACTGCAGCATAAGTCGGTGATCTCGCTGGAGTGGAATCCCTTTGTGTAAGCCGCGGGTGTCCTCTAAAAGGATAGAACCGGCCGGGGCAACCATTGATTTCCACTGATTCTTGGGGTAGTAAGCCTCAACTTCGTGGTCCTCGAGTCTGGTGTAGCCCTTGGCTAGCAGGTCTGGTGAAATCCCACCATCGCGTTGTGTGCCCGGTACGTACAAGTGAGCGCCGGTCTCAATCGTTTGGTCGGTCAGCAGGAAGAAGGCTTTAATCCAACGCACGCGGTCAAGATCAAAGTGGAAAAGCTGTGCGGCCTCGTGGCTGGGGGAATCTGAGGGAAAGGAATACCAGGCGGTGACAATGTCCACGATTGGTGTTGAACCCAAATACTCCTGGGCTAATTCGAGCAACCCGCGATCTAGGAGTATTTTCCGAACAAGGGGATTAGACAGGATTGCATTTGTGTCTACGGCGTACTTCTCAGCCAGTGGGTTTTCCATGTCAACAACGACCCGGTCTTCGGGTGCTAGGTCAGTCTTTTTATCTGAGGTCAACGTGCAGGGTGCAGTCTGAAAGTAAGTAGCAAGTTCAGAAACGATTTCCGGGTTCAACTTGGTGTCAAGAATCGCGTACCCTTCAGTATTCAGTTGTACGAGGGTGCGGTTCATGGATCCGGGCTCCTGCCACAGACCAAGGAAGTCAGTGGCGCCAGAAAAATCAGATCGACCGTTAGCGGCTGCAACCCCATGGGAACCTTCAGTGAGCCATGCCCCAGCGGACCGAAGGAAAGCGTCCGTCAGAACCTCACCGTCGCCGGCGGAAGACTCACCGGATACCAAGTAGCGGTCAAGTCGCTTGTGAAAGTCTTTTTTGGTGATTCGTCCGCCGGTAGCACGATTCGCCAACTCGCTAATGAGTGACATGTTGACCCCTGATTCACTAGGCACCTAAATAACCAATAATGCAAGAATATGTCTCTGAGAAGAAAGGTTGTGCATTGAGGCCAGAAATTGGAGCGGAAAAGGTGCGTGTAAGCGCACTTGACTCCGTGCGGGCCGTTGCGATCCTTGCGGTAATTGCGACACATTCGTTAAGTGCCACGGTAGCGGTTACACAAAGCTTTGCCTTCCCTAAATCTTTATTTATCTTTTTTGACTTCGGTCAATTCGGAGTCCCGGTATTCTTTGCACTTTCGGGTTGGTTGATCTTTAGCTTGTATTACAAGCAGGAAAAACCGGCTACTACAAAGCACTACTGGTCTCGTCGATTTGCGCGGATTTGGCCGCTTTGGGCCGCTTTCGTCGTGGTTTATTTCATAATCTACGAGATTAATACTGAGGGGCTCCCCACCTGGACCGCCCTTCTGCTCTGCCTAACATTTTTAGGTTGGACGGCTGGCTCGATAGTTGCTGTGCCACTCGGTGGTCTGACAATTCAACAGGAAATGGGTCACTACCTAGTATTTTGGTTATTGCGCAAACGAGGAATAGAAACTTTCCTCGCGTCAGTCCTGGTCGGGTACTTCTCTTTCTATTTGGTCAACTGGCTTGTGAATTCACAAACACTGGGACCCTCGCTCAATCCATTTTTCAACGCATGGCTGCGACTAGGCCTTTTTGGTTCTTGGCCATTCTTTGTTCTCGGCGGGGTTGCCTATCTTGGATTTAAGTGGCTGAGTCAAAGTCATGGCGAGAAGAAACAGCAATTCCTCAGCCCGACGGGTGGAATTCTGCTCGTGCTTGTGCTCCTATTCGGATCACAAATTTTCTACTCGCAAGAGACCCCCGGGTACTTCGTCATGGGTTATGTACTTTTTGCAGCCCTCTTGGGAGTGGCGCTAAATCAAATACCGTTAATAAATAGAATTTTTTGGAGTATTGGCCGTTACTCCTACTTCATGTACTTCTTTCATTTTTTAGTGTTACGCCAGCTTGAGAAAATTATTCGAGACTGGGGGGTCTTAAACCCGGCGGAATCTATGAATCAAAACATTGTTGCCCTGTTCAGCATCTTCATAGCGGCGACAATAATTTCCTGGGCTGCTGCATGGGTGTCGTGGAAGGTTTATGAGTACCCGATTATGCGACTGGTTCGCAAAAGATTCCCGTAACCGAAACCCAAAGGTCAATTACTTGATCGAGCAATAGTCTTGCAGACCGATAATGCCCACACTTCCAAATACGTGAAGCGCGTTTTCCGGCAACAACGTCAGGTCCAAATCCCCTTCAATCCACAGATAAGAAACGTTTTGTAAACAAAACTGATCAAGTACCTCGAACGTTATTTTTCCTTGAAGTTGTGTTGATAATTGTGACCTATTGAGAATCTCCGACTGCTCACTCGTTTTACCGAGACCGTATTGATACCGCTCACCGGCTAGAAACATTTGGTTCCCTGAGATGGCGGGAATAAATGAACTTTGCGGATCGCTAGAGGCGACCACTTGGGATCTGAGTGAATTGTCGACCAACCATTGAGCAGCCGCGAAGTGATTGGTGAGGAGTGATTTGCCTTCAAGGCTCGCGGATGATTGAGTAGTTGATGTTGCGACTTCCGGATTCGGCGAAACAATCCCAATCTCGGTATTGAGTTCCCGAGATTCAGTCCACAGCACTGCCGGACGAGTGAATATTGATGTGAGCGTAAGAGCCCCAACGCAAAAAACAAACCACAGCGCAAATCTCTTAGGTTCAATTTTTTGGCTGCTCTTGCCAGAAATGCGAATAAACATGAATCCAAGAACCGGAATAACCAGCCAGACACTCATAATTGAAATCCAGAACAGTACCCCGGGCCACTGAAAGAAACCAACTTCAGTGCCCGTGAACTCCCAGTTAAAGCTCAGAGTCAGGGAGATCAGAGAGGCAAAGACGGACGCGTAAAGAACGTAGAGCCAGGTTCTTTTTCGTTCGGTCGATTTGAATATTGCGCTAGCGCCTTGACCGACTCCGTAGGCAGAAATAACTGCGACCGGGGCCGAAGCTGCGAGAAGGAACCACAGTTCATTGATTCCCTCTCGCAGGAAAAAGAGCGCGGCAACGCCAACCAAAACCGAACCGACGGCAAAGAATATTTCGGGTGAGCGCCTTCCAGTTTTGGTTGTCAGCAGCCACCAAGAACCGGAGAGTCGAGCAAGGACCGCGAGCAAAAGAGCCAACGTTCCCATTGCCGGTCCCCAACGACCTGTCACCGGATCGAGAACCTGCCAAGTGGACGCTCTGACCGCAAGTGCCTCGGTGAGATTTTCCTCGATCCCAACGCCGGAGAGAACCCACATGTAGGCGGCTACGGCTGCAACAAATGCCATGAAACCAAGCAGAAGCGCTTTTCTCCACCAAGTTGTTTTAAATAGCATTCCTCCAAGAGCGACAATTCCAAAGCCACCAAGTGCCACCGCTACGTGACTGGCCTTCCCTCCGGTAGTTGCAAATGCAAGTACAACAACAAGAATTGCTGAAGCAGAAAATCCTTTCCATGTTTGGGTCTTAATCGTGACCAAAAAAAGCACCACGAGGGCAAGAAGCCAAACAGTTGTCAGTGATTGGGAAGGTGAATCGTTATTAAGAATTACGCCGTAAAGGGCCCCGGTGTAACCTCCTATAACAATCAGAAGAACGGCGAGTGAAGGCACCCACCAGAGACTTTTCCCTCTGGTAATCCGTATGGAATTTGCCCACGCGGTAGCTATCAAGACAGATCCGATCAATGCAACGACCGGCAGCACGCGAGTTAGCGAGACGAAGGACGTCAACCCAGCCGTTTGCGCTAACTCACCCGCCCAGCCGTAGGTGAACCAGTGGTATCGCAGGGAACCACCGGAC
>Ga0209491_10009234_pt1 | contig 12175 bp, 9 predicted proteins | sample BON02_FD_187213 | JGI IMG/M metagenome (GOLD analysis project Ga0209491, IMG submission 187213) | Freshwater microbial communities from Lake Bonney liftoff mats and glacier meltwater in Antarctica - BON-02 (SPAdes) (version 2) | ecosystem: Environmental > Aquatic > Freshwater > Ice > Glacier... | reverse complement strand
GCATATATTTATATATTTATTCATATATTTATATATATATGTATGTATACATCTACATATATATAGATATATATCCATATGTGTATGTATATATATATACATATGTATATACATATATACATATATATTTATATATATATATTTATATATATATATATGTATGTATGTATGCGCACACACATTTACATGTTGTGTTGCAACCTTGCTCACACACACGGTCAAGTACGCACATTTTACACATTTTCAAATGCACACACACACACATGGACACATGCGTAGTCTCTGATGGCGACACACGCCCGTCTGCAAACGTACACACACACTCACACTCGTATACACTCACAAATACACATACACACACACACACACACACACACACGCACACACACACACGCACACACAGATGTGCACATTCGTGAGCAAACTAGACCCAGAGCTTTCAGGACTGAGCGAAGGAATCAAGACCGGTGCGCAGCCTGGCGACAAGATCATCGATGTGCCATGCATAAGGTAGGATGTGACTATGCCCTTATTTGGTGTCCCAAATGTCTGGTTCAGACCCCGCCCTTCCATACCCCATGTTTTGGGACCCAAAATGTCCGACAGGAAAAGAGATGAGAAATGCATACCACTCATCTATTACCGTGGGCGGAGAAGCCTTTTTGGTCATGTGTGTGACATATGACTCTTCTTGGTCACACCCTAGCATAAGGTATGGGGTATATAATTTTAAGGAGCCTACTAATCGTAGCCACCCCATATATAATCAAACAAATTATCATCTCTCTAATGTAGGAAAAATGCATCTGCGTGTGCGTATGTATGATACAAGTGTGTATGTACAATATTTTAACATGCACACTGATATGTATCAGGCTGGGCGACCTGTTTTTGCGCCACGGCATCACCCGTATAGACTGTATATACAAAGTATTTGATGTATGAGCACAACTTATCAAAGGAATACGCTCAATGACCAGTGTTTTGAAAAATTTCCGTATGCATATGATGTGTACAAGGCTGGGCGATTTGTTTATGCGGCACGGCATCACCCACATAGACTACCTCTCGGTCGACACAGAGGGTGTGGAGCCCATGGCACTTCGAACAATAGACTACGACAAGGTGGAGATTGACATCATTGGCATCGAGGAGAACGGCAACCGCGCGGTGCTCACGGAGATCCTAGGTGGACATTCTCAAAAGTCAGTTCGCTCCTGAATTTTCTTTGTGATTTTAGATCTTCAGAGGTTTATAGGGCACTCGTCGAGTGGAAAAGTTTTTGTTCGTGCTTTCGACAGATATGCATCTGGATAATTACGAAATTCGAAAATTAGGTATAACATTAAATGTTCTATGTGAGCACGCCCATTCCCACATAGCCTTTCCAGGACGAAATTGAGTTTGTTTCAAAAATAACGGCCCTCGAAATTTGTATTTTGGACACAAACAACTAACCTGTGCGATGAGTGTAGGTCCCAAGGGATTTACTTTGTGCAAGACTCTCGGGCCCGACGTCTTTTTTTGCCGCAAGGGCTTCAAGCCCCAGGCCGCCTACTAAGTCGTCTCAGCTTTCAAGACCTCCTTGAGTGTCCATCCACGGCAATTGGGAAAAGTGGGTGCTATGCGGGGTTCTTTAATTATTGCAAAGCAATGAGCGTGTAGAGGCAATTGTTTCGTTTGTTATGACAAGAACATTCAAATTTTTGTTTTTGGTATCATTACTGTTCCTCAACTCCAAGTTTTCTCATGTATGCGAGAGAACAAGAGAGGAAGAGAGAGAGATTGAAAAAACACATAATGTTTGAGAGTAGAGTTTTTATTGTAAACTGATAGTGGGTATCCCAAGGACACGGGGGTTACTTTATTCACCCTGGTCTGTGTTTTCGTTGTGATATCTTAAGATCCCCGCGCCAGAAGCTTCCTGGTTATGAAATTTCGACCCCATAAACGCAAGTTGGCTGGACTTGTACCACCAACTCCGAACTAGATGTTCTTGTGGATTTGTACCACAATGAGTGAGCCTGGGTCGATACCCTATCCTCTGGTTTGTAGTGGACGAGTTCGACACCCGGTGGATACTAGGAAGCTTTTCGTGCGGCTGTTGATGAAATTGTGCCAGTGCTTGGTTTGGATTTTTAATTGTAAATGATTGAATTTTCGAAGAATTTGCATAGTTGAGTATCGAAGAGGATTCGCCAAAACTAGCTACAACCCGTGCTACAGTGCCAGTGCGTGTTACACACACAAATGTTCACTGCTTACGCACTGTCTTCCACTGGCCTTTTCCAGCTCCCCACTGCCGCCGCCAGAAGCCAAGGGTAGGATTCGAAATCAGCAGCCAGGGGAGGATTACCCTGGTCTAATGCGTGCGAGCATTACTAGCATCTCTTTCCCTCGAGAGATACCTGGGCCGAGCACTGCCCTGTTGTAGGAAGCTCCAGCCACCAGTGTCTTTCTCGTGACATGGAGAGCCGAACGTGTTTGCCCACTTATTCTCAAAGTTCCTGCGCGTCTGCACTCAAGGCTTGTCGTGTACAAGCCTCGATTTCTTGAACATACCAACATAGCAGCCACGACTACCCAGACTGGGGCCGAGACATAGCGCTGAAATATGTGTACGTCGCACTCAGGGGGGTCTCCAAGATCTTGGATGTGTGTGTCGTTAAGCAAATTCAATGCGAATGTACTTAATGTGCGTCAAATTGCATGTGCTTATCGAAACACATAGGGATTGTGTAACATGTGTTACAGTGTATGGCAATGTGTTGTAGTATGTCACAGTGTCACAGTGAATGTACTTGACGACACACACTTTGCGAGTGCTTAACGATGTCAGTGTTGCCTCTGATGTAAGAAGGGACTGTCATGGGAGATGTTACTTGTCATCAGGAAAATACAGGTCAAATAGTATGTGATTTATTTTTGAATACATTTCTCGCCTTGTCCCCCATTAGAGAACCCATTAGAGAACCTTGGGTGTACTTCTCAACCTCCACCTTAATTGCATCGCTGGCTATACCAATCCCCTGTTCTTCCTCTTCGAACGGACCCAGCAACTAACACTGTTGACAACCAGGGGCAAGCTGTGGAGGCTCAGTGTCTGGGCGAGTCAAATATTCGTTCGGCCTCATACGTGAGGGTCCTGAACGATGGTAAGATTTCTTGGGTAGTGGGGTCCTAAGGTCTGTGAAATCCTCCACCGACCACAACCAAAGCAAAGCAACACGGAGATCAAAATTGATCTTCCCATTGGTTTTCCAATAAACAACATTATCTCTCAAAGCAACACTTGCTTGTTCAAAAATGAAAAAAACTTGAAGGAGAAAGACCCCAGGCAGGTCGAGGACCCATTGGCAAGACTTTCGCGTTTCCGCTGCTGAACCTGACAACAAGCCTGTTGACCCCGTGTCATAACAGAACTGTGACCACTGTGGTTCTTCTTGGGGTGTTATTGAATTTTTGGCTGATCATCCAGCCAATAGCCCTGTTGCAGTGTGTGGCAGTGTGTTGCAGTGTATTGTAATGTGTTGCAGTGTGTTGCAGTGTGTTGCAGTGTGTTGCAGTGTGTTGTAGTGTGTTGCAATATGTTACAGTGTGTGGCAGTGTGTTGCAGTGTGTGTCACGCCAAGTAATTAGACTCAGATAAAGCCAATAGCCTTCACCCTGTCAATCTCCTGTCGCTTTGCTTGGAATATTGTAATCCCCTAGCGTAGTGGCAGTGCAACATTTACTTGCTCCAAAGTTTTAAAGGAATTTCATACTACGACAGTTTCCGAAAGTACTCCCCCCCAAAAAATGACCAAAACGAAAAACTCAGATGCCTCAGTACAAATTCATTTCAAACAAAATTTGTCATTTGAATTTGTATAGGGAGATACCAGGAAATCGGAGTATTTCGTTTTGGATTTCGGGGGTTTGTATTTTCAGAGGAAACTGTCATATCGTGTTCTTCTTGAATAAAGACCTTGGACACAGATGACAAACTGATGACAGCTGAAAGAACCATTTGTGAAATCTTGAACCAAAGAACAGAACATTAATCCTTTCTTTCGAAAACAAAAGTGTTCTTTTGATTGTGTTTTCAATTGACATGACAGATGTCAAAATGGTTGGAGCTACAAGCACTATTTGTGGAATCCCGGGCCAAAAAATGGGATTTCAATCGCATCCATGAGTCAAAAGTGGTTAGATTGCTATCCCAAGGAATCTGAGGAGAAGTAAATGAAGTCTTTAATTAATTTACAGTCATCTGACAATTACGCATGCTTCCATATGTCATTTGATATAATACGACATGTTCTTACATTAAAAATTCTTCTACAAGAGGGATAATGTTGTTTGTTGGAAAACCAAAAGGAAGATCAAGAATGATTTCCAATTAAAAATTCTTCTGCAATAATACTGATATTTTTGAAAATCAAACGACTACGTACGTCATTGAATTTTCGAGTATGCTGTTTAATTTGTAAAGAGCATATGAATACACAACTCACATCTTCGATATGTTGATTATTTTCAAAAGAACATATACATAAACATATACATATTATGCTGAGCCATTGTGATATGTCCATAAGAACGTTAAACAACATATTTGGTTTTATTTTCAACACTCATTGGCAACTCACTCGAGGTTAGGCGTGTAAGATACCCGGTCCCAACATGAAATCGTGCAACGAGATTCAAATGTACGTCATCAGCTCACAACACATTGCAATTCTCTTATTTTAGCCTACTCACACGCACGGTCACTCATCGTACAAGGTGGACTGATGTCATGATTTACTGATGTTGCTTTTATTACTCCTTAAGACAAAGCTTAGTAGCTTTGCTTGAAGCTCTATTTGCTCGCATTAGATTCTGCCGTGGGCAACCATAGTGACTGAGGCGAGTCATACATGATGCAACCAGTTACTTTATGAATCCAATTACAATTGTGTTGTATATGTATATGTACTTTCCCTCCTTATTTTATAAGCAATCATCATCAACACTTTTCCAAACAAGGCAAGCGCCTCAGCGTGGGCTAATCTGCGATTGTACTTGGAAAGTGTCAGCGAGGCAGTTTGCGCAGGTTAAAAATAAGGTCTGGTGACAAGTCCAGCTGCTGCAGAGGGAAACTGTCAATGGGTAATCTGCAAGATTACACTCTCTAGCACGATATTTGTTTGGGTCTCATCACGAGCCTCGTTGAGACTGACTGTATAGTTCAAGAAAAAAACATACGTAAGAGTAGTGAGGTAAATCCAATCTGCTCCTGTTGGTGTGCATGTTTGCGTTAGAAGCACGCACTGAACCTTGTTGGATTTTTACGTGGTCAGTTTGCTGAGGCGAGTCAAGAGTGTAACAGATGCCGTGTGACTGTATTTGAAAAGCAATAGCGTGGCATTTTGTGGAGGTCAGACATGGGTGCAGGCGGCTTGGCCAGTCGCTGCAGAGGGAAGCTGATGAGGGGCAATTTGCAAGGCCACACTTCCTGGGTGTCAAGGTGTCGGTTTGCATCAAATCACGAACCATGGCTTATACGACATATAGATTGCAAATATGAACTTATATAACATATGGGTTGCAGATATGAGCTCATTCGATGCATAAATTGCAAATGTGTATTTTACAATAGATTTTAATCACATCAAGGGTTGGTCAATGAATATATACACTTTTCTCATAGGTGACACAAGTGTACAACCTACCAAACATAACAATCGCACATCATCATCACAATATACGTGTCAATCTCACTAAGCACTTCATCTCACATTTACAGTCGCTCTATGTACAAGGTGATCATAGCCAATGTTCAAGTACAAGACACAAATAATTGCCTCAAATTTGATTGGTATTTTGGATTAGCCAATGTCGAATTACACTTTTCACACATTTTTTTGAAGCAAGCGTGGAACTTTTTGACCTCTTTCACGCAGAAAGACCTAAAAGTATAGTAGCAGATTATTTGTAATGCGGCCGGATTTTTGGGACTTAAGTTGATTGATTAATGTTGCTTTTATTACTCCATAAGATTCGGAAATAGTCTAGTAGCTTTGCTGGAAGCTCTATTTGCTCATATTTTTTTAGATTTGAGATCTCGGTCTGCTAACATTTTTTTTTGGTGTGCTAGGCCTTTGTCTCTAACAAACCACTTTCTTCCACCCCTCCCGCCAAGGCCCCTGTGCCTGGTTGTCGCCATTCCTCTTGTGTTCTGCTCATACATGTGTGCTTGTGTGTGTTTGCCTCTATATGCGTGTGTGAAAATGTGTAATTTAAGTGATAAATATCAACAGCAAAACCGTGACGACGTCACGTGCAATATTAAAGTAGAAACATAAATACATGTTCATAGTGAAGTAAAACAAGCAGTGAAGTGACAAGTTTTTAGAAACGTGACAGAATACAATACGAATATGTAAAATTCAAAAAAATGTTACCGTCTTCCGGACTCTGGGGGGGTCTTGGATTGTGATTCCCAGTTTACCATCCTATCGTTCGGCGGGCCCCAGCTTTGACGCTCTGTGAGCGTGTGTTCCTCTTTACATCTCCTTATACGTGCATATTGTGCCGAATGTTCTCACTCGATCCCTCTGTAGATGCCCTCGCAAGTCTTTGCACCTGCTGGTGGAAGGACAGAATCATCCGATCGTGCGCTTCACATACCTGTGTCGCATGATCGGTGAAGAGAGTGTCTTTCTTTCCTCTTGTACATCAAGCTTTTTTGAGCTTGGTGAAGTCGCTTTCAACAACCGATCCGCTGTTACCCACCACAAAGTTAATCTGCTCAAATTTCCACTTCGAAGCAGCTGCTCTGAGCGCACCGATAATGCTTTTGTGTTGCTCATTTGCTTCTGCTTTTTCCACCTCTAGGAACCCAACGTCCCTATTTGTTGACCGTTTAAATCCTAATATATACACGATCTACAGAGCCTCATTGATTGCAACCCAATCCGGTCGCCTGCCCCGGAAACGATTTACAAAGAATGCCGCTGGATCGAAGATGTACCGTGTCTCCTGACTTTTTTTGACTGGTATTGTCACCTTCATATCCTCTGCCTTCTCCGCCAGCTCTTCCTTGCTGCAGATTCTTTGAAACTCTTCTCGTCGCCACAGCGTGCTCATGTTACTTTCTTTGTCAAGCGTGACAAACTTGAGCATGCTTTTTGGCTTTTGTGCAGCGTGCATGCTGTCATACAGGTGCCTCGGATGGAGTGGTGTGCAGCCGTAACTGTCATTGCCATTCCTTCGCAGCCTGCACTGTTGCTGTGACCGTGTGTTTCAGCCGCCAGACCGTCAGTGCTCTCACCTCGGGCCTCTTGCGATACTGCACAGCCGACACCCAGCTGATTGCATCTTGCCTGCCACCGTTATCCCCAAACTTCCTGCCACCGTTATCCCCAAACGTCTCCTTCGCTTCCATAGGATTTTTTTTGGTCACTCAAATGCTTTCCCAGGATAAACTGTCCTGCATCCTGTCCGAGGCTCAACATGAAGTCTGCTACCCATGTGCCGTAGAAAGGCTGGTGGATGCCTCCCCCTTTGTCCTTCTCCTTGATACAAGTATTTTTGAATCTCTCTTCATCCATCCATGTACCATGCCGTAGAGCCTTTACCATACTCGGGTCACAGCTTGCATCGACTCGACGTCTTTGTTTGCTGATTTGTTTCCAAGCTCCTCTCACACGATCCCGGTGCTTGTGCACCTCCTCTTCTGCTGATCCTCGTCATCACCTTCGACACCCCGCTGTTCCACGTTGACTTTTGATGTTCATAGCTCACCGTACCTCCTTTCCAGCAAGGCTCTTGCTATGTGAAGACTGCTCGATTTGTCCTGTTGTGCCATTCCGACGGAAAATCTTTGCTTGAAATAGCCTTGTCTGCTAGGATGTCGGCTCCTTCATTTGCAGGTTCTCCTCGATGCGCTTTCACTTTGACCAGAAACGTCGCTGCTCTGCTGTTGTTCTTTTTCGGATCTCTTCAATTGCTTCCAGTAAAAAATTTGCGTCTGGCGCTCCTACTAACGTCGCTTTTCCACCTTCACCGACCCATGTTTTTACAGCTTTCAGTAGCGATTGGTTGTCGCACAAATCATTGAAAGCATGAGATTTGTCACAGGGGTGCCGCGTAATGATAAGACAAAGGCCGCTAGTTCCGGACAGTTCGAGCTGGATCCTTCCTCACAGTCGCGTCCCACCTTCCTCTGCTGCCTTTTCCTTTTTTTCCACAGATTCACATAACATGCTCCCATTGTTCCCTCTTTTACGTTAGATACAGCACCCGTTGTGACTGTGCCTCGGAAGCCGTAACGTCCTACTCTGCCGATCATTGTGCCCATCCAGTATTCCCGCTCGATACCTGTCAGTCGTACTTGATATTCGTCCTTTCTGCCCGACGCCCTCGCTGCTGTAGACAACGCCCGAATTTTGTTTGTAGTAACAGTGGGATTTTGTGAACCCAGCATGAAGCTTGATCATGACTTACATGGTTAGACAAGATTTCTTTCCCGCTGAGCTCAAATGAGCGGATTTCCTCCGCCCCTTTTATTGACTTGCACCACACGACCTAGTCGTGCGTCGTGCTTGCCTCGTCGAGCCAACTTGCCTTTTCTTGTTTTGATAGGCTCTCCTATATGACTACAATTGGTCCTTCTGTTTTCCCCCAAAAGAGTAGCCTGAGGTCTCCTCGTCCCGCCGACTGAAAGAAAGGAGGGGCAGACATCGCTGCTTCTCCTTCAAGTCTTGTGGCACTATTGATTTGCTGCAGTGCTCGTAATACTGCCCACGTTGGTGATCTGTATCCAGCTTCCTCCAACTCTTCTGTTCGTTTAATCTCCTTCAGAATAGTTGTAATCAGTGCTTGCTCGTGGCCTTCCCGACACTCCTGCTTTTTCAGAAAGTTCCATCCCCCGCTCTTGACTGTCCATCCTCGTCCTGGGTCCAGGCATGTAGTCAGACCTTCTGTCGTGATGATTCTCGTTTCATCCACTCGCTCTTGCCATACCAGCAACAAGTCTCAGGTTCTGACGAAACCACCTGCTTGAATCTTTTGGTCCAGGAACCAAGTCTTTCCTACTAGTGGCGTTTCTTGCTCAAGAAGGAGGCGAGGGTTATATGCAGCTGTTTGCATCGAGGGCCATTCCCACCGCATGTTTTGCATGAACTCCGAATCTTTCTTGTGAATTGGGTTGCTGACAATGATTGGATGATGTGTTTTGGTTTTGCCTCGAGGGCTCGATCTCTTTACTCCATTCACTGTGCAGCAGCATTAGTGTCTGTTCAAGTTCGTTGTTGCAGCACTCACACATTGTGTTTTAGTAGTGACCCTGCCCTGGTTCTAACACATTTGCCTGTTCCACGATCCGTTTCAGCTGGTTGTTGATGGTGTTATTGAGCAGTTGGTACCCACTGTTGAGCAGCACTACCGGTCTTTGATCAGATGTTTTGTTGGTGCTGCCTCCTTTGTGGAGTTGAGAGATGGTGCCATTCATGGTGGACCGACTCTGGCGCGCTGTGTCGATGGTTTTTTCGGGTAGAGTCAAACTTTCATTCACCCAGGCTTGCACGATCAAGAATTCCTCATCCGACAACGTCTTCCAGAGCTCATTGTGGAACTTGTCCGGGCCTGGCGCCTTGCCTGGTTTTAGACAGTATTCAATGTACTTTGCGATTTCTTGACTGGTGAGCGCGCCACGCAACTTGCCCTGCGTGCCACTAGCGGTTCTGCATGCGTCGACTTTGAGCTTGATCATCAGATCCTGCACTGTTATTGTTCCTTTGTTGAGCCGAAAATCTGTGAAGTGCCAGCAACCTTGACAGAAGGCAACTAGCTCTCGCCTGTTGTGCTCGGCTGTGTCCTGCGGGATGCTCGCGCAGGTCTTGCTCGCATTTCCCCAATTTATCATCATAGGCTCAGGCCGCCGTCCTTGTGCACCCACGAAGCCTTCTGGTGAGGGACATTTGAGGCAGCACCACGATGGAGGCGAGGACGGAGGAGAGGGCGGAACCTCAGTAGGTGTGAACGATGTCAGAACGCACAGCTCCTTGAATCCACATTCCTTACATGTTGCAGTCGGCTTGTACCCTTGCGATTCGAAATAGTTTTTCCATGCGGGCTCAATTTCTCCGCCGGTCCATGGGCCATCACTCGAGCGAATCTGATGATCTGCCTACAACCTTTTCATTGAGAAAAACTGATAATGTCATGCTGTCGAGTGATTTTTGTAGTCGTAAGTGCAATCACGCCCCCTTGGCTCGCCTCTGTAGTGATGCACTTTCGAATTAGAGAGTGGGCATTAGGGGGCATCGTGAGCGTTTTGACGCTTTGGTTGCGCCAATTCCAACACTGTTTGCCGCTTCAATGCTCGTTGCACTGTGAAACCTCTTTGGACACAGTCATGCATCGTGGCTCCCAATGTCCCCGCTGTATAGCCACCGACACTGGGGCTTTTTGAAGTGACTGCAGCGTTGGTACCTGGGGCAGCTGGGGCAGCATTTGCTGCTAGGGCTACAGTGTTGGCACCTGTGCAGGCTGCACTTGTTGGGGCCAAGGCAGCATCTGTTTAAAGGTCGACAGCACCAGCTACTGATGGGGTAGCCGTTGCTCCTGCTGAGACAAAGGTAGTGCCTGTGGGAAAGTTTGCAGCGCTGAAACCTAGTGGGAAAGCAGCTGTATCTGCTGAGGCTGAGGCAGCACCTGTTGAAAGGGCCTCAGCGCACAAGGTTGAAGGGGCATTAGCTGCCTCCGCGAGGTGCAAGACAGCGCCTGGTGATGGGCCTGCAGCGCTAATTCCTGACGTGTCTGAAGCTGCATTCCGATCCGGCGCTGACACTGCGGCAATGCCTGTTGAGGGGTCACGAGTCGCAGCATCTGATAATGCTGTTGAAGAGACTGCAGCCTCGATGACTGGAGAAGTGGCAGCAGCACTTGCTGATTCGGCTTTGCTGTGCCATGTAGAACACGTGAGAGATCCATTCTTGCATGACTCCCCAGTCCTTCTGATTGTAACTTACGCTGAAAATGATACGCGCGCCTTGTATCTGGATTCTGGTGGACTACAGTGCTTGGCCAATCTTCCGAGAAATCCTCGGTTGCAGCATTCCATGCCTCCGAGAGCGTATGGTCGTCATTGTATTCTAGCCAGCAGCCACACGGCATTCTCCAAACCAGTTCCGTCTGCGTTTGCTGCGGCCCATACTTACCCGAGAATTTGCCAGGTCCCTTGTGCTCTTCCAGAAAGGCCTTCTCAGCTTGCCTGTCAGCCTCTCGGTTGTTCCAGCAGTCTTGTTTGATGGCTTTAGACTGCAGTTCGTTCTGACGGGACTGAATCATTTCGTTTAGCACAATCTTCCTCCGTGGGCATAGCATGAGGTGATGTGCCTCATGCGGTGGGCGTCATTTGGAGGTCATGGTAGAGGCCAAATTCTGCTAGACATTGCATGCCTGCTGCTGTTGCGTATCCAGGTTTCCCCACAGACATCAATGCCGACTTTAATGCCACCACTTCCTTCAACATTCTGACTTGTTCTCGGCTTCTGTGGGGGCCTCGTTCCTGTCGATTGCTTCGATCTTCCGGCCTTCTATGCATGAGCTGTCTGGCTGTTGTGACTCGCACATCAATCATCTACACCATTGCCTGCTCAGCGCTGCACTCACCAGTATAGCTTCTGCATATTTCTTGAGCTTTTGGGCGTGTAGTTACGTTAAGTTTTGGCTGGATGCGGGGGAGCTGTTTTGGGTCTATCTTCTTCAACCTCAGCTCACCTGGTCAGTTTCCTGGGTCTCACTCGCACTTGGCCTTTGAAGTTCCAATACGTAAGCAAGTCTCCACCGACTGTGCACGATATTAATGCAAGGTAATTGCATTCTGCACCCACACAACAAACTTTGCTTGTTGAGCTTTGCATTGTGCATGTACTCGTGCACGTGAGGTTTCACGTGATGATGTGGGTCGAGAGACGCGCTTGATCCCCTGAGGAGATCCCTGCACGTGTGCGCTTCTCATTTAATGCGTTGAATGCACAAAGTCCTGGAAAAACTTGTCCACCTTGTCATATAGCGCACTTGTAGACCTAGCATAGCCAAGCGAGAGAGTGCCGTGTTGAAGGCACCTCCCATTATTCGCCGCTGTGTTAGCGCTGCGTCTATCATTACTTTTAGAAAATAGGTGACTGGCCGCTGCAAATCA
>Ga0209491_10009233_pt1 | contig 12177 bp, 10 predicted proteins | sample BON02_FD_187213 | JGI IMG/M metagenome (GOLD analysis project Ga0209491, IMG submission 187213) | Freshwater microbial communities from Lake Bonney liftoff mats and glacier meltwater in Antarctica - BON-02 (SPAdes) (version 2) | ecosystem: Environmental > Aquatic > Freshwater > Ice > Glacier... | reverse complement strand
CTCTACAACACGCAGTTGCCGCAATCAGCCTTGGGGAGCCGAACGCCAATGCAGGCGATGAAAGACTGGCACAAAACACACCCACATCTCTTCGTCAAATCACCGCGCAATCATCCGGGACGCGACACCTAACCATTCCCCCCTGCGACCTCTTCCCCGCTTGAATGATCGCTGCAGGTGATTTAACCACAGGTGCAACACACGCCCCGATCGTCCAAATCAGGCCGCCAAAAGACGAGACCAGCCATGACCTATATCGTGATAGACAACTGCATCGCCTGCAAATACACCGACTGCGTCGAGGTATGCCCCGTAGACTGTTTCTATGAGGGTGAGAACATGCTGGTTATCCACCCCGATGAATGTATCGACTGCGGTGTCTGTGAACCCGAATGCCCCGCCGATGCGATCCGCCCGGATACAGAACCGGACATGGAAAAATGGGTTGAGTTCAACCGCAAGTATTCGATCAAATGGCCTGTCATCGTTACCAAAAAAGACCCGATGCCGGATTATGAGGCGCGTGACGGTGAAACCGATAAAATGACCAAATATTTCTCGGAAAATCCGGGTGAGGGCGGCTGAAGCGCCCTAAGCGCCGAATCGCCTGATCTTTTGGGTGACCCAGCGTAAACTGGCCGATGCACCGCCCGTGTGGGCCTAAGGCCTTGTTTGATAAGGGCCGCTATTGCAGCCCCGCGATTCCATCCCTGTTGGAATCAGGCTGATTCTGTGTTATGGTGCCTACACAAATAAACAAGGACTGCACGCTAAAGCCAACAAATCAAACCCAGTGCTGCCAGCCTGTGGTGTGGTATTTCAGGACATAATTTCATATCGCCGCGGCTGTATTGGCCACGCGCGATATTTTTGTCCGAAATGGCGCGTGTCCTAACAAGGAAGTGACCGTATGACCAAGACCAAAAAGCCTGATTTTCGTCCTGACGAGTTTGTTGTGTACCCTGCCCATGGCGTGGGCCGTATCATTTCTATCGAAGAGCAGGAAATCGCCGGCCTCCACATGGAACTCTTCGTCATTTCCTTTGAAAAGGACAAGATGACGCTGCGGGTGCCAACCCATAAGGCCACTGAAATCGGCATGCGCTCGCTGTCGTCGCCGGACCTGATCACCAAGGCGCTGGACACGCTAAAAGGCAAGGCCCGCGTTAAGCGCGCCATGTGGTCCCGCCGTGCGCAGGAATATGAGCAAAAGATCAACTCTGGCGATCTGTTGTCGATTGCCGAAGTTGTGCGCGATTTGCACCGCACCGATGATCAACGTGAGCAGTCGTATTCTGAGCGTCAGCTTTATGAAGCGGCCTTGGAACGTTTGACCCGTGAAGTCGCCGCCGTTTCTGGCGTCGATGAAAAAGGTGCGCAAAAGACTGTGGGTGACGTTCTGACATCCCGCGCTGCATAAGTTTGAGTTAATACTAAACACAAGCTTACCAATGGCTTGCCTGTCTTGGTTTGCATCCAATCTGACACAGATTGACTGCAAACCGCTTCAAACAAACGGCGGTCCAATCGGGCCGCCGTTTTGCATTTCAGCTACAGCATCGCAGCCAAAACGCTCAACGCAGCAGCCTCGGCCAATTGCTGGCTCGCCCCGCAAATATCGCCGGTTTGCCCACCAATTTTGGCCCGCGCAACCAAGGCCAGCGCCCCCACGATCACCACAATTGCCAAAACCGCCATCAGGCCCGCCAGCCCAAACACCAACGCCGCCCCAACCCCAAGCAGCACCGCAATCCCCGCCGCAAGCGCAGGCACCCGCCCCACCGATTGCGCCAGCCCCGTACCGCGCGCATTGGGCATCAACGCCATTAGCACCGCCATCGGCGCGCGCGACATCACCGCGACGGCCACAACTGCCCCCCACGCCCCCGCCATCAACAAGGCCGCCACCGCACTCCACCGCACCAAAGCCACCAGCACCAAGGCCAACACGCCGTAAGTGCCGATATGGCTGTCTTTCATAATCGCCAGCCGCCGCGCGCGGTCCCAGCCGCCCCACAGCCCATCAAACGTGTCGGCCAGCCCATCCTCATGCATTGCCCCGGTCATCATCGCCTGTGCGCCCAGCACAAGCGCCGCCGCCACGCCCGCCCCCAAAGGCAAGGCCAGCACGCCGACCAATGCCGCCAATCCGCCCACAACCAGCCCCGCCACCGGCCAAGCCCAAGCCGCTTGCGGCCCCGGAATTACATCCGACGCAGGCAAGGGCAGCCGCGTCAGCAACCGCAGCCCCCCCATTACGTCACCAATCCCGTATCTGTCGCTTTGCTTCACTGTTTTGTCCCTTTCAGCACTGGTCAACCGCCCGCGCCTTCGATACCCAAGCTGACAGAAAACGACAAGGAGGCCAGCCCCATGACCGCATCTTTCACCGATTTATCCAGCTTTCGCGCAATTCTTGGGCAGGCCCCCAAGGCCGATGCCGCCGCCACGCAAGGCGCAGAAACCCGCAATGCGCAACTAACCAAACCACCGGGCGCTTTGGGGCGGCTGGAAACACTGGCCATTTGGTATGCAGGCTGGCGGGGTGATCCGCGCCCGCAAATAACGGCCCCACAAGTCATTATTTTTGCAGGCAATCACGGGGTGGCCGCGCGCGGCGTATCGGCCTTCCCGCCTGAGGTGACAGTGCAAATGGTCGCCAATTTCAAAGGCGGCGGGGCGGCGATTAACCAATTGTCCAAAGCCTTTGGCGCGCAAATGTCGGTCCACGCGCTTGACCTTGACCACCCTACCGCGGATTTCACCCAAGGCCCCGCAATGACTGAAGCCGAGCTTTTGTCCGCCCTGCAAACCGGCTGGAACGCGGTTGACCCAAAGGCCGATCTGCTGGTCACCGGCGAAATGGGCATCGGCAACACCACCCCCGCCGCCGCCATTGCCTGTGCGCTGTTTGGCGGCACGGTCGAGGCTTGGGTCGGTCGAGGCACGGGCGTGGATGATGCAGGCCTTGCCCGCAAAGCCGCAGTGGTGACAGCGGGCCTTGCCTTGCACCCGTCACGCGACCCGCTGGACGTGCTGCGCTGCCTTGGCGGGCGCGAGATTGCCGCCATGGTCGGCGCCATTGCCCATGCCCGCGCCTTGCGTATTCCGGTTATTTTGGATGGGTTTATCTGTTGCGCGGCCGCCGCCGTTTTGGCCAAACTCAACCCTGCGGGCCTTGATCATTGCGTTGCGGGCCATGTCAGTGCTGAGGGCGCGCATCCCGTACTTTTGGCCCATTTGGGCAAGGAACCCTTGCTAAACCTTGGCTTGCGTTTGGGCGAAGGGTCGGGGGCGGCCCTTGCGATTGGCGTGCTGAAAGGCGCTGTCGCTTGCCACTCGGGCATGGCTACTTTTGCCGAAGCTGGGGTCGCCGCTGGTTAAACGACGACCCTATTGCGCGGCGTCCAGATTGGCGCGGCTTTCATCCAGATCCTGGCTCATCGCCGCGGCCAAATCGCGTTCCAACTGCAAGGCGCGGGCCACATAGGCATCGTTCAGATGCACGGGTTGCCCCGGCACCCACAATTCGGCCAAATCGCGCATCGCCGCGCGTTCCACCTTGAAATAGGTCTGCGCCATCTTGGCCGCCTCGTAATCGGTAAACCCTGTGTTTTCCAACACATAGCGCCCCGCCCGGACCGAGCTGTCATAGGTTTCGCGCACGATGTCATTGGCCCCGGCCCGGTACAGCGCAAAGAGATGCGGGCGATCATACGCCCGCGCGACGATGTGCAGATCAGGCCGATGCTTGCGCGCATGGGTCACGATTCTCAGCGCGTTTTCAGGGTTATCGACGGCGACCACCAACACTGATGCCTCAGCCAAACCCGCCGCTTCCAGCAGTTCGGGGCGTGTAGGGTCGCCAAAAAATCCCTTGGCCCCAAAGCGTCGCATCTGTTCAATTGCACCCATATCGCTGTCCAGCACGACCGTCTTCCCGCCCGCCATTCGCACAAGCCGGTTCACGTTTTGCCCAAACCGCCCAATGCCCGCGATGATAACCGGGCCTTGCTCATCAATCTCATCCGCCGGATGTTCGGTTTCGCGTGCCATAATCCGCTTGGCCAAGGCTTCATAGCCGATGAACATCAAAGGTGTCAGCAGCATCGACAGGCTGATCATCAACAGCACGATTTCTGAAATCGACGAGGGCAGGATGGATTGCTTGCGCGCAAAGCTGACCAGCAAAAACCCAAACTCGCCCGCCTGCGCCAGCCCCAAGGCAAACAGCCAGCGGTTATGCCCACGGATCTTGAAAATTACGGATAGCAGCAGCAAAACCCCCACCTTCAGCGCGATCATCGCAAGGGTCAGCGACACGATCAGCGCGGGGCTTGCCAACAGCACATCAAAATTAATGCCCATGCCGACGGTCATGAAAAACAGCCCCATCAAAATGCCTTTGAACGGCTGAATATCAGCCTCAAGCTGATGGCGGAACTCAGAGTTTGCCAAAACCACACCGGCCATAAACGTGCCCAAAGCAGGCGACAGGCCGACCAGCATCATCAAAAACGCAATGCCCAGCAGCATCAGCAAGGAAATAAACGTGCTCATTTCCGGCAAGCGCGAGGCATGAACAAAGCGAAACACCGGGCGGGTCAGAAAATGCCCAGCCAACATGATGCCAAGCACAATGCCCAAGGTCATCAAGGTCACGGCCCAACCGGGCAGCGATTGCACCAAGGTCAACAACGGCTCGGCAGCGCCCGTGCTATGGCTGTCGGCGGCGACTTGGGGGTTGGTGATGCCAAAGGTGGCCGCAGTAACCCCTTCGGGCATCCCCGACCCAGCAATCGCAAGCAAAGGGATAATCGCCAAAATCGGAACGATTGCAATATCTTGGGTCAAAAGTACGGCAAAGGTCGCCCGCCCGCCGCCCGTTCGCATCAGGTTCTTTTCAGAAAGGGTTTGCAGCACGATCGCGGTGGACGACAGCGAAAACAGCATCCCCAGCGTCAGCCCCACCTGCCAGCTAAACCCCAGCCAATCGGCCACCAGCGCAATTGCGCCCGTGGTCAGCACCACCTGTAACCCGCCCAAACCAATCAGCTTGTGTCGCATATCCCACAGCGCGCGCGGTTCCAGTTCCAGCCCGATCAAGAACAGCATCATCACCACGCCAAACTCGGCAAAATGCTGCAAATCCTCGTTTTCTGTTCCCGCCAGGCCCAAAATCGGCCCCACCAAAATGCCCGCCGCCAAATAGCCCAGCACCGACCCCAAGCCAAGCCTAACCGCAAGCGGCACAATCAATACCGCCGCACCAAGGTAAATTGAGGCCTGAAGTAGAAAGCTTTCCATAAGTATCCTTATCGCTTCGTATCGAACGTTACATTAGACGGGCGCGTTGGCTAGGCCCATTATGTTGGCAAGGCAGCATCGGGTTTGAATTGGTCCATGACAATCTGGCTTTGCGCCCGCGACACCGATGGGTGGGGCAACAGCACATGATGGATCAGCCGGTTCAACCCCGCCAAATCCGCGCACCAAACGCGCAGCAAATAGTCGGCCTCACCGGTCAAGGTCCAAGCGCTGATAATTTCAGGGCGGGTGGAAATGAGGCTGGCAAAGCTGCGCGCACTGTCGGGGGCATGGGTGGCCATCTGGATCTGGACAAAGGCCTGTACGGTCAGCCCCACCCGATCCGGGTTCAGCCGGGCGGTATAGCCCGTGATATACCCTTCCGCCTCCAACCTTTGGCGCCGCCGCCCAGCTTGCGACGCCGACAACTGCAACCGATCGCCCAATTCTTGGGCGGTCAGCATCGCATCCTTTTGAACTTCGCTCAGCAATCGGGAATCAATATCATCCAACAATGCGCAAACTCCGCATAAAATTTCCAAAAAGCGCGCGGTTTTCGCACGACTTGGGCTAAGTATAAGCAAAATTACGCGAAAACGCGACAGCTATTGTGAAAATCTTTGTAACGTTGATCTAAGGCCTGCCAGAAGCCCGTTTCCACATTCCGCCCCACAAGCCAGCATTTCCGCGCAAAACCTTACCGGCACCGATGGGTTTGATGTGCAAAGGCGGTGGCGGCTGTGGCCAAGGCAATTTTCAGGCGCTATTCGGGCCGCTTGAACACAGTCAAATCGACCATGCCCTGCTCAAACCCAATTCCAAAAGTCAGCCCTTCGGCATCGCCAAGGCCAGCATCTTGCTGCCCTTTTTATAGCGCACCTCGTTGCGGGTAATTGCGGCGACGGTGCCACCGTCCACCCGATCGCCAACCCGTACCTTGGTATATCGGCCCGATGAGCTGCGGATCAGCGCATAGCGTTGCCGGTCCGAGCCATAAATCCCAATCAAATTGGTCTTGGACAGGTTAATCGCGTTCTTGAACGTGGCTTGTTTGGCGACATTGGCGCGGGTCGGAATGCGCGGGGCAGCGGAAACCTTCAGCTCTGGCTCATCGGTTTCTTCTGCTTCCGGCACATCGCGCGGGGCAGGGGCAGTGGCAGCGGCAACCCGGCGCGGGGCCTCACGGGTGGCAGCGGCAATCGCGGCTTCAACCGCGCCCGAAAAATCACGCGGGCGCGCGGCAGGGCGGGGCGAAAGGGCGACAGCCAAGGCACTGTCTTGCTTGGTTTTTTCCAATGCTGCGGCGGTGGCTGCAAGCGACGCGGCCTCAGCGGCTTTGCGGGCCTCTTCTGCAGCAATCACCACGGCGCGTGGCCTTAAACGGGGCCGTGCTTGGGTAAATTGCGCCAAGGCGGGGTCTTTGGCCAAAGTGGCATCATCTTGGGCTGTTGCAGGATCGGGCGCAGGATTTGCAGCAGGATCGGGCGCAGGGTCAGCAACTGGGGCTACAGCAGGTGCCAGGCTGGCGGGCCGGCCTGCAGGGCGGCGGTTTTCAACCGTTGCGTCACGCTCAAAACCAAAAGAAGGGGCAGTTTCCGCAACCGCACCCTCCATCCTTGAAATTCCGGCCGTGCTGGCGGCGGCGGCATCGGCCCCCCCCGGCGGCGGCGTGGCTGCCGCATTCGAATCGGGTGCAGCGCTCGGTATTTCGGCAGGGGCGACAATTGCTGGTCCCGCGATGGCCGCAGGCCGGGCAGGTGGTGCCACAGGTGGGCGCGCCGCGATCAGCCAAAACCCATCGGGCATCACAACGCCGTTTGATGTGGCTTTGATGGTTCCGTCTGCTTCAAATTCATATTGCGTGCCAAAGGGTGGCGGCGGTGACACGGCCAGAGGTGCAGCATCAGGGCGCGTCATGGGCTTGGGCATCGCAGTTACGTCAAAGGCAGGCGGGGCGGCGTCAATCGCGGCCAAGGTAACAGCATCATCTTGTGCGGCCACAGAGGGGGGGGCAGCGGGCGTGCTTGCCGCGACATCAGCGGTGGAAACGACAGGTGCTTGCGGTGCAGAGGCCTCAGCAACTGGCTCAGCAACGGGGGCCAAGACCGCCAAATCTTGTGTTGGTGGTAATTCCGCTTCGGCATCGGCAATGGCTTCGGCATCAGGAACCACATCGGTCCCAGCCGCGTCAGGCACCGTTTCAGACGGGGCAAGCCCGGCTTGCTGTACGGTTTCGGGAACAGTGTCGTCGCGCGACAGATAAATGGATGACCACGTAGCGATAGCCGCCAAAGCGGCCAGCAACACCAAGGTCATGATCAAGCCCAAAAACCGTGGCTTGCCGCGCCGCGCCGCCGTTTTGGCCCCAAACTTTGCCATCGACGCATCAGCCGCTTTGGCAGCCGCAGCGCTGGACAGCACAGTGGCCGGGGCCGCAGGTTTTACCTGAACCTTGGATTTGAACCGCGACAAGGCAGAGCCGGTGCCGGGGATGCGCGCCGCGGTGACCATCGCCGCACTGCCCTTGGCCTCTTTGTCATCCGGTTTGCCCGTAACTACCTTTGTGCCGCCCAACTCTGCCTTTGCCCCAGTTGCAAAGCCTGCTGTGCCATTCAGCGGCTTTGCTGCCGCCAAAACGGGTTTCGCATCAGGACTTGGGGCGCTCGCAGGCGCGCGGTTTTCCACCGCTTTGCCCCCGAACGGGCCAACCGGGGCTACGGCAGGCGGGGCCACGGCGGGCAAAATTGTGGGGGCAATCGCGGCCCCGGCGGCCAGCGGTGCGCGCGCCACGCCGGATGCAACAACAGATGACAACGTGGGCGCCGATGGCCCTTTTGGCCGATCGGCAGGCGTGTCTGTGATCGGGGCCGCAGCCCCTGTCGGGACTGGTTCTTGCGGGGCAGACCCAAGCGCAGGCGCTGCCGCCCCACCATCGCGCCGACGGCTTGCAAATGACGGAGGCATCGGCGGCACATCCGCATCCAAATCTACATCCGCGATGCTCGGGGCGGTAACCCCAACAAAGCTTGCGTCAGACCTGCGGTCTTGGGCTTTGGTATCTGCGTCCTTGGTATCTGGCGCTTTAGGCTCAGCGTTCGGACCATTCTTGGCCTCTGCCGCAGTGCTTTCGGCAGCAGCCGCGCGCTTGCGTTCGGCCTCAATCATCGAGGCGCGCACTTTTTCGCGGTCCAGCATGACAGCTTTGGTTTTCTCGGCCTCTTGGACCAAGCGTTTGGCTTCCGCTTGCGCAAGGTTCTGCGCCCGCAGTTCCATCTCGGCCCGAGATGCCTCAGTCTTGCGCAACGCTGCCGCGTCAGCCTCGGCCAATTCCTTGGCTTCAGCCTTTGCTTTCAGGGCCTCAGCTTCGACCTTCTCGGCAGCCTCAGCCTTTTCAGCCTCGACCTTGTCAGCTTCGACCTTCTCGGCCGCAGCCTTCTCAGCCTCAGCGCTATCCACTTTTTCGGCTTTAGCCTTTTCAGCCCCTGCCTTTTCAGCCTCAGCCTTTTCAGTCTCCGCAGCCTTTTCAGCCTCCGCCTCAAGTTTAGCAGCCTTCGCCCTTTCGGCCTCAAGCTTTTCAGCCTCGCCCGCCGCCTTGGCCGCCTCAGCCCCAGCCGCCGCCTCTTCTTTCGCCTTCGCCTCGTCCTTCGGCACCTCGCGGCTGATCACCTTGACCGGGTCTTGGTCGCGCGTCACCTTCTCACCGTCGGGCAACACCGCCGCTGCCCCTTTGGTCATCCCAAACCACGGCTCGCCCGCAAACTGCCCCTCAGAAGGGGTGGTGACAAACGACACAGGGTTGAAACGATGCGCCGCGGCAAAGGCCTCAGCCTCCTCCAGCGTTTCGCGCGCGACCACGGCCACTTTGACCAGAGGCCCAGTACCCCACCAGTCAAACACCAAATCCTCAACGCCGTAGGGCGTGCGCCCTTCCAGTGCGGCGCGAATCTCCGCCTCACGCGCCGCTTTGTCAGCTCCCGACACCGTCACTTCGGTATAAAGGATCTGCCCGGGCGGCAAAATCAGCTTGGTGGTGATCCCATGCGGCGACAATCCCAACGCCGAGGCGCGCAGGTAGCCCAGCGCCTCCTCAAGGTCAGGCGCGTCAAATTGGGCTGCCCCAACCTCCAGCCAGCCGCGTGAGGTGCGGTGCAAAAGGCTTATGGCCGTATCGGTGATGTTCAGAGCAAAATTTGGTTTCATTGCACGGGTCTAGCACAAAAGGAAAAGGCGGGGGTACTCCCGCGCTTGGGTATTTCCTTCCTACAGCAGCTTTTTGCCGAATAAAAGAAAAAGCCCTAAAACTTTCTGTCATTTCGGCCCAAATCCGCCCAGATGCGGCGACATGCCCCCTGAAACCGCAGCCCCCCGAACCCAACAGCTAGAATAAACGCCCTTCCCCCCCACTAAAGCCTGATTTTCCCCACCCATCCCAACCTTGCGCGCCCCTTCAACTCACAAAACGTCAGCCTTATTGACTTAACTCCCAATCCGCGCCACGTCTTGCCGCACTTTTCTTTGGGGGATAGCACAAGATGAATTGGGATCAAGTTTTCGCCAGCCGCACCAACCGCATGAAAGCCTCGGAAATCCGAGAGCTTTTGAAACTGCTTGATCAGCCCGATATCATCTCCTTTGCAGGCGGCATCCCCGACCCGGCCCTGTTCCCCGCCACAGCCTTCCAATCCGCGATCAGCGACATCCTCGGTGGCCCAAGGGCCGAAGCGGCGCTGCAATATTCCGTCTCCGAAGGCTATAAACCCCTGCGTGATTGGATCGCTGCGCAAATGGCCCGCATCGGGGTGCCGTGTGATGCCGACAACATCCTCATCACCTCCGGCTCCCAACAAGCGCTTGATTACTTGGGTAAACTTTTCCTGTCACCCAAGGATACCGCCCTTGTCGGCTGGCCCACATACCTTGGTGCCTTGGGCGCCTTCAACGCCTATGAACCCGAATACGACCGGCTTGATCCGCGCGCCAACCGTTCGGCCAGCGACTACGCCGCGACCGCCGCTGCCAAAGGTGGCCGCGTTAAATTCGCCTATATGTCGGTCGATTTTGCCAACCCCACGGGCGAAACGCTGGATGCCGCCACCCGGCAAAACATGCTGCAACTGGCCACCGCGCTTGATATCGTCATTATCGAAGACGCCGCCTATCAATCCTTGCGCTTTGATGGTGAGGCCGTGCCACCCATCCTTGCCATGGAGATCGCGCAAAAAGGCTCGATTGAGGCTTGCCGCACCCTCTATTGCGGCTCCTTCTCCAAAACCCTCGCCCCCGGCTTGCGGGTGGGGTGGATCTGCGGCGCGCGTGAGGTGATCTCCCGCCTTGTCCTGATGAAACAAGCCGCCGATCTGCATTCATCGACCCTGAACCAAATGGCAATCGCCGATGTCGCGGCCAAAATCTTTGACGACCATGTCGAACGCATCCGCACCGCCTACCGCGCCCGCCGCGATGCGATGCTGGCCGCCTTGGCCCAGCACATGCCCAAAGGCGTAGAATGGACCCGGCCCGAAGGCGGTATGTTCGTCTGGCTCACCTTGCCCGCGGGCATGAACGACGCAGACCTGCTGGCAAAATCCCTCAAAACCCAGCGCGTCGCCTTCGTTCCCGGCTCGGCCTTCTTCGCGGATGGCTCCGGCACCAACACCATCCGCCTGTCGTTTTCCCGCGCGGATGAGGCAACGATTGCCACGGGCATCGAACGGCTGGGGGCTTTGCTGCGGGGGTAGGGGGCAAGCGACGGCAAATGCAGGGGGGGCGGTGTCGTTCTGTGGAAATTGTGTTTTCAACAAATGGTGGTTTTTGGAAGGCTGTGCAGATGCGGCTAATGTCTGGTTCGAGCCTATTCTGTTGAAAAACTCACCTCTTCGCCCGAGCGGGCTAGATACGCAGAATATCTTCCTTCGACGGCCGCCCTTTGCAAACAACGTTTGCTAATTGACCCTTGATGAGAACGGCTTTCCAGGTTTTCGAGGCATTTTGCGCGGGGCAGAGTTTTTCAACAGAATAAGCCCAAATTGACCGATATTCTGCGATGCGGCAAATGGCAGCTATCGTTGGCAATTCAAAAACCTTCAATAATTGCTTTGGTTTTGAATGGGATTTGGGAAGCCCGGAGCAAGCTGTTTGTCGCATGTCACGCATGTTCCCAAAAGGAGCGCTTGTTGAAATCCTCTTAATAGCGGCTGTGCCCATCAAGCCGCTGCTGATGTCCAGCTATCGCTGCAAGCCAAAGCGCGATCGCGATTGTTTCCTAATCATCAACATTGAAATTCCTTATTTTTGCCATGCTTTGGTGGCCATTTGCTTTCAACGCACTGAAATAGGGCAGTAATTTCTCATGGACTACACCGCCATCTTCATTTTGGCCTGCATCTTCATCCCGTTGGAGCGGTTACTGCCGCTGCACCCCGAACAACGGACCCTGCGGCGCGATTGGCTGAATGATCTGGTCTATGTTTTGGTAAATGGCTTTGTCGTCCGCGCGGGCTTTACCGTCGTTGCCGGCATCCTCATGCTGGGCATCACTCACCTTGTCGGGCCGAACCCCATATCCTGGACAGGAGAACTGCCGGTCTGGGTGCAGGTGATACTTGCCATCATCATTGCCGACATTGGCTATTACACCGCCCATCGCATCTGCCATAGCGTGCCTGTCTTGTGGAAGTTTCATGCCGTACATCACAGCATCGAAGAGATGGACTGGCTGGCGACGCACCGAGTACATCCCGTCGATCAGATATTCTCCAACACGCTGTCGCTGGTGCCGATCTGGTGCATGGGCTTCTCGCTTGAAGCACTGGTGATGCATCAGATGATCTACCAGGCTCACGCGTTGCTCTTGCATTCCAATATGCGCAT
>Ga0209491_10009226_pt1 | contig 12188 bp, 19 predicted proteins | sample BON02_FD_187213 | JGI IMG/M metagenome (GOLD analysis project Ga0209491, IMG submission 187213) | Freshwater microbial communities from Lake Bonney liftoff mats and glacier meltwater in Antarctica - BON-02 (SPAdes) (version 2) | ecosystem: Environmental > Aquatic > Freshwater > Ice > Glacier... | reverse complement strand
GAGAGAGATAAGTAGAGAGATAACTTACCCGAGGTCCGTTGCAGGAGCTTGCTGCGTTGTTGTGCGAGTTCGGTGGGGTCCATTTGCTCGATGGAGACCTGGTGCAATGGCTAGAAGGAATAGAAGGAAGAGGAGGGAGGGAGGGAGGGAGGGAGGGAGGGAGGGATTGTGAGGGAAAAAAAACATGCATCAAATTTTGTATCAAGTTTTACACAAAGGCTCGATATTTCCAACTTTAAAACATCTGCTCTATGTTGCTTGCTGATAATCACAAGGAAGAACTTACCGAGGAGGTATTGATGAAGGCATGCGAGGTGTCGTCCAGAATGGCCGAAATGCGTGCTTCCTCGTACGGGGTCCTGGGAGGAAAAAAGAAAATGGCGTGGAAGGAAGAAAAGAGAGCATTGACGATTATATTAGATTAAGCATTAACGATACGATTAGTAAGCGGCAGATAGTAGAGAGTATAGGCACGAAACATGCAAGCAAATACAACAAGCTAAATTAGAGAATTGACAACTTACGTGTCTTCCACGACGCCGCCGTCTTGCTGGGCACGGTCGCCCGTCCCTTGCCCGCCCAGGTGGCGATCAACCTGTTATGAGCAAAAAAAGTGAGCTATGAAATACCCAATAATTCTTGTGAAAGCCTCACGCCTCTATACCCCGCACACCATTCCCTCCTTCCTCCCTTCCTACCCTTCACGCCAGCCTCCCTCCCTCCAACATGCCTACCTCAAAGAAGATGCACCCCTCCCGGCTGCTTTCCGGAAACTTCGGCAAGCTAGTAACAGCATCCAAGTAATGCTGCAGCTGGACCTTGCGCTCCCGCAGAAAATCGGCGTTGAATCGCCCGAACCATTTCTTGATGGGCAGACGCCCAGGAAAACGAGGGAAGGACCGACAGAGGGCTTCGTGGAGGGGCGCAAAGTCGTTGAAGCGCCGGACGATGGACCAGGTTTGGTCCCGTAGGGTGACGAGGATGGTGTAGCGGATGAAGCCTGCTTGGCCTGTGGAGGAGAGGTGGGGGGTGGAGGGTGGGGAGGTCAGTGATCGGAGGGGGAGAGTGGGCGAGGTGACACGAGGCAAGGGGGAAGGAAGGAAAGGGAAAAGCAGGCGCAGCGCGTTTGATTCTTACCTTCGTCATGCTTGACAATGATGGCCTCCATGCTTTGCTTGGGATTTAGAAAGCGGGATTGCTTGAGCCTTGGTCGGGAAATTGATGAGCGAGACGAGTGCGGCCGTGAACGACCAAGCAAGGCAACGAGCGAGCGGCGGACGCGGCTGCTTCTTGTGGAGGCGCTTGTTCTTGTGCTTGTGATCAGGCCTGTGTGTGGGTTGTGTGGTGTGTGTGTGAGCTTTGGGCATTGGCAGGCAATGAGGAGGGCTGGGGCTGGGGCAGTGAGTAGTGCGGCAGCTCCGCGAGCATCGATCTAGACGATCCGGATGCCGTGGCGCATTTGCAATTGTACGTCTACCAAACACTCACACCAAGACGCCCCACACCCTGACAACAGGCTCGACCATGCGACGCGCCGTCGCCACCATTGCCCGTCCTGCCTTGGCGGCTGCCGCTGGCTCTACCAAGCCCGCATGCAGCAGCACCAGCATCAGCATCAGGAGTACTCTCGTCCTCCCAAGCCGCCGCAGAGCCTCCACCCTCCGCACCACCTCCAGCAGCAGCAGCAGCTGCAGCAGCCGCAGGAGCAGCAGCAGCATGCGTTTGCGTGTGTCGCCGCAGCGGCGGACCATGTTCATTCAGACGGAAAGCACGCCTAACCCCGAGTCCCTCAAGTACGTCCCGGGCGAGGTGGTCCTGGACGAGAAGTACGGCACGGGCATGTACTTTCGACAGGGAGATATCGAAGTGAACCGCTCCCCGTTGGCCAAGAAGCTTTTGAAGATCCCGGGGGTGCAAGGCGTGTTTTTGGGGAGGACGTTCATAACTATTACCAAGTCGCCTGAGATTATTTGGCAGGTGAGGAGAGAGAGGGAGGGAGGGAGGGGAGGTCAAGGACGAGAGGGAGTGGAGGAAAGGAGGAGAGCAATTATTCTATCTGATAAGCGCGATGGAAATGCGAGTATCGTTTTGTCATCGAACTCACGCACGCACCCCTCCTTCTCTCCCTCCCTCCTTTCCTGCCTCCCTCCCTCCCTCCCTAGAATCTAAACCCGGAAATCTTCGCCTCCGTCATGGACCACTACGCGGAGGGTGGAGTCATCGTCAGCGACCACGCCATCATCAGCGACACCACCATACTGGACACCGACGACGAAGTGGTGGCAATGATCAAAGAACTAATGGAGAGCCGCATCCGGCCGGCAGTACAAGAAGATGGCGGGGATATTTTCTATGAGGGCTTTGATATGGAGACGGGCGTGGTGAGCGTGAGGTTGGCGGGCTCCTGCTCCGGCTGCCCTTCCTCGGCGGTGACGTTGAAGAATGGGGTGGAGAATATGTTGATGCATTATATCCCGGAGGTAAGAGGGGGAGAGAGGGACGGAGGGAGGGAACATGTGGGTTTCGTCATGTTCTGCTCCGCTGGCGCTTCGCACCGTTCGCTGCAGTTATTTTTCATTTTGCAACAGCGCCATTTCTTCAGCAAAATGCTTCTTTGTCAGTAATTCGGTTCATCGCACATTTTTTCCTCGATCATTTCTCATCCTTGCATGTCCCCTTTCGTCCCTGCCTTTCTCCCTCCCTCCCTCCCTCCCTCCCTCCCTCCCCCCCTCCCTTCTGCACACAGGTAAAAGGCATCCAGCAAGTGGAGGACGACGAGCTCAAGGAGGTGAATGAGAAGGAGGTGGAGACGTTGGAGCAACGTCTGGCCAAGGCTGGGATTCCGAGTGCGGAGTAGGGAGGAGGGAGGGAGGGATGGAGGGATGTAAGATGTGATTTTTGAGGTTGAGTTTTGGGTAGAGGACAGGAGAGAGAGAGAAAAGACAGAGGAATATGAGAAGAAGAAGAAGAAGAAGAAATAGACAAAATGCAAATGCCACATTTTAGCTTGTTGGTAGAACCCCGAGGTGGTACTTCTTCGTTTTCTCTTCATCTCCTTTGTTTCTCGTTCGTTTCGTTTCCTTTCGTCGTTCACACTCGCACACAAACATACGGACTCACTGACTGGCACATGATTTGGCTCCCTCCCTTCCTCCCTCCCTCCCTCCCTCCCTCGCTTCCTCTATCGTCTCTTCTTCTCTCGTCTTTCATCTTCAACCCATCTTATTCACCTTTTTATCTTCCTTCCATTTTTGGGTTCGTTTTTTGTTTTTTGCTGCTTTCTCTCTCTCTCTCTCTCTCTCTCTTCCTGGTCTTTATCTCTCTCTTGCGGTGCGTCCGATAGAATCAGACGCGGCACGCATGAGGCGATGACGACCCCAAAATGGAAGTTTCTCTCTCTAAGAAGCACCTCTTCCTGACCAGGTGGGAGATTTTGTTTAGACACGTAAATAAATGAATGAAGAGTACTAATTATTGAAATCCATTAATAAGGAGTGGTTGTAGTAGTAGTAGTAGTAGTAATAGTACTTCATAAGGCTCGCTATTTGCTATGGGTTTGAGTTATTGGTGCTCTTGTTGTTGTTGTTGTTGTTGTTGTTGTTGTTGTTGTTGTTGTTAATGGGTAGGAGGAGGAAATGGAGGGAAATAGTGGGTGGGTGGATGTGTGAAGAGGGCAAAATAATGAAAATGGTGGCCGTTCGTCTTTTCTCCGTTTCTCTCTCTCACTCACACACACATACTTTCCCTGTCCCCTTCCTCCGCTCCGCGCGCTGACCAATTAAAAAAAGTCTGTCGCTCTCTGCCTCATCCGTCATCTTATTCAAGTGTGTGATGCTGTTGCTGCTCTTGCTGGTGGTGGTGCTGTTGTTGTTGTTGCTGCTGCTGCTCCTGCCGCCAGTCGTTGGTGGTTTCTCTAGGAAAGGCCTTCATTCCAGCTCCCGGCTAAGGATGGATTCCCTCCCTCCCTCCCTTCCCCAACCCCTTCCTCCTCCTCTCGCTGTTGCGTCTCTCTTCTCTCATCAATATACACCTCTCTCTCTCCTCCTCCATGTGTCGTCCGTCGTCATTCTCCCTCCCTCCCTCCCTCCCTCCCTCCCTCCCTCATTTCCTCTACTTTTATCCCATTCTACTTTCCGTGCAGACGTCGTGCCTTACACCATCCCTCCCACACACTCCCCCCCCCTCCCTCCCTCAGCCCACCCTTCCTCCCTCACTCCCTCCCTCCCTTCCTCAATTTAGAGGTCCTCCACCCTGTTCCCATCCTCATTATTCGCGCCCGCCTCGTCCGCCTCATTCTGGTCCGACGTCCACAAGGTCAAGTTGTCACGCAGGAGCTGCATGATCAACGTGCTGTCCTTGTAGGACTCCTCGGAAAGGGTGTCGAGCTCGGCGATGGCATCATCGAACGCCTTCTTGGCCAGGGCGCAGGCACGGTCCTAGTAGAAGGAGGGAGGGAGAGAGGGAGGATCAGCTTCATGCTGTTGGACACACCTCGCCTATGCAGGCAATATTTCACGGGCTTACGCAGTGCTCACTTTCTTCTCCTACCTTTCTGTCTCCTTATTAGTATTTCCTCCTTCTCGTAGCATCACAAACGCTGCTGCTGCCCATTCCTCCCCTACCTCCCTGCCTCCCTCCCTCCCTCGCCCCACCCCAAAACGTACCGGGCTGTTGTAAATCTCGTAGAAGAAGACAGAAAAGTTCAAGGCAAGGCCCAAGCGGATGGGGTGGGTAGGGGGCAGGTCATGCTCGGCGATGTCGGTGGCGCACTTGTAGGCAGACAGGGCGGCATCCGACGACTCGCGGCGCTTGTCGCCCACCTGGAGGGAGGGAGGGAGGGAGGGAGGAGAGGTGTTAAGGATGTGCTAAAGAAATGCATCAGGAGGACAGGCAGAGGCAGAGAGAGAGGGTCGACATCATCGTAGACGTTGTCGGGGTTGAATAGGGAGGAATCGTGGGACGAATTATTTTTATGATTTAATTTTTTATTCAGTTTTGGCCTCTCTTCTTACCTGGAACTCGGCCAGATACCGGTGGTAGTCGCCCTTCATCTTGAAATAAAACACCTTGCCTTCTTCCGAGGTCGAGTTGGGGATGAGCTCCGTCTCTATTATGCTCAGAATGTCGTTGCAAATTTCCAGCAGCTCGTCCTCAATCTTGGCCTTGTACTCACGGATGAGGGGCAGGCGCTCCTGCTCCCCCTTCTGCTCGATGGAGGAGATGACACGCCACGACGCCCGGCGGGAGCCAATCACGTTCTTGTAGGCGACGGAAAGGAGGTTGCGCTCCTCGACGGAGAGCTCTTGGGGTTGTTGGGCCACGGCCTTCATGTGGTCGACCATCTCGTCGAAGCGCTCGGCTTGCTCGGCCAGCTTGGCCTTGTACACCAAGGAGTCCCGGGAGTCCATCTTGAAAAGAGGTTGCCTGTTATCTTAACTGTGGTTATGCGTGGGTGTGTAGGGCAGGGTGAGTTTGTATTGTGGTGGTAGCATTCATGAGCATGAAGCGTCGTCGTGTAAGGAAGGAAGGGAGGGAGGGAGCCCCTTCTTTCGCCCTCCTTCTCTTGTCCATCCACCAAGGCCAGAGCCACCACCACCGCGTCTCCCCCACCACCACCAGCACAATAACGCCGTCATCAAAGAACCAGGTGCCTTGGCTGGCCCTGCGCTTGCGGCTTGGCAGGCGCACCAGGCAGCGATGGCGTAGCAAAAGTGAAGACGCGGCGGTTGTTTCCTTCCTTGCGGCTGTCTCGACGTCCACCCTGCCAAAACCCATTGACCGCAGCAACGCCCCAGCCCATCCATGATGCCCAAGGCGAGGCCGTGCGTCTTGACCAGTGCTGTGCGTACGGTTGACTGTGGTAGGAGTGGTGTAAAGGTGTAAAGGTGTAAAGGGACGCACGACGCTTATTTGGAAGGATCTGGGGGGGCGAAGGGCGGGCACGACGCCGGTCCACCAACCTCCGAGAATCAGCTCAGCTCCTTTCCATCACATCATCATCATTCCAAGCATCAGACAGACAAAGACGTGCGTGGTGCCTTTTGATGCCCTGCGGGAGACGCGCATTTACACTCACCACTGCCTCCTTTCACCCACACACGTCGTGGAGAGACAGGGCTGTCGTCCGGGCCAGGAAAATGGACTCGCCACCACCCACCAAGGACTACTACACCATCCTGGGCGTGCCCAAGGACTCGAGCGAGGAGGCCATCAAGGCCCGCTATCGACAGCTTGCCATGGACTTGCACCCGGACCGGTGCGCGGCAGGGGACGTGGCGTCCGTGGAGCGGTTCAAGGCTGTCTCGGAGGCGTACCGCGTGCTGGCAGACAGTGGGCAGCGACGCATTTTGGACGACTATTTGGAGGGGAGGAGGTTTGCGGGGGCCCGCTTGAGGGGGGACGAAGGCTTTTTCGACCGCTTGGCGGGGGTGCGACGGCCAAAGCCACCACCCGGGTCAAGGAGAGGAGGAGGGGCATCGTCCAAGGCGTTTCGATTCATTGAATTTGCGCTGTCGCCGCGGGTATTAGTGATGGGACTCGGGGTGGGGTTCATGAGCTACATTGCCTTTGGGCCGCGCGATGAGAATTTCGATCACACGGAGGGGATGCTGGTGCCGGCGTGGTACAATCAAAGGTAGGTTGCTGGGTTGGTTGTGTGGAGAGTTCTCCTTTCTTTGTATTTCTTGTGTTATTTTCCCTTTGTGGATTTGCTTTGTCTCTTCCTCTCACCTAATCCCTCCTCCTCTGTACTTATCAACACAGAACAAAACGGTGGGAGACGCCCGCGCCGTGGAACCCAGACTACCGGGCAGCAGGGATTAAACACCACGCCAAGGTCTCCAAGTACCACGTTTCCGAGTCCACGCCCCCAGGTCCAGGAGGAGGAGCAGGAGGAGAAGGAGGAGGAGGACGGGAAGGGGGGAGCTCCATGGGTTGAGGGGAGTATGTGTGAAGAAGCAGAGAATGTAAAGGATCATATAGATAGGTTTAGAGATAGAACGAATCATAAAATGCAGAGAAGGAGAAGTTAAAAAGACACTTGTGCACCTGTATGATGGTTGATTCTTTATTTACAGGACTTCATCCCTTTCTGGCTCTCCTCTTTTTCCTTCCATCAACTAGAAGGGGCTGACCTCTCCAGTCCACTTGTTTACACAAAAACGTTTGCTTGCAGACAACCTGCCTGCCTTTTGTAATATATAAAAATCTTACCTCGCCCAGAATAGAGATGAAGAAAACCTTCTCTGCGCCCACATCCTCCTCCCTCATGTCCCTCCTCGGATGTTGACAATTCACGCCCCTCCCTCTGCCGGCTTCTCCTCCTCCTCCTCGTCCTCCTAAATTTTTCTACAAATGCTGCTGCTGCTGCTGCTGCTGTTGTTCCTGCTGGTAAGGCCTCCAAAAACAAATATCCTTCTCTCGGGGCACCTCCGCCTTCCCTCTCAGGCATCAGATTTTCGTCTCGAAAGTGGAGGCAGAGAGGAAGAGAAGTGAGATACAGGCGGGATGAGGCAATAATATATTGGCAGGTGTGGCTTGAGCACCAGAAAAAGGGAATGAGACGCAGAAGCAGGCAAGCATCTTCCACCAGGAGCAAGGGTTGAATGTCAGAAGCAGGGAAGCATCTTCCACCAGGAGCAAGGGTTGAATGTGAAGGTCGACGCCAAAAAATGCAATGGAGCTGCTAAAAAGCGTTCGGACACCGGACCTCCATTGCTTCCTGGAGATAGTCTTGTCAATTTTGCAAATCTTTCCGACAAATTTGCATCATAGAATACTTGCTCTAGCCTTTCATGCACAACCAAGGCTAAAATCGCCCGCGAGTTTGCAAAAAAAGAATAAAAAAAACCTCCCCACCCCCGATCCCGATCCCTACGAACGACGAATAATCGCTGTCGTGCCAAAACCGCATCATCATCACTTCTTTCTGACTGAAACGTGGGAAGCAGTGTGTTGTGTTATGGTAGGTCAGCTGCGATCAGACTAAGGCCCTCCAGGCTTGCTTGGCACGGGGGAAAAGGAGCGTTCGACGGCCAAGCACCACGTCGATCGTCTGCGTGGGGGGTATGGAGTGAGAAGAGGGCTTTGCGCACAGACAGATGCACACACAAAGGACACCGCTCTCTCACGCAATTTTTTCGCCATGAACAACAAGCTACGACGCTAACCAGCCCCTATCCAACCACAACCAAACACTAGCACAGGCACCAGGCACCTCGCTCTCCCCTTGACCCCTGCGCCTCGACCAATTCCCAAGACGCCCCGTGCGGTCTCTCCATTAGCATGGCCAGCTCGGCCATGCAAAATGCAAGCCCGCCACTGCCCCCACCCTCCTTTACCTCCTTGCCAGACATAGCCCATGGCACCATCGCATCATACCTTCCTGACGGCGACAGCAAGACGGACAGCCGCTTGCGCGTGTCGGAGGTCTCTCTCGCTTCTCGAGTCGTACGGCGGCAGCCTGACCTCCGCTACCATTCGTGACAACGAAGACAGCCGCGCGGCTCGATTGGCAGCGTTGCTACGACGTCAAAGCAAACTCAAGACAGTTTCCGTGACATAGCAGCAGCCATTCATTGCCTTGTCCCTGGCCATCGCCCAGGGCTGTTGTCGAGGTGTTGAAAGCATGCTGTTAAAATCCGCACGCCCTGTGGATCAGAAAGACTTGGACATACTGGCAGGGGCACTCGAAGTTGATAGAGCGCTGCCGGCACTCAAAAAGCTGGTTGTCACTTTTTCTCATACTCCTTAGGATGTGTTGGCGGAGCTGGCAGACGCACTAGCCGGCGGCGCCCTGCCTCTCCTCAAGTATCTTGACGTCCAACAAGACTTGGCCGACGAGGACCTAGTCGAGGACCTGGACAAAGTTGCAGACATGGTAGAACGGCGCGCGCAAATTCATGGGTGCCATGCCCTGACATTTTCCCGTTCGAACATTCATACAAATGGCTCTTCCATGGCACCCCCGCGGAAAGTCGACTCTTGCGGGCGCTGCTACCGTCGTTGAAGAATCTTTCTGGTTGTGTTCGGTGGCATGCTGCATTCGATCCTTATTTTCGTGACATCTGCCCGCCGCATCTCGAGGTTCTGGGCGTAAGAGTCGATGATGAGGAATCTCCCTCTCTCGAAGTGCTGGAGGCAGCACCGGCGCTGAAGGAGATTATATATTTTGCCGATAGTGGTACTGATGCGGCAGCCTTTCAACCGGTCATTGCAGCGCTGCACCGTGGCGTGGGTCTGAAGAACTTATGAAAGATATAGTTGCACGGCTGCATATTAGGCGATGCGCACTTCAGCAATTTCATAGATGTTTTGAAAGGCTCTGGCTGCGCGGAGCGAATGCTGCAATTATCCTATTTCATTTGCGGGATTGGCATTGATGGAGCGCGCGCTTTGGCCAACCTCCTCCGCGGGGACGGGCTTCCTGCGTTGAATAAGTTGTCTTTGGATTGTAATAGAATACAGGACGAGGGTGTCGTAGCCCTGGCCAATGCTCTGTGTGTAGCGCCGCGAACCCTGCGAAAAGAACTCAATTTGCGCAACGTAGGGATGGGCGACGTAGGCATGGCCACGCTGGCGTCTGTCATTTACCAAGGACGCATGGGACAACCAGGCCTTTGTCGGTTGCGTCTTTCTTTTGGCCAATATTAAGCTTCAGATGTGTTGCCCAAAGTGCATGAAATCCTAGTAGACAAGTGGTTTGGCAAAAATTATACGGCCCTTGGCTTTGGTGCGCTTACTTTTGCGTTCGTCAGAGGTTGCCCCCAGATGACAAATATTGATTTGAGCTGCCCTGATCAAGGTCAAGATAAAGGCTTTTTGAACACAATGATCCAGGGCATGCTTCAGGCAGCAGGTCGGAGGGCGAAGGTCAGCTTGTAAGAAAGACTGGCACGGAAAGTGAGTGAAGCTAAAGCAAGCGCATTAGCATCGGCCTCTCCGATGGTTTGCGGGCGGGATCTTGGGTAAGCGAAAAAGACAAAAGACGAGGGTAGATATTGGACATATTTGAAAAGCAAGCCCAAAAAATGCAGCGCGAACAAAAACAGCGCCAACACAAGCAGCGGGAAGAAAATTGAACGTGAAAGATTGAATGAAACAAGGGAGGGCGGAAGAGAGAGTGGTGAGAAAGTAGCGATGTCTTTCTATCTTCTGCTGGGCACACATCCTTCCTCGTCATCATCAGAAAGAATATGTGGAGAAGGAAGATCAAAATTATTCAGCAGGAAGCAAAAGAATCGAGAACACGAAGCCAAACAAAAAGCCAAATGTATAGGGCAAAGTAAAAGGCCTTTTTGGAAAGAGTATGTATGAAAGACGACGGGCATGTCTCTTGTAATGGTCTAAACCCAGCAAGCAGCTGTAGCAGCAGTCGAGCTTTAGGACGAGTGATGCCTGCAAAGACTTTGATCAAATCGCGTGAACAAACACAAAGAAAGAAAGACCTGAAATGCGAAACGACAAATGAAATGTACTATTACACACTACATATGTCATTTCTTTTAACTTGCCTCGATTCTTTGCGTCACGTTTTCAAACTCGTACTTTCTTCTTTTGTGTGTTGCCTTCAAGAGTTTTCTTTAGTTTTTGACAAGTATTTTATTTCGTTCATTGTCCTACTCATTTATTACACTCTTCCCTACCTTCGTCCATAATACCTATACATGGCCTCCAAACTCACTCCTAGCCCTCCTTCTTCACACCTCCTCCTCCTCTTCAACCAAATCCAGCAGCTTCTCCACAGGCGACACCCCCTCCCACATCCTCACACCCTCCCTCGAAATCAACGCCACATCCACCCCCGCCACCACAAGCTCTTCCTCCTCCTCCTCCTCCCCCCCCAACCCCAACCCCTTCCCACCGTCCTCCTCCTCCTCCTCCCTCCCCCCCTTCCCCACCTCCTCCTTTTTCTCTCCTCCCCCACCACCACCCGCCAAAACCCTACAGCATTCCAAAGCCAAGTTCAAGGCTTCCTTCACCCCCATTTCCGGTAGATATTTCTCCTCCAGCATTGCCATGACCTTCTCTGCCCCCTGCCCCAACGCACAGGCCTTCCACAATGTATAAGCCCCTGAAGGGTCCGTCCTATAAATACGTGGGAACAAAACACCCTCTCTTCTCCTATTACTACTGCTACTACTACTGCTGCTACTACCACTTGGGATGGAAGCAGGACCTTGCAAGTCAGGGAGCAAGCCAGCAACTAGAATACTGGAGCCATAGGGCCGCTTACTCCCTTGCATTGTCGCCTCTTGCTGCTTCCCGGCCACCACCTCCACCAACTCGCCCAGGGGAATATGTTCCCCGAATCTATTTTCGTGTTCCAGTGCGGCGTGTTGCGCGGCGAGGAGGAGGACGCGGCTGTCTTGGGTGAGGCCGACGTGGCTTAGGCAGATGCCGTTGGTCAGACGCCACATTTTGGGGAGTCCCCGGCCTTCGATGAGGGAGCGGGGGCGGCGTTCGCTTTTGGGAGGGGGAAGGGGTGGGGAGGGATGAGGAGGGAAGGTAAGTAAGTCTTTTGGGTAGGAGGAGTGGTTGTGATTCGTTGGGGTATGGCATGTGTGCGTGGGAGAGGCAGTCAGTGCGCCGCGGGGGAGGGCCGTCATCTCCAGCCCCTTCTCTCTCGTTCAGGTCACAATGCATCGCTCATACTCAAAGTGGCACGCATTTTCATTGAGAAAAATAATGCCCTTGCTCCCCCACCCTGCTCAACCCCCTAATCCTTTCTTGCCTTACCTTGGTGCCACCAGCAAAACGGCTTCCTTGAGCGAGAGGGCAATAAGGGGACCTCCCCGTGCCACGGCCCGCGCCGCCGCGTCACTCTGTGGAAGCTGGCCCTTGGCGTCGAAGCGTGTCAAAGGGCTGATGGGACTAAAATCTTCGGCAAGAATGCCAGGCAGCAGGAGGAGTAGGAGTAGGAGGAGGGCGAGGAAGCAGGGGAGGGGAGGCTGAAGGAGACGAGTCATGGTGGGTGACTTGGCCGTGGAGACGCAGCAGCGCTTTCTTGAAACCCGCACAGCCGCCGCCTGGACGTCTGGTGGCATGTGCTCGTCCTGTGTGGTGTGCGGCGGTGGTGAGGTGGGGAGTAGCGTGAGTGTTGTCCAAAGTGTGGGTTGCTTGTGGGAAGAGGCTTGAAGAGTGACGACCTCCGAGACCCAACATCTCACGCATTCCCACGCCCTTTCCCC
>Ga0209491_10009225_pt1 | contig 12188 bp, 18 predicted proteins | sample BON02_FD_187213 | JGI IMG/M metagenome (GOLD analysis project Ga0209491, IMG submission 187213) | Freshwater microbial communities from Lake Bonney liftoff mats and glacier meltwater in Antarctica - BON-02 (SPAdes) (version 2) | ecosystem: Environmental > Aquatic > Freshwater > Ice > Glacier... | reverse complement strand
CCTCCCTCCCTCCCGCCTTCCCTGCCTTACCATAACTATACATCTGCAACCGTCCCGACTCCGCCAGCTCCGGATAGCGCCCAGCTAAATCATGAGCCATCGATGTAGCCAACGCCCCCCCAAGACTGTGACCACACACATCCACCTTCAACCCCCTCCGATCATCCTTCACAATAAAATAAAGCGCCGTATACACCGCTTCCTTAATCGATCGAAACGCCCGATTAAACCCACTATGAATCAACCTCTTCTCCCCCTTATTCCCCTTCTCCAAAGGCTGCTGCAGAATCAAAGCATCCGTCAACAGATCCTTCCACCCAATCTCCGTCCCCCTAAAACAAACCACCAACTCCTTCTCCTTCCTATTCATCCATATCGCCCCCTGTGTATCCGTCTCCACATTATTCAGAAACGTCGCCAAGCTACACTTCCCCAACCCACCCACCGTCCCTCCCCTAATCTTCGCCGCCAGCACACCCCAATTCAGCTCCTTCACCCGTCCTTTCGGCCCACCTTCTCCCTCCCCCCCTTCCTCAACCCCCTCCTCCCCCTCCTGGTCATCAGGCTGCGCCCCATCTTCCACTTGCTTATCAGGTGTCGCCAGAGCAACCAACTCAAAAGCCACCACCACGCTCCCCCTCGGCTTCCCATTCGGACTCTTGATATCAATCCACCCCTCCCACTTCTCCTTTTTCTCCTCCCCCCCTTCCTCCTTCCCTCCTTCGTTTGCCTTCGCAAAAAAATCAGCCAAAGGCACTTCAGTTGAACCAAGCAAATCGTCCCCTCCCACGTTATTGTGGTCTTTATCTGTTAATTTCAATTTAGCAGTAGCTAGGTCTTCGACATATAGAAAGTAACGGGCATTGTCAAATTCCGGGTTTCGGCTGGACTCGGTGCTGGTGGTGATGGCGACGTCGGAGCCGTGGGAGGAGAGCACCTGTTGGAGGGGAGGGAGGGAGGGAGGGAGAATTGGTGTGAAAGAGAGGTAGGATTAATGCATCATTTTTTCATTTTTTCTTTTTCTTTAATGAGAGACAGAAAGAGGGACAAAAAGCGGCTAGAGAATGAAAGGAAGAAGGAATGAAGGGCTGCTTTCCACCAGCCGGGCACAGCACACGTACCTAAATGGTGGCGACTGGGTCGGGGTCAGACGAGCCCTGCATCACCCGATCAACCAAATTCGTCTTCTTCGGCAAGTCCTTAGCCCGCTTGATATGAGCAAACAACAAGTATTGAAAATTATTCCGCACGACGTCAGAGGAAAAACCAATGTCGCTCCCGTCCTTGGCGCGGAAGTAGCGGGCACCACTAGGATTACCGTAGACGGAGAAGCTGAACGCTCCTAAGCGAGCTGCCTTCTCGGGATCGATAAGCCTTGACCAGAATCGCTCGGGCCAGGTCGTTGTAGTCGAGGCGGCAGTGGCTGACATGCGTCTGAGCTGCGTTAGGGAAGCATGGTGGTTGGGGGCCGTCGACGAGGGCGTCGGAGAATGCTGCTGGGGTGCTGGCAAGAGGAAAGCAGAGGCGATGGCCGGGATCAGTAGTAGAGCGGCGAGAAGCGGCAACCGCCGGCTTGGCTGGACCAAGGGCGTCATTTCTCTGCCAGGGACTGGCGCTGTGTGTGGTGTGTGGTGTGTGGTGTGGTGTGTGGTGTAGATTGAGTAGGCAGCCATAGTTGAAGTATCAATAGTAAGGCTTCAGATGGATGAAGCGAGGGCGTTTTGGGATAGTGTTTTGTGCACAACCACTAGCGCCACCCACGAAAGAAGGGCACGTCCAGTCATTGTTTCTATGGCAATCAACGTAAATCGTGCACAGGAGGCCGCCGATTTAGTAAGCAACAAGAGGAAAAAGCACGCCGCGCAAGTGACATATCTTCAAAGCAACGCTTCGGGTTCGACAGGCAAGATGGGCCATCATGATGCCTTCGCTAGCCATTACAACCAAAGCACAAACAAACAAACACGAGAAAAGGTTGATGATGAAAACGGTCATTTTACTTTGTTTCTTTCTTTTATTTGTTTGATTGTTTTCCCCTTCCTTTCAGTAGTGCCTCAGTGATATATGGCTGCCGTGCCTCCGCCTTTCCCCCCGCAAAACGTCATCGGCCCCTTTCCTTCCCCACCCTTCCCCTCCCCCTCCTTTTTACTTCCTGTATTCACACAACCCATGCATATATTTTCCCCTTCAAAATCGACATCAGCAAATTAACGCTTGGTCTGCTGCTCCTGGATCTTGCGAATGGCATCCTGCTGCTTCTTCATGGCGGCATCGATCGCCTCCTTCTGCTGCTGCTGCGCGCTCTTGACGTCGTTGTTTTGCTTGGTCATTGTCTTTTCGACCGCCACCTTTTGCTTGGCCACGATTTCGTCGATGTGCGTGGCCACGTAGCCGAACACAGCTGTGGGTGTCGGGGAAGGGAGGGTGTGTGCGTAAGTATGTCGTAATTTGCTTTTCGAGTCGTCCTTGTTTTTGTGTTAGTGCTTGGTCATGGTCTTTTCTTTGTGCATGATCGCGTATGTAAAGACCGCTGTGTGTGTGTGTGTGAGAGCGCAGGTCGTGTGCATGTGTGTGTGAGTGAGAGAGAGAGAAGATAAGTGAGTGCACCGCCCGCTTTCACCCCCCTTGATGGTCGGCCTGCAGAGAGGGGCTGCATGTTCAACAAATCCAAATTCATGATTGTGTATTCCTTATCTTGTCCGCCACACCCACGGGGCTGAGCCGCAATGAAAGGGGTGGTGACAGACAAGAAGAGGTACAACATGACTTTGGGCTTGTAGGACACGCAGACCCTTCCCCTTTCCCTTGACCACCAATCAATCAGACAAACACACACATACACGACACTAACCGCCGGCCTGCCGAGAGAGAGGGAGGGGGGCTGCGTGTTCTACAAACCCAAGGAATCTCACCTCCGCAATAAGCCTATCTCACCTGTCACACCCATGGGACTCAAACCGCATATAAAAAGGGTTGTGACAGGCAAGAGTAAGCAACAAGAGCAAGTCCCTCGGGCTTGTAGGACACGCAGACCCCTTCCCTTGTTCTTGACCAACAATCACACACAAAAGGCCGGCCTGCCGAAAAGAGAGAGAAAGAGGAGGAGAGAGAGGGGCTGCGTGTTCTATAAACCCAAAGAAACGCTTTTGCGACTTTATCTCACCTATCACACCCAAGGGGATAAACCCGCAATATATGAAAAAGGTGACAGGCAAGAAGTAAGCAGTAGAGCAAGTCCCTCAGGCTTGTAGGACACGCAGCCCCTTCCCTTGTCCCGTGACCAACAAAAACACACACACACAAAAGGAAAAAGCCGACCTGCAGAGAGAGAGAAAAAGAGAGAGGGGCTGTGTGTTCTTCAAAGCCCAGGAGCACGTTGGCATGTGTGATCTCGCCTGTCACATCCACGGGATATAAAAAGGGTTGTGACAGGCAAGAACACAATGGAACAAGTATTTGGGCTTGTAGTACACGCAGGCCCCTTCCTCGACCAACATTCAAGCAGGCACCATCACCACTACTCCCACACACCCTCCCTCCCTCCCTCTCCACCTACCGTTGGCGCGCAAGTTCCTCTGGCATTGACACACACCTACACACTGCCCTTCCATACTCATTTATCCCGCTTGCCTCACGGCGCCCTCCTCATTCAATCACCCACACCCCTCCCTCCATCCCTCCCTTTGGTACTTACCCCCGGCACACGCTGCCACGAAGAGGACCTGGGGGATGATGGCAATGACCTCGCGACGGACCAAGGCGGCTCGTTGCGGGGGGCTGCGGGAAAGAGGCTGGGCTTGGGTCTTGGCCCGCGGGGAGGCGAACTTGGCCTGGTTCGGCAGAGGGTGCACGCCGTGGAAGGCCTCGGAGCAGGTCAAGGAGAGGAGGGACAGGAGGAGGAGGAGGGCGAAGTGCTTGAACATGGTGCTGGGCTTGCTTGCGTGGTGTGCTTTTGCTGTGTTGTGGTTATGGGAGGGGTGAAGTGGAAGGAAGGGGTGAAGTGAGGGTGTCATCAAGGAAAGGAGGAGCGAGGGGCGCGGGCTTGAAAGAGAGGTTGGCTTCCCGCTCCTGCCCTGGCCAGGCATTGGACCCAAGGCCTCTCTGCACAGAGACGCACGGCCTACTATAAATGGTGCCAACACAGCGCTGCGTCCTGGACTGTCCAGGCTCATAATCAACACAAGAGCAAAGGACAAGGCAAAGAGGAAGACGTGCCTTCGCACGCCGGGTCGCGAAGAAGCAAGCCAGCATCACCCAACATTCCTTGCCTCCACGCCCTCACACGCTACACCCACCCACACACACACACACAGACACGTGGACGACGACGCAGGGAGCTAGCTAGCTGGCCGGCACGGCGGGGTTGGGGACAGAGCAGCCAAAACAGCACAAGGTACGAGACCTCTGGCCCTCCCCTCCCTCCCTCCCTCCCTCCATTATCATTCGTCATCGTCCTAGGCCTAATGGCGCATAACCAGTCCAAGACGCTCATATGCACAAATCCACGCATCCACATACACAACAGCACCAGCAGCCATGCCTCCCCCAGCAGGGGGCGGAGCGTCCTTGTCCTCCTCCACTTCCTCCACCTCGGCCTCCCACACTGCAGCTGCCGCCTCCTCCTCTTCGGCCACCATCACTGCCCCCTCCCCACCACCCACCTCCCTCCCTGGGGCCACGGCCACGCCCTTCCACATGAACGGAAGGATGCCGGCTTCGCCCTTAATGTCACACAAGCCCGCTTCTTCCTTCAACCTGACCAGCGCGCCCAGCCTCGCCGCCGCCACAGCACCACCAGTCGACCCTAGCAGCAGCAGCACCAGCAGCACCACCTGGTTCACCCTCGGCATCATTTGCGTGGGCGTCGCCTGCCTTTTTGCATCCCAAAACATCATGTCCCCCAATCTGACCAGCATGGCGGAAGAATTTGCTTTTGACAAGGAGGAGCGCGATCACCTCTTGGGCGCGGAGCTCTCCCTGGCCTACAGCGTATTTTCAATCCCCGGAGCCATGGCCTTGGGTCTGCTCGCGGACTGCGGAAGCCGACAACAGCTCTTTGTCATTGTTGTTGTGCTAGGCGCGTTGGCCACGCTTTGTACTGCGTATGTCGAGAGCTATTCCTCTCTCTTTTGGTTGCGCGTCGCCAGCGGGACCGCGACGAACGCCGTCATTCCGATTGCCTTCTCCTTTCTCGGCGATCTCTACCCACCAGACAACCGCTCGCTGCCTTCCACCCTCGTCACGGCCGCCATGGGCGTTGGAATCCTAGTTGGTCAAGTGCTCGCAGGAGTGGTGGGACCACATATGGGGTGGCGCGCGCCGTTTGTCATTATCTCGTTACCGGGACTCGCAGCGGGGGTATTGACTTGTTTATATGTTTCAGAACCCATGCGCGGACAGAGTGAGAACGCCGTGGCTGAGATGCTGCGAGGGGGAGGAGGGGAGGGAGGGCGGGTGGCGCGGAAGTTAGACTGGGGGGCCTTTGTGGCTATGTTGCACATCAGATCGAATATTTTGTTGATTCTGCAAGCCTTTCCTGGGACGATTCCTTGGGGTGTGCTTTTTGCTTACTTGAACGACTTTCTGTCGCAAGAGAAGGGATTGCCGGTAGAGCAGGCTACGTTGCTGGTCTCTTTGTTTGGAGTCGGTTCGGCAGTGGGGGGAATCGGAGGAGGATTGGTGGGACAATATACCTACAAGCGGAACAAGCGCCTATTGCCTGTGGTGATGGCGCTGAGCACCATTTTGGGAGTTCTTCCCATGCTGGTTCTCATCAATAGTAGCTATGCTTCCACGCTGTATATCTTCGTGGTCATCGTCCCGTGCACATTCCTCGCAGGAATCCTAGCAAATATCAACGGCACCAACGTTCGCCCCTTACTCCTAAATGTTAATCTGCCCGAAACCCGGGGCTCGGCCGTGTCTGTCGCGAATCTAGTTGCGAACCTAGGGAAGGGCATCGGGCCTAGCATTGCTAATGCATGGATGGAGCGCTTGGGTGGGAGTAGACAGGGCGCGTTTAATGTGACTTTGTCTTCGTGGGTCCTGTGTGGGGGGTTGGTGTTTCTGTTGGCGTTCACGCTGGTTGGGGACGAGCTGAACGTGCAGGAGGAGATGCGGCGCTCGACGCTCGTAGGAAGGCATCCGCAGCAGCAGAAGCCACTGCATGTCGGGCTGAAGGGTCGGAAGGGACATGGGTATAGTGGGGATGAGGAGGAGTTGGGCTTGCTACCGAGCCCGAACGCGCGCGACGCCATCGATCTGGACGACGGGAGCCATCATCGTGGTGCTAGCAGCAGCAGCGGCAACGGCCGACATCCTCATCAAAGATATCATTCCCATCCGCAGCAGCAGCAGCAGCAGCAGCAACTGCATGCTGCGCACCACCCTTCCACCCTTTTGACTATCCCAGTTGGTAATAGCAATGGTAGCAGCGAAGGTCCTTCTTCTAGAGATTCCCCGCCTTTGGGAGGCGCTGCGCTGCATTATCGGGCGTCGCATGCACACGCGTACGCAGCGGGAGGAGTGGGTGGAAACGGGAATGGGATTTCGATTGTTTAGATAAAGGTTTGGACTGTGCGTGTTTGCTGAGGGGAGGAGGAAGGGAGGGAGGGAGGAACACTGTGTGTGGTGGAGGGGGGGAAAGGAAGTGGGGGGGGGTATGGGGACTGCGTGTCTTGTATCATAGCTAGACACAGGAGGGAGAGGCGTGAGAGACAAATGATGACAGCGACGAAAATGACGATGAGCAACAGTGCGTTGCTTGTCCATGTCCACTGAAAAAAGAAAAGATGAAAAGCTCAGAGCCGGCTCGAAGTTCGAAATTGACAGCAAAGTTGACTTAAATCACCTTATCTATTCTTTTGTTTTATTTCTACGCTAACGCATACCACTCGACAACCCACCAGGGGTCTCTAGGCCTAGCTCCCCGGATATTTGCGGAAGGAGGGTAAATAAGGGAGTCGTGCACACCAAAGCCGTCCTATTCGAAGCTTAGATGTACCTCGTTGTGTCTCATACGCTAACGCCGGTCAAAGACAATGTTTGGCCTCAAAATGCGAGGTCAAAAGAGCGCAAAGTTGCAACGGCTGCTTGCTTCTCCGTTCGCTGGACCGTCTGGTCATGCTTTTCCATTCCTCCTTCAAGCACCATGCAAGCAAACCCACGCTCATACACCCGACCCCACCCAACCACAGTCAACAGCAACCACTCGCACCGTCGGAAGCATGCCGACCTACCTGGGCATCGAAGGCGGAGGCACCACCTGGAAGGCAAGTCGTCGTGTGCATGTCCCTCCCCTCCCATTGTTCTTCATCGTCCTCGTCTCGTCGTTCTCGTTGTTCTAAACCCATGCCTCCACCCCAACTTAGGTGGCCATTGCCCAAGACAAGCCGGACAACATCACGGAGTCCATCCGCTTTGACACGACCAGCCCCGAAGAGACCTTTGGCAAGATCAAGGTACGTAGGTCGAGGGCACACTGCCTTCCTATCTCCCTCCCTCCCTCCCTTGCTGCTGGACACGACCACAAGCTCTTCCTTCCCACGGCCTTGCCTGCACGGCGTCCTTTCAGTCTTTCGATGACATTGCTGCTCTCTTTGTGCCCTTTCGGCTCCTGACATTGTCTCAGATGACACCTCCTTTAACGTTCCCTCCCTCCCTCCCTTCTCCCTGCAGGACTGGATCAAGGACAAGAAGTACGACTCCGTGGGCATCGCTACCTTTGGGCCTGTGGATCCCAAGCTGTCCTCGCCGACGTATGGTCACATTACCACCACCCCCAAGCCTGGCTGGAAGAATGTGGATGTCGTGGGGACCTTGACTGGTGCGTGTTCAATTCCTCCCTCCCCTGCCTCCTTTCCCTCTTTTCCCCATCCATTTTATCCTCTTTTTGTGACAACAAGCAATCTATGGAAGGAGCATTCGAAGCAAAGCAAACCACCACTTTTTCTTCGCCTATTACTAATCCACCCCTTCCTCCCTCCCTCCCCACACCTCAAAACAGACGGCAGCAAGCCCGTCCTGTTCGACACGGACGTGAACGCCCCCGCCCTGGCCGAGTTCACCTACCACGCCTCCTCCTCCCCCTCCTCTCCTTCCCTCCTTTACTCACCCTCCCTCCCTCTCTCACCACACCTCAAAACAGGCGGCAGCAAACCCGTCCTCTTCGATACGGACGTCAATGCCCCCGCCCTGGCCGAGTTCACCTACCACGCCTCCTCCCCCTCCCCTCCTTCCCTCATTTACTCATCCTCCTTCCTCCCCCCCTTCTTTTCTAAAAAGAGACGGCAGCAAACCCGTTCTCCTCGACACGGACGTCAACGCCCCGGCTCTCGCCGATTTCACCTACCACGCCTCCTCCCCCTCCCCTCCTTCCCTCCTTTACTCACCCTCTTTCCCTCCCTCCCCCCCTCCGCAAAAACAGACGGCAGCAAACCCGTCCTCTTCGACACGGACGTCAATGCACCGGCTCTCGCCGAGTTCACCTACCACGCTTCCTCCCCCTCCCAGTCCTCGGTCGCGTACATCACTGTCGGCACCGGTGTGGGTGTCGGGCTGGTGATTAATGGCAAGACGGTGCATGGCTTGGTTCACCCGGAGGGGGGGCACGTCCCCCCCTTCCGTCTGCTTAACGACGGAATCAAAGGTACGTGTTTGTTGATTTCTTCCCTCGCTTTTTTGCTCCCTTCCTCCCTGGTCTTATGTAGCTAATGTTACTGCCAGAATGGGTACCAATTTCATCAAAAAATTTATCGATAATCGTTTCTCATTCAAATTTACCTCCCTTCCTCCCTCCCTCCCTCCTTCGTTCATGACAGGCAACGACCTCTACAAGGACATTGAGGGACTGTCCAACTCTCTCGCTATCGCCAGCAACAAGGGAATCGACAAGCACTTACTCAGGACTATTGGGGACGACGATGCAGTGTGGGATGGAGTGGCTCATGCCCTCGGCTCGCTGTGTGCCACTTTGGTGCTGATGGTGTCCGTGGAGAGGATTGTCATCTCGGGAGGTAAGGAAGGAGGGAGGGAGGGAGGGAGGGAGGTGGGGAGGGATTGATTTCTGATCTGAACGATTGGAGATGATGATGCTGTGTGGGATGGAGTGGCGCATGCCCTCGGCTCGCTCTGCTCTACTCAAGTCTTGAGGATCTCGGTGGATTTCTGGAGGTAAGGAAGGAGGGAGGGAGGGAGGGAGGGAGGGAGGGACCCATGTGACCCTTTTCTTTCGTGCTGGCGTTGTCGCGTTTTCGCCGATCATTCCACTTCTCACCCTTTCTTGCCCTTCCTCCCTCCCTCCCTCCCTCCCTCCATAGGTGTCCTGAACCGCTCCATCCTCTACCCCAAAATCCGCGCCAAGACGCTGGAGATCCTGGCAGGGTATATCGTGCACCCCCTCCTCACTCCCGCCCTCATCGACCAATATATCACCCCGTCCGAGTGGGGGGATAATGCGGGAATTGTCGGCGCGTTGACTCTAGCTAAGGTTGCTTTAGACGACAAAGGGAAGAGCTCGTTCATTGGAAAAGCACAAAGCTGGTTAGGGAAGAATGGAGTAGGATTGCTGCTGGGGGCTGTGGTGGGAGCAGCAGCAACGGCGGTGGGCGTGCTGGGGAAAAGGAAGTAGGTGCTCTCTGACTCTGGCTAAGGTTGCTTTAGATGAAAAGGGGAAGAGCTCTCTTGTGGGCAAAGTGCAGGGGTGGGTGTGCAAGAATGGAGTGGCGGTGTTGCTTGGTGCTGTGGTGGGGGCAGCAGCAATGGCGGTGGGTGTGCTGGGGAAGAGGAAGTAGAGAGAGGACGAGGAAGGGAGGGAGGGAGGGGAGGAGAGTGTGTGTTCTTGCCGAGGCGAAGAGAGAAGGAGGAAGAGGCAGATAGGGAATGGAGGGAGGGAGGGAGGAGCAGTGATGAGTTAAGCAGCAGCGGTATAGGAGCAGCATGGGGTAACGGATTGGGAAAAACAGAGGAAAAAGGGGGAGACGGATAGGTCGAAGGAGGGAGGGAAGGAGGGAGGGATGATTTTACAGTCAGTCCGAGAGATGTATGTGTCATTCTGATTGTGCAATTTAGACTTTTGGAAAGAGGCAACAGAATAAAAAGAAGAGGAGAAAGTGAAGAGGGAAAGAGGAAGAAAGAGAAGAAGGGAGAAAAATGGAACTGAGAAGTAAGAGAGTCTAGGTTTCTCAAACAAACAGGGAAAAACGACCCAAAAAGAAGGAAAAAAGTGGAGCAAGAGTACAAGTAACCAGCAGCCCCAAAAGCGTTGTGTGTGTCTTACTGTTGTTTATTAAAAAAAAAGCCACCGCGAGCGAGGCTGAATGGGCCATCGTGCAAGGTGTGCCTGTGGTTGATTTCGAAAGCAGACTATCTCTTCCACTCAAAAACTTTGCCCTTGTCCTCCTTTTGCTGCTGTTGCTCCTACTGGTGCTGTCCTTGTTGTTTCTTGCGGACAAGCAAAGGCAAAAGTATGTCCCTTCGACAACACGTACGCGTCTCCAATCTTCAACGAGCTCATCACGGCACATGGGCTCCTTCTCGATGCCTCCCTCCCTCCCCTTGCCAAAGGCTGTGCACCCACGCCGCACAACAACACTTGTACACTACGCAACCATGGCGAGCAAGGCCCTGCTTCCGGGGCGCTTGCCCTTCTGGTCTTGTCCCAGTCACCTCGTCTAACTCAATCATCCCCTCCCCCCGCATCTCTTTCCCAGACTTTTCCTGCAGGCCTCATGAAGGGCTTCCTGCCCCGAAGTGGCAGCGGCGGCAACGGGAAGAAGGCCAGCAGCAGCAGCAGCAGTAGCAGCAGCAGCAGTAATGACAGTGGGAATGGTGGTGGTAGAAAGAAGTCTTCTGTCTCCTCCCTATTCAATCGCTCGGTCCGCCCCTCGATGATAACGCCAGCTGGCACCGGCACCGAGAGCAGCAGCAGCAATGGCAGCAGCAGCAGCAGCAGCAGCAGCACAACGCGCACGACGACCGTGGCGTCTCCTGAGTCGTCAGGATCAGAGGATGGGGTGGGTTCCGGTGGGAGTGCCAAGGGGGGGACGACGCCCGAGTCGGACTCGCCTGGGAGGGTGGGGGAGGAAGGAGGGAGGGAGGGAGAGGAGGCCGGCCAGATAGCAGCAGCAGCAGCAGCAACGGAAGCAGCAAGAGCAGGAGGAGGGTTGGAGGAGGCGAAGGAGCAGCAGCAGGAGAAGATGCGGATAAAAATGTACGTGTGTAATGCTGAGAGTGGAGGATAGTGATGACCGATTGCTTTGTGTGTTAATGTTTGTGTGGATGAAGAGCGGGACTAGGAGTAGGAGGAAAGGTTTGCATCCATGTGTGTGTATGTGTGTGTGCGTAATAACCTTTTTGAATGCTTCGTCTGCTAATCCCTCCCTCCCTCCTTCCCTCCCTCCCTTCCTTCCTTACAGACCGCCAGCCGCCCCCCCACTACCCCCACCACCATCCTCCTCACTACAAAACGAAGTATTACAACCCTCAGAAGAGGAAGAGGACGAAGACGAGGACGAGGACGAAGAAGAAGAAGAAGAAGATGAGCTCGAGAAGCAATGGCGAGAAGACGACGCGGCCCTGTGGTCCCTCCTAGAAGACATCAAGAAAGGGAGGGTAGTAATCGATTCCCCCCTCCTCGATCGTCTATTAGTGTTAGGCAGACAAGTCTACGATCCACCCCCCCGTCCCGAGCCTTCCTCCCTCTCCTCCTTCCCTCCCTCCCTTCCTCGTCCTCGTCCTGCTGCTCGGCGACGTCCCCGGAGCAACAGCACCAGCAGCACCAGCAGCAGCAGTAGTAGCACCACTAGTAGCAGTAGTAGCAGCAGAGGAAGGGGAAGGAGGGAGGGAGGAAGCGATGGGTTGGCCTGGTACGCCTACCTATTGGAAGCTGTAGCTACGTCAGAATTAGATGCTCCTCCTTGCTCTCTTCATCGAGCCCGTCTTCTCGCCATTTTTCAGTGTGCTGCCTTCTTCTGTCGGATCAAAGGAGGGGCCAAAGCCGCAGGCTTTACCAAAGCAGGTACGTCCCTCCCTCCTTCCCTCCCTCCCTCCCTCCCTCCCTTGTCTTCTCTCCATCTTTCAATGTGCTGCCTCCTTTTGTCGCATCAAAGGAGGAGGCTTTACTAAAGCAGGTGCGTGTTTCCCCCCCCCATTACATTTCGTGATATTTATACCTCCCTCCCTCCCTCCCT
>Ga0209491_10009224_pt1 | contig 12190 bp, 16 predicted proteins | sample BON02_FD_187213 | JGI IMG/M metagenome (GOLD analysis project Ga0209491, IMG submission 187213) | Freshwater microbial communities from Lake Bonney liftoff mats and glacier meltwater in Antarctica - BON-02 (SPAdes) (version 2) | ecosystem: Environmental > Aquatic > Freshwater > Ice > Glacier... | reverse complement strand
TGCTCTGACCAACTGAGCTAGTTTTACATCGTCTCGGATGCACTCACACGTGTAATATATATATGTCACAGGTAGCCAAGGTGGAGCCGATTGACATGGCAGGTGCAGGGATGGACTTTAACTGGAACTCGGTGGGACGTGACTCATTCATATGTGTGACGACTCATTCATATGTGTGACGACAAAATGTGTGACGACTCATTGATATCTGTAGCATGACTCATTCGTATGTGTGTATATATATATATATATGTGTGTGTGTATATATATATATATATATATATATATATATATATGTATATATATATATATATATATATATATATATATATATATATATATATATATGTATATATATATATATATACATATATAACATCCTTCATTCGTAGAGGGACAGATGTACTGCTCCTGGAACCAGGTTCATGATGCATGTTGTGACTCATTCATATCAACATACTCTGACTGATCGAATGGCAGCCGACTCCCACTAATCTAATCTACTCTGACTACGCAATTCTGCAGCCACTACCGATGCATCTCGCGACTCATCCATATTTGTGATATGACTCGCTCAACGTCACGGACACGTGCGTTGTCTCACGACTCATTCATATGCGTGACGTGACTCATGCATATGCGTGACACGACTAATTCATATGTGCAACATGACTGATTCATACGTGTGATATTACTCATTCATGTGTGTGTGATGCATGTTGTGTCTCGTTGATACGTGTGACGTCGCTCATGCAATGTCACGGACGCGCGCTTTGTCTCAAAACATGTGTGACATGACTCATTCAAATGTGTGATATCACTCATTCACATGTTTGACATGTCTCATTCATATGTGTGACATCACTCCTTCACATGTTTGACATGACTTGTGCGACATGACACTAATACATATGTGTGACATGACTTATTCATATCTGTGACACAACTCGTTCATACGTGTCACATGACTCATTTATGTATGCCAAATGACAAGGCGGTCTTGCTATAGCGCTTTTCACCTTCCTCATGCATATGTGTGACGTGACTCATCCATATGTACTACAATGACCCGACTCATCCATATGTATGACATGACTCATTCATATGTGTGACACGACTCACTCCACAGTGCAGTTTTTCTATAACACACTTCACCTTCATATGTGTGGATTCACTGATTCACATGTGTGACATGACTCACCCACACGTGTGATATGACGCCCTTTATAGGGCGGCCTTGCCATTGCGCTCTTCAACTTCCTCATGCATATATGTGACATGATTTGTTCAATCACGTGCGACATGACTCGCTCCATAGGGTAGGACGGCCTTGCCATCGCGCTCTTCACCTTCCTCATGCGTATGTGTGACATGACTCGTTCATACACGTGTGACATGACTCACTCCACAGGATAGGACGGCCTGGCAAGCACTCCCCACCTTCCTCATGCATGTGTGTGACATGACTCGTTCATGTGTGTGAAATGACTCGTTCACACGTGTGACATGACTCACTCCACAGACCTTGCCATGGCACTCTTCACTTGTTTTTTCCCACCTCATGCATGTGTGTGACATGACTCATTAAAATGTGTGACATGACGCATTCATATGTGTTACATGACGCATTCATGTATGTAACATGACTCATTCATATATGTAACATGACTCACTCCGTAGGGCGGCCTTGCCATCGCGCTCTCCACCTTCCTCTACGTCGACGTGCTCGACACCACGGGTTGAAATTCTCAAAAGTCAGCTTGTGCTAAATTTACTAGGAAATCACAATGCAGATAACTTTTGAGAAATTTTGGCATGCTCTTTGCTATGGCCAAGATTGCCCTTGGGTTTTTGGAAATATATGTGTGTATATGTATACGTGTATATATATAGTCTATACTTATGTATGCATGAGTGCTCAAGGATATTTCAAATATGGATATGGATATGTATGATATATATGCAAGAGTACTTGGTTGTGCGAGCTGATGTGTTTGTACTTTAACCAACACAGGCAATCTCTTTGCAAAATACATGTATATCTATATTTATGTGTACATATACATATACATGTGTAAAAACAGGCACGTTTTTTGCCATGGCTAAGTTTGCCAACCTTCTTGACCCTGTCACGCAAGACTTCGAGGTATATATATGCGCGCGCGCGCACACACACATAAATAGTCTTTACTTGTATGTGTATATTTGATACATTTTTTTCGTGTACATATAGATTCATATATATGTATATATACACACACATCAATATATGTATGCATATAGGTAAACTCTCATTCACTTGTCACGCAAGACTTCGATGTATATACAGATATATATGTACATGTTTATGCACATATCTATATGAATTTATGTGTAATTGTATGCACACAATGTTCACGTAAACATATATATTTTATATATATACACACATTTATATACCTATATGTACACACTCGGTTGCCCCGTTATGCAAAACTTCAAAGTTTACAAAGTTTAAAGATATTTATGAACGTATACATATTCGTATATTTACATACAAATGTATACATGTATTTATATATGTATAACATATATATATAAGTATGGATATATATAAATAAATATCTAAACATATATCAATATGTATAGATCTGTATATATCTACGTACATATACATATATCTATATATATCTATATCTCTCTCTCTCTCTCTCTCTCTCTCTATATATACATATATATATATATCTGAATATATAAGATGTATATATAATATGTATATGTATATATATGTATGTACATATATACATATAGATATGAATCTATTTTCATAGGCGCTTCCCTACCATATCTCTTATCCCTCCTATATATACAAATATACATATATGTATAAATACATATACATATACAGGGGAGCACGACAGCGTTTATAGTGAACGTGGTTTCGACCTTGCTGGTAGTCATCATGGGCACTCCCTACCATATCTCATATCCCCCATACATGTATATATATCTACAAATTTACACATATCTACGTATAATATATATACATACATGTATATATATACATATACGTATCCAGGGGAGCACATTGTAGGCATGTACATATATATATGTATACATATGTGTATATACCTACATACATTCATTTACGGGGGAGCACGAGGGCCTTTATGGTAGACGCAGTTTTAAAATCGCGTGGAGCCCTCGGCGCGTGGGTTAGACGTGGTTGTACCAGATTTCAAATTTTATGTTTCTTATGTTTGAAGCAGCAATAATTTCCGCCTACGATAGGTATATCGGGCAGTCGACTGCCCAATAGAAAATTGAAAAATTGTACCATCTTTTTGAATTTCGTAATTATCCAGATGCATATCTGTCGAAACCCACGAACCCACGTCTTACCCACACGATGATTGTGGAGCCCTCGTTCCATATTGCATGTTCCTTATCCCTCCCGTACATACATATATATATATATATATAAATATTTACATATATATATATCATATATATATATACATATACATATATATACATACATATATATGTATACATACACACATATATATATATATACACATATATACATATATAGACATACATATTTATACATACATATATATATACACACACAGGGGAGCACGAAGGGGTTTATAGTAGACGCAGTTTCGACCTCAATTGGAGCCCTCATGGGCACTTCTCCCGTTTCTACCTACGTTGAGTCAGCGGTCGGAGTCCAAGAAGGAGGTGATTTTTTTGTAGAGAGTTACAGTGTGTTTTACAATATGCCTCCCCCGTGACTACCTACATTGAGTCAGCGCCTGGAATCAAAGAGGGAGGTGAGAAAGAGTTTTGCAGTGTGTTGCAGTGTGTGTGTTTCACTGTGTGTGTGCGTGTGGCAGTGTGCCTCCCCCTGACTACCTGCATCGAGTCAGCGTCCGGAATCCAAGAGAGAGGTGGAAGTTTTGCAGTGCGTTGCAGTGTGCATGTTGTAGTGTGTGTGTGTGTTGCAGTATGCCTCCCAAATGACTACCTACATGAGTCAGCGCCTGGAATCGCAGAGCTGAATTTTGTTAGAATTCAGCTCTATATTCATTCTCTGTGGTCAATTTAATATTGAGCTGGCTTTTGAGGATTAGGCAGGATGAGCGTGACTGCCAGTATGGTATCGTGTCTATGGTATCGTGTAGGTTGCGAGCTGACTTGTGTAGTAAATTGAGTAGTGAGCTGACTTTCTGTAGTAAATTGAGTGACCTGATGACTTTTGAAAAATAGGCAGGACGGGCGTGACAGCTATTGTGGTGTCATTCTACTTTTTGCTGTCCATCTTTTTTGCACCGCTGCTGGCGTCGGTATGTATACATACATATTCAGAAACACACTCACACACACACACATACACACGCATGCACACACGTCACACACACATACACACACATACATACACACGCATACTTATTTCTGTCCTGCTGTTTTGCGCTACTGCTGGCGTCGGTATGTATATATACATGTACATTCACAGGAACACACACACACACTCATACTTATATGTATACATACACATATTATACGTATACATGTTTTCATACATGTATAGGTGGCACCCTAGGCGACAGGCCCGGCACTCATCGTGGTGTACACGTATATATATACATATAGTATACACGCATATATATATATGTATGTTTATACTTATACATACATATACATGTGTATATGTCAACTGATATATACTTATTCATTTATAGGTGCCACCATGGGCAACGGGCCCGGCACGCATCGTGGTGTATACATGTACATATGTATACGCATATATATACATAAGTATTTATGCTTATACATACATATATATATTATACATGTGTATATATGTAGATGTATACTTAGATATGCATATACATATGTACACGTATATATATATATGTATTTATACTTATACATACATATATACATATACATGTGTATATACGTATTGATGTGTACTTATATATATATATATACATATGTACCTACGCACATATACATATATATATATATTTATACTTATACATATATATATATATATATATACATGTGTATATATGTACTGATGTACACTTATATATATATATACATATGTACATGTATATACATGTATATATATTTATACTTATTCATACTCATACATGTGTATGTATTTACTGATGCATACTTATATATATATATATATACATGTACACGCATACATATATATATATATATATATTTATATTATACCTACATATATACATATACATGTGTATGTATTTACTGATATACACTTATACATACATACATGTGTACACGTATATATACATATATTTATACTTATGCATACATACCTGGTCGAGAAGGGCGGAAGAAAGGCTGTGTTAGAGACCTTGCACACACACCAAAAAAAAATGTCAAAAAAAACCGATATTCACGAATCTAAAGAAAAGATTCGAGCGCATAGAGCTCTATTTCTTACGAAGTAGTAAAAGCAACATCAATCAATACACATATACATGTGTATATATTTACTATGTATATTTATACATATATATACGTATGTACACGTATATATATATATATATATATATATATATATATATATATATATACTTATACATACATATATACATATACATGTGTATATATTTACTAATGTATACTTCTATATATACGTTCGTATGTACGCTCATATGTATATTTATATTTATACTTATACATACATATATACATATACATGTTTACATATTTACTGATGTATAATTATATATACATATATATACATACACGTATATATATATATATATATATATACATATATGTATACTTATACATACATATATACATATACATGTGTATGTATTTACTGATGTATACTTATATACATATATATACAAATGTACACGTATATATATATATTTGCCTACATATATACATATGCATGTGTACATATTTACTGATGTACACTTATATATATATAGGTGCCACCCTGGGCGACGGGCCCGGCGCTCATCACAGTTGGTGCCATGATGATGCATGAACTCGTACATATTGAGTGGGACAACTACGGCGAGGTAGAAATTCTCAGAAGAGCCTCATATTCGATCAAAACAGCAATATGCTCAACCAAAATAGTCCCATATTCATTCGAACGAGTCCTATTTAGTGGAGCAACTACGGTGATGTAGCAATTCTCAAAAGAGCCCCACGTTCAATCAGAAGAGCGCTTTACTCAACCAAAAGAGTCCTGTATTCAAGCGAAAGAGTCCTATTTAGCAGAGGAACTAAATTGAGGTAGAAATTTTCAAAAGTCAGCTTCAAAAAAGTCAGCTTGCTCCCAAATTGGGCTACACATATATACATTCATAGTTACTTCCAGGCCATTGCTGCGTTTGTCACCACTGTGCTGACGCCGCTTTAAAACGTCAGTCCTGTCCTAAATTGAGTTACATATATACATATATATATACACATATATATATATACATATATGTGTGTGTACATACATACTTACCTGCAGGCCATCCCCGCATTTGTCACCATTGTGCTCATGCCGCTCACGTACTCAATTGCCTACGGCATTGTCGGCGGCCTCTTTTCATATGCCATCATCAACGGCTGCGACTATCTCATCTGGTAGATTGTGTTGCAGTGTGTTGCAGTGTGTTGCTGTGTACCAACTCCCTCTTTTCGTATGTCGTCTTCAACGGCTTGGTCTATCTCATCGGGTAGAACGTGTTGCAGTGCGTAGAATGTGTTGCAGTGCGTTGCACTTCGTTGCAGTGTGTTGCAGTAAATCGGCGGCCTCCTTTTGTATGTCTATTAAAAGCTTCACTTTCTCATGATAAAGGGCTTGGACTTTCTCATCAATCAAATACCTTCAAAAGCCAACTGTCTAGTCATTTGACATAATACTTCAGAGCAGGCTGACTTATACATATAAAGGACTCGGAATTTCTCATCAATCAAGTAATCTCAAAAGCCAACTAACTCTCTAGTCACTTTACATAGTACTTCAGAGCGGGCTGACTTTTGGAAATTTTTACTGAACGCCTGCCCGGCGAGGTGTATGAGCGCATGTCCAAAAGCAATTCTGAATTATCAGACTGCCCCTTCACTGTACCATGTTAAATGCCTATAGAGCTGACTTTTGACAAATTTTACCAGCCGCCTGCGCGGCGAGGTTTACAATGGCAACTTCAAGGACCCCATGGACTCGGTGGACGAGGCACCAGAGGTGTTTGTGTGTGAGAGAGAGTGTGAGAAAGTGTGTGTATGTATTTGCGCGCGCGCGCGGGTGTGTGTGTTTGTGTTGAGTGTGCGTCTGTACGGACACTTAGAAATGGAGAGAGCGAGAGAGAGATTCCCCTTGCTGTGTCACCAGAAAACAATCATGTCTATTCTGCTGCTGGGATTGATGTGTGCGAGGGTGGTGTTGGTGGGTTGGGTGTGTGTGCATATTCGTGTGCGTGAATGCTTATGTATATATATGTATATGTATATTCTTATATTTAGTGTACTTGTGTATGTATTTACCATAGAAAGCTGTAACAGAAGAACGAGGGTGTTTCGCCCCCCCCCTCCAATAACACCTCTCAAAAGCCACGACTCTTTTGAAAAAGAGTCCTGGTTTCATAGTAATCCTTTTCAAAATAGACTTGATGGTTTCTGGTGCCTACAAATTGTAGCCACCATGTAATATCCCAGTTCGCTATCGCTCTTGCTCTCGCCCTCTCTTGTTCTCTTTTGCTCTCCCTCTTTGCCCCCATTCTCTGACATTCTCCCTCGCTGTCGTCCAGCGAGGAAGAAACAATACGGAACCTCAGAACAAGAATGCTATTGCTCCCGAGATGAAGAATCCAGGTAGCATGCCCCCTCCCCCCATTATGATGACTCATCAAGGCTGGCATGCCTTGATGAGGTTGACATGCATGTATGTGTCAACACATGCACGCACGTGCGCATGTACGCACCACGCCTTGCGCTCACATCCAGCCCCACCTCCCCTCACCAACATAAAGAGCAAGACCCCCCCCACGTGCAATCACTCCCGCGCATACTCACACGTGCACACCCAATCCCACCTCCCCCCACCAGTATGCTCATTTCCTCACATTTGACTACTGACCGTGATTGCTCACGTTTGCACACACACTTACACGCACACACACACATAGACACACACTCTCCAGACGCGGAAATGGCATTGCAAGCAATCATTTCCCAGGTGTGTTGTGGTGTGCGTTGCAGTGTGTTTGGGCAATGTATGACACACATATGATGTGTAAGATGTTTATTGATAACCAAAAGCCCTCATGCCCCCTGTCACTTTAGGTACCTAATTTGGGTGATCTGCTACACCCGTTATGTGGGATTGAATGGTGTTCAATTTGGCGATTACTTGTGTTGCTGTGTATACTGCAATTGCGAATGTTTTGAAGTCCGTGTTTTCAACACCTTTTGGAGTAGGAGTTGCATGCAACTATCTATTTCCGTTTTACTTTTCGAGGGGCATCGTGGCCTGTTGTCATGAATATGCACATATACACACATACACATGCACGCGTACACAAACGCAGAGTCATGTCACATGCATATGATATGCTGCGCATATGAAAGAGTCATGTCATGCATGGATTATATGTCACATACATATGATACGCCACACATACGAATCAGTCATGTCATACATAGCAAGGGATGATGCAACCAATGAGCATGTGTATGTATATGAATGAGCCATGTCAACATATATAATATGTCACATATATCAATGCGGCATATCTAATATATATGACGCGTGACGCATATGAATTAGTCATGTCACACATGACAGGGGACGATGCACCCGATGGGCATCTATATACGATATGTCACACGTATCAATGAGTCATCTCACACATATGAATGCGTCATGTTTCACCTATAAATAAGTCATGCCACACTTATGAATGAGTCATGTCACACATATGAAGGAGTCATGTCACGTATGTATGACATGTCACACGTACGAATGAGTCATATCACAAATACACATCATACGTCACACACATGAATGAGTCATGTCATGAATAGCAGGGGACGATGCAACCAGTCGGCATGCAACCAATAGTCATGTATCGTGGTCAAGTGCCTGAGTAGATGCCAATCTTGCCTGGGCAGACGCTAATGGGCAGCCCCAGTGAAGAGAACAACTTTTCAGAATCATTGGCCAGCGAATCCGTCTTATCAAAAGACGGCCATCTTCCCTGAAACAAGGGAAGGAAAAATAAGTAGTTCCAATGAATCTTCACGGGGTTGGTCGCTCCGCGAGGCCAACGTCTAGGTGAGCACCAAAGGCGCACGACATGATGGGCAAGACACAGAAAAGACACTGCAAACGCCGTGATTTCAAAGATCTTGTCCGGAATGTTCCGGGATGAATTGCAAAAGTTGTCAATGACTACTACAATGAAATTGGATTCCAACAACTTGACGCACACGTGTGCCCCTATGTATCCCAACCCACGGGTAACCAATTCCTTTTGATCATACAATATATAATGACGATGTATTAGCTTTATTTGTAATATTTTAAAGTTGAAATAAATTATCACAGATTTTACACAAAACTCCTGCATCCATTGTATTTTTACAACAAATTTTTTTTGGTTGTATTCGACTGAATTTTTTGTCTGTTTCAATCATATATAAGTACGTATCTTGTTTGAACAAAGAGAATGCCTCCCCGCAAACACCACCACCACGAAAATTACCTGCACACTGCACCAGCAGTTGTACTTGGCTCTCCACTATGTTCTTAACGACATAATAGTGAACTCCTGTCGAATTCCAGACTCAATCAAGTTATTGATGACAAATTGAGTCTTTCATCGGCTCACAATGTCCTTCTAAGCCAGCTCTTGAATCAACAATACAACGTGCTTTTGATGGTTCACGGTCTTGGCCATAGCCCCGAAGAAATAGCAGAGATTCTAAGGCAGCAAAGCATTGATGGAAGTCTTATGTTACAAAGACATATGGACGAGGTGGCAGTGTTTGATGAGAAACTCAGACAACTTTCTACGCTGCCACGCTACCAACCAGAACTTCACTCTCTCACACGTCCAGAGGTGCGGCGGTTTTAAGATGTTTTTTATTACAGAAAAAATTACTTCATGTTGACAGTAAGCAGCTGATTGATCTTGTCCAGCAACTTTGTATCCTTGTCCAAATTTTCATATTTCTGTGTTTGGATCATCTGTAAAATCTCCGAGTCCATAAGCTCTTCAAAGCACTTCAGCAAGACAAAAACTGATTTCTTGTATTTCATGCTGCTCTCAACAATTCCTACTCGGCGGAACTTTTTTTTTTAAAAAGTTACTTCAAACTTTCTCACAAGAACTTGCATTTTTGAGAGTTTTTGGACATCCTCGGGTTTCAGCTCGTCTGTCATGTAGCGTAAATTGTAAATGCGTGAATCCACGTCAGACATTTTGTAGATGCCAGTCTGTTGCGTGAGGACGTACATAGCCTGGCGCAGAGATGCTTTGTCCTGGTTGTCTAGGTTTCGACCCAGTCGATGATGAACCTGTTGCCGTACATTGTCCATGTGTTATTTGGTCGATGGTTTATTTTTTTGAATTTTGCAGGGAGGGAGGTATGTTATGATGTTCCCACCGAAGGAGATTTCGTTCATAGCATCGGAGATGATTTCAGGAATCAACACCTTCCGTGTGTCCTTGTGCATATTGACCTCACGTGCAAGCGTGGCTCAGTTGGTCAGAGCGAGGGACTGTCAATCCCTAGGTCGTCGGTTCGATTCCGTCAAAAACCCGACAACTCAAATTCCCATGAATTTGAACTTCATAGACCCTCAAACAAGGGTACTAAACTACTTTTGAAAGTAATAAAAGCAATCATCATCATCCGCACGTCCTCGGCACATCCAACTGTTTCACCTGGGATTTGTTGGTTCAGGTAGATGTACTCTGGCATCTCGTCTGCCAAATCGAGCTGGAATACCTTGTATATATACTTAGTCATGTACATAAGCTCACTCACACTCTCGCGATGCCAGATTGTGCTATTGCTGATCAAAATTATACCCAAGACCAAGTCGACGTATATGCATTTGATGGCGCAGAAGCTTGGATTGGGGCCAACAAAAATAGAATGTATCGTGCCACTATATAAATCCCTCATACCATCATAGGTACTGTATAAGGCGACGTTATTGATGACTTGGCGGTCGATGGATTGCACCAGTGAGGTTGCAATATTGTCTTGAAATACCATGCTTAGCAGATACTTGTCATTTTCTGTTATATTTTCTATTGTACTCCAGACCCCTGTTGTCACACGGACACTCTCTCTCTCACAGTGTCCAAAGTGTCATTTCGAAAGGAGGCTGTGCAAATGGGATCAAGAATGGCGCGGATAAGGTTCGCCCGAGGCGTCGAACAAACGGATGTATCGGTGAAAAGCTTTGTTTACAACAAGATACTCTTTCTTTCTTCACTCTTTATTGTCTAGCCATGATTCTTTTTTGTCTGTTTATGGTGCCTTCATTGATTACCCGCACACGCCAATGCCTCCGCACAATAGGTGTATGGTTGGCGCGCGGCACGCGCGCATTCAGCTACCTTGGCATTCATACGGATGGTCATATTATTGGGCCAATAATATTGCTCAATAAAAGCAAGGTGTAGCTACATGTGAGACATGTTAGATGCAATACTAGACGTGTGACATGTTAGATGCTTGACTACATGTCAGACATGTCAGACATGTCAGATGCATGACCGTGACTAGATGTCAGGGAAAGCCTGAGCTGGATATGCATGACGAGAACTGCACGGCAGGACGCTAGAAGGTCGGGAAAGGAAGACGCAGGGCATTCATTGTTTTTAGGAGGATGCCTCTTCGGATTTTACGGGAAACACAATAGTAAAATTAGAAAGGTTCTTGTAGGGACGTGACGTGAAGGGGTCTTGTAGTGACGTGTCGTCTGATTCGGGACTGAAGTTATCTACTAACTTTCCGTGTCTCCCTCGAGAAACTGGCAAGGGCAGAGCACTCGAAATAGATCCAAGTCCACTCGAAATAGATCCAAGTGCGCAAGAAAAATTATCAAATGAATACATGTAGAAGAAGATACTACATAGAAACAGATACTACACGATAACAGAAAACAATACGCTCCCATAACAAACTATATCTG
>Ga0209491_10009220_pt1 | contig 12192 bp, 14 predicted proteins | sample BON02_FD_187213 | JGI IMG/M metagenome (GOLD analysis project Ga0209491, IMG submission 187213) | Freshwater microbial communities from Lake Bonney liftoff mats and glacier meltwater in Antarctica - BON-02 (SPAdes) (version 2) | ecosystem: Environmental > Aquatic > Freshwater > Ice > Glacier... | reverse complement strand
TATATTAATATATATATATATATATATATATATATATATATATATAATATATATATATATATATATATATATATATATATATATATATATATATATATATATATATACACACATATATATATATATATACATATATACATATATATATATATGTATATATATATATACATATATATATATGTAAATCTACCCACACACACATATACATACATATAATATATATATATAGATTATGTATGTATGTCATCCTGTCATTGCTTGCTGAATTTTTAGGGAAGAGAACGAAGGGCGCGTGAGAGCGAGGGGAAAGCGGGGGGCGTCACGTGGCGTGTGGGGTGTGGGGAGTGCGGGACATGAGGCTGTGTTGACGACAAATGTGGAGTTGCGCATCATGTACACATATATATGTATATACATGCAACGACAAATGTGGAGAATTGTATTATGTGTGTTTATATATATATAGGCATATACATGTACGTGTAAATTTTAATATGTATGTATACATGTGTATACATGTAAACATACATATATATATATATGTATGTATGTATATATATATATGTATATATATGTATATATGTATGTATATATATATATATGTATATATATATATATGTATATATATATATTGGAGACATTATGCACACATATATATATATGTATGTATATATATACATATATATATGTACATTGTACCCACATTATTATGTAGGAAACACGAGGTACCATATCTACACATGTACATATATAGATACACGTATTTGTATATTTGTATACATACATATATTTATATATATATAAATATACATATTTATTTATTTATATATTTATTTATAAATATTATATATATATATATATATTTATAAATATTATATATATATATATATATATATATATGCATCAATATATATATGTATTCATATACATGTGGAGGATAAGGAGATGAGGAAATACGACACTCAAAGTAGTTTTAAACAGTAACAACTAAGACTACATAAAATGGGAGGGGGGGGGGCTGAATCAGGAAATTTTTAATTGTCGATTTCTAAAACAAGCCCCCCCCCCTTCCCCTTGTCACCTTTTCTACCCTCAACAATTTGTCAAGATTAGCACGTCAAAATTGAGAGCACAACAGAAACATCGAAACAGATTACAATGTAGACAGAGTAAACGTGCAGCGCAACACATTTGGCTATTGCACACAGTATTCTGTGATTTTTGCACCTCATGCAATGTTTCTCCCAGAACCCCCTGCGCGTATCACAAAAATGTGTGGATGCGTCTCTTGCGTTCTTGATATTAAAACCAATTTCCTTGGCATGAAAGCCAGCGGTCATCTAGCCCCACCGTGGGCACACTGTCGCCCACCGATGTTCTTTGTCATTCCGAGCCTTGCCTCGCCTCTTTGAGTGTGGTCCGTGTCAAAAAATGAACCCAAACTTTGAGTACATGGCATGGTAAAGGAGGCAATTAGGAAGACAAATGGGAAGTCGGGACGATGCACAAAAAGGGAAGCGAATAGAGATGTTTTACTGTCTCAACGCTTAAGACTTTCCCCCATGATCTGTACAAATCTTCCAATGAAGAAAACAACTTCTCCGAGTCAGAACTTTTGGCCCCGAATTACTTCGATAATTAATTCATCAATGAAACCCAATTTTTTTTTGGCGGCACCAGCCGCGAAATTTTGAAAACGTGCCAATAGTAGCGCGTCAGAGAAAGCATTTCTGTTTTTGTTGGGGATTTTTTGTTGCTCAACTCCCTCCAAAGAGGTTTTTTAGTACACAAGAATTCACTCGCTTCTTGTAAATGGTTTTGTCACAGCGTCGAGCCACGCTCCCTGACGTATCCTTCGAAACAAAGTAATCTGAGTGCTTGGTCACTGTTGAGTTGACACCCTATACATACATTCCTTCGAGAGAGACTCTGTTTTGTCCAAGTTTGTTGTTTGCTCTCCACTGTCGGTCACGCTGAGTCATGACTCGGATTATACAGAAGCACTTCTCTTAAACAGTTTCGGTTAAAATCCGCACAGAGCTTACGAGTACGATTCTTTGCATTCACATATCGGGGTGCATGAGCATCCGGCAGTCTTCGACTCTACCTCGACTCTAGCAGGAAAAAGTGGACCTTCAACTCAGGATCATTACTGTGCCAGGGAAACGGAGATGAATAGAGATAAGTCGAGAAATTGTGATGGTTATGTTAAGGGTGTTGACGTACGTTGGTTCTTATAAACTTTTTTGGAATTGAATTGGTGTTGTGCGATTTGGATCTCAAGAGGTTTGATTTGACAAAGGGTTTTTATTTGACAATTTCTGCATTAATGTTTGGTACAAATTGTGTCGTTGTGATCACTGTGTATTGGAGTTCGAGTCATTTTCACCACCAATGAATTGGTAGACCGAATAAGAAACTTGAAAAAAATGCATCACAGAAAGATTAAGAAAAATCTTTTTATAATGCGCCGCAGGCAGATTTTCGACGAAACAAAATGCGCCGCAGGCAAGACTTATCAAACCAAATGCGCCGCAGGCATTTTTTTTGACTGAATCCTGATGGATAGTCTGTCCTGTTGATATAGTATGTAATAATCCAAATCACAGCTCAGAGTCTTTTTCACAAATCACAGCTCAGTATCTTCTTCTTTAATGAATTAATTCATCAATCAATTCATTAATTTATTATGGATTAATTATGAATCAATTGAAGTTGAAGGTCACTATTCCCCTGAAACCAGGACAAGACAGCATGTTTGGTTTTTCTTCGGTAAAGAGAATAACTCTTCGCGAAGGGTTATATTAAAGATCGAACTAGAATTAAACAACCTAAACTCAATCTTGTCACGGTCGGCCGTGACTCCAGTTTTCCCTCTTGGGCTGGCCCAGAGTACGTTTGTTCTCCCCACTGGAGTCTTCACTCTGTGTAATTGGCTTGAAGCCCTTTCCCCATTTTCCAGACACCGATGCTGAACTACAAAGGAAACTTTCAAATTAAAATTTCCAGGCCCGCTCCTGTGCCCGAGAGCCCACTTCCTTTCTTTGTAAGAAAGAAAGCAAGATTAACCTTGCTTTGAGAGTAGAGTTTTTACAAAATTGATGGTAGGTATCTCAAGGATGTGGGGATTACGTGGAGTCGGAAACTAAGGCGTTTCCAAGTTGCACGTCACGGCCAGTTTGTTCATAGTTTGTTTGGGGCCGGGGTTCCGAGCCCATCGTTCACTCTCTCACTTTTTATTGTATACACTGATTTCCCACAGTTATGCTTTTCCCTCAGACTCTTTATACCGCCCGGGACTGAATTTGCCTCGAAGTGTCCTCGGGGTTTCCCGGCAAGTGTCCTCCGGCTCGGGAGTGTATATGTGTATCTACGAGTCGCCACGATGAACGGGATTTTGAACACAACTGTTTCAAATTGTCTGTTTGTTGACATTGGCCGGCACTACGCCGAGCAACAGGATGCCTTTGGCTGTGGGACTATGATGACAAATCACGTAGCGGCTCTCGCAAGATTTCTGTCTGTTTCTCATAAATTCTTTCTTTTTGTGCGTCCTGACCTGATTTCGTAAAACCTTTCATTTTTACATTCTTTGTGGCAATGTGGGCTTAATTCGTTCTTCCCTTTTTTGGGTAGTTGATAAAACTCTTGTCGCGTGACACCTGTCATGGACTCACGGGCCAATACTGAGTCACAGGTGGGCATTTCTTTCCAAAGTTCTTTCTTCCTTGCGAATCATGAGTGGATGAAATCCCTCAAAAGGGTACCGGAGGTACACCGGGCTCGATTACTACAAGTTCCAAGTAAATCTTTCTTGCTTTTTTTGTTTTTGGCGGTGAATACCCAACTTAATCACTGAACTAAGTGGGTGGTGAGGACCCAATTAATCCCTTAGCACCCTTGTTACTGTCCCAGACCGTTGCAGACCTAATTTATGACCGGCCCACCGTGGGTAAAAACAATCTACGAAGTTTTTGGGCTGGCAAATCTCCAAAAAAACCCTTTCCTTTCCATATGTTTTTATTTTCAAGGTGGGGTTAGGAATCTCTTGAACGAATGCGGATTCTCAGTGAAATCCAGTTTACAAAGCATTTCATCGAATGCATCGTTGTGGAAACGAAACAATTCGTCTGTAGTTATTCGAACGTGATCTTGACGCAGCAAACGTGCGGCCAGCGCTCGAGCATGTCTGCGGGAAGCAAACACCCAGTGCTGAAAATATATTTGTCCTTGCGAATTTGGTACATCTTCCTAATGTCAAAATGTAGAGGAGACTCAGATCTAGGTCTGTGCATTTTTGGGGTAGTTGAGTATAAAGGATTGCTGCGCAATGGCAGAATCTGATTTTTCCTGCGGCGGCCAAACACGTTTTGTTTCGGAAGTCGCCACTGTGCAGCGGTCCTCCATACACAAGCCACGGTACCCAGAAACTGCACAGACCAAGATCTCGCTCTCCGCACCAGATACTGATTGATGATTGCTTCAATTATTTGAAACAGTAATTTGGTACCCTTGTTTGAAGGTCTATGTAGCTCAAATCCATGTAGATTTGTGTCTCGGGGTTTTTGGGATTTTGTCGGAATCGAACCGACGACCTCGGGATTGACAGTCCCGCGCTCTGACCAACTAAGCTAGTTTTAAATCGTCTCGGATGGGATTCGACCTTCGTGAAAACAAGCGCACTTCGGCCACGAACAAGAATACAGGGGTGGTAATGTGTAGTAAAGACCCTTGAATTGAATCTGAAAATATTTTCTACGGTAAACTAAAACATTCTTATAGTGATATTAGTCAATTATTCATCCTTCACTTCGCAATACTAACAAGGGGGGTGGCTCGGTTCATGGAATTTTGAATGAGGTCGAATCTATCTGTCTACATTCTGACACTAGGAACATATAGTAAATTCGCACGTGCAGAAATGCTCACCTAATTCGTTCGTTTCAAAATACTCAACCTTCAGTTTCTGATGTCCCGTGCGGTGTTTCGAGGGCGTCTGGTTCATGGACATGTTCACAGTCCTGTATTTGGGTCAAAACCCATTTTTGAATCGAAAACACTTAAATTGACGCCTTGGGATTCTCAGAAATGTCTCACTCTCTGGGAAAAAAAGTAACTGATTTTTTTCCCCCCTGATTTACTACACGTTATGGAGACGCCTTGACCAGTATGCTACTTTAGCATCGGTCCAAGGTACGGAATTAAACATATGGTTATTTTCGTACCCTGGACCGATGCTAAAGTAGCATACTGGTCAGGGCGTCTCTACAAAAATACGTTCCGTGGGACGCGGAGTACTTCGGCCCGGATGATTCGGACAGACCTGGCCATATACCTATTTCCTCGTCTCACTTGTGGTGAGGGGAGCTTGTCCCTCTGTGGAGAGAGGAGGTTGGTTGGGGCACCCGCCCGGAGTATTGCACTTGCCCGGTTGATCGTGCGGAATCGAACCCACAACCTTCCGCGTCCCAGTGTATTTTTGTGGAGACGCCCTGACTGGTATGCTACTTTAGCATCGGCCAGAGGTACAGAAACAACCATATGGTTATTTCCGTACCCTGGACCGATGCTAAAGTAGCATACTGGTTAGGGCGTCTCCACAAAAATCAACTGGACGCGGAAGGTTGTGGGTTCGATTCCGCACGATCAACCGGGCAAGTGCAACACTCCGGGCGGGTGCCCCAACCAACCTCCTCTCACCACAGAGGGACAAGCTCCCCTCACCACAAGAGAGACGAATAAACAGGTATATGGCCAGGTCTGTCCGAATCATCCGGGCCAAAGTTCTCCGCGTCCCACGGAACGTATTTTTGTCGAGACGCCTTGACCGGTATGCTACTTTAGCATCGGTCCAAGGTACGGAATTAACCATATGATTATTCCCGTACCCTGGACCGATGCTAAAGTAGCATACTGGTCAGGGCGTCTCCACAAACACAGTGGAGGGGGGGAGGAGGGGATGGGGGTTGCGAGCGAGTCGGTGCTGTCGCTAGACCCGTCTTCAGCTCTGTGTGGCAATGCCGGGTCCAACCCATATTCCTGATAGGGTGTTTGTGTCATATGGTCTACGAGATATCATCATGCATCACGCTTGGTAACAGATTCAGAGGGAGTGACATTCACACAGAAAGAGACAGAGAAAGAGAGAGAGAGAGAGAGAGAGAGAGAGAGAGAGCCTAGCAGGGAGAGGACAGAGAGAGAAAGAGTCTCGGAGAGACGCTTAGAGACTGCAGCTGACCTCTTTCTTTCTTTCTTTCTTGGTTGGTTGGCGAATACCCAACTTAATCACTGGACTAAATGAGTGGTGAGCACCCAATTAATCACTCAGGACCCAAGAAACTGCCCCAGACCGTCACCGACCTAGTTTATGGCCGACCCGCTAGTGTGTAACAACAGTTTAAAATGTTTGTGGGCCGCTGACATGCATCCTCAGGCTAACAAGTTCCACCATCATGTTAGGTTTGATCTTCAAACAAGACACTTGCATTGTAAGTTGTCAGGCAGTAACTGCCGCGGCACGAAATAGTCACGCAGTAGCCCAGATCTTAAAAAAATAAGATATTGAAAACGTCCCTGTGTGTTGTGTAAGTTCCTGTCAGAGTCAGGCCGAAACACCTTCATTATGCCGGGCGAATAAGCGCTTCTGAGAGTGAACCAGTCTAGGACAGTCTCGTATGTCATGGTGTCCAAAGTCCATTGCGGGAGTGTCTTCGGGCCGGGCGCTTCCGGGCTACCCTTTTACTGCGCACTACCCATATGCATTCTCAACGGCTTGGGGGGGTTGGCTTCACATACAACAAACAAACAGGTTCCAACAATCAAGTTTCCCTCAAAGAAAATAGCGCCCACTTGTAATGGTGCCCTAACTACCAAAAAACACTTTCAAGGAATTTGGTTTTGGTTTTGATTGATTAAGCTAGGATTGGGTATTTCTTGAACGAACGCGAATTCTCAGCGAAATCCAGTTTACCAGGTATTTCATTAGATTCGTTCTTGTGGAAACGAACCAATTGGTTGGTAGTAATCCAAACGTGATCTACATGCGAGGAACATGTGGCCAGCGCCCAAGGAGGGCTGCAAGAAGCAAACGCCGAGCGCTAGCAGTGTATTTTTCCGTGCGAATTTGCTATATGTTCCTGATATCAAGATGTAGACGAAAGTCCAATCTAGATCTGTGCATAACTTTGGGACTTGCGAAAACAAGGTGACGACTTCCGATTTAAAAACGCGTTTGGCCACAAAATTTATCTGAAGTCGCCACCGCGCAGCGGCATTGTCTTTGCAAGTCCCGAAGTTGTGCACAGACCGGGATCGGACTCTTCTCTACATTTTGAAATCAGAAACATACAGCAAATTCGCATGGGAAAACAAAACTTGAATGCCAGCGCTCAGTGTTTGCTTCCCGCAGCCCTCCTCGAGCGACGGCCGCATGTTTGCTGTGTTGCTGTGTCAAAATCACGTTTGGATTACTACCGACCAATTGGTTCGTTTCCACAAGAACGAATTCAATGAAATACCTCGTAAACTGGAATCTACCGAGGATCCGCGTTCGTTCGAGAGATACCCAACCCCACCTTAAGCTGCCACACCGCTACCCCCCCCCTTGATTTTAGGAACGCATACGAGTGGTACGCAGTAATGGGGTGGGCCACATACTCCCGACGATGGCACTCCAGCATTGGATTTATTTGTTTTGTTTATATAACTGCCACGCCCAGACGAGTTTAAAGTCGTCAAAAACTGGCCAGGAGGACCCATGTGGTTCTGCCCTGATGCGGGGTCAACAGGCTCATTGGCAGGTTCAGTACCATTTCCGCAGTGGAAATGCGAAAGACTTCTTGCACCTCACGTGCAAGCGTGGCTCAGTTGGTCAGAGCGAGGGACTGCTAACCCCTAGGTCGTCGGTTCGTTTCCGTTTAAACCCCGAGAACCGTGACTCAAGTTCCAATGGAATTGAACTTCGTAGACCCTCAATCAAGGGTACTAAACTACTGTCGAAAGTAATAAAAACTATCATCATCAGTGGGTCCTCGACCTCTCTGGCGCAGGTGCGGGTTCTCCATCGGGGGTTTTCCTTTCCGTTTTGTTAAACAAACAAGAGTTGCTTTACTTTGGTGGTGGGTGGTGGAGGATTTCACGACTCGGTGACGCTTGGGATTTTAGATCTCAAGAAATCTTACCATCACTCAGGACCCTCACCTATGAGGCCAAACGAACTTTGAACCCGCCCAGACGATGGAGCCGCCAGAGCACAAACCCCGGGTTGTCAACGTAGTAGTTGTAGGTCCGTTCGAAGAGGAAGAGGAGGGAACAAGTATGACCAGCGAGATAGGTAAGGTGAAGAGTGAGGATTCGGAAACCCCAAGTTATCTAAGGGGGGACAGGGTGAGGAGGGATGTCGACATTTTTCAATCGTGGGTGCGTCCCCCTTGGCTCACCCGTGATGAAAACCCAGACTGTAACGATTTCCCAATATCGGTTTAATACAACAAAGCAACAAACACGCGGCCCTCCCGAGAATTTACAAACGCATACAGATATGAATGGTGCATGTAAGGTAGCCCGCAGGCGCCTGGTCTGTGGATGGGACCGCATATTTTTTTTTCGTGCCTCGAAATATGGACTTTCTTTCTTTGAAACTCGAAACTAGTTGGGGACAAAACTAGCAAATGGACAAAACTAGCGAAAGTTGAAAGGCTGGTCCAATGAATATACCTGTCAAATGGCATATTACATTATGAAAATTCGACAGGAAATAATTATTTCATGAAAATGTCCTGGGCATGTTAATAATGTAAATTATCGAGATCTTTGGCCAGAATCTTAGACCGAACCAATCCGAGTTTGGAAACAGTCCCTGTAACGCGGACAAAATTCAAATTGTTTTACCATTGAAGTGTGTCCAAATGGCTGATTTCGAATGAAAAATTCGACATAAACTATTGATCTCCAGCAATTATCCTTGTCATATCTTTTATTCAACTTTTTGGGATGTTTAAACCAGCACTTTCAATCCATTCGATCCAAGCACGGGCAGGGCTCGGAAGCAAACCAAAGATTCTAGCTCTTTCTTTCTTGCTTTCTTTCTGGCCCGGTCGGATGGCTCTCATGCCTCGGGCTGGTACGGGCGACTCCATGCACAGAATTCAACGAAACTTATGCCCATCGGTGCTCAATTACATCATCAGGAAAATACACTTGTTAAATAGAAATATGCAATTTTAAGAAATCACTATAGTAATTTCAAATGCCGAGGTGATGTTGAAATATTTTTCAAATCACTTCTCTGAATATTTACAAATTACTTTGGTAATTTGTTAGTCATTTCGAAATCACTCTTTTTCCAAAGCTGCTATTGTGTAGCTTGGTAGTAGCTTTGGAAAAATAGTGTCTATTTTTCCAGAGCTACTATTCACTACAATTCTCCCTCTTGGTCAATGTCATGTTCAAAATCACTTTTTTTTTTTTTGTTGGAGAGAAATTCCTTGTGGACCAGTGTTTTTCCAATCACCAACAAACTTTAAATTCAGACAGTTCTCACAGTAGTTTTCTCCTGTTTTTTTTGAACATCAAGTACTTTAATTGTAAACAATCATTCCAAACTAAAATTTACTGGTTATGGAGATGGCCGTCTAGTATTTTGTAAGGCATTCTTTTCAAAGCCATCAACTCTTGCACCAACATTTGCTCCCTGTCAATAAATTTTGCAGGCAGACCGCACCGCCATGATGACGTTCCGTTCACAATATTGAGGCTTGAAATTGACACGCACTATGTCATCGTTTTCACATCCATGACGATATTGAGCATGGCTGACGAAGATCCCAGGGTTGTACATGCCAGCGTTGTTTTGCACACGGCACTGTTACTGTCCTGATTTCTGTTTGTGCGCGCTTGTTCGTCCTATCCGTCTTGTTCTCGACAGAAAGTCACGTTTTGTGCCAACGTTTCGAGAATATTATTTTTTCTCACCCCAGTTGACGTGTCAGGTAGTGCCGCAGCCCCACAGATGTGGCGTGCTCCATCTTTAATGCTGCCGCATCCATTCTGTTCATCCTGCGTTTCACCAAGTCACGAGGGGGGTTTGTGTAACCCAACTTGACCATCAACTACACCTCGCCATCCTTGAAGTCATTTGGCCTGAGCATAGCTTTGTCAATCTTGTCCTGAGTCCTGCAATCGTGTTTATTTCGCAACGTTTTCTTGATGTCTTTCAACAAGGATTCCGGTATGTCTTTCAACAAGGATTCCGGTAGTCATCAATAGATTTGTGTCCGTCACATGATTACTCACAATCACAGTTTGAGTACAATTGAAATAGTGATTTGAAATGGAAAGAGAGCTTGATCTGAATAGTGCTTTGAATCCAAGAAGCAACATTTGTTTGTCTGTCAACATATGCAACTCAAGTGAATTAATCTGTCTCAACAAATTACCAGGGGCAATATGCAAAACGCCAGCGCTTACAAGGCGCATTTCAGGCTGCTGTCAAAGTAGGCAAATGCAGAAGAAGATGGCATCTGCAGCCGACGCATTGCCTTGCAATGAATTCCCGTGGGCGAAGGCCTTTGTGGACACTGGACGCAAGTTGGAATCCCTAGCGCTGGATGCCTTCGTATTCGTGATGTTCAACAAATGGACGTGCGACCATTTCAGGTGGTGTAACATTGGTACGTATTCTGAGTATCCCTCACCAGAAGAAAAGGTTGTGTGGCAATTGGAAATGGATCTTGGCGATGTGCCGTGGAATGAGCTTGCGAAAATGTGCGGAGTGTCCAAACAAGATTATTACCCTCCCAGGATATCTGTAGACAACGTGCCCTTGAAGCGCTTCAAAGAGCATTTTTTGACAGCAAGCAATGCGGTATAGTGTGTACTTGTTTGATACTCTTGTTTGTAAAAGTCAAGTCGCAGGTGCATATGTCCATATATGGTATCTTTCTACAAGCCCCGCTTGCACAAGTTCGCATGGCATCGCCGCGCGCCCTTATTGAAGTCACCGCAGTGATGGCTCATTGCAGTGATTTGCTAGTGTGTGAGGGTATCATAGTGATTATATCATACATGTGTATACAATGGTGACTTGTTCGCAAAATATTATAAACTAGTAATATTAAGAAAACGCAGTAATTCAATGAATTCACAAATAATCAAAGCGATTTGTTCGTTTTTGGAGATCATATTAAGATTTAAATTATTAATTTCACCAGGTGAGCCAAACGTGGGGGCACACTGGCATAGCCGGGATGCGCTTCCAGTCACGAGTGCAAGGCATTGGTCGACCCCTGACCAAAAATTGCAGCGTCTCGGAACAATGCGGTAGAGAGAGGCCCATGCTGACATAGGTGATGAGAGGTGGAGTGGGTTTGTGAAAGTTGACTTCATGCGGAGTATGCTGTTGTTACAACCTCGCGAGGACACAGATGTGAACAGCGAGCAGTATAAGGCGTCTGTGAGAATCTCGACTCCGCTGAATGGTGAACGTATACAAAGCACAGAAGGAAAAGCCTCTGCCCCTTCCCGCGAGTGACGAGGAGGAATGCATGCCAAAGGAGTGGAAAATGTCAAAGGACTTCAAACAGCTCAGCATTCGAGCCAGACGGTCAACAGTGAAAGATCTACTCGGATGGACAACCTTGGCAAATAGGGCGGCAAATGGCGCATGCCTGACACCCGGCGAGACCGACATGCGGGCGCAGGTCAACCACGTGTGCGGTCCTGAGCTCTACGCCGACAAAGCACCCACAAGTGGGTGATTTTTTTGTCGCATACACACTCCTGCCTTTTCTGATCGAACATTTTTTGTCTTGCGTGTGTATGTGTCACGAGCAGTTGAAGCAGCGTTCAGGTGATGCCTATTTGAATACATGTATAATCCGCCGCGCGCAATTCTCGACATGCACTTGCAAGGTACCGCACATTCTTCAGAGAAGATTGAATTGCAAGGAGTCTACTTTTCTAAAAAGAAAAGACATTTTAAAAGAAAAAAGCAGTTAGCCCAGATCATCAAAACCCGCAGCACAGCATATATATAGACAAATGTACTGTGTACACCTATACGGTCTACATGTATAATGGGCTTTAGTCGATCTGGGTTCTTCTGGCTCTCCAGGTGTCCGTCCCACACCTGCGCTCACATCAAGTACCCAATTAGTTGATGTGTGTGTACGCGCGTATACAAGCACACACACA
>Ga0209491_10009219_pt1 | contig 12192 bp, 12 predicted proteins | sample BON02_FD_187213 | JGI IMG/M metagenome (GOLD analysis project Ga0209491, IMG submission 187213) | Freshwater microbial communities from Lake Bonney liftoff mats and glacier meltwater in Antarctica - BON-02 (SPAdes) (version 2) | ecosystem: Environmental > Aquatic > Freshwater > Ice > Glacier... | reverse complement strand
TGCACCCCGAGCGGCAATAGGAATCGGCATGGGTCCCGAGAACAAAGATCGAATCCGCGTTCGCACGATCTTCATCACCGCCCCGCAGCACGTACACAGAATAGGTGCCCGCTCCTTGATCCAGTCCAACCCCTCGCTCAAGCGCAGCGCCAACGGCATGTCACGCTGGCCTGTAGTGGTCTAATAAAACCGGATACTTTTTAAGGTGCTAACATTATCACTATGAAAAAGGTGTTCAGCGACAAAACGAACGACGTTGTTTTGCCACGGAGTACCTCTTTGTTGGTGGCAATATTACCACCTAAGTTGGTGTCCGGTTTTATTAGACCACTACACTTTTTAGCTGAGCCAACACTTTGCAAGTAGTGTGATTCTTGAATGAGGCAATATGACCGGACAAGATAATTGACGCGCTACAGTGCTTAATTTAACTGGTGCCCAGGGGCGGAAGAATCCAAACAGCCTTTGGGCTGTTTGTCCCCTGCGGGCTTCGCGCTGGCGCGCTCGTAGCAAATTGCTTCGCAATTAGTCGAACCAGATCGCTGGTCCTCATCCGGCCCCTGGCCGCCATATAAAAAAGCCCCGCATAAGCGAGGCTTTTTATTTGGATTGGAGTTTGCGTCGTCGGGGCGGAAGAATCCAAACAGCCTTTGGGCTGTTTGTCCCCTGCGGGCTTCGCGCTGGCGCGCTCGTAGCAAATTGCTTCGCAATTAGTCGAACCAGATCGGTGGTCCTCATCCGCCCCTGGGCACCATATAAAAAAGCCCCGCATAAGCGAGGCTTTTTTATATGGTGCCCAGGGGCGGAATCGAACCACCGACACGAGGATTTTCAATCCTCTGCTCTACCGACTGAGCTACCTGGGCATTGACTGTGCCGATCTGGAGTCCGGAAATCGACAAGGCGCGTATTAAACCCGGAGACGCAGGTATGAGTCAAGCCTGCACTGGGGTAAATGAAAATTTTCTACGAGCGCTGCCGTGCCAACAGACAAGGTTGGCTGAGCAGCGCCGGTCTGGTTCGACCAACTGCGTAAGCAATCAGCGGCGAGTGCGGGAGCAGGAATAGAAAATCAGCAACGCTGCGCTTTCCTTGACAGAAAGGCACAAAGTGACTATTTTGATCAAAGTGATCATTTTTTAGAAGAGTCGTTTTTATGGAAATCCTGAATGCAAGTGATGTCAAACGCGAATTCGGCGAGGCTCTCATCAAGGCCCAGCAGGGGCCAATCGGCATCAACAAGAACGGCAAGCCGGTGGCAGTAATGGTGTCGGCCCGAGCCTATGCGGAGCTGCAATCCTTTCGCGAGCAGCATCTCCAGCAGGAGATTGCGGCAGGCATGGCCAATATCAAGGCTGGCCGCGTTTCAGCAGGCAAAGACGTGATTCAGCGGATGAGAAAGCGCGTCCTTGATGCCAATTTATAAATTTACTGAAAGGGCCGAGCACGACCTTGCTGCCATCATCGACTATACGCTGAAGACCTGGGGCGCCGCTCAGGCTGTCAAATATATTGATGGTCTGGAAGAACTGTCCGCATATCTAGCCCAGGCGCCAGATCTTGGAAAATCCCGCGCGGACCTTCACAAGGGTCTGATCGTCTTCCCCTATGCAAGGCACTTGCTCTTTTACCGCAAAGAGCGACACGGCATTACCATTGTGCGTATCCTGCATGACAGCATGAACACACAGCACCATTTTGAGTGATTAGCTTTAAGTAATCAGCAAGCAACATCATCCTGTGATAGCCCGCTGTCATCTTCATACATCAGGCCTGGAAGAATCAAAGACTCTGAACCACCCTCTCCACCAACGCCATCAAGCCCCCAGGAACCAGCCCCGGCAAAATAAGCGCGATCAGCAATATCAACAGCACAGCATGCGGAATCACTTCGCGGATTCCCATCACAGGCAGCAGATCTTCGTGATCGATCGGCGTCAACATGCGGTAGATGATGCGCAGGTAATAGAACAAACCAATACCGCTGCCGATGACCATTGCGGCCAGCAAGGTCCACTGCGCGCCTTCAATGGCGGCGGCGAATACATAGAACTTGCCGATGAACCCTATGGTGAGCGGAATACCGGCCAGTGACAGCAGCATCGCAGTGAAGATGAGGGCGAGCCAGGGGTCGCGCCAGAACAGACCCTGATAGTGGCCGATGTAGTCGCGTTCATGCGCACTGTCGGAGACGACTATCATCACGCCGAATGCACCCAGGGACATGATCACGTAAGCAGTGAGGTAGAAACTGGCGGCTTCGCTGCCCAGTGAGGTGGCCAGTGTCCCGCGGTCGATGTCAGCACTGGAGCTCAGAGTGATCAGAGCAATCAGCAGATAGCCCATATGCGCGATAGATGAATAAGACAACAGGCGCTTCAGATTGGACTGCAACAGCGCAAGCAGGTTGCCACCCAGTATGGAGAGTGCCGCGATGACGACAAGGACACTGGTAATGGCTTCGCTCTGCAGGACGCCGGTGATGCTCATGAATCTCAACAGCAAAGCTGCCATGGCGACCTTGCCGATCGTGGCGAGGAAGGCGGTAGCTGGCAACGGTGCACCTTCGTACACGTCCGGTGTCCACAGATGGAAGGGCACGAGTGAAAGTTTAAAAGAAAAACCTGCTATCACCAGTGGTGATGCAATAATGTACCAGGTTGCACCTGGCCCGTCGATGACAACACCGCTGAGCCCTGCACTGATGTCGGTAAACTGCAGGGTGCCGGTTTGTGCATACAGCAGCGCCATGCCGAACAGGATAAAGCCCGATGACATCGCGGAGAGCACAAGGTATTTAATGCTCGCTTCCATTGGATATTGCGCGCTTTTCTCGCGGTGCAGGGGGTAAGCGATCATGCCATAGAGACACACGCTCAGCGTTTCCATGCCGAGGAAGGCGGTAATGAAATGGGTACTGCCTGCCATCACCAGCGCACCAAGAGTGGCGATAGTAAGCAGCAGGTAGAACTCATCCTGATGATCTTCCAGATTGCACAGATACGGATAGCTCAGCAAGGTGATGACAAGCGCGGCCAGCAGAATAAGCGCGGTGAAAAAGACACTGAAAGAATCGACAATCAGCAGCGGCGTCACTGCCTGCGGAGCGAGTGGCGCTACCACCAACAAACTGCCCAGCGCCAATAGCAAACCCGTGGAAGTCACCAGACAGGTCAGCGCGTGATTACGTTTGGCAGCTATCAGCAGCATGATGACGACCGATGCAGCGGTGACAATAATCAGCGGTAATATCAGCAACAACTGTTCCAGCGTCATGGCAGCACCTCCCCGGTCACGCCTGCACTGCTGACGACACTGCTGACGACAGCGTCGAGCGACCCCAGCAGGAAGTTCATGGTTGGCTCTGACAGAGCGAGGAAAGTCTGCGGATACATGCCCATCCACACCAGGCCGACAGCCATAGCGCCATAGCAGACCAGCTCGGTAGCAGTAAGATCCTCATTCTGTTTCCCATGTCCGACGCCATGATCCGGCACCTTGTACTCCCCATGAAATACGCGCTGGATAACCCACAGCGAATATACCGATGCGAAGATCAGACCCAGCGCCGCAAAGATGGCGGCCATGTGATTAGCCTGAAAGGCACCCAGCAAAGAGAGAAACTCGCCGATGAAATTACCCAGCCCCGGCATGCCGAGCGCAGCAATGGAGAAGAACAGTGCCATGGCTGACATCTTTGGCAGCTTTGCCCACAAACCGCTCATCTGTCTCATGTCACGGGTATGAAAGCGATGCTGCAAACCACCGGCCAGCATGAACAATGCAGAAGAAGTGAGTCCATGCGCCAGCATGATCATTAACGCACCCTGCAGGCCGTAGAGATTCCAGGCATAAACGCTGAGTAAAACAAAACCCATATGGCTGACACTGGTGTAGGCAATCAGGCGCTTTATATCCGTCTGGGCGAAAGCGAGTTTGGCGCAATAGAGAATGCCGATCACCGCAATAGTCATGGCTACCGGTGCGAAATTCGCCGAGGCTTCCGGAAACAGCGGTATCGCAAAACGGATCAGACCATAGGCGCCGGTTTTGAGCAGCACCCCGGCCAGCAGCACACTGCCTGCGGTCGGTGCCTGACTGTGAGCATCAGGCACTGACTCCAGAGTGGCGCGGATAAACGCAGGCCACATATCCATCGCAACCGAGCGAATACCCTCGCACTGCTGCACATTCAGTGTCTTGTAAAACCCATCAAGGCTTTGCGTAGTGCGGTCATCGGCAACGTACAGCACACGACTGCTGTCCTGATCAGTGAGCACCGTGACGTACTCGTGACGCTTCTGGAAAGAGGTCTCATCGACACTGATGTTCACCGGGTATAACTCTTCGCGCCTTGCAAGGCCTCGGGCAACAGCGCGCTGCATGATCCGGTCCACGACGCCCCAGGACAGATCCAACATCTGTGCCACGGCCTGCAAATCCGTTCTGAGCAGCCAGTCAATCACCACGGACTCGAACATTGCCGTGTAGCCTGAACCGGGTTCAGCCCAAGGAACATCTACCAGCAGGACACCGTGCTCATCACACTTGACTTGTGGCACCTCGGCCTCCAGTATCGTGTGGTACTGCATTGTGTCCAGGTGACGCCAACGGCAAATCCGTTTGTCGTACCTCGGACTGGGCTTGTTGCAGCGAGGACAACACCACTGAGCGCTCTGCGCAGCCACCTGCACGGTGACTTCGAATCTGTTCTGTTAAGCACACCGCTGACATGCCACGGCGTCTGCAACCCTAAAATCTGTGCGTAAAGGTCTGTGTCTCTCATGGGGATAAGGGTAATCTACCCACTTCAAACGGTGAAGCCCCAAATGTTTAATGAACGTGTGCAGCGGCCGGTTGCCGACTAAACGGGCTTGCGACGGATGTTCAAATCGCTAATACCGGCATTGCTGCTGTTGCAGCTATCTGCCTGCGATACCGTCAATTAAGATTCCGCGTCGACTACGGCATCAGAGCGTCCGAACTTCCTGATCATTGTTGCTGATGACATGGGGTTTACCGATCTCGGTGCGGACGCCGCCTGCCGGTCTGTTTGGCTGAAGTCATTTCAGTCGTTGAACGCAAATTGCTGTTACCGTATAGCGCACGGCAGGAGGTCGTGGTGGTACGGCGCATGACCCGTCGTCTTCCGTGAATTGACCGTTGACTAAGTGGGGAAAGGGGGTTTACCTTACTATACTCCGAAACAAAGGCCCGGCAGGATTCGGTCGACTACTATATTTTCGACTCCGCCAAAAACGTAACAGCGCATTTGCCCGAAAAGTGTCTCGGACCTTTGGCGAAAATGGATGAATTGACGGCGCGCAGGCTGCGCGCAGTTGCCGCATAACCTGAGTCGTTGACTCTCTAGGAGAACCATTGATGGAGGAGAAAACTCGCGTAGTCGTCGCTGGTGGCGGAACGGCTGGTTGGTTGACAGCTTACAGCCTGGTCAAGCGGTTGGGTAACATGCTCGAAATCACCCTGGTCGAATCCGACCAGATCGGAACCGTGGGTGTGGGCGAGGCGACCGTTCCCACCGTGCGCAGATTTCACCAGTTTTTCGACATCGACGAGCGTGAGTTTATGCGCGCAACCCAGGCAACCTTCAAGCTCGGCATTGTCTTTGACAACTGGGGCGCGCCGGGCGAAAGCTACACTCATACGTTTGGTGAAATCGGGCAAAGTAACTGGATGGTGGAATTCCACCAGTACTGGCTGGAGGCGCATGCAAATGGCTTTGGCGGCAACCTGGAGGACTATTGCCTCGAATTGAAGGCGGCGAAGGCCGGCAAATTCGCGGTAAAAGCAGGAGAGACGCCACTGAAGTACGCCTTTCACCTGGACGCAACGGCCTACGCCGGATTTCTGCGGCAAAAGAGCGAATCACTCGGCGTCCGGCGAGTCGAAGGCAAGATTAGCGAAATTACCGTTGATCCGGAGACGGGTAATATCCAATCGCTGGAGTTAGAGCAAGACAGACAGGTCGCCGGTGATTTCTTTATTGATTGCACCGGCTTCAGAAGCCTGCTGCTCGGTGATGCATTGGATGTTGAATTCGAGGACTGGAGCCATTGGCTGGCGGCCGACCGCGCTCTGGCAGTACAGACGAGAAGTACCGAGCCGCCTCCCCCCTATACACGCGCCATTGCACATTCCTCCGGGTGGCAGTGGCGTATTCCCCTGCAAAGCCGTACCGGCAATGGTCTTGTTTACAGCAGCCGGTTTTGCTCCGACGACGATGCCCGTGCCACTTTGCTTGGCAATATCTCTGGAGAGACCATCACAGAGCCCCGCCTCCTGAGATTTAAAACCGGTCGCCGAATAAATGCGTGGCACAAAAACTGTGTTGCCATAGGTTTATCGAGCGGCTTTATCGAGCCACTTGAATCGACCAGCATACACTTGATTGACACTGCGCTGGTACGCCTGATGAAGCTCTTCCCGTTTGCAGGCGCAATAGCCCCGCTGGCCGAGGAATTTAATCGTGAAACCCGGCTTGAATGGGAGGCGGTGCGCGATTTTATCATCCTGCACTACAAGCAGACGCAACGGGATGACAGTGAATTCTGGAATTTTTATCGCACCATGGATATCCCGGACAGCCTCGCTGACCGCATAGAGCTCTTTAAGGAAAACGGCTATGTGAGGCCGGATTTGGTGAATTTATTTCGCGCGCACTCTTGGATTCAGGTGATGTTTGGGCAGGGTTTGTTCCCGGAACACTCTCACGGTGCAAGTCGTATTTTGCCACCGGCGGCACTAAAGCTAGAGCTTGAAAAGCTGAGTGCTTTTGTAAATCAGAATCTTGCCAAGCTGCCTGATCACAATGACTTTATCAAACAGTATTGCCCGGCGCAGAACTGAGTGGCACTAAACGAAGATAACGCCAAAGAAGTCGCCCTCTACACTTAGGGACGCCAGCAACTCTCATATCGGGTCCCTACCTGAACACGATTCTGGTCTTGGCGAGGCTGTCGTCGTCAGCCGGCGACGGTGTCGTAGAACAGAAAATTCTTGCGGCCAATGACAAAGGACCGGATCGCGCTCGATGCGATACAGCGCCTGGATCTTCGCGAGTGCCACAGCCGCCAACGGCCGTAAAACTGATAGATTAATGGAAACCATCGCCTTTTGGCGATAATTTGCCGTTTAGGGTTGATTTTTGGAGCGTTTTGGTGATGTTAGCGCTAACATCATAGGGCAGGGAATCAATGCCCAAAACCCATCCATAGGAGTAAGCTCATGAGTGTTAAAGTTGCCATCAATGGCTTTGGCCGCATTGGCCGCAATGTGCTGCGTGCGATCATCGAATCTGGCCGCACCGATATTGAAGTTGTGGCGATCAATGATCTAGGCCCTGTGGAAACCAACGCGCATTTGCTGCGCTTTGATTCCGTGCATGGCCGCTTTCCGGCCACGGTCACAACCACCGAAAATACCATTGACGTTGGGCGCGGCCCGATCATGGTCACGGCGCTGCGCAATCCCGCCGAACTGCCTTGGGGCCATGTGGATATCGCACTGGAATGCACAGGTATTTTCACCGACCGCGATAAGGCTGCGATCCATTTGCAAAACGGCTCGAAACGCGTTTTGGTCAGCGCGCCTTCAAACGGGGCCGATAAAACCATCGTGTTTGGGGTTAATCACGGCGCTTTAACGGCGGCGGATTTGATCGTTTCAAACGCTTCATGCACCACGAACTGCCTGTCGCCTGTGGCGCAGGTTATCCATGATGCGATCGGTATTTCCAAAGGGTTTATGACCACGATCCACAGCTATACGAGCGATCAGCCCACGCTTGATACGATGCATAAAGACCGTTACCGCGGCCGCGCGGCGGCGCTGAGCATGATCCCAACATCGACAGGTGCTGCGAAAGCGGTGGGCTTGGTGCTGCCTGAGCTGAATGGCAAGCTAGACGGCGTGGCCATTCGCGTGCCAACTCCGAATGTGTCGGTCGTGGATTTCGTGTTTGAAGCCAGCCGCGCCACAACCGTGCTCGAGATTAACGACGCCATCCGCCAGGCCGCCAATGGCCGCCTAAAGGGGATTTTGGGCTATACCGATGTTGAAAACGTAAGTTCAGACTTCAACCATGACCCGCACAGCTCAATCTTTCATACCGATCAAACCAAGGTGATGGCAGGCACGATGTGCCGCATTCTGTCTTGGTATGATAATGAATGGGGCTTTTCTAACCGTATGGTCGACACGGCCATTGCGATGGGGCGTTTGATTTAAGCGAAGTTAGAAAACGTTGAAAATAAGGCCTTCGGGCCTTATTTTTTTGCGCTGCTAAGCCAAATAGCCACCAAGACCAGTGATGCGATACCGTTCCAGCTGGCCATAGAAAGCCCCGCCATTTGCCAAGCAACCGCATCAAAAAGCACGGTGGGGGCGGTGTTCAGCTGGGCAAAAAGATCATCGGCTGATAGGTTATCCGTAGCGATCTGACCGCCGCAGCTTGAAAGCCACAAATGGCGTTCGACCCCCGTGTGGTAAAACGCAACCGCAGCAGATGTGGCCAAGGCCAGAGCCCCAAAATAGGGCATTAAAATCCCTGGAAAGGCCGTGTATAGGAAGGATTAACGTTATCTCCGAAGCCGGTGATTGTCCAGTTTCGTGAGTAGTGAGCCGGTAATAAAACCTCAGGCTGGCGGCGATCCTGGAAATTCTTTAAATCTTGTCTGTGAGGAAGGGCGAGAGAGTCATCATCCGTCCTTAAAAAATCACTCCAGCCACTACTGGGCCGAGTCATTCCCGACCGCCCTTCCTGGCAGACTTTCAATCGCTCCTTTTCACCCATCCATTGTCGAACAACCCAATCTGCGGCGGTGCTCTGCCGGGCGGGAGTTCAGTCTGGTGATCTACCCTTTTCTTCAATCTGAGGTGTTCGAGTATCTGGCGGATCACCACCGGGTCTTCGATGCAGGCAATGATCCGCACCGAACCCTGACACTTCTCACAGGTGTCGATGTCGATGTTGAACACCCGCTTCAATCGCTGTGCCCACGTCATGGCCGTATGGCGCTCTACCAATGTTTCGTCATCTGGATTGTGTTTATCCGGCGTCTTCTGCTTGCTCCCTTGCCTCGCCCGGACGGTGTCACCAGCGCCCTGTGTTTACTGTTAGGTGCGAACACGCCATGGAAACGGGTCAGGTTAACTCGTGGCTTGGGGACCAGGGCGGCCAGTCTTGCAATAAAATCCAGCGGCTCGAAGATGACGTGGGTGGTGCCGTTGCGAAACGGGGTTTTCAGCTCGTAGCGCACCTTGCCGGTAGAGGTGAGTGACAGGCGCTTTTCGCAGATGGCAGGCCTGGCGATGTAGCGGCACAGTCTTTCCACTTTCCAGCGCTGGTGGGCACGGGCAGCCACGCCGGCGTGCAGACGTTATTGCCATCCCTATTTATTTCGCCGCCATCATACAGCTTAGTAAACAGCAGCCAGCTAAAGAGAAAAAGCGGGATTCCTAGTTTTACCATTGCTTCTAATAGATCGAACAAATCCATGGCTCTATCCTATTTTTAATGCAATGCGTATGTGGCCAATACCTAAAGATTCAACTTAGATCAATCCCTAGGGATTTCAGCTGCTCGATAGAAACTTTTTCGAGCGCCCGCTTATGTGTTCGACGCAAAAACACCTTAGGGGCCATCCCTTCTTCAAATGCCTCAAACCAGCGACTCGCGCACAGACACCAGCTGTTGCCGGGTTTAAGGCCAGGAAAGCCGTATTCAGGCCGAGGGGTAGACAGATCATTACCGCGAAACCGGGTGTACTCGAGAAATTCCTGAGATAACTCGACACAGACCGTATGGGAGCCGAAATCATCGTCACTGGTATTGCAGCAACCATCTCGGTAAAAACCCGTTACTGGATCCTCGCCACAGGGCTCAAGGGGCTCATCAAATATGTTTAGGGATTCGTCCATGCTTTACCGTCCGGGTGTGTAAGTGGAGTGTGTCTACTATCGGCGCAATATCAACATCCATTTGCCGATGTTTAGAACGCTAGCCAAGGCTGATGCAAAATAGGTTAGCGCTGCTGCCTTAAGAATTTGGCGAACCGAAGGAATTTGCGACTGATCGATATAGTTACCGTCAATTAGCACGGGCAATGCTTTGTTAAAACTTGCGCCCCACTCCTCCGGCAAGATAATTAGATACGCCAGCGCGCCAGCAAACTGCAGTAACAGGCTAACTCCTATCACGCTGCCAACCACAATAGGAGCTCGAAGTACAAACCCCAGCACCGGCAGAATCAGCATAAGCCCAATACCTGCTTTGCTTAGCTTACTCGCCAGCGGTAGGTAACGCTTTCTTAGCTCAAAGATTTTCTCATTTCGGTGAAACTGCATCGCATGTCCCACTTCATGGGCTGCCACTGCGATCGCCGTGAGGGATCTACCATTGAAATTCAACGGACTAAGCCTGACTTTTTTAGCACTAGGATCAAAGTGATCTTGAAACGGATTGGTTTCTTCTACTTCTATTTCACCTAGCAGCCTGTCTGACTTCCTGCTCACCTGCCAACAATTCAGAATTGCCGAGCGGATTTGATCGCGTTTTCATACATTGTGTGCTCAGATTTTCATCACATCGTTTTTCAGTTCAAGAACCGTCATTGGCATCGTAAACACTCCATGGCCGCTTCAAATTCCACGCCATCGCCACCAGAGTAAACTCGCCTTTGACGTTCTCCAATCCACGCAGCGAGAATTGCCTAAATCCCAGTATCGCCTTGATGATGCCGAACACCGGCTCCACCGTGCATTTGCGTTTGGCATAGAGCGCCCGCCCTGCCATCGTCAGCAGCAAATGACGCATTTGCTCCACCTGCGTAGCGTCCTCCTTCAGCGGCAAAGCTTCAGTGAAGCGCGCCATCGGCTCAGGGTGGTGTTCCTCACGCTTCACAGCAATCAGCGCAGTGATGTGCTGTTCGGCGCAGGCCTTGACATTGGCCTCGGAGAAATACCCCGTATCGGCGACCAAGTGTTCAGACTCGCCCAACGGGCAATGCCTTGAGCTGTTCGAGTATCGGTTCGACTTGCTGTTTGTCATTGCACGCCTGCACGGTGTTGCTCACCACGATCAGCATGCTCTGCATGTCCACCGCAATCTGGCTGTTGTAGCATTGATCAAATCCGCCAGCAGATACTTTCATAATGCGGGACTCGTCATCGGTGAGGTTGATCTGGTCCTGGTTGCATATTCTGCCTCATTCCGATCACTGATTCTGGTTTAATCCGATCATCCATTCTGGAAGTATTCGATCACTGATTCTGGTTTTATCCGATCAGTTTTTCTGGTTTTCCAGAATCGGTGATCGGATATTTCCAGAATCCTGCCTAACGCATTGTATTAACTAAATAACTGCTATTCTTTCGCCTTTTTGGGGCGGGAGAGCTGCAGTGGCAAGAAAGAGGTTAATTATGCGTAAGATTAAAGACATTCTGCGGCTGCGTCAGGAGACCGGATTAAGCTACCGGAGCATCTCCCAGGCACTCAACATCGGCTATGGCACCGTGGTGGATTACCTTGAACGAGCTGAAAGCGCCAGTGTGAACTGGCCGTTGCCGGCGGAGCTCAATGAACGTGAGCTGGGTCGGCTGCTCTTTCCGACTCAGCCGCGCACCGGACAACGCCGTTTTGCTGAGCCTGACTTTCAGAGCGTTCATCAGGAGCTGCGCGTTAAGTTCGTCACCAAGCATCTGCTCTGGCAGGAATATCGCCAGCAGCACCCGGCAGATGGCTACAGCTATGCGCAGTTCTGTCACCGCTATTTGAAGTGGCTGGGCTGCCAGCAGCACAGCATGCGTCAGATCCATCGCGCCGGCGAGAAGCTGTTTGTTGATTACTGCGGACCCACGATGGCTGTGGTGAACGCCGACACGGGTGAGGTGCGCAGTGCACAGATTTTTGTGGCTGTGCTTGGCGCCTCCAGCTGTGCCTTTGCCTGCGCCACCTGGAGTCAGACCCAGGAGGACTGGCTGGCTGCGCATGTGAAGGCACTGGCATTTTTGGGGGGCGTGCCCGAGTTATCGCGAGCTCGCGATAACTCGGGTAATCAGCAGAACCCAATAATGTGAAGGAGAGTCAGCGAGGCATAGTCTGATTGAGATCGAGGGTCGTTTTGCTACGCATTATTTGGTGCGTACATTCTTTGGATGGGACTCATCCCATCC
>Ga0209491_10009218_pt1 | contig 12193 bp, 10 predicted proteins | sample BON02_FD_187213 | JGI IMG/M metagenome (GOLD analysis project Ga0209491, IMG submission 187213) | Freshwater microbial communities from Lake Bonney liftoff mats and glacier meltwater in Antarctica - BON-02 (SPAdes) (version 2) | ecosystem: Environmental > Aquatic > Freshwater > Ice > Glacier... | reverse complement strand
CATCGATTGATGTCAACGAGGAATTTTCGTCCCTGTTAATAATGGCTCATTAGTGCACGCATGTAGCTAGTGAAAACCCGAAGAATTTGACAATCAGTTTCATATTTCTCAAGTTGATACAAAGCTGTCGGATGATTGCAGTACTTACCCTAGTCCTGAAGGCCCACACAATCGCTGTGCCAAAATAACAGCAGCAAGCCCGCACAACACACCAGCTATTGCATCAGTGAGCCAATGTAACGAGACCTGCTGCCAATGTGCACTACCATTTGGCATGCGTACACCACAAACAAACGATGCACCCAAGCCTTATTTTCATCAAAATAGGCCACCGTTCAATACGTTTAAATTAACAACTGAAAGCACGCACAGCGTTCATGTAGAAGAGTGGGGTAATCCACATGGCATTCCTCTGGCATTGCTGCATGGCGGCCCAGGGTCTGGCTCATCCACATTGCTTCGACAACTCATTAATCCCGATATTTTTCGAGTCATCAGTGTGGACCAACGCGGTTCAGGAAAGAGTACACCAAGGGGCGGCATACAACTCAACACAACGGCACACCTGGTCGCAGACATGCGGCTTGTAAAAAGACAGCTGGGTATCGACCGGTGGTTTCTTGTTGGCGGGTCATGGGGATCTACGCTGGCATTGGCAGTCGCACTTGATAACCCCACGGGTATTTCAGGCATGCTGTTGCGCGCCATTTTTTTAGCTAGGTCACACGAAATCGCTGCTTTTTTTAAAGATGCGCCGCCGCTGCTTGTCAACAATTGGGAACAACTGCCAGAACTGAATCAACCACAAGCGCATGCTGTTGCTGCGGCATGGTTCAGCTGGGAGGCACAGAAAAATAGCGAGGAGACACCCTCGAAATCACTAGCAGGTACAGCGTTATTGACCATGCACGACCGCTACCGGATACAGAGCCACTACTTGCGCAACGGTTGCTGGCTGCGAGACGCCCCATTGTTGGAACACGCAGCACAACTCAACATTCCAAACATCAGGCTGATACACGGCGCTGAAGACCGTGTTTGCGCGGTACAGAGCGCTATCGATTTGGCAAAAAAATTACCCAACAGCACCCTTGAAGTAGTCCCCCAAGCCGGTCACGACCCTACACATCCAAGAATGCTCGAGGCAATGGCAAAAGCATTTGAAGCTGTAGCCCGAGAAATGGCATAGGCATCACTTGCGTTTGATAAAGCAGTGCAAAGCCAGCGCAACGTTGTAACAAACGCCAGGTTAATGATGCTTGGCCCATCCCCGCTGCGGGTCATACCCACCCAAAGCAATTAAGTAACACAACAATGTGCCACACACCATTGCGGCAATGCCAAGGCTATGTAACTGACCGTACAGTGCAAACCGAATCGCTTCAACCACGTAGGTAAATGGGTTGAATTGTGCCAACAAGTGTAGCCAATAGCTTCCAGATTCTTCTAGCTTCCACAATGGGTACAAAGCAGGGCTAATAAAAAACATGGGGAAAATCACAAAATTCATCGCCCCAGCAAAATTTTCCATTTGACGCACATATACAGACAAGAGCAGACCCACAGCGGCCAACAGCACGCAGGCCAGAGCCATCACAGGCAATGCCAATAAGATATGCCCCCACGTAAAATAAACACCAAACAGCCACGCGATACCAATAAACACAACCATCTGCAACAGCGACAAGCTGGCACCAGCCAGCAGCTTGAAGAGCAACAACCACCCACGAGCCAAAGGCGCTGTTAATAAATGTCTCATCACACCCATCTCACGGTCGTACACCAATGACAGTGAAGACTGCATACCGTTGAACAGTGCGATCATCCCCAACAAGCCTGGGACCATATACACCTTGTACTCAATGTAGGTTTCGTAAGGCGGAATAATCGCTATACCAAATACATTGTGAAAGCCAGCGGCAAACACCACAAACCACAACAGCGGTCTCACCAACGCAGACGCTAACCGTGTTGGTTGACGCATAAATTTAAATATTTCGCGCCCTACCACAGCCGTTAAGGCACGCCACCTGTGCAGCCACGGGTTCACTCGCTGTCGTGGCTTGGACATGGGCTGCGCATGGTTACTGGTTTTTAAAACTTGCATGTTGTCTCGCGTTGGTCGACGCCTAAGGTATCTAGAACCTCAGTCGGATGAAGCACACCATCTGCCGGCGCAGTAGCAATGACACCGTCACCGTGAGCCAATAAAACTGGCTGGCGTAACTGCCCATCCCAAGACCGATAGCTCAAAGCTGGTCCTTTGTAGCCATCAACGGACACGGTTGATCTCAAGGCATTGGCTTGCACAATTAAATCACCTGTCGGCTCAGCCAACAACACGGCGGCTACAGAGCGGATGGCAACCCAAGCCGCCCAATCTTGTCCAACCATGTCGCGGTTGTTATTTTGTTTAAACCGGCGAGATAACTGCGGGCCTCCGTTGCGAGGCCATTGGGCATGCCAGGCCAATGCCACCAAACCGTTGGAGCCGACCACAGGACGAGGACGTTGCGTTGCATAAGGGAGACTGCGTGCAAACTCGCCATGCGAATCCCACACCACCACAATGTCATGATTACGGTCATTGGTTAGGAGCTTGATATTCCCAAGCGCACGCTCTCGTGGATCGCCAGACAGCTTGAACAACTTCTCATCAACTGCACTCAAACCGTAACGCTTGCTAGCCCGCTGCCAAGCTTGGCTTAACAACTGATCTTGTGCCAGCGGGCCTGTTAGGCCTAAATAGTTGCGCCAGTTTCGAGCCGCTACATACTGCGCCAGCCCATCGGCAAACATACGCGCACTCGGATACGTATGAAATAGCGTAGGCGAACAACTTGCTGCTCGTAAGGCATCTAGGTCACTGCTGACATTCCACATGAGAGCCTGACCAGCGTAACGTGCACTGACCTGCGCAATGACTTGTGGTGGCAGATCCAACAGCCAGTAACGCACGCCGGCACTCACCAGCTTGTCCAGCGCTTGGTTAAGTACTTGTTGAGAACTCAGATGAACGTCTTCAATGGCCAACGAAAAGCCACCAAAAGACAACGCCATGCCTACATCACTCGCACCCAAACGTGCCGCACCTATCAAACGACCAGCAGGTTGGCCGGGGTAGTGACGCTCCATGACACGCCTGTCAAAGCGCACATCATCTTGCAATGAAATAACCGCCACAGGAATCTGGCGCACAACTTTTTTTGCCCACACCGAACCCATAGGTAGCCACAGTAAAGCCACAGCCACACAACAGCCAAACAGCAACCTAAGCCCTATACGAAATGGCCGCATGAAGGTTAGTGCGGAGCAGTTAGAAATGACAAACCGACTCACGGTGATAAGACAACCGTGTGCGGCACACGACCGGCGGGGACAGTTCGTATCGCTTTTGAGGTCACAGCATCGATAATTGTCATATCGTCAGATAGCCCGTTGGTCACATACAAACGCTTTTCATCTGGCGACAAAGTAAGACCCCATGAACGTTGTCCCGCCAAAATGAGGTCAGTAATGGTCTTGCTAGCCACATCAATGCGTGCAATGCGATTGGCACGACCTAACGCAACCCACGCAACAGTGCCCGCGCTGTTCATAACAACACCAACAGGTGTAATGTCTGTGGCGCGCAGACCCTGCACGCTCAAGCCAATCGTGTGCGACACCTGTGCTGCCGCTAAATGAATGACGCTGATGCTTGCGCCTAGCTCGTTGGTCACCCACAAGCTTTTACCGTCTGGGGTCAGTACGCCACGACGCGGACGTTTTCCAACGGGTATATACGATACTTGTTTACGTGATGTCACATCAATCACGTGCACTGCATTGGATACCTCTGAAGTGACGTAGGCTGTTGAACCATCTTGGCTTAACAACACGCCTTCTGGCTCTGCGCCCGTTGGGACTCTAAATAAAGGCTTTTTAGAAACTAGGTTGTAGGCAATAAGCGCAGACTCATCCTCAATTGACGCATAAGCAACAAGGCCGTCGTTTGACAACGCAAAGATCTCAGGGCTCTCACCAACAGGAACTTCTCCGACCATTTTCCGCTGTACCACATCGATAATGCCTATCGCGTCACTGTTGCCACAAGCAACATATAAACGCGTGTAATTTGGTGAAAAAGCCAAATGCCTAGGACGACGACACGTCGGAATCACTGCTTCTTGCTGACCCTCAACGCTGAAGACAATCACGTTGTTGTCGTTTTCGCTGCTGACCCAGACGTTGCCAGCATCAGCAGCACCAGCCAACATCAAGGCTGCTGCACACACGCTATGTAATAAAAGACTTTTCAATTGAATTTTCATAAAAAAATTTGCAGCAATGCGACTTTATCCAAACTAAAAAAACGAGACCTCTATTTAGAAATTTATACCATGCCATGTCACTTGAGCGCTAGCACCAATAGCACTTGAGCGCTGATTACTTCATAATGGATCTCATGAAAAACGTGGTGCTGAGTGCTGTCAACCTTCACAAATCTTATGCTGGAAAATTGGCACTGAAAGATGTGAGCATCGAATTGCGCGAAGGTGAGTTTGTTGCCTTACTCGGCCCAAACGGTGCTGGCAAGTCAACACTCATGCAAATACTAACGGGACTGTTTAGCGCTGACGCAGGCGAGGTAACGGTACTGGGCTACGACCTGAGAAAAAATGCGGCCAGCGCGCTTGCGGAAATTGGGGTTATTTTGCAGCAGCCCTCCTTAGACATCGCCCTTAGCGTAAACGCCAACCTGATGTTCCATGCCAGGCTTCACGGTTTAGACCGTGCCGATGCACAACAACGCATCAACGATGGCCTTGTTGACATAGGCTTACAAGACGCGGCGCAGAGCGTTGTGAGATCTCTATCAGGAGGGAACAGGCGAAAAGTAGAACTGTTGCGTGCCATGCTGCACCGACCGAGCCTTTTACTGATGGACGAAGCCAGTGTTGGCCTAGACATCGTGTCACGACAACAGCTGCTGCTAACCGTTCAACGGTTGCAACAACGCGATGGCGTGGCAGTTTTATGGACCACCCACTTGGCAGAAGAGATACCGTTTGCAAATCGGGTTATCATTTTGCGCGACGGTCTGAAGCGCTTTGATGACTCACTTCGCATGTTGTATGCACAAACTGCACAAACTGAACCTGAAGCTGCGTTCTTACACATCCTAGACAACGCAACGCCTTGCACAAGCAAGACAGACTTTCAATAAATCAGTAGCTCCGTCCATTCAGTAACAACAGGTTACCAACTGTGCGCAATCGCGGCTGATAAGCTAACTTAATTTTCTGTATAAAGTCGCTCTGCTCACGCCTAGGCGTTTGGCTGCTACAGCAACATTACCTTTGGCCTCTGCCACTGCTTGTTTGATCATGACCGCCTCCATATCCCTGAGGCGCGGCTGCTTGGCGCCACCGGAAGAACTTGCAACTGGACTAAAATGAGGCCGCTGTCCTGCTCGAAAAGCAGTCACACACAATTGCATGCCACACCATGTTGCGATATTGGTTCGATTGTCAAAACGACTGCTCAAATCAAACAATGTGTCCGACGATTCGGCAAACAAGTCATTTGCATGAATACGTTCACCCCTAGGGGTCTGTGCAATCATTTTCCAAGCACTTGAGTTAGCGCCCATCACATAACCATCGTGATCCAATGCCACCAAACCATCAGCATCGCCACCAGGCATTTGACCAGGCCATGTCAAATGGAGTAGCAAAGCGTGCGGGCAATTGATGGTCATTGTGTTTTCAATGCGCTGCACATAATGAGCCACCATATGTTTTAACCCGGCTCGCTCTGGTATCTCAATACCCGTCAGGTTTAACATGCCCACGCACAGACCATGGGGACCAATGATTGGCGCACCCGCGCAGCTCAACACGCTAAAAACATCAAAAAAGTGTTCGCTGCCATGCACCCAAACAGGCTGCATTTCAGCTAGCGCACCAGAAATAGCGCTGGTACCCGCAACGTTTTTAGAAAGATCTACGCCAACACGAGCAATCGTTTGCGCGCGTTTATCGTGGCTAATGGCCTCCCCGCCCACTTCAACGGCAACACCTTTGGAATCTGTGAGAACAACAAAATATCTAGCGTCTCCTACCGCCACAGATAGGTCGCGCATGGCTGGACGAGCTGCACTTATAAGCTGATGTGATTGGTCAGTAACAGCAATAACTTGACTGTGGGAAAGAGGCTCGAGTTCAACAACATCGTTGGGTCGCATACCAATGTCAGAACACTGCTTCCATGAGCGCGTCAGCCATGGGTCAATGTCTGTTGGCACATCAAGGCGCCCGTCAATAACCAGCTCTCTTGCATGGGCGATCAACTGTGAGCGATTGTGGGTCGTGCTGAGGCTGTGCATAGCAATTAGTTGTCTCGATTTACGAATACCTGCTGAGTCAAAAAATTTATCATAATTTGGCACAGCAGGTCAAGATCGAAACCGCCTACGAGTCACAAACCAACTGAGCCTAACTGCCGGTGCGCAACAGTTGCATCATTGTGGGTCCTTGACTGACATGCGGCTGTACTGGAGGCAACCAAGACACGTTGGTATCGCTTGCCCACTTAGCCATACTGCCATCAAGAATGGCTTTTGCTATCACATCAGAGACTGCACGCAACAAAGGCTTATTTGTTGTGAGCCCAACAAAGCCTAAATTCATGCGCATGGGATGAACATAGCCCGTGCTTTTAACCATGCTGTTTGGCTTGTCAATTCGCCATAAATCTAGCTTGCTAAGGCTCACCAACATGGTGTCCACGGTACCGTCGTCAATCATTTCAAGTGCATTGTCATCACGAGACAACTGTTTCACCCGAGCTTGCCACATACGGTTATTAAAAAGGACTGTGGCGGCACCCGCAACTGTGCCAGCCAAAGCGCCTATTCGCGCATCGCCCAGATTGGCCAACGTGATAGAGGCAAAAGCGGGGTCCTTGACTGCCAAGGCCATGCCGACTGCGTGGTATGGCGCGCTCGGAATTAATGTGCCCAACTTAATCCAAGGACGTTGCTTGTAAGACTTTGCACCGGGATACTCTGCAGTACGCGCGACATCACGACCCGGTGGACCAAGGTCTTGCTGGAGCATGGGAAAGCCGCTGGCAATGTGACACACGCCAGAGCTCAACATGGCATTGACCTCTTGCGACAAGTTGCTTTCGTCCTCTAACTCTGATTCAAAAGGAACAATTTCTAGCGGACGTTGCAGCTGGGCCGCAATGGCTTTTGCAATTTCCACATCAAAGCCCGAAACGTTGGGTGCTTTCCAAGGTTTAGATGAAAAAGGGGCATTGTTTTCAGCCATGCAGACACGCAGAGGTGACGAATCACCTGCGGCCCAAGCTGAAGGCAATGCAAAAAAGGCAGCCATTCCGACTGCCATTAAAGTTAAACGCATTTACTCAAGATCCTTTCCACCGCGGGTGGCAACATAAGCCCAAATACTTTGAATGTCTTCGTCAGACACACGACCTTTGAAGGACGGCATATTCCCATAGCCATTCAACACTGAGCTAAAAAATCGTTGTGAATCATCTTTAGGAAAACGGCGTAAATCATAAACAGTTGTACCCGAATTGACCATATTAATGCCATGACATCGAATGCAGGTATCCCCATAAGCCTCTTTGCCCTTGATGACTTGCGCCATCGTAAAAGCTTCAGAGGCGTGGGCTGTCGTGAGCGCACAAAGCGCACTCACGACACTCAATATCACATACTTTTTCATTTAACCGAAAATGTCCACAGCGTTCCGCCTGCTGGCGTTTCAGCCATGCGTGCATCACCCAACAATGCCCAAACGCCGCCGCCGCCAGACACAATAGATACGTATTGCTGACCTTTGTGCTCCCACGTCACTGGTAAACCAATAATGCCTGAGCCAGACTGAAATTCCCACAATGTTTTGCCAGTGTCGGCATCAACGGCCATGATTTCACCCGTCGCAGCGCCCGTAAACACAAGACCACCAGCTGTGACTAACGTACCGGCCATACTAGGCTGGGCTGGCCACGGCTTAGACCACTTGTCTTTACCTGTCATAGGATCGATGGCACGCAAATAACCATGTGGCTCATTCTTAGGCATGGTGACACCCTTGAAATTCATACCCAGATACCACTCACCCTGCTTGTACTCTGGCTTGGCCAACTCGTAAGGCCAGGACATATTGAGCGTGTTGGCATAGGCAAGATTGTTAGCTGGATTCCACGCCATAGGTGTCCAGTTTTTGCCACCTAAAACAGATGGGAAAATTTCTTCAGCACCACCTGCACGGATACTTTTAGTCAAGGCAGACTCGACGGGACGACCCGTTGCCATATCGATTTTGTCGGCCCAGTTCACTTTTACGTATGGGTTGGCAGCAATCAACTTGCCGTTGGTGCGGTCCAGCACATAGAAAAAACCATTGCGGTTGGCTTGAACCAACGCTTTGGTGTCTTTACCTTTGATCTTCATATCAACCAACATACCAACTTCTGTGGCATCGTAGTCATACAAGTCGTTGGGTGAAAATTGGTAATGCCACACCAACTTGCCCGTTTTGGGACGTATTGCGATCACTGAAGCAATGTACAGGTTGTCACCCTTGCGGAACTCAGCATTCCAGGGGCCGCCGTTGCCCGTACCCCAATAAACCAAGTCAAGCTCAGGGTCGTAAGCACCCGTTAACCAAGTAGGTGCGCCACCGCGCAAGGCAGTTTCACCCGGCCAGGTGTCTGCGCCCTTCTCGTCACCATACGCGGTGGTGTTGAAACGCCACAATTTTTTACCGGTGTTCAAGTCGTATCCGTCGACAAAGCCACGCGTGCCGTATTCGCCGCCTGCAATGCCCGTTAGCAACACGCCATTGGCGACCAAGGGAGCACTTGTAATCGCATGACCAAGCTTGTAATCAGCCACTTTGGTTTTCCAAACCTCTTTGCCGGTTTTTGCATCATAGGCAATGATGTGTGAGTCAAGCGTGCCGCGGTACACCTTGCCGTTGTAGATGGCAACACCGCGGTTGAGCAGGCCACAGCAGGCCATTGCAAACACATCACGCTTGTACTCAATCATGTTTTTCCACAACTGCTTACCCGTCAACGGATCCAATGCTGCTGTCGAGTCATGGGTCGTGATGTACATCACGCCGTCATGCACGATTGGCTGCGACTCGTGCCCCTGAGGGTTGTTCAGGCTGTAAGCCCAAGTTGCGCTGAGCTTGCCGACGTTGTCTTTGTTAATCTGCGTCAACGCGCTGTAGCGTTGGTTGTTGTAGCCCATGCCGTAGGTTAGGACATCACCGGCAGTTTTATGATCTGCCGTGAGATCACTTGTATTTTGGGCGAACGCTGCACCAGCAATTGCGCATGCCGATATGAGTGCTAGACATTTAATTTTCACGTGATGTCTCCTTTTTAAAAGGGTAATACTTTAAAAAATACAAACTGCATTCAATTGAAATTTGTACCAAGGTTTCACCAAGGTTTCACCAAGGCTTCAACAAGGTTGATGTTCAACCTAATCCTTACTTTGGAATTACGGGGTATCCCCTACCTTTCTCAAATTGAGGCAGATGCTGTTCGTTGTGCGACCAAGGGTAGTTACTAGGGTTGGTGTGTGCGTTATCTGAGTACCTATCCCAAATGTGACACAACATGCAATCAAAGCCTCTTAGGGTCAGATCGATTCTCAGAGCTGGACGACATGTCAAAAGGTAATGCCCCCAAATGCTACATTCAGTGCCGACAGAAACACACACACATGCTTACAAAAAAATAGCTCTGTTTTTTAAATTTTGGGGCCCTGCTTTGCTAGCAGCACTCATTGCCGCTAACGCTTGGGCCAGCCTAGATAAAGACGACATTGCAAGCCATCTCGGCACACACTATGTTGTAGGTGAGCCTCTAACAGACTTGGCTGTGTACCCCATTTTTCTGCCAGACAGCAATGCGCTGCAAGGTAAGCCAAGCTTTGCAGGATATGCATTTCAAACCGCAGACTTTGCTGATGTAAGAGGATTTAGCGGCAAGAGAATGAATATTTTGGTGGTGCTAGATCCAGCCGGAAACCTGCTTGCGACTGAACTAGTTCAACATGTGGAGCCGCTGTTTGCTAGACCCGGTACAGCAAGCGTACTGGAAGACTTTACGCAACAATTTGAGAATCTCAATCTGCGCCAAGGCATCAGCATTGGCCGCTGGTCTGAAACACTTGATGTCAGCGCCAACAGTGCGCGTTTAACGGGTGTGCACATGGGTACCATCACGGTAAAAGCCATCACCCGCAACGTCATAGAGTCGTCAATGGCTGTTGCTGCTGCCAAACTCGACGGTACAGTTTTTGCATCATTCTCCGCCGCACCTGCAGGTTCAGACTGGGCAACACACTGGCAAAGCCGTCAGGTAGAAATTGTCATTTTGCTATCCGGACTTGCACTGTTAGTGGTTGGCCTTTTAAAACAAAAATGGGTTAGCCACACAACAAAACGACTGCGGCTCATCAGATCTCTTTACCTGTTGTTTACCCTAGGTTTTATTGGCTGGCATGCACAAGCGCAACTGACTATTGTGAATGTTGCCGCAGCAATAGAATCTGCCAAAGCTGGCGACAACCTATCCTTTTTCTTAAGCGACCCAATGACTTCTATCCTGTGGGTATTTGTAGGCATCACATTGTTGGTGTGGGGACGCGGCACTTTTTGCGGGTGGTTATGTCCTTTTGGAGCCCTACAAGAAATCATGAGTGGCATTGCTAGCGCCTTGGGTTTTCGTCATATCCGGATAAAAAAACGTGTAGACACGCAACTTAAGTGGGTGAAATATGCATTGCTTGCCGCCATCATCAGCAGCATTTTTTGGTTCCCACAGCACAGCGATTTACTCTCAGAAATAGAACCTTTTAAAACAGCAATCAGTTTATTTTTTATACGGGAGTGGCCTTATGTGGTGTGGGCCGTATGTTGTGTAGGCTTGAGTGCGGTGGTCTACCGTGGGTACTGTCGCTACATTTGCCCACTAGGTGCGGCCTTGGCTATTGGTGGCTATGTTCGTTTGTGGCGCTGGGTTCCAAGACGCAATGAATGCGGCACACCATGCCAAACATGTCGACACGGCTGTAACTATGACTCAATAGAGCCCAATGGAACAATAGCCTACGACGAATGCTTTCAATGCTTAGACTGTGTGGCCACGCACGAGGACGACAAAAAATGCTACCCGTTGGTCATGTCTAACAAAAGACCCGTTACTTATTTGCACGTTGAAGGTCAAACACAATGAAACGGCGGCAATGGCTGTGTACCGTTTTAGGCGCCGCTGGAACCTGCCTAGCGTCAGCCACCACCAAACAAACTCAAAACACGCTTGTATGGCGGCAACGCGTCATGATGGGATTTGGCACGACTGTGTGGCTACAAGCCGCACATCACGACACCCAAGAGCTTGAAAAAGCGCTGTCCAGCTGCGTCGCGTTGTTGCACGATATCGAGCGCGAACTCAGCCTATACCTGCCGTCCAGTGCGCTGTGCCGCCTCAATGCTGCCGGCAGCTTTCAAGGCACTGCGCCGCATCTGTTCAGAATGTTGAAAATTGCCAACAACATTTCTTCGCAATGTAATGGCATGTTTGATGTCACCATGCAGCCGCTGTGGCAAGTCTGGCGTGCTGCGCATGAAGACGGCAATGAGCCCAGCGCCAAGCTGATAGATACAACGTGTCAGTTGGTAAATTGGCGCGGCATTGCAATGTCGCAAGACACCATCAAATTTAAGCGCAAGGGAATGTCTGTTTCGTTGAACGGCATTGCACAAGGCTACGCAGCTGACCAAGTGCGCATACAACTCGCTTCATACGGTATACAAACTGCGCGTATCGACACTGGGGAAACCACATCACTACAACCAATAGGGTCAGTGAATTCTGAATCGTTTTTTATAGAGGACAGATTCAATATGGCCAGTGGTACTGGACCGGTTGTAGTACCCAATGGACGAGCCATGGCAACCTCCTCAGATGCGCACACAACATTTTTCAGCCACCATGAGCACCACATACTGCAGCCGCAGACAGGCCACTCACCCCACTACTGGGCATCAGTTACGGTCATTGCCAACAGTTGTACCTTGGCCGATGCGCTCACCAAGGTGTTCTTCATGTTACCGTCTCAGCAAATACAAGCTGCGGCCGATCGTTGGGG
>Ga0209491_10009205_pt1 | contig 12205 bp, 6 predicted proteins | sample BON02_FD_187213 | JGI IMG/M metagenome (GOLD analysis project Ga0209491, IMG submission 187213) | Freshwater microbial communities from Lake Bonney liftoff mats and glacier meltwater in Antarctica - BON-02 (SPAdes) (version 2) | ecosystem: Environmental > Aquatic > Freshwater > Ice > Glacier... | reverse complement strand
TAAAGACTCAATTGAATCACTTAGGACCCAAGAGACTGTCCCAGACCAAGTCCGACTTGATCAAGACCGGCCCTCCCGAAGTCTGGGCTGGAGAATTGAAAGTCATGTCTGTCCGTCTATTGAGTTTGAGCTTGTCTCAACAAACATAGTACTACACTTGTCGGTACCAATCGCACCAATACCTCGTTTGTTTTCAAGAAAACTCAGAGCTTTTCTACCTCTGCGTGTGCGGATGCACTCGAGAACAGCTCAACGAGTTCTCAACACTTCGCCGCAGGCTTGTCGGGATCGAGTAATTTGTGTGTCTCTTTTCAGATATGTCCGCAGGAACTAAGTGCGTTGCGAGTCCGGAGGGAGAGGCTCTCCTTTGACGCCATGCAGGATTTTGGCTGAATGATTTCAGGTTTTGAATTTTTTTCTTCCTTGGGTTCCATATCATCATTAAATAATGGTTTATGGTGGCGGCGAAGCGCAGCATCGGAACGACTGATGACGGATCTAGCATAGTGTGTTCTATGGAGCACAAGGTTCTGTGGCAGGTGTTACGAAGAACACCACAGTACGAGGCTAATCCTATTTTGGCATCACAGCTTCCGGCGCCGCGCTGCGCCGACACCATTGGACATGAATTCAAAATAGATATGAGTCCCAAGAGTTGGTTTTGGTTGGTTCAGCCGACACACCTCTAACCCTCCCTTGATGTTATGAATGCATATGAGTGGTGCGCAGTAATGAGGTGGTCCGCAGACTCCCGGTGCGACGGCACTTCAACAATGGACCTTGGACACGTATGCGTAATGTTCATTCTTTCATTCTCGTTTTTAATGTGTTCCCGCAGGGAGGAAAAAAAAATCCGACCAAAATCCTTCCAGGGGATCACTAGGAGAGCCCACATTCTTTTTTTTTGCTTGAGTGATGAATACCCAACTCCAGCACTGGACTGAGTGGGTGGTGATCACTCAATTAATCGTGAAGGACCCATAACACTGTCTCGGGCCGTTGCTGACTTAGTTCGCGGGTCAGCCATAAACTGAGTACCCACGTGGGTACAAACAGTTCAGAATGTTTGTGGGCTGTACTCAACAAAAAGAGCATACTTCAAACATTTGGATATTTAGATCTTTGTATCTATCGTTTATTGCATCGAGGTTAATCAAAAGGACCAACCCTTATCAACCGCACCCGGCTTAGGACCAAAGGTTAATCCACCAGTCAACCTCACGCCCAAATTGGAATCACTGTCAATTCTTTCCAGCGTCCAGCGCCTTAGTGAGCTCTAGCCTTGCAGTCCTACTCAAAGTAGTGACAACCCGCTCCAGCGCTGTTCTAAGTCAAGTTTCACTTATCCCAGTGTTTACCCCTACGCTAAATTTAATCCCTGCGTCCTTCTTTCCTCACACCCTCTGTCCCCCCTCATGGATCCCAAGTCTCCCATTCGTCCTGACACCCGTACTACGCAGGTGTCATCTATTGAAGAATACGTATGCGATTCGTAGTGATTGTCTGTCCACTGACCCAATATGGTGCCACCGAGGGGCAATTTTCTTAAGAGAGGAAAATTCTTCAAGGGAGGGCGGACCTGTCAGTTTTGTCTGATAGATCATTTTAGTACTGGGGACTCTGTTTACTGAAGTAGAAACTTGTTGATATATTGGGGACTTCCATGAAAACTTGTTTGACATGTACGGGGACTTCCGTGGAAACTTTTTAGAAATTTTGGCAGTCGTAATTATTTGAATTCCGACCTTCGAGATTGGGAATGTGGGCAGCTAAAATATTACCAAGTAAAATCCCGTTCATTAAGATAGTAAAAGTTGATTGCAACAGATTCCAATTTCAATATCACGTACGAGTTCTGGACTTGGACGTTGATGGTTAGATGGACGGGAATTATGGGGAGGGTTGTTCGTACACAATGTGTTTTAAGACATATCAACAAATGAAAAATCAAACATCAATACTTTGCCAAGTTGTGTTTAAACCTAAGAACCATAGACCTTTCCACAATTGGTCTACTGTATGAAAACATATAGAATGCTACGATTTTTGACAAACAATACTTCATGAACATAGGTACGAGTCCTAAGAGAGGATAAGAGCATCCGGCCAAAATCTTCCCTGGGGATCACCTAAGGGAGTGTCTCCCTTGGTACTCGCAAAGTGCTTTGGATTCACAAGACGAGTATTCCTCTCAAGGAATATGGCCGTGGTGTCAAGATTTCCTTCTGGCTTTCTCTTCTGGCCTGGCGTGTTCTGTCTATTCCTGCCACATCTGCCTCACCTGAGCGCCTGGGGCAATACCATGACCAAGAAGCGTTGCAGAGGGAAACATAGGCCTAAACGCGGTGGCGTAAACTGCAAGCGCAGAGACTAAGAGTCGAGAAGATGGCGAATATTCGACATGGATTTGGAAGAGAATGCCTCTTGGGATTTTACGGGGAACACAATAGTAAAAATAGAAAGGGGTCTTGTAGGGACGTGACGTGAAGGGGTCTTGTAGGGACGTGACGTGAAGGAGTCTTGTAGGGACGTGACGTCTGATTCGTGACTGAAGTTATCTACTAACTTTCCGTTGCAGTTTGTCATGCAATAATTTTGAGGAACGCGTGCGTTTACGTGAGGTCTACCTCAGACCAGCAAGTGGGCTGCGGACAAGCGGATCTTCGAAATGGATCAAAGGTTTCTTCTTTCTTTTGTGTTTTTCCTTGGCTACTTTACAATCAGAACGGTGGATCTTTATAAAGACAAATTTCTTTGATCTCGATTGTTTTGTCCTCTTTAACCTGAACTGACTGGAATAGAACTTTGCTTAGTATACACATTTTGTGTCTCTCTGCATGTCTTGTGCGTCTCCTCCCATGAGTGCTTTCTTTGGACAGTATTGTTTTATTCAAATTTGTTTGGCGAGGTCTTCCTCTCTTGAATCTCCTGTTTTTCTTTCTCCCCCCTGATGCGATGTCATATAGCAAATCACAACGTGGGATAAAATGCGATATCTTTGACCGTAGACGAGGGAGTGAGTGTACACTCGACCATGGAATTCAGATATGACGACAGTCGAGACCTCGATCTCCTCTCAAATTGATTAAAATAGTAGACTCTCATTCCCCTGCGGCAATGTGTAGGTTATCTTCTTGTTCCCAAAAAATGCTTCCAACGACACTGGCACAGCTCTAAACAGAATTCCTGGCACTGACAATTCGTGGATATACCAGCAACCAGCACAGTTGCAAGTATTTGAATGATTTTTGTACCAGGGACACACTGTTGCAGACAAAGTGAGATACTTCTGTTACGAATGCAACGAAAAATTATCGGTGTTCAATGATGTTAAATCGCCAGGGCAATCTTTTCGTGAGTGGCACTTTCTTGATAAGAACTTGTAGATTTTAGCCCTAACATTCAAAATATGGGTTTCTTTCCAGGTTGTCTATGCTTCTTTCTGCTATTTGTAACGAATGGGTTCGTTTTAGCTGACAGAATACGATTTGGGTCCCTGAGCCGTTGCGGAATGCCCAAGCCGAGCAATCATTTGACACACTAGAATTCTGAAATCTGTACGTTTTTGAGCCCTCCTGCAAGTGGGATAGGCTGTACACTGATTTTGGGTTGGTGGTTTTCTTGAGGGATTTCCCAGGTAATTCACCATAGGAAAACTTCTCCTTGAGTCTAGTGTCTCGGAGTGCGTGTTGCTTTGTTTCATTACACCAATATTGGGGAATAATTATGGTCCTGGGGCTTCCTCGAGGGTGGGGCCCAGGGACAGTGGCAATTTTCAATTGTGGGTGCGTGCCGCGGGACCCCTTGACTCGCCGCGAGAAAACTCTGGGACCGTAAAGAATCTGATTTGCTTTCTTTTCTTTGAGAATAGAGTTATTATTGAAAACCGATACTGGGTATTTCTTTCTTTCTTGGGTGGCGAATAACCCACTTAATCACTGGACTAAGCGGGTGGTGAGCACCCGACTAATCACGTAGGACCCAAGAAACTCTCCCGGACCGTTGCCGACCCGGGCCTATTTTGGGCCCAAGGACACGGGCAGTGGGTGAAACAAACGTACTACAGGCCGGCCAAAGGTTAATTAATTAATGAATTAATCAATATCATTAATCAATTGATTAATTACAAGAAGAAGATTCTGAGCTGTGATTCGTGGAAAAAACATTACATACTGCATTTACAGGACAGAGTACCCATGAGGACTAGGTCCAAAAATCCGGCCTGCGGCGCAATTTGTTTGATAAGTCTTGCCTGCGGCGCATGTTTTTCATAAGAAATCTTCTTCTTAATCATTCGGGGATGCATTTCACGTGAGGTTTTTAATTCTGTCTACCAATACATTAGTGGTGAAAATGATTCGAACTCCAATACTGATTGATCTCAACGACACAATTTGTACCAAACAGTAATCACGAAAGTGTCAAATAAGAAACCCTTTGTCAAATCAACCCTCTTGCGATACAAATCGCACAACACTATTTCAATTCCAAAACAGTTTATTAGAAACAACGTATGTCAAATCATGTAACATAACTATCACAAATATTAGACTTATTTCTATTCTTCTTCGTTTGCATGCCGTTTCTTCGCGCCTCCTTCTACACTCTGGCAGAGGTTGACAAGAAGCGAGTGAATTCTTGTGTACTAAGACACCTCTTTTGGAGGGAGTTGAGCAACCAAAAAAATGGCCCCAAAACCCCGGAAACGTTCTTTCCGACGCACTACTAATGTCACGTTTTCAAAATTTCGCGGCTGACGCCGCAAAAAAAAAACGGCGCTCCGCGTACTTTTTTGAAACCGTGCTTTGCGCGGTTTTAATTAATGAATTGACTCGAATTAATTCGGGGCCAAAAATTCTGAGAAGTTGTTTTATTCACTGGACACGGGGATTACTTTATTCACCCTAGCAAATCCGGGGATTCCCCTCCGCTATAACACCCCTCGGTCAGCTCTACCAGTCTCTGTCCTCGCCCATTCCAGGTTTCTTTCTTGAGTGATGTTTCTTTGCGAGTAGATTTTTCTGATAATTCTTTCTTTCTTTCTTTCTTGGGTGGTGAATACCCACTGAGTGACTCAATCACTGGACTAAGGAGATGGTGCGCATCTGATTAATCACGTAGGACCCAAGAAACTGTTACGGAGACCCGGCCGTTGCCAACCTAGTTTAGAACCGACCTGCTAGTAGGTAAAAATAGTTCACCATGTTTGTGGGCTGGCATGTATCCTCGGGCTAACCGTTGAAGTTCCCGCAATTAAGTAAAAAAGTTCCCGTAATTAAGTCTCCCTGACTACCAAGAACCGTGACGCCTAAGGAATGGTGCCTTCCCACTCGGGTAGGAAAGGCACCCAGTCCCCTCAGTGTCCTCCAAGCAGTACCCGTGACGCTTGTGCAACGAGATGCTCTTCTGGCAATGCGCACTCGGGCTAAGCCCTCCACGACTCCTTAGCAGCAGACCACAGACCAGCCCACTGAAATTGAAAGGACAGAGACCTCGACCTCACATGTACAGAAGAGACAAGCAAGACAGCCTGGCATGGACACACACACAGGTCTGTTTCCCCCGCAGTTCTGCCATTTTGTACTCAAACGCCACGTACATTCTGTCTGGACATCGCATGCAATTGTCTGACGTGCCCACGCTCTCGTAGTACAGCGTGCCACAGTGGCACTTGGGCTGCAGTTGCACTGCATTCGTGCTGAACATACTGTGGTCGCTGCGTACACAGAAACACGACTGCACTGCGAAACTGCCTGTCAACGAGGTGGTCTCGTACGGGCACTTGAGCATCGAAAACTCGCTCTTGGCGTCAATTTGCTGCGGGCAAAAGTACCCCGGCGGACACACTCCGCACACTTTGCTAGTGAACCTGCTGTGCCGAGGACGTGTGTCGTAGTAACCGCCGACACATACACACTCATCTCGATTGGTGTTGATGGTTTGTTTGTAGTCTGAGCATAGCGTCCCCCCTCCTGCTGGCGTGCCAATGCGACACACCTCGGCGCTCGAGCAGTTGACACACGCGCGGGGCTGGGAGCTGACGGCGTCATCACCATCCGCAGAAGCACCACTGAGCTTGGTCCCGGCCTCGCAGACACAGTACAGGACGCTCAAGGTTTTGGTCTGTGTTGTGGTTTGTCCAGACGGACACAGCAGCGGAAGTTGTCCTTGTTGTGGGTGCTGATAGAACCCCACGGGAATCGGGTCGCACCGAGAAATCATGCGCATGCTCATCCCAGAATCGTCAAACCCCGCACTCGAGAACAAGACATCGTAGAATCCCAGCTGGCAGATGCAATCACTGCGCTGCGCTGCCAGGGCCGTGACGGTCGTCATGTTGGTCGGGCACTGGTGTTGAGTCGAAGACGCACAGAAATATGGCGGGGCGCAGGGTGTGCATGTGGTTGTGGCAGCGGAGTGGTAGTATCCTTGTTTACACGAGCAATCCACAACGTGTGACGCTCCTCTTACAGAAAGAGTGCCAGAAAAGGCAGGGCACGCACGGCGCTGGCTGTGTTTGCAGTAATGGTCTTCGGTACACAGCACACACGCAGACACGGGCTCTTCCCGGGGGGTGGTGCCGGTGTTGCGCAACGACAGGTAGTAGCCCGTGCGGCATTGCGACGTGTTTCTGTCCTGCAGCAGCGGGGATATGCACGTCCCGCCTCGGCTACACTGTATGCACGTCATTTTGCCGTCTTCGTCCAAACCTGGTGTGTACGTCGAGTGACACACGCAGCGCAGCATGCTCTCAAGATATGCTCTGCTGTGCAAGGGGCACTGTCTGTATTGCACCTGCCGCACCTCCAGTGTGTGGTGGTGCAACGACAGCACATACCGTTGTGTAAATAGGTCAAACAAAGAGATGCTATGTGTATGTGACCAGTACACTCGGGCCTGCTGCTGCGGCGGGGTCATTATTGATGTGTCAAAACCGGACGCGCCCACTGTCATGACATCTTTTGGTCGTGGGCAGTCCAGTGCCGGTGTGATCTCGCAGGACAGCATGCTGATATTCAGGATGACGCTGTGCGCGAGGGAGTGCAGGTCGGGTGGTAGTGTGAGCAGCACGGCATGCGCGCTTTGGGTGCTCTGAACCGCGACGAGAGCGTGTACAGAGGCAGTTGTATTACACGGTGAGGGCATTACCGCACTTTGCCGAGTGTGTCCATTGGTGTCCACACAGGCGACCCTGAATGCATTCCGCGGTGTTGCATCTACAAAGATTCTGACGCGGTCGACCACTAGTATGCTGGCGTGCGACACAATGTCAAACGTCTTGAACGCCACAGGGACGTTGTCGCTTATTTCGGAGGGCCACATGTGGGCCCAATCCTGCTGTAGCAGTGACAGATCACGATTTGCGGGTGCCAAGTCCAGGTGCAGTGCCAACGTTGCCAGCAGTATGACCGCGCTGTTTGTGTCCTGTATCAGCATCTGCACACGCAGCACCCGTATTGTCCCCGTGGACGGCGTCTCCGACTGCGGTGCTGCTTGGACTTGGCTCTTAATCAGCACGATTTTGGCGTTGTGCACGTTCACCTGCGTGTCCATAGGCGTCTGTCCGAAGGAAAACTCGGTTGAACACACCCAGACATGCGGCCCGGGATATGGCCACATGTGTTCGAGATGATGCCGCAGCACTGCATGCACCACAAAACGCCGCCGTGGGCTGTCCAGCACCAACATTACTGCCCCCACGTGCGTACCGCTGGGATGCATGCTGGCACGCGCGCGGTAGTCTACAAAAAACGAGAATCCGGTGTTGATGGTGATATCGACTCTGTTCTGGTCATCTCCTGGCAATACTGATACGTGTACCCCGATGGCACTGCCACCACGAGGTTTAATAACGTCGGTAGGCGACACAGACGCTACGACGGGGGTTTCCACGCACGTGAAGCCCACCACCGTCCCAGCGATGGCGTGTTGGCTCAAATCGAACCTACAAAAACAGAAGTCGGCACTGGTCGCCCCGGCCACCGTGGTACTTGCGCCGACTGGACAAGACGTCGCCACTCCACGCACACAGAACGATCCTAGTGCACACAATACACATGTCTGTGTTTGTGTATTTGCCCAATGTCCAGCAGGACAGGTGCGCAATATACCGTGGAAGCAGAGCGCCCCACGGGAACAGGCCAATTTTTTCTGGCAGGTCTGGTCTTGGTTTGTCAAACACCCTCGGCTATACACCATAGGGTCAACAATGCCCACGCACGTATGATGTGCAGTGCGGTAATACCCAGCTTCGCATTTGCAGTCGTCTACGCCTGTCTGGCCGGGGGCGAGGGTTCGCTGTTTGAACCCGCACTGCGTTTTGGAAGAGCCAGCACAATACGAATCCACTGGACATATTTCACAGTCGTCTGTGGTGCTAGCACTCAAGTTCTGCCCGGGTAGGAAATATCCGTCCGCACACATGCCAACGCGCGGTACGCCCGGTCCAGTAGCAATAGCACCATCCAAATAACCCACGTACGAGTCCATGCGGCATAACGTGCGGATGTCCTGAGCAAGACACGACGGCAGGCCTTGCTGCATTCCGCTTTCTTGACACGCATGTGCGGTGTAAAACACACCTGTCCTCTCGTCGGCAGTCCACTCAAGGAAGTGGTTGATATTTGCGTACACATTTTGCAAGAAAAAGCCAGGCTCGGCCTCGCAGTAGGCGTTCCAGTTCATGTAGACATCACCCACTGGCACCTCTGACATATACGACACCAAATTGGAGCCCGTGGGGCACCCAAACTGTGCATTCGTATACGCTGGACAGAAATGCTCATCACCACACCATACACATGCAGCCCCGTCTTGTGCTTGATAAAAGCCTTCTCTGCATCGACATTGGTACTGGACGGGATCCATGTTTCCCACCGAATCTTGGAAGAGGGGCACCAAATTGTCGACGCTGCTGCACAACTCTGGGGTCGCTGTCCGGCACGACCACTCATCATTTTGCGTGTGCTCGTGGACAAGGGGTGCCCACATGCTCCATTTCTGCACTGCTGTATTTGCGGCAAGCTTATTTGCAAGATGCGCAATGGCACCGGACTGGGCACAATAATATTGTTTGCTGCCGGCATCGTCATCCATGCTAAAAATATCCGCACCATGCGAGGTGCATTGTGCTGATTTGATCTGCATTTGTGTCACCAGCATTCTGCTGTTTTGTGCGCCCGCCACTGCAGCTCTCTGCAACACTATACAGCTTGTCAACAAACACAGTGCCCACGCCACACGGTCGCTTTCGACAGCACGCATGCTTCTGTATTTATTTGGCGTGTGCCCGGGTATCCGCGCAAAAACTACACTTTGCGGATCTACAGCTATGTGTCATATATACATATATACCAAAACACACGCAAATGTCGTGGCATGGCTTGATATATCCACTCTCACGACCATTTTCTCACAATACACCCAAAATAAATACAAGCCTGGGGACATTGTGGGGCACAAGCGTCGCTCGCAACGCCTGTCGACCACATTTGTGACGCCATAACTGGGCTTTCGCCTCAAGTACGAGCCAAGGCCTCGTATAGCCGACAAAACGAATTCAATATGAAGAAAGTTGATTTATTAAAAGTAGACCAAAACACAGGGTTGCATTGCCTTGACTCGGTTGTACAGTCAGCGTTAAGAAACGTCAGTATCAAGAAACGTCAGTATTAAGAAACGCCAGTAAGTATGAAGAAACGTCAGCGTTAAGAAACGTCAGTATGAAGAATGCTGTTTTCTTCATGGTCATGCGTGGCTGCATGTCTAGTGGCGTTTCTTGGGTTGCGTGTGGGCCGAGGAGGAACTAGCAGAGGTATGTTTACTGGTGATGTTGTGGTTCACAGAGAATCTCTTGGTACCACCGCAATATGGCGGCTTCAAGACCCCTTCCGCGGCGTTTTTCACGATTCCATGGTTCAACTTCTGTGACTTGACGCCCAGATGCAGATGTTTCTTTTCTGTCATTTGGTGCACGCTGCCTTGTTTGCTTATATACAAATGCAACACATCACGAGCATTTCAACTACAAACGTCGGTTTGATGTTGCGTCGTGCTGGCGTTTCTGAATAGCCACGTCGTCTGTGGTGCTAGCACTCAAGTTCTGCCCGGGTAGGCCCGGTCCAGTAGCAATAGCACCATCCAAAGTTTCATTATTGGGCGTGTTGACTGAACACGCCGCAGATTTCATTATTGCCATCTGGATTGCCACGGACGGCTGGCTGCAATTGATCTGCGAGATAGTGCCGGCCCCCTTGGCTCGAGTTTGTCGACACACGGGGGAGGGCGCGGGGAATGCTTCTGCATATTGCTTAACAAGAATTGCACATTGGACAGCGCTTGCTGGATGTCGTCGTCTGGCGTGTACCGAGCAGTCTCTCTGCCAACCACACTGCCAGTCCCGGATTGTAGAATGCCCCGGCCTTTTTCGAGATAGGTGGCGAACGGATCTAACATACCATTGTCACAGGTGTTGTCTTCCGAACGCGAGATCGATTCGTCGAAAATTGTCATTGGCAACCCGCCGTCAATGACAAAGTCGACGAATCTGGCCAGTTTTTCTACACTCTTGCTCAGTTCTGCGTATGCTTCATGCAGCGCCGTTTGATCCGTCTGCGACGACACCACTTTGTTCATATTCTGCAGCAAACTCGCGAAAATTGAAAGCTGTTTGAAGGCCTTGCGGCGGGGAGGCTTGTCTTCAGCAGAAGGTGGAGAAAGCCCGGCCTCAAGATCAGGCGGTTCGACCCCGTGTACCTTGAGCAAAGCTGTATCGAAAAGCTCATCACACCACGCGGGACCCCCCTCCTGCAAATCAGCGGCTTGTATACGCGCCTCTGCAGTCTCCAATTCTGCTGCCATGCGTGCTCGAGCTCGATAGAGCACAATTTCATTGTACCAGACATCATATTTCAACAGCAGTTTCCCAGAATCCATGTGTAAAATTGTTTGCAACTGTGAGATTTCGCTTGACCCCCACGTCCCACTCCTGAGAATCAGCGACGTCAGGTCGAAAAATAGCTTGATGTAGGTGCGATACTCTACAGATTCTTCGTTTGTCGGTGTCATGAGCAGTGCTACATACACACTGCACTGTAAGCGGCGTTTCAGCTCGCGGGCAACACCTGCCTCCAACTGCCACTTTGTGGCGTCGGCGTCCTGTGCTAGCACACAATCTGCTTTTACGTCGTGGAGGGTCGATGCTATTTTCACGAGCAGTGCCGCCCAATCTTCTCTGTCGTGCAACGTTTGTTTTTCTAATACGTGCTGGCGCTCCACCGTCTTGTCTTTGTGGGCGATGGAAGCATCGATGTCGGGCCATATACTGTTGGCGGTGTTTTCAGACAGGTTCTTTGTGTACACTTGTAAATTACACAAGTGATCATACAACAACTGATGCGTTCTTTTACGGGCGTCTTGTTGCAACCTTGTGTTATACTCATCAGGTACCACCATGAGAACTTCAAAGATGTCACAGAGATGTTCAAAATGTCCCATGTCAGACTGTAGCATCATTGCGTCTGGAGTGCTATCATCCAACCCATCCGCAGCAACATCCGCCTTGTCGAAATAGTTCCCATGAGCGTCGTCTTCGTCCACTTCCCACATTGGTATTATCTTGTGTTCCTTCTCACGCGGACGCCTCAGTCGTTTCATCGGTTCTCTGTTCCTGCTGCTTTCTTCAACCCGAAACTCACCATGGTCGTAGCCCCCGGGTGACATATCCGTATTTGCGATTGTCAACATCAGACTGTCGTCCAAGAGTGCGGCGAAGGCATCCCACACGTCGCACTTCAGCAGCAAACGCCCATATGCTTGCAGCAATACGTGCTGCACTTGTGTGAGCACCTTGGCCCCTTGGCAATTGTCCGGCAACGTCGATAGCAATATCTTATAATACACCTGGTGGAAGCGGCCATACTGTGGTGTTCTGGCTTGGACCCCTGTCATCCGCATCAAACCTTGATTGTATGGCAATCCCACCCGCGCTGTGGATTGTTTTGGCATACTGGAAAACACCACACAAATAAGACACTGGGCCTTGGCTTGATGTGATGTGTCTCCGTATTGGCTTGTGTGTATACATATATATATATGGTGGATGAAGAATTCAAATACACAAAGCGACAATACTGTCATTGAGTTTGACAGACGTTGTTTTTGTCCTTTCGAGCCTGACGTGCCCAACAACCTGCACATGCACCCG
>Ga0209491_10009204_pt1 | contig 12205 bp, 5 predicted proteins | sample BON02_FD_187213 | JGI IMG/M metagenome (GOLD analysis project Ga0209491, IMG submission 187213) | Freshwater microbial communities from Lake Bonney liftoff mats and glacier meltwater in Antarctica - BON-02 (SPAdes) (version 2) | ecosystem: Environmental > Aquatic > Freshwater > Ice > Glacier... | reverse complement strand
GGCATCGCTGGGGGAAATTTGGCAGGCCTTGGTACGTGAGTCAGTAAACGTCGTAATAGAATGCATCTTCGTTTCCGGGCCTGTCTCACGCTCTGTCTTTACCTCAAACCACCATAGCTGGCCAGCCAGGGGTAGGTGCAGGTGGCGCGGGCATTGGCGCTTCGTCGACAGGCTTGGGCACCACTGCGGGCTCGATTGGAGGAGCCCCTGGAGGTGCGGGATTCATCGGACCCTCGTAAGTATTTTTTTTGCTAGTCAAAGTTCCATTCTTGCCCTGTAATATTCGTTCTCATACATATGCTCAACATGTTCTTCTCTCTCTCTCTCCCTTCGCACATTTATCCATGTAAACATGCATTGTAGGGGCTTACCTGCCCCCGTCGTCGCGCAAGGTGGTGTGGGTTCCAGTGGGGGGCTCGGCAGTGTAGGCGGTAACGGTGGTGCCGCTGGTGGCATTTAAGACAAGCAAAAAGAGAATTGAAAAAGAAAAAGAAGGGAGAGAAGAAGACGCATGCTACCTTTATTTTTACAGTTGTTTTCTTTACTACATTCGTTTTAAAATCTTAATACAACGATTCTGTACACTATCATTGTATTTGTTGCTCTTGCTGATTTACCACGTTGACCAAGAAAGTCGTGACACACGACGGGCAAGCCAAAGAAATGCCTTGATGAGAACCCCTTCCCATCCCTCCACCACCACCAACACCCCCTCCAGCCCCCGTCAAAGCGCGGTACTCCTGACAGAAAATCTCCGTGGTGAGATGCAAAGGTCGGGCAGGTCCCGTCAATTTACTCTCCAAGGCAGGCACAAAGCGCTCAAGGAGCTCAACTTGGCTGAGGACATGCCCACAGCTAAATGCCACAATAGGAACCTCCTCCTCTTGCTCATCCGCAGCCCACCTATCGACAAACCCGCCAGGGGCCAAAATACGTCTTCCCCCCGCCCTCGAAGAAGAAGTACTCATGCCGCGCTTATCCCCGCCACCACCACTACTACTAATGCTCCGACCCCTCGTCATTGCGCCCAGCAATCGCTGCAGGGGCACTTCAATACGATTCGCCGCAGCTTGGCCTGCTTCTAAGCCCTGAATTTGTTTATACAAGGCATCCCACAAAGCAGCAGTAGGCCTCGGAACGCGCAGCAAGGCCGGGGCCCGCCCACCCGTGCTCCAGAGAACTGTCACCCCCGCTTGCTGCATTGCTTGACCGTGCGCCTTGATGTGCTCGGTGAGATGCACGTAAAAGGCAGGAGAGAAACAGAGGGGCTCACTTTCTGGCACTACTACCGCACCGTCCGCGTCCACGAGGCTGTCTGAGGCGCCTGCGTGCAGAATAAGCAGGTCCGTCAAGAGGGCCACGCCCATATGCCATGCCCAGGGGGAGAGACCCGCAGCGGCCCTCGCCGTGTCGTCACCTGACGGTAAGATGACGCCTTCCAGTCGATCAGGAGGCAGCCCTAAGCGGGCCCAGCTCTCGAGAAGCTTAGCCGCCATCCGCTTGCGAGTCGACCATCGCAGGGTATCCTCCCGAAGCAACACGTGACTCTGAAGCAGCCCAAGGAGCACCTCAATGGCCTCTTCTTTCGCCTGATCCACGTCCACGCCTTCCGTACGTCCCGTCGCGATTTTCACCACTTCCTCCAAGCGCACCTGCAGCGCCCCTTCCCACTCCCCGGCCGCCTCGAGCAGCAGCGCCGCAGCCCCTGCATTTTGGGGTGTTGTTGTTGTTCTCGTCAAGGCCCGCATGAGGATGATGGCCGGGGTGAAATGCACGTTGCGCGAGAGGGAAGTAGAGGAGAAGGAAGTCGCCGAGGCGGCTGATTGGCTCGTCCAGGCCACGAGAAGCTGCTCGAGCAGCAGCTGCGCCTCCAAGGCCTCTCTCTCGGGCAGTGACAGGTTCGCCGGGCGTGCTAAAAATGTGCTGCTAGATGAGGTGCTGATGGTCTTTTGCTGCGCTAGCTGGTGTGCTTGGAGGGCCGTGGGCGTATATGCAAGGGGCTGCGCTAGGATCAAGAGCGCCTCCAAGAGCAGGTCTGAGAGCATACGTGTTTCCCTTCGCTTTCTCTCATTTTGCTCTGTCTCGACCTGATCTACATGACTTTCCTCGTCCTCGTTCTCCTCCCAGTCTTCCTCTCCTTCTCCTCCATCCGTAGCAGCAGCAGCAGTATCCGTCCTTGCCGCGAGGGCATCGACCGCCACCGCCAGGCCCGCCACCACTCCCTCCCTCGAAGACCACGCAGCAATGAGCGGCACTCCCCGCGCGCCGCCCTCCTCCTTCTCTTGAAAGGCAGCAGCCGCCACTACCAAGCGTGGGCTCATGGGTAGGGGGGGAGGTGGTTCGCGGGTGGGGAGTGGTCCGAGGCCTAACCAGTAGGAAAGCTGGAGGACGAGGGCGCCAAGGCAGGGATAGGGGAGGGTAGGGAGGGTGGCTAAGAGCCATTGGTATTGCTCGTGGAGGAGGAGGAGGTGGAAGTCTGAGAGCAGGATGTCGAGTTGGAGGCGGAGGGGCAGGACGGCCCAGAGGACTGAGCGGCCGGCTTGGATGATGCATTTTCCGGCGCCGACCCCGCAGAGCCACGCGACGTCGCTTCGACTTAAAGGCATGAGCAAGCTTGCGGAGGAGGAGGACGAGGAGGAGGACAAGGACGAGGAAGCGGTCGAAGGCGAGGAAGAAGAGGCCAACGCAGCGAGACAATCCAAAGTCTTCGACAGACCAGGCACCTTCTCACGGACCCAGCTCGCAAACAAAGCCTCCGAGACACGCCGCCGCGCCAACAGCAGCGCCACTACCTTGCCCAAATTATAATCCGAACAGGCTTCTAGAAAGAGCAACAACTCCTCCTTGGTCCAGCCTGCGGGGGCTCTCCCTCCCACCATCACCATCCACCGCACGCACTGCAAGGCGACACGAGCTCGGCCGGGGCCACCAGGTTTAAGCCAGGGATCAGCTCCTTTCAATCGACGGAAATACTCGGGGTGGAGTACAGGGCCCTTGGGGGCAGGATTGCTGCTGCCGTCGTCGAGGTCGCATAGGAGGAGGCTCCATGCTAGCGTCAGTGCCTCGTTAACCTTCACCTCCTTCCCCAGGATTTTGACAAAAGCCACCATCTCCCCGGGGGCCAATGCGCGGGCTTGGAGGGAGGAAGGGAGGGAGGAAGGCAAGGGAAATTCAGGCAAGACAAAGCCTCCCCGTCTCCCAGGGCGCGGCGAGGAGGACATGGTTTCCTCTTCTTTATTAGCTAGCAGGCGTAGTAAAAAGATGCTACAGCGGCTCCACACCGCCAAAGACCAAGCTAACACGTCGTCCGGCCCCGTCAGCGCTGCAGCAGCTGTACTGGAGGTCGGTGGTAGAAACATGCGTGAGCGTGCTAGGGTCAGGATGTCGCGGATGTCAGGTTTGACGGGCACGAGCCAGCCCAAGAAGGACAGAGGGGCCTTGGTTGGCGATTGGAAAGCACGCAGCAAAGGAGAGATCGGAGGCCCGACGTACCCGTCCTTGTCCTCCGCCTCGTCTTGAGGCAGCCGGTAGGTCAACAGCCAGTACGATGAGGAGGGCAGCCCTTCTTCACTCTCGCCTACGTCCTCACCCCATGCCGCCGCCGCGGGTCCCCCTCCTCCCTGCCGTCGACGACAGGCAGCAACCGAGAGCACCAAAAACTTCTCTGGCATCAAGGTCGCTTCAATGACGCGGCTCACGCACATCTCTCCCCCCTCACTAGTACTGCTCCTCCCTGCACTTTTGCCTAGCCCCTCCAAATCCTCCGCCAGCACCATCTGACACAAGCAGCGACACGCCGGCGCTCCTGCAGCTGCTGCTGCTGTTCCTGCTCCTCCTCCTCCTCCTCCTCCTGCTCCGCCGCTTGCAGCAAGGGCGCAATAATGCACCTCCACTATCAGACCCCGTCCATCGGGACTTAGACGAGCCAGCACCAACCCAAAAGCCTCCTCGCACCCTTCTTCCTTCCCGTCCTCCTTCTCCTTTGAAATGGACTGCACCGCCGTCACGACCCTCGTGTCCTCCCACCAGCCAGGAGGAAGACGAGCAGCAGTAGCAGCAGCAGCAGCAGCGCCTCCACCACCTACTGCTGCTCCATCCTCTTTCCTCCACAACGGGCATGTCGTCCCAAACATTCCGTCTGTCGAAGTAAAGCACGTATGGATATGCGGCTGCCGGGGTAAGCCCAACGAAGACGAATAAGGATCTGACCGGGCAAAGCACCTATCCCAAAGCGACTCAGCCTCCCTCTCCTCCTGTCCCTCATTCACCCTACTACTATTGCTCTCGTTCAACCCCCAACTACTCCCTCCTCCTCCACCTCCTCCTCCCTCCCTCCCTCCCCCTCCGCTGCTACTGCTCTTCTTCTTCCCCTTCTTGCGGCCCCGCTGCGGTGAGTTGAGCAAAAGGCTGCCAATGGATTGGGTGGAGGGAGAGGAGGAGGAAGAGGAGGAGGCTTCGGTGGTTGTGGTGGAGTGTGGGGAGGAACGGGGAGGGGTCATGGGTGAGGAGGGGGGGAGACCCAGGGTTGCTGCTCGAGGGTACTTCATTTTTTGGTTTTGAGGGGTGGAGGACGAGGAGGAGGAGGAGCCTGAGTGCCGACGACTGCTGCTGCTGCTGCCGCTGGTTCGGGATGGGGAGAGGTCGTCTCGCTGCTGCTGTTGCTGCTGCTGCTGTTGTTGGTGTCGGGTGGGGGAGGGAGGGGCCATGGGGTCGGTGGATGACTCGAGGACGAGGGAGTAAAGTCGGCCACTCGCCAAGGTGATGAGCAAGATGCGTTGCTGCAATGGCGAATCACTACTGCTACTGCTACTACTGCCACTGCCTCCACCTGCATAAATCTGCAAAGCAGCCACCCCACGACCCTCTGCTCCTACTTCCTCTCTTCCCTCCAGCGGAGAAGGGATGTAGAGCAAGTCCACCTCCCTCTCTTGATCCATGTCCAAAATCGACAACGCCCCCCTCCCTCCACTCGTCCCCCCAACAATAGCCATACTACTACAAGCAACCGGCGACCCCATCCCACCCCCTCCTCCTCCTCCTCTCCCCGTGCCTTTAGCAGGCGTCCACAACACACAGCAGCGGGGGACAAACTCCCCCTCGGCGCTCATAGAGCCCAACGAGATGTCTTTTGCTCGCCGTTGCGCACCACCTCCTACCCCACTCCCTCCCCCTCCTCCACCACCACCAGCGCCACTGCCTGTTCCGCCGCCCCCGCCAGGAAGCATATGTAGGGATCCAGGCCCATCCCGCTGGTATTTGGGGTCTAAGGAAAAATCGAACAAAGAAGGCCCGAGCGGGTTGAATCGCTGCTGCTGCTGCTGGTCGTCGCTGCTGCTGCCGCTTGCTTTCTTTTTCTCCTGCTGCTGGGCATTATTTTTGTTGTTGGTAGGTCCCCGCTGTCGATTTTCTTTTCCCGTTTTTGAAGAGAAACCGTTGCCCGTCGTGATCCCGTCTTGTTCGTGCTCGTGGTCGTAGATTCGACGTGCCGCCTTGACCACCCTCCGGACATGCAATCCGTACGCATTCCCCTCCCGCGTCACACACAGCAAGCGCCGCAAATCATCACTCAAGGCCAAGCACGCCATCGTATTCGGTGGTCCACTTCCCGCCAAACGCCTTCCGCTCCCACGGCCACTGTGACTCCTCCCTCCCCCACCGCTGCTGCTGCTGCTCCCGCCGCCGGTGGGGAGGATGGGCCATTCGTATATGTAGTCCCCTTCTTCCACGGCACCCTCCCCCTCGAGCGACGCCCAAGCATTCCCCGACATGCGCAAGAGCAAGCTCGGTTGGCGCGTGCTCAATGCCAAGACCGTGATACGGGCGTCCGCCTCGGAGTGCCGGCCCTGAATGGCACAAGAGACCCCAAAGCTGGCGGCGCACGGCTGGGCTTGTGCTTGGGCCTGGAGGGCGGAGCGGGGGAAGCAGGCAGAGGTGTTGTCGCACCAGGCATTGGCCACGTGCACGTATCGTTCCAATTTGATGAGCGCTTGCGACGGTGGAAGTGGTGCTTGGGGTAATGGTAAAGGAGATGGCGAGGGGAGGGGAGGAGGCTGCTGCTGCTGCGAGTTGTGGGACGTGTCGACGGCCAGCCTTGGTATTGCGGAAGAGGGCTGCTGCTCACCCCCGCCGCCGCGTTTCTTCTTGCCCATGCTTATCTGTGAAAGAATGTGAATTTGTACGTAATGTGAGAATGAGTCGAGAGCACGTGCATGCACGCGAAGAGGCGAAGAACAATCCTCCTTGCATCATCATTCATCATCACGCCAAGTCGGTTGTTGGGTTCAACGCACAAATTGCGGCCTATTTCATCATTTTTGGGCTTTTCGTTTAGGCTTTCCACTTTCCACCAATCACAGGCCACTTCGTCGTCGCTCGAGAATCGCTCCGTGTTCTTGTTCTTCGTCATCGATGGGGTGTGGAGTTGAGGTGGAGCGGACCAAACCCTGGGTGCCCTTGCTCTGTTCACGCGGCACGCACACCCAGCACATTTTGCCCTTTTTGTGCCTTCATGCCCTTCACACGACAGAGTTTCTTCGAGGTGCCCAGCTCACAGCCTGCAGCAGCACCACCATCACTCATCATCACTCGGCGCGTGCGGCGCATGGCAACCAGCAGCAGCACCCATGCTGGGCACCCCCTCTTCCTACAAGACATGCCAGCCCACGCATCTGCGCTCCGCCTCACCACGGCCCCCACCCAGAGCCTCACGCCCCTCCTTGTGTGCGTCGCCCCCTCTTTTGCCTGGGCGTGCGCTCGGCGGGGGCCCTTGAACGTGTGGCTTGGGAGCGGCCTTCGGTTTGAATCGGTGGAGGGAGGACGCTGGCCCCGCGTGCCTCCACACGCCCATGCCTCTCCTCCTCCCGCCACCACAAGGGCACTGCCTCCTCAGCCAGCCACCCCAGCCCCACACACTCACTCTCTGTCCATGCGCCAGCGTCTCACTCATCCCACCCCTCCCCCGCCCCCCCACGACACACCAACCAACACAGGTTCTTTCTTCTTTCCAGAAGCAGCAGCCACACCCCCCCGCAACCATGCGAAGAGTACGAAGCTGGGGTAAGTTACACGCACAGACGGGAGGGAAGGGAGGGAGGGCAGAGGGAGAAGATGTATGTGCTGTTTGCTTGTGCGTGTGTGCGGCGCGCGAGGAAGACGTGCCCTCCCTCCCTCCCCTCGAATTCAAATTTGCCCGTCATGCGAAGACCAAACACCCGCCCCCACAAAGAGTGAGGCAGGGCAGAGCGATAGTGTGTGTGTGTGTGTGTGTGTGTGCACATTCCTGCGTATGTGTGGGACGAGGCAAAGGCACATAATGCCATGCCCTCCCTCCCTCCCTCCCTCCCTCCCTCCCTCCCTCCCCCCCAAATTCAAACCTGCACAACACCAAAAACAACCAATCATATCTCCCCCCAATCAAGCATGCACCAACATCCACCCACTCACTCACTCCACCCCCCCCTTCCCTCCCTCCCCTTTCCTCACAGTCGCCGGCGCCCTCCTGACCGTGGGCCTCCTGGCCGCCCTTAGCACCGTGAAGGCCGATGATGAGCCCCTGGGCACCGTCATTGGTATTGACTTGGGCACGACCTACTCCTGCGTGGGCGTGTTCAAGAACGGCCGTGTCGAGATCATCCAGAACGACCAGGGCAACCGTATCACCCCGTCCTACGTGGCTTGGGACCCCGAGTCCGGCGAGCGTCTGATTGGTGACGCCGCGAAGAACCAGGCTACCGTCAACCCGGAGAACACCGTCTTTGACATCAAGCGCTTGATCGGCCGCAAGTTCCAAGACAAGACCGTGCAGTCCGACATGAAGCTCCTCCCCTACGCCGTGGTCAACAAGAACGACAAGCCCCAGATCGAGGTGGAGGTCGCCCCTGGTGAGCGCAAGCAGTTCTCCCCCGAGGAGGTATCTGCCATGATCCTGCAGAAGATGCGTTCCATCGCCGAGACCTATTTGGGGGAGGACGTGAAGCACGCTGTGGTCACGGTGCCTGCCTACTTTAACGACGCCCAGCGCCAGGCCACTAAGGATGCTGGTACTATCTCTGGGATGTCTGTCCAGCGAATTATCAACGAGCCGACGGCCGCTGCTATTGCGTATGGGCTGGACAAGAAGGGGAAGGAGCAGAATATTTTGGTGTTTGACTTGGGGGGGGGGACCTTTGATGTGACCCTGCTGACGATCGATAATGGTGTGTTCGAGGTCTTGGCGACCAACGGTGATACTCACTTGGGAGGAGAGGATTTCGACCAGCGTGTGATGCAGTACTTCATTAAGATGATCAAGAAGAAGACCAACGTGGATATCACGCCTGATAAGCGCGCGGTCCAGAAGCTGCGTCGCGAGGTGGAGCGTGTGAAGCGCGCTCTGTCCACCCAGCCCCAGGCACGTGTTGAGATAGAGGCTCTGCATGAGGGGATTGATTTATCTGAGACCTTGACCCGTGCCCGCTTCGAGGAGTTGAATGTGGACTTGTTTAAGAAGACTTTGGGGCCGGTGCAGAAGGTGCTTGATGACGGTGACATGGAGAAGAAGGACATTGACGAGGTGGTGCTTGTGGGTGGGTCGACTCGTATCCCCAAGGTGCAGCAATTGCTCAAGGATTTCTTTGGTGGCAAGGAGCCCTCTAAGGGCGTGAACCCCGATGAGGCCGTCGCGTACGGCGCTGCTGTGCAGGGCGGGATTCTGTCTGGGGATACCTCGGGCTTTACCCAGGACTTGCTGTTGCTTGATGTGACTCCTTTGTCGCAGGGCATTGAGACCGTTGGTGGGGTGATGACCAAGCTGATCACGCGTAACACCGTCATTCCTACCAAGAAGTCCCAGACTTTCTCCACCTACCAAGACAACCAACCGGCCGTCCTGATTCAGGTGTTTGAGGGCGAGCGTTCCATGACGAAGGATAATCACCTGCTGGGCAAGTTCGAGTTGACTGGCATCCCTCCTGCTCCTCGTGGTGTGCCCCAGATCGAGGTCACCTTTGAGATTGACGCTAATGGTATTCTGCAGGTGTCTGCTGAGGATAGGGGGACGGGGAAGAGCGAAAAGATCACGATTACGGCGGAGAAGGGTCGTTTGTCCCAGGATGAGATTGAGCGGATGGTGCGTGAGGCGGAGGAGTTCGCGGATGAGGATAAGAAGGTCAAGGAGAAGATTGATGCCCGTAATGGCCTTGAGTCTTATTTGTATAACTTGAAGAACACCCTGGATGATGAGGAGAAGGGCTTGGCTGATAAGTTGTCGGCGTCGGATAAGAAGGAGGTGGAGTCGACCATTAATGAGGCGATGGAGTGGTTGGAGGACAATGCGGACGCGGACACGGAGGAGTACAACAAGAAGCAGAAGGAGGTCGAGACCATCGTCAACCCCATCCTCAAAGAGCTCTACCAGGCCGCCGGTGGGCCCAAGGGTGGCTCGGACGAGGACTCTTATGACGACGAGCTGTAAAAGAGTGTGACGCAGCGAGTTTTTGAGAGAGTGAGTGAGTAGAAGTGTGTGTGCCTTTTTTTGTTTGTGTCACTAGTAAGAAGAACGGAAAGGAAGAAGATGGAAGAGGCCAATAAACCCAACAACAGATAGACAGATGGGGAGGGAAACGTCCCCGAACGACATAAAGGAGAGGAGTAGGGTGACGAGTGCAATGAGGGAGGCTATCAAAACCCACCTGCCTCTTGAATCGTGCCCCGCCACCAAAAAATAAATACGAAGACCTTTGAGGATTGGAGCAAGCAAAGCATTTCGGTGAAAACACAAACAACAAAAGAAACCCGATCTCTCAAATATGAAGACATTTGCTGCTGTTTCCAACGCTTTGCTTTTGTGTAGGTGGTATGCTGATGCTAGGCAAGGGGAGGGGGAAGGTCGAGCCTTGGAAGGTTGGAATAAAGTCACTCTTGGGATTGGTCCCGCCAACACAGTACACCGCAAAGAACAAAACTCTCAACCAACGAAAGACATTGCTTTGTTGTTGTTTTCCTTTGCTTTTGTGTTGGGGTGCAGGGCAGGCGGGAGATCGAGGCTTGGGGGGCTTTGGGGGAGGGAGACTGGAAAGAGTGACCACGCAGGGCTTTTTGGACGCAGTGCACCACTTTATGACTGTCAAAGCTCGACAACTAGCATTTACCTGACATCTTTGGGTCATGGGACACGTTTTCTGACGCCTTTTGACAGGGCAAAAGTCCTGCTCGGGCTCGCTGAATCGTGCAAGCTCGGAACGTACTTGATTTGAACAAGGCAGGGCATGGGCGTCAATGCACACACACAGGCACACGCACGCAGTCAAGCTCTCCACATCACGCCAAGATTCTTCTCTAGACCATGCTGCTGTCCGCGGGAAGCGCTGGGCAAGCTTTGCTGAAACCGAGACGCCGTCGGCGCAGCAGCATCATCATCATCATTGCTCCTCCCCCGCAAGCCCTTTCCTTTTCAAGTTTGCTTTGACCACTCACACCACACCACACACCACACACCACCACAATCACGACAGGATGCCCATGCCAAGCAGCGGCGGCCGGACGCGCAAGAAGTCCAAGTCAAGCCTGCACAATAGACGCTGGGGGATTAGCGGGCGGGGCATGGCCTTCTGTGCGATCGTCGGTTTCAGTTGGGGCCTCTTCATCATCACGCGCATCGCCGGTCCGAGCCTGGCACCCGCTTTGATGGGCAGTGCCAGGGACAGCAACGGAGTGAACACTTTGGCGGTGGGCTCTGCCGCCGCCGCCGTGGGCGACCCGTCGTTGCGGGAATGGAACGAGGTGCCGCAAGACGATCGCTTCTACCTCGTCTTCTCCACAGACTGCTCAGACTACCAAACCTGGCAATCCCTGGCCTTGTTCTTCTCCGCCGACGACGTCCGCCAGCCGGGGATCGTCGTCCGCATCGCCAGTGGGTGTACCGAGGCCCAGCAAAAGGAAGTGCAAGAGCTCTATGACCAGTTCCCCGCGCGTTTCCAAGTGCATTTCACCCCCGATTTCAAAAAGGACGCCAAGACCGGCAAGTCCTACGACTTCTACAACAAGCCGATCGGGCTCCGTCACTGGCTGGACAGCGCGGCCGCACCCAAGGAGAAGGATGCTATTATCGCCCTGCTCGACCCTGATTTCCTCTTCTTGCGCCCCCTGACCTACAAAGTGAAGAAGGACACAGTCCTCTTCTCCCCCACCATCACAGAAGCCGACCTCATCGACGAGGTCACCGAGGGCCACCCCGTGGCGCAGCATTACGGGATTGGATCGCATTGGACCAAATTCAAGGTTCCGTACATTGCGGGGGCTGAGTCTCCGGCCACCAAAGTGAGTATTTCTGATGCTTATCGTGATTATTCCGTGGGGCCCCCTTACATTGTGCATGTGAATGACATGCGTAAAATCGCGGAGAAATGGGCTGAATGTGTCCCTAAGGTCTTTGAGGAGTACCCTGAGTTGTTGGCAGAGATGTATGCTTATTCGATCGCGGCTGCTCATTTGCAGTTGCCTCATTTGAGGCTTGATCATTATATGGTTAGTAATATTGACGCGTCGGGTGAGGGTTGGCCTTTTGTGGATAAGCTTGCTGAGACGTATGTGTGTAGTGAGGATGCCCCGGATTTGGGGATGGAACAGCCGGTTTTCTTGCATTATTGTCAGTTTTATCGGGTGGAGCATTGGGGCTTCCATAAGCGACGGGTGGATGAGCATTTGTTTAGTTGTGAGAGTCCGTTGTTTTTGGTGCCGCCTGAAGATTTGGAGGACACGCATTGGAAGGAGGATAGGGAGAAGAAGACCTTGTTGAGCAAGAGACAGGCGCAGCATGCCGCGTTTTCGTTGTGTAATATCATCAAGAAATTGAATCGGGCGGGGACGAAGTTTAAGAATATGTATTGTCCGCAGGGAGGGGCTAACTACACGCAGGCGGTCAAGATCTGGTAGAGGGGAGGGAGGGAGGGAGGTAGGGCGAAACCGCGACGACGCAGGATTGCGCGCGCGTGCGAAGGAAAATCAATGAGGTATAATATAAATCATGAAGGAGGGCTATGTATGGTACATACAGATGCAAAAAAGGACAACAACAAAAACAGAAATCGAAATCATTAACGTGTTTCTTCATGCTTTTACTTTTTTTCCATTATCAGATGTTTTGCTTTGTGTTATTGTTGTTATTGTCTATCCCTCCCCTCTTCAGTAACGATTCGGGTTCAAACTCTCGTAGCGCCCCAGCCTCCCT
>Ga0209491_10009201_pt1 | contig 12206 bp, 11 predicted proteins | sample BON02_FD_187213 | JGI IMG/M metagenome (GOLD analysis project Ga0209491, IMG submission 187213) | Freshwater microbial communities from Lake Bonney liftoff mats and glacier meltwater in Antarctica - BON-02 (SPAdes) (version 2) | ecosystem: Environmental > Aquatic > Freshwater > Ice > Glacier... | reverse complement strand
GCATCTCCCTCAATCGCACATCTGGAAATACAACGGAATCCAAATTCGGACTCCTTCGTTCCGGTCAATCCACTAGATGGGCCACACCTATTTCCTGACCCGTAGGCTGAAAAATGTGCGCAGCAAGATGGCGCTCAACGTGCTGGCCTACAATACTTCACAAAATCTAGGGCACCTCTAAAAACTGAAGATGATCTTCTGTCCGTGTCGCTCCAGTATTGGACGGAGGCCGGTTGTCACGCCGCAGATGGGTTTCTTTGTTCTTTCAGTAAGCCAATGAGTGCCCCTCCACTTTCAGCTCGGCTGTTCCAAATCAACCGACGACGGAACAGTCTTGTGGCTTTGAACTTCGCGCTCACGGTTTCTGGGCATCGCATTGCTGGATCGTCGGCACTATTCGTCGCCGAAACCAGGGCACTGCTCCCGCTAAGAGGGAATCAACACATAGCCACCACGACGCGCGTGCCCCAGCCTTCGCAGGACTGCATCAGCGTGCCGGGCAGGGGGGCGTCAGTGAACAGGGCGTCGAGTTCCGACAGGCTGGCGATGCGGGCGGGGGCAGAGCGGCCGAGTTTGGTCTGATCGGTCACGAGATATGTCTGGCGGGCCTGACCGATGATGGCGCGGCTGACGCGCACTTCGGCCAGATCGAAATCCAGCAGGTCGCCGTCACGGTCCAGCGCCGAGGTGCCAATGATGGCGAAATCGACCTTGAACTGGGCGAAAAACTGAGTGGTCAACTCGCCCACCAGCCCGCCATCGCTGCGGCGCAATGCGCCCCCTGTGACCATCACCTCGCAACCCGGATTGGCGACCAGAATATTGGCGACATTCATGTTGTTGGTCACAACGGTGATGTTGCGGTGGTGGACCAGGGCGCGGGCGACCGCTTCGGTCGTGGTGCCAAGGTTCAGGATCATCGAGGAATTGTCAGGGATTTCTGCAGCACAGGCGCGGGCGATGGCGGCTTTGGCGGCCTCGTTCATGCGGCGGCGCGCCTCGTAGCCGATGTTTGACACGCCGGTGCGCGGGACGGCGCCGCCGTGGATGCGCGCAAGCTGGCCTGCGTCGGAAAGCTCAGTAAGGTCGCGGCGGATGGTCTGCAAGGTGACATCAAAGCGCTGGGCAAGGTCTTCGACGGCGACGCGGCCCTCGGCGCGGGCAATCTCAAGGATCTCGGTCTGGCGGATGTTCAGTGTCACGCGAGGGTTCCCTTTTGCACCTTCTTGCCATGGTTCGGGGCGTCTGTCACCCGTTGACTGGAATGCTGCGCTTGCGTTCTTTCTGCCGCATTGCCGCATCGGGTGGGTGCCAGACCGGGCCACCTTTACCGTCAATGTTCGTTTTTCACAAAATCGCGCATTTACGAAAAAATCATAGTTGACCTGCGTTGCGCCTTTGGTGCAGGGTCATGGCAACGGGGTTCACGGCCCCGATGGGGGGGACGACATTGACTGCAACGCCGCGGCCCCAGAGAACCGATCTGTTCATTATCGGCGGCGGTATCAATGGCTGCGGCATTGCGCGCGACGCCTCAGGGCGCGGGCTTTCGGTGGTGCTGGCAGAGCAGGGAGACCTGGCGCAGGCGACCTCGTCCGCCTCTACCAAGCTGTTCCACGGCGGCCTGCGCTATCTGGAATATTTCGAGTTCCGTCTGGTGCGTGAGGCGTTGGAAGAGCGTGAGACGCTGCTGGTGGCCATGCCGCATATCTCTTGGCCGATGCGTTTTGTGCTGCCGTATCACCCCGATATGCGGTTTGAGAGTGATACGCCGACAAGCCGCCTTTTGGGTATTTTCATGCCGTGGATGAAGGGTCGGCGCCCGGCCTGGCTGATCCGGCTGGGGCTGTTCCTGTATGACCGGATGGGCGGCGGCAAGATCCTGCCCAAGACCCGCACGCTGGACCTGACGCGCGACCCGGCAGGCACGCCGCTGAAGCCGAAGTTCAAGCACGCCTATGAGTATTCGGATGCTTGGGTCGAGGACAGCCGATTGGTCGTGCTGAACGCCCGCGACGCCGAAGCGCGGGGTGCGCGGATCATGGTGGGCACCAAAGTTTTGTCGGCTGCGAGGGTGGATGGCGGCTGGGAGGTTCAGACCGAAGGGCCGGATGGCCTCCAGACCCACTATGCAAAAGTTCTGGTCAATGCGGGCGGCCCTTGGGTCGAAGATATCATCCGCCGCGTGGCGCGCATTAATTCCACCGAAGGCGTGCGGCTGGTGCGGGGCAGCCATATCGTGACCAAGCGGCTTTATGACCACGACAAATGCTATTTCTTTCAGGGTGAGGATGGGCGGATCATTTTCGCCATTCCTTATGAGCAGGATTTCACCCTGATCGGCACCACCGACGCCGACCATCAGGGTGCGCCGGGGGCGGCGGAATGCACAGATGGGGAGCGGGATTATCTGCTGGCGTTCGCGTCCAATTACTTCGCCAAGCCGGTGACGCAGGATGATGTGGTCTGGGCCTACTCCGGGGTGCGGCCGCTGTATAATGACGGCGCAAAATCGGCCACGGCGGCGACGCGGGACTATGTGCTGAGTCTCGATCAGACCGGCGCGCCGCTGCTGAATGTGTTTGGCGGCAAGATCACAACGTATCGGCGGCTGGCCGAGAGTGCGATGGAAAAGATTGCGCCGTTTTTCCCGGGAACACGCGGAAAGTGGACAGCGCGGGTGGCGCTGCCCGGCGGCGACTTCCCGCATGACGGGGTGGCTGACCTGACCGCCACCTTGCGCGCAGCGCACCCATATCTTGGCGACTACCATGCGGGCCGGTTGATCCGCGCTTATGGCACCGAGGCGATGGAGCTGCTGGGCGCGGCCACCTCCATGGCCGATCTGGGCCGCGAATTCGGCGGCACCATGACCGAGACCGAGGTCCATTGGCTGATCACCCGCGAATACGCCCGCCACGCCGCCGATATCGTCTGGCGCCGCAGCAAACTGGGCTTGCGAATGACGCCCGAGCAAATCGCGGCGCTGGAGGTGTTCATGACCGACACGCAAGCGGCACACCGGGCAGCGGAGTAAGGGATTGATATGACGCTTGAGTTGCAATCTGTGATGCGATCGGTTGAAGGGCGGGTGCATATCCACCCGACCAACCTGACGCTGAGTCCAGGCACGATGAACGTGCTGCTGGGGCCAACGCTGTCGGGCAAAACCAGCCTGATGCGGCTCATGGCGGGACTTGATGTGCCAAACGCGGGCCGCATCCTGTGGCAGGGCCGCGATGTAACGGGCGTTCGGGTGCAGGACCGGGGCGTCGCGATGGTCTACCAACAGTTCATCAATTACCCGGGGATGAGCGTTTATGACAACATCGCCTCGCCCTTGCAGATCATGGGTCGGTCGAAAGCCGAGATTGACCGCGCGGTGCGCGAGACCGCCGAGATGATGCGCCTGACCCCGATGCTGGACCGAAAACCGCTGGAATTGTCGGGCGGACAGCAACAGCGCTGTGCGCTTGCGCGGGCCTTGGTCAAGGGCGCAGGACTTGTGTTGCTGGACGAGCCGCTGGCCAATCTGGACTACAAACTGCGCGAGGAATTGCGGGTGGAGATTCCGAAAATCTTCGAGGCCTCGGGTGCGATCTTTGTTTATGCCACGACCGAACCCGAAGAGGCGCTGCTGCTGGGCGGCAATACCGCTGCGCTGTCTGAGGGGCGCGTGACTCAATTCGGGCCGACGCCCGAGGTCTACCGACGACCTCTTGATATGGCGACAGCGCGCGTGTTTTCCGACCCGCCGATGAATTTCATGCCCTGCACGAAAGTTGGTGGGGCGTTGACACTTGGTACGGCGGTGGCCCCGGCAGGGCCAATGGCCGGGATGGCCGACGGGCGCTTTACGGCGGGTTTTCGCGCCAACCATTTGTCGTTGCACGCAGGCGGCGACGCGGTGGAATTGCACTGCACGGTGGGGATTTGCGAGATCACCGGGTCGGAGACGTTCTTGCACCTGCACCATGAGGGGCAAAAATGGGTCGGCCTTGTGCATGGAGTACATGATCTGGCGCGGGGGCAGGCGATTTCGGTCTGGCTGTCGCCCCGTCATATCTATGTGTTCGACGATGCGGGCCGCATGGTCGCCCCGGCGGCCTATGCAGACGAGTCGATGCGGGGAGCGGCGTAGCCATGGCACAGATCACGTTGAAAAACCTGGCGCACAGCTACTATCCAAACCCGTCCAAGGATGCGGATTTCGCGCTTAAGGAAATGGACCATGTCTGGGATGACGGCGGGGCTTATGCGCTGCTGGGGTCATCCGGCTGTGGCAAAACCACGCTTTTGAACATCATCTCCGGTCTGCTGCGGCCCAGTCAGGGCCGGGTGCTGTTTGGCGAGACGGATGTGACGGACTCTGAGACGGCGGCGCGCAACATCGCGCAGGTTTTTCAGTTTCCCGTGGTTTACGACACCATGACCGTCCGCGACAATCTGGCCTTTCCCTTGCGCAACCGGGGCATGGATGCGGCCTACATCGCCGCGCGCGTCCAACAAATTGCCGCGATGATCGGGATGGAGGACCGCTTGAATTTCAAGGCGCGCGGCCTGACCGCCGATGCCAAGCAAAAGATCAGCCTTGGGCGCGGTATGGTGCGTGAAGATGTGAATGCCATCTTGTTTGATGAGCCGCTGACGGTGATCGACCCACATATGAAATGGGAGCTGCGAACACAGCTGAAATCGCTGCACCGCGAGTTTGGCCATACGATGATTTACGTCACCCATGACCAGACCGAGGCGCTGACTTTTGCCGACAAGGTGGTGGTGATGTATGACGGGCGCGTCGTGCAGATGGGTACGCCTGAGGAGTTGTTCGAGACGCCTGCGCATACGTTCGTGGGGTATTTCATCGGCTCGCCGGGGATGAATTTTTTCGACGCGAAAGTTGCGGGCGCACAGGCCCTCATCGGGGATGCGGCGGTGGAGCTTGGCGCGGCTTATGCGCCTGTCGCTGGCCGCGTGCAGATCGGTATTCGCCCAGAGTATGCCACGCTGACCGCAGGGCAAGGGCTGCCGATGCAGATCAGCCGTGTCGAGGACGTGGGCCGCCACCGTTTGGTGCGCGTGCAGGTTGCGGGTCAGGAAATGAGCGTCATCGCACCAGAAGGTGCCCCTTTGGGCGCCGACCTGACGCATGTGAGTTTCGACGCCGCGCGGATCAATGTTTATGCTGACGACTGGCGCGTGACGCCCATGAAAGGGGCCGCCTGATGGACAAAACCCAAAATAACAAAGCATGGTTTCTGGTGCTGCCGGTTCTGTTGGTGGTGGCATTTTCCGCCGTGCTGCCGCTGATGACAGTGGTCAACTATGCGATGAACGACACATTCGGAGACAACCAGTTTTTCTGGGTGGGCCTTGAATGGTTCGAGGAAATGGTCACCTCCGAGCGGCTGCATGATGCGCTGGGGCGGCAGATTATGTTCTCGGCGATCATTTTGGCCATTCAGGTGCCGCTGGGAATTTTCATCGCCTTGAACATGCCGAAAAAGGGCTTTTGGGCGAGCCTTTGTCTGGTGCTGATGTCATTGCCGCTGCTGATCCCCTTCAACGTGGTGGGCACGATCTGGCAGATTTTCGGGCGGGTGGATATTGGCCTGCTGGGCCACACGCTGGCGGCGCTGGGGTTCGATTATAACTATACTAACGATGCGTTTGACGCGTGGGCCACGTTGATCGTTATGGATGTGTGGCACTGGACCTCGCTGGTTGCACTGCTGTGCTACGCTGGGCTGCAATCCATCCCGCAGGCTTATTATCAGGCCGCCAAAATTGATCAGGCAAGCCGGTGGGCTGTGTTTCGCTACATCGAATTGCCCAAGATGCAGGGCGTGCTTCTGATCGCGATTCTTTTGCGCTTCATGGACAGTTTCATGATCTACACCGAGCCTTTCGTCGTGACTGGCGGCGGCCCCGGCAACGCCACCACATTCCTGTCCATCGACCTTGTGAAAATGGCCATCGGCCAGTTTGATCTGGGGCCAGCGGCGGCGTTCAGTCTGATGTATTTCCTTACCATCCTGTTGGTGTCCTGGGTATTTTTCACCGTGATGACCAACCTTGACCGGCAGGAGGGGAAATGATGCGCAACAAATCATCCGCCATTGTGATGACGGTTTACCTGCTGTTTTTGCTGATCCCGATCTACTGGCTTTTGAACATGAGCCTGAAGACGAATACAGAAATCCTGTCGACCTTTACCCTGTGGCCCAACGACCTGACGTTTCGCAATTATCAGGTGATCCTGACCGACCCCAGCTGGTATATGGGCTATGTCAATTCAATGATCTATGTGACCATGAACGTCGTGATTTCGTTGACCGTGGCGCTTCCCGCCGCCTATGCGTTTTCGCGCTATCGGTTCATGGGCGACAAGCATCTGTTCTTCTGGCTCCTGACAAACCGGATGGCCCCGCCTGCGGTGTTCGCGCTGCCGTTCTTTCAGCTGTACTCATCCGTGGGCCTCTTTGACACCCACATCGCCGTGGCACTTGCCCATTGCCTTTTCAACGTGCCGCTGGCGGTCTGGATCCTCGAAGGCTTCATGCGCGGCGTGCCCAAGGAAATCGACGAGACCGCCTATATCGACGGCTATTCCTTCCCGAAGTTCTTCGTGAAGATCTTCATGCCGCTGATCGCCAGCGGGATCGGGGTCGCCGCGTTTTTCTGCTTCATGTTCTCTTGGGTCGAACTCCTGCTGTCGCGCACCCTGACAAGTGTGAACGCCAAACCCATCGCCGCCACGATGACGCGCACAGTCAGCGCCTCGGGTATGGACTGGGGCGTGCTTGCGGCGGCGGGTATCCTGACAATCGTGCCCGGGGCTTTGGTGATCTATTTCGTGCGCAACTACATCGCTAAGGGCTTTGCCCTGGGAAGGGTGTGATGACCGATAAAAACGCAAGACCGGTCAACTGGACGGGCATCTCGCTGGGCGCTTTTGGGATAATGGCGGGTATCCTCGCTTTGTTGGTTGTGGTCGCCCCGAAAAAAGAGGGCGCGCTGGATTGGTTTGCGCCGATGATTGCTGGCGGCTGGATGGCTTGGACGCTGCCGGTCGCCCTGTTTTTCTATGTGATCGCCTGCCTTTTGATCACCTTTACCATCCTTGCCATCCGCTATCCCGAAACCCCGCGCATCGGTGTTCTCAGGATTGAAACCACGCGCGGCGACCGGCTGTTCATATCGCTTCTGGGCTCGGCCTTTATCAATCTTGGCTGGCTCTTTTTCTTCGGCGCACCTTTGTGGGGGGCGCTGATTGTCTGCCTTGTCTATGCTATCGCGGTCTTCCGCTGGGTCTAGCCAAGTCTGAATAACCGGGGGCGGTTCCCCCGGCAAACGACCAACGAACGTCTCATATCTGGGAGGATAAACGATGAGATTACGGCAAACCACAACCGCCATGGCGCTTGCGCTGATGGCCACCGGCACGGCCCCGGCCTGGGCCGATATGGACGCGGCAAAAGCGTTCCTTGATGCCGAGATCGGTGAATTGTCGGTACTGGACCGCACCGCGCAAGAAGCCGAGATGCAGTTCTTTGTCGACGCTGCTGCCCCGTTCGCAGGGATGGAGATCAAGGTCGTCTCAGAAACCATCACCACGCATGAATACGAATCCAAGGTTCTGGCCCCGGCCTTCACCGCGATCACCGGCATCAAGATCACCCATGATCTGATCGGCGAAGGCGATGTCGTTGAGAAGCTGCAAACGCAGATGCAGACAGGCGAGAATATCTATGACGCCTATATCAACGACTCGGATCTGATCGGCACCCACTGGCGCTATCAGCAAGCGCGAAACCTGACCGACTGGATGGCAGGCGAAGGTGCTGCGGTCACGTCCCCTACGCTGGATCTGGCTGATTTCATCGGGCTGAAGTTTACCACGGCGCCGGATGGCAAGCTGTATCAGCTTCCCGACCAGCAGTTCGCGAACCTTTACTGGTTCCGGTATGACTGGTTCAACGATCAGAAAACAAAGGATGATTTCAAGGCAGCCTATGGCTATGATCTTGGGGTTCCGTTGAACTGGTCGGCTTATGAAGACATTGCCGCCTTCTTTACCGGGCGCGATATGACCTATGCCGGTGGCCCGGACAAAGTGTTCGGCAACATGGACTACGGTAAGAAAGACCCGTCGCTTGGCTGGCGCTACACCGACGCGTGGATGTCGATGGCTGGCATGGGCGACGTGGGCGAGCCGAACGGCCTTCCCGTCGATGAATGGGGCGTGCGCGTTGATGAGAACTCGCGACCAGTAGGCTCTTGCGTCACGCGCGGCGGTGCTACGAATGATGCGGCTGCAGTTTATGCCGTAACCAAGGCGATTGACTGGCTGCAGAAATACTCTCCACCAGAAGCGGCCGGTATGGTCTTTGGCGAGGCGGGTCCGGTTCCGGCCCAAGGCGCCATTGCCCAGCAGATGTTCTGGTACACCGCCTTTACCGCCGATATGGTAAAGCCCGGTCTGCCGGTGATGAATGACGATGGCACGCCAAAGTGGCGCATGGCCCCCTCGCCGCATGGCGCCTATTGGCAAGAGGGCACCAAGGTCGGTTATCAGGACGTGGGCTCGTGGACACTGATGAAGTCCACGCCTGTGGACCGCGCCCAGGCCGCTTGGCTCTATGCGCAGTTCGTCACGTCCAAGACCGTCGACCTGAAGAAGTCAGACATGGGCCTGACCTTTGTGCGCCAGTCGACCATCGACAGCCAGCACTTCACCGACCGCGCGAAGAACCTTGGCGGTTTGGTGGAATTCTACCGCTCGCCCGCACGCGTTCAATGGTCGCCTACCGGCACCAACATCCCGGATTATCCGAAGATGGCACAACTCTGGTGGCAGAACATCGGGGACGCAATGTCGGGTGAGAAAACCCCGCAAGAAGCCCTCGATGCCCTCTGCGCCGAGCAGGAAAAGGTAATGGAGCGGATCGAGCGCGCCGGCGTCCAAGGCGACATCGGCCCGAAAATGAATGAGCCTAAGGACGCTCAGGAATGGCTCGACGCCCCGGGATCACCCGTGGCAAAGCTGGAAAACGAAAAGCCAATGGGCGAGACGATTTCCTATGACGAGCTGATCAAGTCCTGGCAGTAAAACCAAAAGGTGGGGGCAGGGCTTAGGTCTTGCCCCTTTCATCTGTTCCTAAATATCCCCGCCGGAGGCTTCCATGTCCGACCTCGGGCGCCTCCGGCAGGGATATTTTGAAACAGATGATACCAAAGTGAATCGAGCTCTTCTGATGACCCATATACTTGCCATTGATCAGGGCACCACCTCGTCGCGCGCCATTTTGTTTGATGCGGGGCTGAACGTGGTGGCTTCGGCGCAAGAGGAGTTTGCGCAGATCTATCCGCGCCCGGGCTGGGTGGAGCATGATCCCTCGGACCTCTGGGCCACCGTTGCCGCAACCGCGCGGGCGGCGATTGAAAAGGCGGGGGGGGATGCCGCCTCAATTGCCGCCATCGGCATCACCAATCAGCGCGAGACGACCTTGATCTGGGACCGCGCCACGGGTCAGCCGATTTACAACGCTATCGTCTGGCAAGACCGCCGCACCACCGACACCTGCGATGCGCTGAAAGCGGCGGGCCATGAGCCGATGATTACGGCCCGCACCGGCCTGTTGCTGGACCCGTATTTCAGCGCGACCAAGGTGAAATGGCTGCTTGACCATGTAGAGGGCGCGCGGGCACGGGCCGAGCGGGGGGAGTTGGCCTTTGGCACCGTTGACAGCTTTCTGATCTGGAAGCTGACTGGGGGCCGCGTGCATGCAACCGATGCCACCAATGCCGCCCGCACCATGCTTTACAACATCGAAACCGGCGAATGGGACGCCGAGATTTGCGGTCTTCTGGGCGTGCCAATGGCGCTTTTGCCCGAGGTGCGCGACTGTGCCGCTGATTTTGGCGTGACCCGCACCGATCTTTTCGGGCGCGAGATTCCCATCTGTGGCGTGGCGGGAGACCAGCAAGCGGCCACTGTGGGGCAGGCCTGTTTCACCCCCGGCATGATGAAATCCACCTATGGCACCGGTTGTTTTGCGCTTTTGAACACCGGCGCTGACCGAGTGCCCTCGAAGAACCGCCTTCTGACCACCATCGCTTACCAGTTGGACGGAAAGCCGACTTTTGCGCTTGAGGGGTCGATCTTCATTGCGGGCGCGGTGGTGCAATGGCTGCGCGATGGGCTGAAGATCATCCGCGAGGCGAAGGAAACCCAGCCGCTGGCTGAGGCTGCCGATCCGGCGCAGGGCGTGATTCTTGTGCCCGCCTTTACCGGGCTTGGCGCCCCCTATTGGCGGCCTGATTGCAGGGGCGCGATTTATGGGTTGTCGCGCAATTCGGGCCCTGCGGAACTGGCGCGGGCGGCGTTGGAATCGGTTGGCTACCAGACCCGCGACCTGCTGGAGGCGATGCGCGCCGATTGGGGTGCTGCTGCCGATGGCGTCTTGCGGGTTGATGGCGGGATGAGCGCCAGCGATTGGGCGATGCAGTTCCTATCCGATATCCTCGGCGCCCCGGTGGACCGCCCGCGTGTAACAGAGACGACGGCTTTGGGCGCGGCTTACCTCGCTGGTCTGCGCGCAGGCGTTTGTGGCACGCCTGCCGAGTTCGCCAAAAGCTGGGCGCTGGACCGGCGGTTCGAGCCTGCGATGGACCAAGCCACCCGCGATGCGAAATACACCCGCTGGGGGCGGGCAGTGCAGGCGACGATGTCGGTATGAGCTTTTCGATCCTGCAACCGGGCCGCATCCTGTTTGGCCGGGGCGTCGTGGCCCAAGCGCCTGCGCTGATCCGCAGCCTTGGCGCGCGGGTCTTGGTTGTTCACGGCGCCTCGGGTCGTCACATCGACGTCCTGTCACAGGGACTTGCGGACCTTGACGCCGAAAGCCAGTGGCTGCCCTGCGCAGGCGAGCCCACGCTCGTCATGCTGGAAGACGCGATCTACAACACCCGCGGCTTTGCGCCCGATGTCGTGTTGGGCATCGGTGGCGGTGCAGTGCTGGATATGGCCAAGGCGCTGGCGGCGCTGATCCCTTCGCCCACGCCCGCGCTGGACCATCTGGAGGTCGTCGGACACGGCTTGCCCCTGAGTGCCCCGCCATTGCCGTTCATTGCTATTCCCACGACTGCTGGCACCGGGGCCGAGGTCACAAAAAACGCAGTTATAGGCGCGCGTGGGCAGAAGGTGTCTTTGCGAGATGACCGCATGATTGCGCGTGTGGCGATTGTTGACCCGGCCCTGACCGATGGCTGCCCTTGGCCTGTGACCCTCGCCAGTGGCCTTGATGCCGTGACGCAGGTCATCGAGCCCTATCTAAGCATCAAGGCCACCCCCTATACCGATGCGCTGAGTGAACCGGCCATTGCCCCGGGTTTTGCTGCGTTGTTGCGTTTGCACCGTGCCGAGGACCCCATCGCCCGTGACACGCTGGCATGGACGTCGCTGTGCGGCGGGCTGGCGCTTGCCAACGGGGGCTTGGGTGCAGTCCACGGGTTTTCTGGGGTCATCGGCGGGCGCACGGGGGCGGCGCATGGCGCGATTTGTGGCGCGCTTCTTGGCCCGGTTCTGGCAATGAACCGCCGTTTGACAAACGGTGCCGCGCGGGCGCGTGCGGATCACGTGTGCAACTTGCTCGCTGGGGTGTTGGGATGCGCGTCGGAAAGCGCCCCGCAGGCCATTGCGGATTGGGCGCATGGGGCAGGATTGCCCGGGCTGGCAGACCTCGGTCTTGCGCCGCAGGATTTGCCCGAAGTGGCGCTGGCGTCCGGCGATGCCTCGTCGATGAAAGGCAATCCCGTGAAGCCGGGCATACCTGACCTTATTGTGGCACTGACAGCGGCAATGCGCTGAGGAATCGCTTAGGACCTGCGGGCCCGTCACCACGTGATGCCCGACGGTGTCCACATTACAAACAGTGCGAGCTGTTGGGCCGAGGCGATGATGGCAGAGCTATGCCCAAAAGTTGGTGACGGCGCGATCAGGCGGCTTTGATTTCGTGCTTGATCCCGTCGCGGAATTCAACCCCCTGGATGATTTCGGGCAGTCGGTTCTGCCCATCTAGCTTGCGCCATTTCTTCTTGGCTGAGAGCATCAGCTGGTGCGTCATGCATTGCCCGGCAGGTGAATGGAACATTCACCGGGAGGGGCCAGCGCGGTTTGTCGGCTGAGGCATCCCTTGGTTTTG
>Ga0209491_10009198_pt1 | contig 12209 bp, 7 predicted proteins | sample BON02_FD_187213 | JGI IMG/M metagenome (GOLD analysis project Ga0209491, IMG submission 187213) | Freshwater microbial communities from Lake Bonney liftoff mats and glacier meltwater in Antarctica - BON-02 (SPAdes) (version 2) | ecosystem: Environmental > Aquatic > Freshwater > Ice > Glacier... | reverse complement strand
AGAAGAAGAAGAAGAAGAAGAAGAAGAAGAAGAAGAAGAAGAAGAAGAAGAAGAAGAAGAAGAAGAAGAAGAAGAAGAAGAAGAAGAAGAAGAAAGAACAAAGAAGAAGAAGAAAGAACAAAGAAGAAGAAGAAAGAACAAAGAAGAAGAAGAAAGAACAAAGAACAAAGAAAAAGCAGTGTGCGAAGGGGTTTAGCAGGCGTGGGGTCGTGCAACTTGATTATGTCAAAGCAACGACAGTAAAAGGAGAGCATGCATGGCCCCTTTCATATGCGTTGATCTGCTCTACACGGACTCACATGAAATACCTGTCACATATCTCCCTTACTTTCACTTACAAAGGCACAACGCTCGGCGCACTCTCCCTGTTAATTCCTACGTTATCGCTTAATCTGAATAAGGCCCGCAGCAGCAAGCTTACGCAGCCTTGGGGCCATAATAGGATCTCGCATATATTGCACCAGGCCACTCCCATTATCGCTGCCTGCACAATTTTGAAGGACCGTCTGCATCGCAGGATCGAGGAGAAGTTCCCGCAGCTCCGGGTCACGCAAAATGCGGTTGACGGCCTCTTGTTCTGCCTTGTCTTGTTCAAGGTCGTCCACCGGCTGAATCTTCTGCTGGTTCGCCTTCTTAAGAGCCGCTTGCACCAAGGGACCTGCGGCGTTGGTCTTGTCTTGGCCCTGCTCCTGCTGCTGCTGCTGCTGCTGCTTTCCCACTTCTTCAAAATGCTCGCCTAAAGCCCCCATAAGCTCTCTCGTGAAGCCCATGGCGGTACTGTCATGCTGGTAGCGGGCGAGGGTGGCTTGGGGGTCACGACCGAGCTCGGCCAGAATGACTCGGAAGCGAGGATTTTCGAGGGCCGTGCGGAGCGTGGGGGAAGACGAGAGCTTCTCGACCAAGCCCGCCGGTGGGCCAGGAATAGCACTGGGTGCAGACGAGGACAAGCACATGAGAGTGGCGCTGCTGCTGCTGCTGCTGCTGCTGCTGCTGCTGCTGCTGCTGCTGCTGCTGCTGCTGCTGCTGCTGCTTCGGCGCTTTGTAGAAGGGGAGGAAGACGCCGTGAGGAAGCCTGCTTTGAAGCCGCTGCCAAAAGTGGCAGTGTCCGCTTTTGTTGACTTGAGGACCGGCGGGAGACTGGAACTGATAGTGGCCGCCACCATCATTTCCTCCATGAGCGTGGGTGCGCTGTTGTCGCCCTCATTTGATTGCGGCATTGCTGTGTTGTTGTTTGAGGGAGGGCGGGGAAACTTAGGATGGGCCAGCCAGCAAAGCAAGCAACATGTGCCTTCGTAGGGCCGGCATGAAATACCCTCAGGAGAGTGAAATGTCTTATGACTGAGGATTAAGAGCAGCTTTTTGTGTCCTCTTGTGCGCGTTTGAGCTGTAAAGCTGTAGGAAAAAGAAGAAAGGGGAGAGAGGCGTTCGTGCGCAGGACACGATTTCGCAATGGGCCATCGCGATCGCGAAAAAATGGCCGCAATTTACCAGGCACATTTAAACACCCACGCACGCACAAAGACACTGCCTAAACCTTTGCGCGTCTGCGGCATCCATTCGTGCCGTAACTCAAGCTCCGTATTTGGCAAAAAGAAAGGACCACTGATGATAAAGACCTCTCCACAGCAACATCATCATCACCATCATCTGATGACGCCCCCGCCCATAATCGAAATTCAACCACGCGCATCATGCCATTACACCTTAGACAAACAACCAACACCCGACTCCACAACATCCACACCCCTTCACAGCCATGTGGAAGCTGCCCGGGCCCCAAAGGCACCCGCTGCGGAGAGTGAGCACCTCTCTGCTGGGTTTCCTGGCCATCGTTTGCGTCTTTCCCTTCCTCTTCTCGACGTTGAGCAACAACGACGACCCGCTTGGGCATCAAACCGTCGTCACAAGGACCCCGGGCAAGGCCTTGCGGTACGAGGCAGCCTCCGTGGCAGAGGACAAGAACAAGGCAGCACCGGTGCGGAAGCCCAAGCAAAAACAGCCGGAACCCCAGCAACAAGAAAAGTCTGCCAAGACGACCACCGACATCACACGCAAGGACAAGGCGGCTCCTGCTCCTGCTGAGCATAAGGCGGCCCCTGCTGCTGCCGAGGCAGAGAAGGCGGCGGCCGCCGCCGTTCCCAAGTCCGCGGTCCCTGCTCCTGCTGCGGACAATCATGCTGCTGCGGCGGCCGCCAAGAAGCCACCAGCACCAGCACCAGCGGCCAAGCGGAGTGCGGGCTTCATCGTGGTGGAGGCTTCGGACCCAGTCAAGAAGGCGCTTGTCGCCCATCGACAAGACAGCGACATCCACATCTACATGGACTGGACCCTGCCGGCGGAACGCTTCTCGCTGCTCAACTACCGCTCGCTCGAGTCTGTCCTCACGCAGTACCCCAATGCCAAGGTCCGGACGTTGGTGGTGGCCCCCTTCCGGGCCACTCATTACAACTACGCCAATACCTTGTCGTATATGCAATTCGAGAAGTACCAGAAGCGGGGCTATGATGTGCAGTTTGACATTGTCTCGGAGAAATCTCTGTTGGAGCTGCAGCAGCCTGATCGCCCTGGGTTTACTTACTTCACCACCGTGCTGTTCCCGCGGCTGGAAAAGACTATTTTTGACGATTCCTTCTTCACCAAGACTGAGAACGCCGTTCAAGATTTCAAGACGAACCACTTTATCCGCCTCTTTCGGCTGTGGCAGACGGGCGGCATCTACCTGGACTTCACCATGCTCTTGACCCAGCCCTTGCCCACGGATAAGCGGATGTGGAGCTTTGCGGAGGACTGTGGCACCGTGGCCGCGCCGGCCACGGGGGCGGCCAATGCTACCAGCACGTTTGATGACGAGAAGTGGCGTTATTCGGGCAGCCAGCACCCTTATGTGTTGCAGTGCAAGGCGCAGGACCCCGTCGTTGGGTGTGTGTTGTCTCGTTTTGATAATAAGGGCGATGCATTGCACGAGTGCATGCTCAAGAGCCAGAAGGGCGGGGCGGACTGCTTGGAGGGAGCATTCGAACAGTGCGCCAAGGCCTTGACCGATGCCAAGAGCGATGAGCTGGATGCGCTCGCCATTGTCGATTGGTCCGCGTGTGGCCCCGCCGGGAAGGCGAAGAAGGGTGCGGCTCCTCTTTCTTCTTCTGCTGCTGGACCTGTTGCTGTTGTGGCGATGGCGCGCGAAGCTATGGAAGGAAACTGGACGGTGCCATCGCCTATGGCCGCGCTCTTTGACGAGTGCATCCACCTGGATCGATGGCATCCCTTGCAGATTGACCCGCAATGCGCTCGCAAGTGCGACTACTACACCGATGCCCTGGTCCGCGCCCGAGCCCCTTTCCACCAAACCAAGTTTTCCCTCTCCAAGGCTCACGCCGAGGCCTCCAACTACATTTGTGCGCCTTCCATCATCGTACCTGGCGCCATCAAGGCCGCGAGCTCCAGCTTGTTTGCGGCCATTGCCAAGCACCCGCAAGTCCTGCACCCTTTGCGCGGGTCCAATTTCAAAGAGACGGGAATGTATATGAATATCCCGGGGCGCGACCACTTCAAAGACCGCTTGCAAGCTTTTCCCTTTATCGAGGAGGACGAGAACTTTGTCACGACGGATGGGACCGTGTACTACATCAACGGGGACGACAGCCTGGAGCAGATTGTGGCTGACAGCCCCAGCGCCCAGGCGATCATCTCGCTCCGGGACCCGACCTCTCGAGCCTATAGCCAATACCGCAACGCCTTTTTCAACGGAACCGAGTCGTTTGCCGAGGCCGTGCGCGTCTCCGTGCCGGTGCTGCGCAAGTGCTACCAGGATCATTTGGCGCGCGTGGATTTGCACGCCGTCTTGAAGGAGGGCAAGGCCGCGGAACTGTGCAAGAAGATTGACTTCTGCACGGCCCCGCTCATGCGCACCCCGACCCGGCGCTCGATCCAGACCTCGCTGTATCTGCCTCAACTGCTGCGCTGGACCTCTGTGATGGGGAGCGACCGACTGATGGTGGTAACTAAGGAGGAGCTGAGCCGGGACCCCAAGCCTGTCGTGGCCGAGGTCTTTAAGTTCGTGGGTCTGTGTCCGTTTGAGGAGACCTTCACGGCAGAGGCTGTGCGCAAGGTAGACGTGCCCAAGGGCTATGACCTGACGGAGGGCTCGTTGATGGACTTGAATGAGGCATTCCAACCCTGGAATCACGCGCTCGCTACGCTTTTGGGCAGGGACCTTGGTTGGCCCAGCCACGCGGAAGCGCTCGTGAAGTCGAAGCTGCATTTTCACCGGATCGTGATTTTCCAGAGTTCTCCCGCAGCCAAAGCTCCCTGCAAGGCTTGCGAAGAGGCGCACGCCCTTCTGGCGGCGCAACAAGGGGTCGACGCTGCCACTGACATTGAGGTCGTGGAGTTGCGCCACGACGCTCCGGCCTGGGCAGAGGTTGCCAAGGCCGCAGGAGCACAAAGAGCCAAGCTACAAGACAGCCTGCCCCATGTCTTTGTGCATGGCGAATACATGGGCAGTCTTAATGAAGAGGCCAAGCAGAAAGATGGCAGCCAAAGCAAGCTGGCAGCTGCCTTGTCGGCGGCCAACAAGCAGAAGGAGGCCGCGGGCTTTGCGTCGTATTACGCAGACTGACTAGAAAAACTGTTTACATAAAAAAGTCAACGAAAAAGGGAAAGCGCACCACACATAACAAAAATGACAAAAGGGAACATGTGAAACGAAGAGCAGAGGGGTGGGAGATCAAATGCATCATTAAATTAGGTAGTCGATGTTAATTATAAGTGATTCTGCACGAATGTGATTCCTTGCCTTGCGCTCTCCCCGCGCAAGCCCAAAAGGAAAATTTAAGAAAGTAACTTTTGCAAAGCGGCTTTCTGAATGCGCTGGAGTTCGTTCTTGATTGGTCTGAGTTGCTGATTTGTTGCACGCTCGAACAAATGTACTTACATACAAGAAATCGCGCGCGCAACCGCGCTGACACGCGCGACTACAAAGTCGAATAGTAGCAATACAAACTTGCACGCATGTATGAGGTCAATCACACACACAGGCACAGATCTAAAAACGTGAGTGAAGGCCCTCAAACGCGCGCGTCTCGGAACGACCAACAGTAACCTTTCAATTCATGTATGTGCTTTTTTCTTTGAATGTACATTATCCTTATTCCTTCTTGTTTCCCTTTTCGTCGGCATTGCGTGGAGCTGGATAAGGACCTCGCAGCAAAGCCTCCTCGAGTCCAGACATTTGTTTCCACACCAAAGCTAACAACGCGGCTACCACAGTCACGAGCGCTAACGATTTACTGGGCGCGCACACTAAATCGAGTAACCCCTTGCCCACAGTCCCAACCAGGAGCCCCGCCCCAACGACCCGCGGTTTCCAGCGCTGCACAGTCGCAAGCGCACGGCTACAGGACGCACAATGTCGGGTGTGCTGGTCGTAACGATTCAACAACACAGTCGGTAGGGCCTTCCAGTCCAGCTCCTCCAGGTCGTGTTTGGTAAGCGGGCCGAACGGCCCGCCTCCCCCGTACTTTGAAGGCCACTGGCGAAAACGAGCCACAAAAAGATCAGCCTTGGTCGGCAGGTAATAGCGCTTGGCCCAGGATGCCGTCGAGTCCCCCTCCCGCATCACCAACCGCCGCTCTTGCACGGCCAAGAAAATGTTGTCGTCATCAAGCACGCGGTTCTGTGTCGAATGCTGCAACCAGTCCGGGATCCGCAAGAAAATGGCACGCCGGAGCCGGGACGTTGGGAGGACTTTATTGTCCGAGGCGCGAAGTATGTAGTGCTTGAGCCATCTGAATGCGACTCTTTCCAGGCGAGGGCGTGGCGTACGTGACCGTCCAAGTTGACAGCTCGGGCGTGGAGATGAGGTGATGCATATAGGAAGGAGCGTTGAAAAGCGTCTCCCGCTTCACGCGCCCCAGGTACTTTTTGGTCATGGGCGAAGCGGAAACGTTGCGCTCCCATGTCCCTCGAAAACCACTTGCAGACACGTCGCTCGTCAATTTCAAAGGCACAGGACCCGCGTAATCCCTTTTGCCAATGGTGGCATGGTGAGTAAAGGGGACGTGGCTCGGATCAAGCAGATTTTCTAGCACGATATCAAACGAGTAGGGAACGTCTCTGCTCACATCTAGACACACTAAGTCCGGGTCTTCGGCCAACGGCGGGCATAAGGGAACCAGGACTTGGGTCCGGCAGTTGGCCATTTAGGGACTGAATCGATTGCGCCCACACCCAAATGATGCCTTGCGCGACTGTCGTAGGGTAGGCCGCGACTCGTGCCACTGCTCGCATTTCGGGAGCAGGGTCTCCCTCCTCAAGCTGCGGAATCCGCGTGCACGCCCCGTTCTTCCCCTCAAACGTCCAGCCATGATACGGGCATTCGATGCAGCCATTCGACGGGTCGATGCGACCTTCACTCAGTGGCGCCAAGCGCTGAGGGCACGTATCCTCCACCGTGTTCCAGCTCTCGGCCAGCGGGTCCCACCAAATCACGATGGGGGTGGAAAGAAGCTCGAAAGGGTAAGGCTTGCTTTCGCCGGTGACGGAAGTAAATGCGATTGGCCACCACTGGGCCTGCCAATTAATGCTGTCGGTGAAGCTCGAGGTTATGGGCTCTGCGGTCATGGTAGGATCTACGGTCGTGGCTGCTAGGCGTGTCGAACCCGCTCGACGACGAGAGGGGGCCAGGGGGTCTGTGGCCGTGGCTGCTAGGCGTACCGAGGAGAACAGGGGGAGGGAGGAGGTTGTTCGGGGAAGCGGCGTGTAACTCTCGACAACGGAGTGCAGAGAACGCCCCATGACCACAGTAACCAATGCCAAGACCCAGCTCATCCTGTTGCTGCTGCTGTGGTGTCTCGGCATGGCCTGTATCGTTTGTTAGGGGTGCAAAGTGAAATGATTGAGAGGATGCTTGAAGTCGAGGTCGATGATGTTCGCCAACAACAACAAGCGCCCTGATGCATCACAGAACCCCGCGTCCCCTAACCTCTACAGCCCTTCCCCATGCACAAGCAGGCGCTTAAGGACCATCCCGACACGTTAACCGGTCGACGCGGCCGGCGGGTTTTGCGTCGCAGCGACTCGCCTTGGCCATCGCTCTCCATTTGCCAAAGCAGCCCAGCAGCATCATCCTTCTGCGTTCCACCATCACGGCCTCGCTCACGCCACCCTCCACCTGTATACAACCACACACCCACAAACACACGCACAGTCATGGCGCTGGACATTGACCAGACCAAGTTCCTGGAGGAGGCCATGCGGAAGGTCAAGGAGCAGGCCTTCTACATGAAGCATGCCATGGTACGTTTGAGAGAGTCTTGCTTGGGGAACGAATTGCCCGCCTTCTGCTGATGAGATGAGCACGGAAAGGCGGCGTCATGTCTAGTTTTGATGTGTTGGTGGGGCGGGCTTGCTTGTTTGAGTGAGCGAAGAGGCGTATGCCTTTTGTAGCTTTGTCTCTTGGTAACGTGCTTGGAGGCGTCCGTGCACACAGGAGTCGAAAAGCCCTCTCATCCCCGCTATGCTCCACATGCGCTCACTCAACGAGACACTCATCCTCTTTCCCCCTTTATCATGGCCATTTGCCTGCGCTTTCGCTCGTGACACTTTTATATAAATGTTTCAGGCTCCCACTCCCTCCCCCACCCCCCGTGTCGCACTCATGCAGCGCACCTGCATCCACCCCCACCCCTCCCTTTATCCCCAAACAGTGCCAGCAGCATCTTCAAAACCCCTTCTCCTGCCTCAATCTTTTCAACCCCAACACTCACAAAAACACTCACACACACCCTTCCCCTACCCTTTTTTAGGATAACGACGACCTAAAAGGCACCTTAACCCACGCCTCCGACATGCTCCGGGAACTGCGCACCGGCCTCCTGACCCCCAAAAGCTACTACGAGCTCTACATGAAAGTCCTGGACGAACTCCGCTACCTCGAAGATTATTTCACAGGCCTGCAAAAACAAGGCAAGCCCGTGGTGGAGCTGTACGAAAAGGTCCAAAGCTGTGGGAACGTCCTCCCTCGCCTCTATCTCCTTATTACCGTCGCCGGCGTGTACATCAAATCGCTCGAAGCCCCCGCGAGAGACATCTTGAAGGACCTGGTCGAAATGAGCAAAGGCGTGCAACACCCCATGCGTGGCCTCTTCCTCCGGAACTACCTCTCGCAGGTCAGTCGTGACAAGCTCCCGGATGTCGGGACCCCGTACGAGGGCGAGGAGGGAGGAACGGTGCAAGACGCCTATGACTTCATTCTGCAGAATTTTTCCGAAGCGAACCGCCTCTGGTGTCGAATGCAGCAGCAACCGACCAATGCCCAGAACAAGGATAAGAAGCGACGGGAGAAGGAGCGGCAGGAGCTGCGGATTCTGGTAGGCACCAATTTAGTGAGGCTGAGTCAGCTGCAGGGGGTGGATGCAGCTACCTACACCGAGCACATCCTCCCTCGCCTCCTGGAGCAGGTGGTGCAGTGCAAGGATACCTTAGCGCAGGCTTATTTGATGGAATGTATCATTCAGGTGTTTGGCGATGAGTTCCATATTGCGACTTTGGGGCAGTTTTTGACGGCCTGTACCCAATTGAAGGAGAAGGTGAATGTGAGGGCGATTTTGGAAGGGATGATGGACCGATTGGCCTCGTATGCGGAAGCCAACCCCGAGGCGATCCCTCAGGAGCTGCAGACCTTTGATATGTTCAATGGGTGTGTGACTAAATTGTTGGAGGAACGGCCGGGGTACTCGGTGGTGGAGGTGTTAAGGCTGCAGGCGTCGCTGCTTAATTATGCCTTGCAGTCTTACCCTGGTCAGCTTGAGTATGTTAACCTTTGCTTAGGGAATTGTGCGATGTCTTTGTCTGCCAAAAAGGCGCAGCATGAGAAGGAGGCGGTGATTGTTGCCCCCTTGCCCTTTGCCTTGGACGCGGAGGGGGTCGAGGTCGTGGAGCGCTTGTTGACCCTCCCTCTGTCTAGCCTGGCTTTACGGGTGTTAGAGCTTCCGCATTTTTCGACGTTGCTCGAGTTTTTGCCCTGGGGGAATCGAAGGCAAGTGGGGGTGACGCTCTTAAAGGCCATCTATAGTGCCAGGGCCACGCTTGGGGATTTGGAGAGTGTGGAGAAATTGCTAAATATTGTGGTGCCTGTTATCAAGGAGGAGCCGCCTAATGTCTTGGGGACGGAGGAGGCCCAGGCTGAAGCGATCAGGCGGCAGCAGAACGGGGAGGATGGGATGGAGGTGGGAGAGGAGGACGAGGAGCGGCTGGCGGCGCTTAGGCGGAGGAAGGCGGCGTTGTTGGCGGCGGTGGAGGGCGGGGAGGAGGAGGGGGGGGGAGAGAAGGCAAGGAGGTTGGAGGAGCAGCTATTGATTGCCCGGCTGGTGCATGTGATGGTGAGTGCGGATACGGACACGCAGTTTCGGTTTTTGGGGGTGGTGCGTCGGCATTTTAGTGAGGCTCCCAAGGATAGGTTGCAGTACACGTTGCCGCCCTTGGTCTTTGCGACGCTCCGGCTTGTGCGGCAGGTGCGGAGGAGGGAGGTGGCGGCTGATGTGGCAGCAGCAGCAGAGAAGGAGAAGAAGAAGAAGGGGGCTGCTGGTGGGGAGGCGGGGGGCCAGGAAGGAGTGGTGGAGGAGGAGGATGATGGGCTGGGGGGGTTGAAGAAGAAGGAGGTGCCGGGGTTGCAGTTTGGGTGCAGGAAGCTGTTTCAGTTTGTGCATGAGGTCTTGACTTCCCTGGCGCCGCACTTTGCCAATTTGGCTCTGAAGTTATTTTTGGAGGCGGCTCAAGCGGCGGACCGATGCGAGGCTGCGCCGTTCAAGTTGATTGCGTATGAGTTTGTGACGCAGGCGTTTTTGTTGTATGAGGATGAGTTGACGGATTCCAAGACGCAGATTCGGGCGTTGGCTTCGATGATGGGGACCTTGTTGCAAGCCAGGCATTTTGAGGAGAGCGATTACGATGCCCTCAGCTCCAAGGTTACCCAGTACGCAGCTAAGCTCCTAAAGAAGCCCGACCAATGCCGCATGGTCGCTTTGGCTTCTCATCTGTTCTTTGTGGGTCGCGCGGATGAGCCGGGGCATTATCATGACCCGAAGCGTGTTATTGAGTGCTTGCAACGCTCGGTCAAGACGGCTGATATGTGCATGGCCTCCTCCCAGCATATGCACTTGTTTGTGGAGGTTTTGAACCATTACCTGTACTTTTACGAGATCGGCTGCCCGACCGTGACGGAGAAGTACGTGTCGGCCTTGGTGGCTTTTATCAATGACAAGCGCAATGAGGCGGCTTTGGTGGGTGGGGGTCCGGGGGAAGGCAGCGCGCACGCCGCGGAGATTGAGGCCTACTACAAGAATACGCTCGATTACATCCGCCGTAAAAAGGCCCAGACGGACGATGCGGACTTGGCTGCGAAATTTGCCGCCATTCAAGTGTAGTTAGTAAGGCTAGAGGATAAGAGGGAGGGAGGGAGGGAGAGAGGGGGTAGGAGGTAAGAGGATTGGGAGAGACGGACTTGTGCAAAAAAGAGCGAGAACGAAAAAAGGAGAAACGAAGAACAGGCATTGGTAATGATTTCTAACAGTTGTGCTTAGGGGGCAGTTGTTGAGTTGTTTCAGGTGGTAAGAGAGGCTCCTGGTTGCCTGGGAACGGCAGCTCCGATTGACGAACATCTCGCACTCGTCGCCAAAACGAAGCATTTCTGTCCCCGCTTCCCACCCACACCACCACCCAAACCACACTCCCAGCCTCTCTCACGCACTCTTACAGCTCGCCCCGGCACCATGGGAGACGTTCTCGACCTGACGCAGGACTCGCCGCAGCCGCCGCCGCGTGCTTCCCCACCTAATAGAGCAGCAGCATCATCAGCGGCAATCAGATTGGACGACGACGAGGAGGAAGACAACGACGTCGTACTCGCAGTGGACGAGGAGGAGGAGGACCTGTTTAAGGACCCTTTCAAGGAGGCAGGGCTGCGGGATCGTCCCGACGAGCTTCCTGCCGCGCCGGCCGCGCGACGACAAGTGTTAGCCGCCGAGAACGAAGACGATGACGACTCCAGCGATGATGATTATTCCCAGGGCACCACGGGCAAGAAGCATCCAGGGCGCAAGCGCGGCGGAGGCGGAGCTGGCAAGCCTCCCAAGAAGAGCAAGGAAGAGAAGGAGCTGGAGAGGGAGGCCGCCAAGGCGGAACGGGCCGCCAAGAAGGAGCAGGAGAAGCAACAAAAAGACTGGTCAAAGCTCGTGGGCGACTCGCAGCGGGGCCTGTACAAGAACGACGAGATTGTGATGGTGGTGGACAAGCGGCTGCGAGACACGGCCCTGGGGAAGGCCATTGCCGAGACGATGCGCACGGGCGAGTTCAAGGCCAAGCAGGTCTTTCTCGCGGGCCCCAGCTGCCGGGAGGAGGAGGACGAGGCACGAAAGGAGGCGCGTTACCACCCTGGTATGATTCGGTGGGCTCGGATGCCGCGGCCGCTTTGGGATGATAAGGACGCTTGTCCTCGGCATAGTGGTCCACACGTGGAGCAGCTTGGGTTCGTGGCGGTGGTGTGGGAGGCGCGGGACTTTTGCGATCAGTTAGGGTTGGACACAAAGGGGAAGTTGCGGGTGGGTTGGCTTGATGGGGGAGCGGCGGCATATATGGGGGGGTTGACAACTACGTACCAGATGCTGGAGCGTGTCATTCAGGATGTTCGTTTGAGTCCGGGCATGCCGGCGGGCGCCCGGTTGGTGTTGGTGTTGCAGGGGGTGCAAGCCGAGATTGCCCTGCGGTGGCGACGGAAGGGGCAGGAGATTAGGGGGGGAGGGGATCCGTGTGTGACGTCGGATGATTATGCGGATGCGTTGGTGTGGCTGTTGTTGTCGAAGGGGATTGAGTACAAGGAGACGAAGGACGCAGCAGAGACGGCTATGTACCTCCGAGAGGCAACGCGGGCTTTGGCTGAGATGCCCTTTCGGGATAAGGCTACTGATTTGACGAGCGCGGCGAAGGGGAAGGCGGTGGTGAATAGTGGTAGGGGAGGGGGAGGAGGAGGTGGTGGGGCGGCTTATACGCAGAATTTGAGTGAGTCGGACAAGATTGCCACGGCTTGGGCAAGGCAGTTGGAGATTATTCCGGGCATGAGTGATGTAAGTGCGAGAAGGGGGGGGCGGGGGAGAGAGAGGGTGGTGGTTGCGTACCATCCCTACGTTTGAGGGAAAGGGAAGGAAGAGGGTGAACGC
>Ga0209491_10009196_pt1 | contig 12210 bp, 8 predicted proteins | sample BON02_FD_187213 | JGI IMG/M metagenome (GOLD analysis project Ga0209491, IMG submission 187213) | Freshwater microbial communities from Lake Bonney liftoff mats and glacier meltwater in Antarctica - BON-02 (SPAdes) (version 2) | ecosystem: Environmental > Aquatic > Freshwater > Ice > Glacier... | reverse complement strand
GCGGCCTTCAGGCCAATGTCGTTGACTTAGGGTATGTACACATCCCTGCATCGTATGGCATCAACGTTCAAACATGCTGAATACCAAACAGGGGTGTCATTCCGAGCGAAGCGAGGAACCTGAGGAATAACGATGCCAATTATCAGGTTCCTCGCTTCGCTCGGAATGACACCACTGTTTAGTATTCAATATGGAAATTAAAGGGGAACGACCTACCATTGCTAGAATAATTACAATCCTTTTTTAAGTACCAAGACTGAATTGATTGGTAATATAGACTTGGTCTTTTGGCGCAATTCAGCGTTATTTTTTTCAACCGTAACGCTGCTATGCTTTCAAAAAATGCCTTGTATTGCACCAAAATACCTTCGCCTATATTATCAATCAATTCAGTCCTGGTACTTACAAATAGAGAATCGCTGATATTTGAATAACTTTGTACCAACAATAAACGTCCGCTCAATTGCCTCCACAATGAAAACAACTCCCGCGCTCACCCTCATCGCCAACGCCATCATTTCCTGATCATGCCAACTGAAACCAACACACCCGGCACACACAACATCGTCATCCAGAACATCAGCGACAGCACTATTACGCTGAAAGTAGATGGTGAAGTGCGGGAAATCCGCAATCAGCTCGCTGAACTCAAAGCCCTGCTCCAAACCATGCAGGTGCAAAAAGTGCAGTACGCCGAGAAAATTTACAACATCGAGCACATCGACGAAGCCAGTTTTGGATTTGTCACCGGCAAAAAAGCCTTCAACGAACACTTGACCAAAGCGCTCATTGAGGCGATCAAGCAAGATTTCCCGCCCGCCCAACGATTCCTGGAAAAGGTGGCGGCCATCGACGGGTGGGAAACCCAGATGCGCATCAGCGACAAAGCCAAGGAAATCATCGCCTACAGTTTCGTGGGCGTCATCGGCATTCAGCTGAGCAAACTGATGGCCATCGGCAAGGAAGATTTTTCGGAATCCAAACAACGGAAATACCTTGAAAAATGCCTCCACATCGCCAAAAGATGCCTCGATCTGGTCAATTTTGCCCTGCTTTCCAAACTTTGGGACGCCCAAAAAGAACGGCCCCGCCAACTTTCCCCCGCCCAAAAAGCCGCCCTCGCCCATCGCTTCGACAACCCGTTCGAGCCCTCCATCGATGAACAGTTCGGGCTGCTGGAAGCGCTGCACGGCATTTTTTCCCAAAAAGAAAATGCACTGCCCTTGCCCTTGCCCGGGCTGGAAGGCATCGCGGCGCAATGGCAGGAAGCCAGCCCCTTGCGCCAAACCTGCGCGCGCCTGCAAGCCCTCCAGGAAAAATTGGACAAAGCCCAGTACGACCTGCTCGATTGCTTTGAAGCGGAAAAAGAACTCGCTGCATTTTTAGCGCAGTTCCGCTTTTTGGTCAATTACAAAATGGCCTCCATGAAACGCATCGGATACCGCCAGATCCGCGAAGACGCGCCCCACTTCCTGCACCGCTACACGGCGCTCGGCATCGACAGCAAAGCCAACCAGGATGCCGAAAAAGGAAACTATACCGAGGCCCCGGCCCATACCGACGCCGTGCTTCTATACCAGGGCGAAGACTACCGCGACAGCATCAACCTCTCCCCCTTCGTGATCGACTACAACGCCATCTGCTTCGAACACGGCGCGAAAATCTGCTTCTACCGCTCCGCCGACATAGCCGACGGCAGCCTCGAATACGTGTTCTTGGAAGACAACAGCATCCTCAACATCGAGCCGACCGGCGCCCTGTCGCCCGATACCGACTACAACGACCTGATGATGAGCGAAGAAAAATGGAAAAACCTGAACATCGACAATGTGGTACGCGATTTCCGGGAAGCTCGCCGCAGATTGCTGGGCGGGGATGCACTCAACTTCGATGACCTCTAAACCGCGCCCAAATCATGCAAAAAAGATATCCATTCAAATTCCTGGACGCCTACACCCGCGACGACAAAGACATCTTCTTCGGGCGGGATGAAGAAGTGGACGCCCTCTACGAAATGGCCTTCCAGACAGACCTGCTGCTTGTGTTCGGCGCATCCGGCACGGGCAAAACCAGCCTCATCCAGTGCGGCCTCGCCAGCAGGTTTCAAAGCCACGACTGGCTGGCGCTCAACATCCGCCGGGGCAGCAACCTCAACAGCTCGTTTGAAAAAGCCCTGCAAGAAGCCGGCGCCCCCCCCGGCCCCCTCGACAAGCCCAATGAACCGCTCGACTGGCTCGACGACGACCTCACTTCCGACAGCGGCACGCCTGCCGTTGCCCAAAGCCTCTCGCCCCTCGCCCGCAGCCTGAAAGCCATTTACCTCCGGCACTTCAAGCCCCTGTACCTCATTTTCGACCAGTTCGAAGAGCTCTACATACTGGGAAACAAAACCGAACAAGATACTTTCGTCGAAACCGTCCAGGAAATACTGCTCGTGGAACAGCCCGTCAAGATTATCATCTCCATCCGGGAAGAATACCTCGGTTATCTGTACGAATTCGAGCGGAAAGTGCCGCAGCTGCTGCGCAAAAAACTGCGGGTGGAACCCATGCACCTCGAAAAAGTGAAAACCGTCATCACCCAGGTAGGGCAGTTGCCGCAGGGGAATGTCCGCCTGCAACAAGGCCAGGAAGCCGCCATTGCCGAAGGTATTTTCGACAAAATAAAAGGCAAGGAAAAAACCCTGGCCATCGAACTGCCCTACCTGCAGGTATTCCTCGACAAACTTTACCTGCAAACCACCGGCGACGAAACCCGCCAGGCCGACGCCCTTTTCACCCTGGCCGCCCTAAAAAAAATGGGCGACATCGGCGACGTGCTGCGCGACTTCCTCGACGAGCAGGTACTGAAAACCGCCAAAGACCTCGGGCAAAAGCCGGAAACCATCTGGAGTATCCTCTCGCCATTTGTCACCCTGGAAGGCACCAAGGATCCATTGTCGGAACAGGAGCTCTTCCTGCGCCTGCCCGGGATCGACCGCGCGCTCGTGCGCAGTGCCCTGGAGGCATTCTTCAAAAGCCGCATCCTGCGCTACACGGAGCAGGAGCAGCGCTACGAGATCAAGCACGATTCATTGGCCAAACAAATACACGCCAAGCGCAGCGACGAGGAAATCGCCATCCTGGAAGTGCAGCGGCTGATCAAGAGCTATGTGGCGCTCAAGCCCGAAGCCCGGGATTATTTTACGGAAAAACAACTGCTGTTTATCGAGCCTTTTCTCCATAAGTTCAGCCCCACTGCCGAAGAGCAGGACTGGATCGATGTGAGCCGGACGCATGTGGACGCCGAAAAAGAAGCCGAGGCCCGGCGCCAGGATGCTGCATTGGAAAAGGCAAAAAAACAGGCAGAAGATGAGCGCAAGCTTCGGGAAACAGCCGAACAGGCACGGAAGCGTGCCGGCGGGCTCGCGATAGCGGCGGGGATTGTGGCTGTATTGGCGATTGGTGCGGGATTTTTTGCTTTTTCTAAGCAACGGGAAGCTACTGCGGCTTCTGATTTGGCAAAAAAAGAAGAAGCCAATGCCAAAAATGCTCTGGCACAAGTAGAAACGGAAAAAAACGCCACCGAAACGCAACGTCGCTTAGCCGAAGACAACGCCAAATTGGCCACACAAAAAGCCGGTGAAGCAGAAGCAGCCAATGCACAAGCGCAAACCAATTTGGTAAAGGCCAAAAGGGAGGAAGCAAAAGCAATAGCTGCACTCGAACAAGTGAACCGCGAAAAGGCCGCCACTGAAGCCCAACGCAAAATAGCCGAAGACAACTTCATTTTGGCACAGGAAAAAACAAAAGAAGCCAAAAAACAAGCTGAAAATGCCAGTCTCGCACTTGCAGAGCAACAAAAAGCCGTGATTGCGCAACAGGCTGCTTTGGCAGAAATAGCCAAAAGAACCGTCCGCGACGCAGAGACTCAGCTATACCATTTAGATTACGAAGGCGCACTGGCGACGATGCAATCTGCCGCGGCGCTCAACGCCGCCCAAAAAGAGGTAAGCGACGGCTTGCTCGAACTTGTCTTTTTCTACGCAGAAACGGGCAAATTCGACCGCGCGAAAGGCGTTCTTGACACGGCAGCCCAGCTCGCCGGCCAGCATTTGTCAACGTTTAAAAATCAACCAAACCCAGGACTAAACGACTTCCGGGATGCCATCAAAGCCATCAATCCAACCCGGCTTGAGCGCCTTGATGCCCGTTATTTCCCTTCCATGTTGCCCATTCCCGGCGGCACCTTCACAATGGGTAGTCCTGGAAGCGAACCTGACAGAGATACAAATGAAATCCAACACAAAGTCACCCTTTCATCTTTTAGGATGGCTCAAACCGAAACGACTTGGTGGCAGTTCAACTTGTTTTGCGAAGCAACCAAACGTGAGAAACCTGAGAAACCCGCCGGTTGGGGAGGCGAAGGCAACAACCCCGTCATCAACGTTTCGTGGCTCGACGCGGTGGAGTACGCCAACTGGCTAAATGATCACGCTGTTTTAGAAAAAGCAATTGTTGGCGATAACGACATTTACTCTTTAAATCTCCGTGCCTCAGGCTTCCGCCTGCCCACAGAGGCCGAGTGGGAATACGCTGCGCGTGCCGGCCAGAATTCCATATACGCCGGCAACAATTCGCTAAATTTGGTGGGATGGTATGGCGATAATTCTGGCAGCCGCACCCATGGTGTAGGTGGCAAAATGGCCAATGCTTTCGGCCTTTATGATATGAGCGGCAATGTTTGGGAGTGGTGTTGGGATTGGTATGATGCTTACGATACCAATGACATTGTTAATCCGAAAGGGCCAGATAAGGGCGACTACCGTGTGGCTCGCGGCGGCAGTTGGGGCGCCGGCGCGCAGGGTTGCCGCGCCGCCTATCGCGGCAACTACTGGCCGGGGGGCCGGGACGGCGGCATCGGCTTCCGCCTCGTCTGTCCTTTTTAGTCAGTTGGTCTGCCTATCCTGTCATTCCTGTGAGCTAAAAAAAAGCGAAGTGCTGCAACGAAGCGAGCGAGGAGGGGAGGGACGACCCGACTGCGAAGCGTAGTAGCAGTGCGGAGCAGTGTCACGAGGGCTGGATGGGGTTTGGGGGGCTTTGCCCCCCAAAAAATTTTTTTTGAAAAATGGGCTTTTAAACAATAAAAAGTATGCAAATCAAAGTATTCAACATTCAAATCCCAGGCGGGGAATCGATGAACGAAGAAATGAACGTGTTCCTGCGTTCAAAAAGGATCATTGAGGTGGAAGACCATATTGTGCAAAACGGGCCATGCTCGTTTTGGAGTTTTTCCATCAAATATCTGGAAGATGTGACGATCTCCGAGCGCGACAAGCCCAAAGTGGACTATCGGCAGACGCTCGATGCAGAGACCTTCAAAAGGTTTTCCGCACTCCGCGAGATCAGAAAGCAGGTAGCAAAAGACGATGCCGTACCTGCTTATGCGGTTTTTACAGATGAAGAACTATCGGAAGTAGCGAAACTATATCCGCTGACAGCCGAGGGAATGAAACAAATTAAAGGTATCGGCGAGAAGAAAATCGAGAAATACGGACATTTCTTCCTTCAAAAACAGGAAGGCGATGAAAAGGGCCAATAACCTGATGCCGCGGATCCTGGAACCTGACAACCTGCGCCTTGCCTTCTGGAAAGCCGCAAAGGGGAAGCGTTATTCGCAGGAGGTGCTGGATTTTCAGGAGCACCTGGAGGCCAACCTTTTCGACTTGCGCATGCAGCTGTCCACTGGGCTGGTCGACGTGGGCAAGTACCGGTATTTTAAAATCTTTGAGCCGAAGGAGCGACAGATTTGCGCCTCGGCGTTCAGCGAACAAGTGTTGCACCATGCCATGATGAATGTTTGCCACGAATATTTCGAGCGGCATTTGGTTTTCGACAGCTACGCCAGCCGGAAGGGCAAAGGCGTCCATGCTGCACTTGATCGGGCCAGGCAATATACACAAGCCTACCCCTGGTATTTGAAATTAGATGTGCGCAAATTTTTCGATTCGGTACACCACCACGTATTGAAAGAGCAATTGTCACGCATGTTCAAAGACCCCCGGGTGCTGGAAATCTTTGAAAAAATCATCGACAGTTACGAGGCCTCCTCTGATCGCGGACTCCCGATCGGCAACCTGACGAGCCAGTATTTTGCCAACCATTTTCTCTCCGGGCTCGATCATTTCATCAAAGAAAATCTGCAAGCCGCTGCTTATGTGCGCTATATGGACGACATGGTGTTGTGGCATAACGACAAGTCTGTTTTGAAAAATTCGTTCTGGGCTATCACCGAATATGTAGAAAACAACTTGCAAGGCGCGCTCAAACCCGAAATCATTGCGCCTTCAAAACGGGGACTCACTTTTCTGGGCTACCGACATTTCCCTGGCCGAATGGAGCTTTCACAACAGAGTAAACAGCGCTTTATTCGCAAAATGAGGGTTTTGGAAGAAAATTACGATTCCGGCAATTGGAGTGCTGCTAGCTGTCAGCGCCATGTATTGCCTTTGTTAGCATTTGTCGAACATGCCGATGCGCGGAATTTCCGAAAAAGCGTATTTTTGCAGTAGTGGTCAATCACCGAAAGGGCGACAACCGTGTGAATCGCGGCGGCAGTTGGAACAACGACGCGCAGAATTGCCGCGCCGCCAATCGCAACAACAACTGGCCGAGGAACCGGAACAGCAACATCGGCTTCCGCCTCGTCTGTCCTTTTTAGCTCACAGGAATGCAGGATAGCAGCCACTGAACAGGTGATTGTCCCATCCGCCCAGGATTCCCGGGGCGGCGAAGATGCGACCGCTGGTCGGGCCTGGCAGCAGTGCTGGTAGCAAATAAGGCGAAGGTTCTGCTGCTAATGGCTATTGTCAGATGCGGAATTTTCCGCCTTGCTTGGCTTTCCTTTCCCCACACAAACAAATCCCAAACCGCCGGGGTTGTGTCAGAAGGGTTGGGCCGGATACTTGACCTCCGCGTCGGGATCGCCAACGATGAGACCTGCATTGTCGTAGGATTCCTGCAAGTGCGGCGGGGCTACGGCTTCGAGGATGGAGAGGATGTGGTGGATTTTTGTCATGGTATTTAAAGGCTAAACAGCAAAAGGTGGTAGTGGGTTTAAATTTGGCTATAAAGCTGGTATCATGTTTTCTTTCCTCGAGCGCTAAGCGTGGCTTAGGCGGTAGCGCGGCCTTCAGGCCAATATCGTTGACTTAGCGTATGTACACATCCCTGCATCGTATGGCATCAACGTTCAAACCTGCTGAATACCAAACAGGGGTGTCATTCCGAGCGAAGCGAGGAGCCTGAGGAATTACGATGCCAATTATCAGGTTCCTCGCTTCGCTCGGAATGACACCACTGTTTAGTATTCAACATGGAAATTAAAAAGGAACAACTGCTTTGCCAATTGCTTCTAGCTGGGTTTCGACTTGTGCGCATACGCTAGGCCTGAAGGCCGCGCTACCGACAAAACCTTTTGCTACTAAGGCCAAATAGACCGCAAAGCAAACCCTTCTCCCCGCTTCAACGCCACCTTCCCATTTTCAGCATACAATTTGAAATTGCAAAAACCCTCACTCGGAAAGAATAACTCCGTCATACACAACGCACCATCGTCAGCAAATAGCTCCATGGAAGAAGCGTCCAAAAAGACGTGCAATTTTAGCGTTTTGCTTTTTGAAAGCCTGGGGTCTGAGTAAGCTTTCCCGGCAAATTTTTTCGAAAACGAGAAATCACCGGACTGGGTGCGATCGCCATAAAACAGATTTTTCCCAGCATCAAACCCGATGCGGTACTTTTCACCCATATTGTTGGAAAGCTCTATCCCGCAATCGACTGCGCCTTCGGCGGGCAGCTCAAGCTCCAGAATAAACTCCGATTGCTTCGGAGAAAAACCAAGTTCCTGGGTTAGATCGAGGGTTCCTTCGATGGTGGTGGCCGCTATGGTGTGTGCTTTGCCGCGAAGGGCAGCGAGTTCTGCCACGGGCTGTGCGAAAAGCCGATAGCCGAATTCCGTTTTTTTCAAGGTTAGTGCTTTGGGCAGGGTCATGGCGCTGCGCCACTCCCGGGTAGGCACCTCCTGGGCATACTGCCAGTTGCTCATCCAGCCCAGCCACAGGGTGCGGCCGTCCTTTTCTGGAATACCCGACCAAGTGACTCCGGCATAGTTGTCGCGCCCGTGGTCGAACCAAATAGCCTTTCCTTTTAGGACGTTTTGTTTAAAATCTTCGTCGAGCGTGAATTGGGTACCATCAAAATCACCCACGAAATACTGGGTGCCGGAGCCGCCTAGGGGCTTGCCCGGATTGAGGCTTTGCAGCAATATCCATTTCTTTTCGCCTGTGCCTTCCACCTTCATCGGGAACAAATCGGGGCATTCCCAAACGCCGTCGTGGTTGCCATATTCTTTGCCCCATTCACTGCGTTTCGCCCAGCTTTTCAGGTCTTTGGAGCCCCAAAATTCTGCGTGGTCCAGCACGGCCAAAGCCATGATCCACTGGCTGGATTCGGGATGCCAAACCACCTTTGGGTCGCGAAAATCCTTGATATTGCCCGGATTGGGGACAACCGGGTTCTGCGCGTATTTTGTCCAAGTGCGGCCCTTGTCATTGCTGTAGGCGATGCCTTGGTATTGGAAGTCCTTTCGGCCTGCTTTTTCCCCCTTAGGTTCATGGTAGGTGTAAATGGCAATTATCGGCGGCGGCCCATTTTGACCAAATCCACTGGTATTGTTCCAATCGACCACGGCGCTGCCGGAGAAAATATACCCAAGGGAGTCGGGATACAGGGCTATGGGCAAATGCTCCCAATGCACCATGTCGGTGCTCACGGCATGGCCCCAGTGCATGGGGCCCCACTTGATGCTGTCCGGGAAGTACTGGTAAAACAAGTGGTATTCGCCTTCGTAAAAAAACATCCCGTTTGGGTCGTTCATCCATTTTTCTTTGGGCGAAAAGTGAAACTGTGGGCGGTGTTTTTCCAGGTAAGTGGTTTGGGGGGCAGGGGGTTTGGGGGAGGATTGGTCGCAGGCGTAAATCATGCATCCACAAAGAAGCGTGGCCAATATGTTGATTCGATAACTCATGTGTGCAGATTTTGTTTTTTTATGGAATATAAGGCACCCCGAATTTTTAGGATTTACTGATTGCGGCACTAGGGGCGCGAATACCAAGTAACCTATACGTTACTTGGTATTCGCGCCACTAGGGGCTAGGTGGGGCTGCATTTGTCCTTACTTATTCGTCAGACCACGAAAAGTGGTCGGACGAGGGGCATTTGGTCTGACGATTTTTCTTCGTCCGACCAATAAGTATAAACTAATACCCAAATTTACGCCGGATTTCCTTCCAAAAAAAGAAGGTAGGACTCATGTTAGATGGCCCAACAACCCTAAACAGCCGAACCAGCATGCATCAATGTTTGAATTTCAGAGAATTGGATTTTGGGTGTGCCGCCTTGTTTTGTAGCCACAATGGCACCGACTGCTCCACCAAAAGCCAGACAATTTTGGGTGCTTTCTCCTTGCAGGTATTTGCTCAAAAAAGCCGCCAAAAAGGAGTCGCCGCTGCCAATGGTGTCCTGTACGGTTATCCGAAAACCTTTATGTTCCCAATAACCCGAAGCATCCATACAGGCTGCGCCATCCTTGCCCCTCGTGAGAATAAATACCTCAATGCCAAACTTGTTTTTGATGCTTTCCATCTGGGCCTTTTCATCACCTGCGATATTATGCCAGCCAGCGATCAGCGCAAGCTCCTCATCGTTCATTTTAACAACATCAGCTTTGGCAAGCAGCTCTTCAATCAGGGATTGGGAGTAAAAAGGTGCGCGCAAGTTAACATCAAAAACCCGGCGTTGGGCAAGTTCCAGGTATTGCAGCAAGGTGCTTTTGTTCTGCTCCGTGCGGCAAGCTAGGCTGCCAAAAACCAGGGCATCAGCCTTTTTCACGTACTCCTTTGCATTGTCATCCAGCTGGATATTGTCCCAGGCAACTGGGCTGACAATTTCATAAGAAGGAGAGCCTCCCGCTGTCAAAGTCACGTTCACGACGCCTGTTTCCAGGGTATCATCCGTTTGAATCAAATCAATGGGCACCCCAATATTATCCATAAACTGCCGGAGCTCATTGCCCAATTCATCTGCCCCAACTCTGCTGATCAATTTCGCATTCAGCCCAAGCTGGTTGGCGTGAAAGGTGACATTCAAGGGTGCACCACCAGCAATACGGCCAGCAGGCAGCAGGTCCCAGAGGATTTCTCCAAAGCATATAATGGTTGTGTTCGACATGAATTTTATGTTTTTACTCACACTACGCCACAACGACACAACGGGCAAATACACTTGGCATTAGTGCTGGCTGCCGGTCTAAGCGTTATTCAGGTGGTGGCGTGGTGTGAAATAATTTTATTGTCGTGGTCGGTTTTTTGCCCTTTGCTTTTTTGCCAACTTTCAAACTAGCCTACTTGCCCTTCGCCCCCTGCCCCGTCAACTGCTTCTCCAAATCTTCCAAAGAAACACCTTTTGTCTCCGGCATCATGCGCCAGACAAACACCAATTGCAGCACCATCATAAAGGCAAAAAAGGCAAACACGGGCGCTGCGCCAATTTTTGTGAACAGCACCGGCACCAAAGAAGGAATCGCCGCTGCCAACCACCAATGCACAGAGCTGCCAAAAGCTTGCCCGTTCGCCCGTAAATGGTTGGGGAAAATTTCAGAGATAAACACCCAAATGACCGTGCCTTGTCCAATGGCATGCGCCGCAATAAACATGAACAGGAAAATGGGAACAGCCATGCCTTTCCAGCCCATCACAAAAGCCAAAGCTACTAAGGAAAGCGAGATAATATAGCCTACCGAACCGATGTACATAAGCTGTTTGCGGCCAAAACGGTCGATCAGCGACAAGCCGATCAGGGTAAAAACCATGTTGGTCACCCCAATGCCGATGCTGCTCAAAAGCGCAGCGCGTTGTTCCAGGCCTGCGACTTCAAAAATCCTCGGCGCGTAGTACAAAAAGGCATTGATGCCGGAGAATTGATTGAAGAAGGCAATGAAAAACGCCAGGGTCAACGGGAACCTGTATTTCTGGCTGAAAATGGTCTCGCTGCTGTCCGAGGTGGCGTGATCTGATACGATTCGCTGCATCTCAGCAGCCGTATCCATGCCAGGGTCAATAAGTTTTAAGGTGGCAGCAGCGGCTACCTTGTCGTTCTTTTTTATGAGCAACCATCTAGGGCTTTCCGGCACGGTCAACACCATGAAGGTGTATATAAAGGCTGGTATTGCTTCTACGCCGACCATCCAGCGCCAGGCGTTATCGCCCACGCCGCTCAACAGGTAATTGGAAAGAAAGGCTACCAGGATACCCAAAACGATGTTGAACTGGTAAAGGGCTACCAATTTGCCCCTGTTCTTAGCCGGTGCGATTTCAGAGATATAGGCCGGCGCAGCGATGGTGGAAGCACCTACGCCAAGTCCGCCAATAAAACGGAAAATGGCAAACACCCATGGATCGCCCGCGAGCGCGGAGCCAATGGCAGACACGGTATAGAAGATACCAATCCAGAAAAGAGTCTTTTTGCGGCCCAATTTGTCGGTCGGGATGCCGCCGAACATGGCACCAATGACTGTACCCCACAGCGCAGAGGCCATGACGATAAATCCGTGGAAAAGTTCTCCTCTGGGCCAAAGTGCTTGCAAGGAAAGGTCGGCCCCGGAAATTACCACAGTGTCGAAGCCGAATAGGAATCCTGCCAATGCGACGGTAACAGACCAGAATAAGATTTTGCGATGATTCACGTTTGCTATTTTATCGGGGCAAGGTAGTTCGCCTATCCCAACATTTCCAAAAACCAAGCTTTCTCCGTTAGCACTTTCTCCTTTTCCACTTTTTCTCGAAATTCCGCTACCGCTTTGGCATTGGAAAAATTCAACGTGCTCATCTGTTGCGTGTACTGAACCAAGAGGCTGTAATTGGTTCGGTGATAGCCAATGGCGGTATGCCGCCGGATAAAGTTTTTCATGCTGGCGAGGTGACTGGCCAGCAGGTCGAACTCGTCGGTTTCATAGTATATTTTCAGTTGCAAGGTCTTGGCGATCAGGTTGTTGATGAGGTCTTTGTAATCGGAGCGCTGTAGGTTGAGCAGGGCCGTTTTGTAGTCCTTGCGCGCGTACGCTACCCGCGCCATGTTGAGACTTGCGGTGGCATCCCGCCACTGCCGTTCGAGTTTG
>Ga0209491_10009187_pt1 | contig 12216 bp, 4 predicted proteins | sample BON02_FD_187213 | JGI IMG/M metagenome (GOLD analysis project Ga0209491, IMG submission 187213) | Freshwater microbial communities from Lake Bonney liftoff mats and glacier meltwater in Antarctica - BON-02 (SPAdes) (version 2) | ecosystem: Environmental > Aquatic > Freshwater > Ice > Glacier... | reverse complement strand
CGAATAGCACTCGAGAAAGCGGAAGCCGAAAGAATCGCTGCCGAAGAAGCCGCGCGAAAAAAGGCCGAAGAAGAACGAATAGCAATCGAGAAAGCGGAAGCCGAAAGAATCGCTGCCGAAGAAGCCGCTCAAAAGAAGGCTGAAGAAGAACGAATAGCAATCGAGAAAGCGGAAGCCGAAAGAATCGCTGCCGAAGAAGCCGCGCGAAAAAAGGCCGAAGAAGAACGAATAGCAATCGAGAAAGCGGAAGCCGAAAGAATCGCCGCTGAAGAAGCCGCTCAAAAGGAGGCTGAAGAAGAACGAATAGCAATCGAGAAAGCGGAAGCCAAAAGAATCGCCGCCGAAGAAGCCGCGAGAAAGAAGGCCGAAGAAGAACGAATAGCACTCGAGAAAGCGGAAGCTGAAAGAATCGCTGCCGAAGAGGCCGCACGAAAGAAGGCCGAAGAAGAACGAATAGCACTCGAGAAAGCGGAAGCCGAAAGAATCGCCGCTGAAGAAGCCGCGCGAAAGAAGGCTGAAGAAGAACGAATAGCACTCGAGAAAGCGGAAGCCGAAAGAATCGCTGCCGAAGAGGCCGCTCAAAAGAAGGCTGAAGAAGAACGAATAGCACTCGAGAAAGCGGAAGCCGAAAGAATCGCTGCCGAAGAGGCCGCTCAAAAGAAGGCTCAAGAAGAACGAATAGCACTCGAGAAAGCTGAAGCTGAAAGAATCGCCGCCGAAGAAGCCGCGCGAAAAAAGGCTGAAGAAGAACGAATAGCACTCGAGAAAGCTGAAGCTGAAAGAATCGCTGCCGAAGAAGCCGCGCGAAAGAAGGCTGAAGAAGAACGAATAGCACTTGAGAAAGCGGAAGCCGAAAGAATCGCTGCCGAAGAAGCCGCGCGAAAGAAGGCCGAAGAAGAACGTTTGGCAGCAGAACGAGCGGCTGCCGCGGAACGTGCCAAAGTGGAGATTGAACGAGCCGAAAAGGCAATAGCGGATAAGTTCGCTGCTGCTCGTCAAGCCGTTGAAGAGCAACAGTTTGCGGCGACCGCCGCGGTAGAAATGGCGCAGCTTGAACGACAGGCAGCCGAAAAACTTACAGCAGAAAGACTTGTGGCTGAGCGAGCAATCGGAGATCGTGAAAGTGCGGATCGTGAAGCCACTGAGAAAACAGCCGCTGCGGAACGAGCTCAACAGGAGGCGGAAGCATTCGCTCTCGAAATGGCGGAACGAATTGCCGCCGCAAGAAGGGTGGTGAGCGGGCTCGACACTGAAATTAGCGTTGTCGCCGCAAGTTTCGAGGAAGTACAATTACTGGCCGCGTTGAAAGCCGAAGAGAAAGCCAAAGTAGACGCAGCAGCTCGGATCCAGGCGGACGAGGAACAACTTTTGGCCGAAATCGAAGCGGAGGAGAATGCCAAAGCCAGTCTGCAGGCAGCGAAGGGCACTGAGGCGAATTCGGAACAACTTTCCGCTCATGCCAGCGCCACTGCGTGGATAAAGAGCGAGGACAACATGGATGAGTCTGAGGCTGCCAAAGACGAAGCATTGCAGGCAGAATTGGAAGCTGATGAAATAGCCCGGCTGGATGAAGAGGCCCGTGCAGAAAAGTCTCGCGTCAAAGTTGCGATGGCGGAACAGAAGAAAGTCGAAGAGGCCAGAACCAAACAGTCCCTCAGCCGAACCCCGCAATCGAAAGCGGAAAAAAAGTCGGGAAAGAAAAAAGGGGCCTTGGCAGACACCACCACCGAGACGGCTGGCAACATTGAAGCTCCACGGCCGCAACCGTCAACGGCTCTCAGCGAACTCCCATTAAAACAAAAGAAGACTTCCGAACAGCCTGCTTTGGACGTTTCAAAGTCCAGCACAGTTCGTTCTGACCGCACACGTGAGCCCGGAAGACGCGAAAAGTCACTCAGGGAAGAAAACGACGACTCAGAAAGCAGACGGCGCGAGAAAAAAAGTGACGACAAAACGGCCACTGCCAAAGGCTCTGCCAGCAAGCTTATCGTTTTTGGTGGGCTTGTGGTCGCCGTTGTTTTGGCAATCGTCTGGCTGATGATGTTCCGTTGATCGTCATTGTGTGAGCAGTAGTGGAGTGAAGACCATTTTTAACCCGCGCGGGCGACAGGCTGGTCCAGCAATCACCCCTTCAGCCGACGCGAATATTGCCAATCCTCCGCAATCCCTTTGCTGCCGCTTGTCGGTCACTTCTCGCATCAAGCCACAACGTTGGCGCGGCATTCTATGACTTGATCTTCTGCTTTGTGACCATGGCTTTTCCCGACCCGCGGTCTCCGGTCGCACGGCGAAATGCCCGTGAGCCGACATTGCATGGAAAAAAAGGGCAGGGCGACGTTGAGCGGCGTCTCATCCGTAGTCGAATGAAGGCTGCTCATCTTAAGCCTTCTCAAAATCGTCGGCCGACCTACGGCTATCTGCTCGAATTGAGTGTCCATATGCGCGTTCGTCGAATCCATCGGCGTGAGCTTTCGCTGTGGGGGAAATCTGCCGGGCGGCATGCCAGACCCGATGCTTTCTTGCTGTCCACAGATCTTTCAATGCCCCGCTTCACTGAAGGGATTGCCGGAATTCCGTTCTGGATGAGCCAACTGCGTTCACCACTTCTTTCCCTCGAACCGTTTTTTTAAACCGCCAAATCGGTCGCGCTACCAGTACGCGCTGACGCTAAAATCATCGCTACTCCATAGCAGCTTTGATGATTCCCTGAAATCCAACCACGCTTGTTTCAGGGCTAAATGTCGAGCACGCCCTAATTTTCAATCCAGTCAGGTGCAATTGCGAGCCGTGGGGAATATCATCTCCGCCAGTTCTTCACCCGGCAGGAGACACACGATCGCGATCGATCGGGGGTAATGCGCATGGTGATGGAGACGCCTATCTGGGCCGCCAAACTCCGCGATCCCACACGCGGTGCAGCCCGTTTCTTCGCTGGTTGAAGGATCGCACGCTTACGGCTATCGTCATCGACGAGGCGTTGTAAATTCGCGCACGCGCCGTCTTTCAACCTCTTCTTCAAGCATCATTCGTATGGCAACATCCCCGATCAGCCGTCCCGAGAAGTCTTCAGTCGCATTAGAGCCGAGCAATGGTGAATCCACAGCAGTCATCGCGGGGCCGAATCCCGCAGAGCTGCGGTCGCGGCAGGTGCTTGGAGCGCTGGTGGCGTTTCGCGATGGAGATTTCTCGGTGCGTTTGCCGACGGAGTGGATGGGGACTGACGGACGGATTGCGGAGGCCTTCAACCAAGCGCTCGCGCATGAGGAGCGCATTTCGCACGAAGTGGAGCGGTTGAGTGTGACGGTCGGCAAGGAGGGGCGACTCAAGCAACGGATGTCGGTGCCGGGAGCGATTGGCGGCTGGGCTCAGAAGGTCGATTCGATCAACACGCTGCTCGACGATCTGGTGCGGCCGACAACGGAAGTGGCACGCACGATCGGTGCGGTGGCCAAGGGTGACCTTTTACAGTCGATGGAGTTGGAAGTCGACGGTAGCTTGCTCAAGGGTGAATTCCTGCGCTCGGCGAAGTTGGTCAATACGATGATCGAGCAGCTCTCGGTTTTCACCTCGGAGGTCACCCGCGTGGCGCGCGAAGTCGGCACGGAAGGCAAGCTCGGCGGCAAGGCGCAGGTGAAGGGCGTCTCGGGCGTCTGGAAGGATCTCACCGAGTCCGTCAACCAGATGGCGGGCAACCTCACGGCGCAGGTCCGCAACATCGCCGACGTGACCATCGCGGTCGCGAACGGCGATCTGTCCAGAAAGATCACGCTGGACGTGCGCGGCGAGAATCTTCAGCTGAAGGAAGCCATCAACAACATGGTTGACCAGTTGCGGTCGTTCGCCTCCGAAGTCACGCGGGTGGCTCGCGAGGTCGGCACCGACGGCAAGCTCGGCGGCCAGGCGCGGGTGCTGGGCGTGGGCGGCACATGGAACGATCTCACCGAAAACGTCAACTCGATGGCAAACAACCTGACCGCGCAGGTGCGCAACATCGCCGAGGTGACCACGGCGGTGGCCAGCGGCGACTTGTCGCGCAAGATCACGGTGGACGTGGAAGGCGAATTCCTGCAGCTGAAAAATACGGTCAACTCCATGGTGGACAAGCTCAATGCGTTCGCCTCCGAAGTCACGCGTGTAGCGCGCGAAGTGGGCACCGAGGGCAAGCTCGGCGGCCAGGCGCGGGTGCTGGGTGTGGGCGGCACCTGGAACGATCTCACCGAAAACGTCAACTCGATGGCAAGCAATCTGACGGGTCAGGTGCGCAACATTGCCGAGGTAACCACGGCGGTGGCCACCGGCGACTTGTCTCGCAAGATCACAGTGGACGTGAAAGGCGAATTTTTAGAACTGAAAAACACCGTCAACTCAATGGTGGACAAGCTCAACGCGTTCGCCTCCGAAGTCACGCGAGTGACTCGCGAGGTCGGCACCGAGGGCAAGCTCGGCGGCCAGGCGCAGGTGCTGGGCGTGGGCGGCACCTGGAACGACCTCACCGAAAACGTCAACTTTATGGCCAACAACCTCACCGGCCAGGTGCGCAACATCGCCGAGGTGACCACCGCCGTCGCCACCGGCGACTTGTCTCGCAAGATCACAGTGGACGTGAAAGGCGAATTTTTGGAACTGAAAAACACCGTCAACTCAATGGTGGACAAGCTCAACGCGTTCGCCTCCGAAGTCACGCGAGTGGCGCGCGAGGTCGGCACCGAGGGCAAGCTCGGTGGCCAAGCGCAGGTGCTGGGCGTGGGCGGCACCTGGAACGACCTCACCGAAAACGTCAACTTTATGGCCAACAACCTCACCGGCCAAGTGCGCAACATCGCCGAGGTGACCACCGCCGTCGCCACCGGCGACCTGAGCCGCAAGATCACGGTGGACGTGAAGGGCGAATTTCTGGAACTGAAAAACACCGTCAACTCCATGGTGGACCAGCTGAACGGATTTGCCTCGGAAGTCACGCGCGTGGCGCGCGAGGTCGGCACCGAAGGAAAACTCGGCGGCCAGGCGCAGGTGCCGGGCGCGGCAGGCACCTGGAAGGATTTGACCGACAACGTGAATCTGCTGGCGGCCAACCTCACTTCGCAAGTTCGCAACATCGCGGAGGTCACGACCGGCGTGGCGCGCGGTGACTTGTCTCGCAAAATCACGGTGGACGTAAAGGGCGACTTCCTGGAACTGAAGAACACCATCAACACAATGGTCGATCAGCTCAACGGCTTTGCTTCGGAAGTGACGCGCGTGGCGCGGGAGGTCGGGACCGAAGGCAAGCTCGGCGGCCAGGCTCAAGTGCCGGGCGCGGCGGGCACCTGGAAGGATCTTACCGACAACGTGAACCTGCTGGCGGCCAACCTCACTTCGCAGGTGCGCAACATCGCCGAGGTGACCACGGCGGTCGCACGTGGCGACTTGTCACTCAAGATCACGGTGGATGTGAAGGGCGACTTTCTGGAGCTCAAAAACACCGTCAATACGATGGTGGACAAGCTCAATGCGTTCGCGTCCGAAGTGACGCGAGTGGCGCGTGAGGTCGGGACCGAAGGAAAACTCGGTGGCCAGGCGCAGGTGCTGGGCGTGGGCGGCATCTGGAATGACCTCACCAAGAACGTCAACTCGATGGCCTCGAATCTGACCGGCCAGGTGCGCAATATCGCGGAAGTGGCCACGGCCATCGCCGGCGGCGACTTGTCGAAGAAGATCTCGGCGGACGTGCGCGGCGAGTTCCTGCAACTCAAGGAAACGCTCAACACGATGGTCGAGCAATTGCGCTCGTTCGCGGCCGAAGTCACGCGTGTGGCGCGTGAGGTCGGCACTGACGGCAAGCTTGGCGGCCAGGCACAGGTGCCCGGCGCCGCGGGCACCTGGAAGGATCTCACCGACAACGTCAATCTATTGGCGGCGAATTTGACCACTCAGGTGCGCAACATCGCCGAGGTGACCACGGCGGTCGCTCGAGGGGACTTGTCGCGCAAGATCACGGTGGACGTCAAGGGCGACTTCCTGGAACTGAAGAACACCATTAATACGATGGTGGACCAACTCAACGGTTTTGCCTCGGAAGTCACGCGTGTGGCGCGCGAGGTCGGCACCGAAGGAAAACTGGGTGGCCAGGCGAAGGTGCCCGGCGCGGCGGGCACGTGGAAGGACCTGACCGACAACGTCAACTTCATGGCGTCCAACCTGACCGAGCAGGTGCGCGGTATCGTCAAGGTCGTCACCGCAGTGGCCGACGGCGACCTCAGCCCGAAACTCACGGTGCAAGCCAAGGGCGAGGTCGCGGCGCTGGCCGATACCATCAACAATATGACCTCGACGCTGGCGACTTTCGCCGACCAGGTGACCACGGTCGCGCGCGAGGTCGGCACCGAAGGCAAGCTCGGCGGCCAGGCACAGGTGCCCGGCGCGGCCGGCACCTGGAAGGATCTCACCGCCAACGTCAACCTGCTCGCCGCTAACCTCACCATGCAGGTGCGTGCCATCGCCGAGGTCGCCATCGCCGTGACCAAGGGCGATCTCACACGCTCGATTCAGGTGGAGACGCGCGGCGAGGTGGCCGAGCTGAAGGACAACATCAACACGATGATTTCCAACCTGCGCGAGACCACCGAGAGTAATCGCGAACAGGACTGGCTGAAGACGAACGTCGCCAAGTTTACCGGCATGTTGCAGGGTCAACGCGAACTGAACACGGTCGGACAGATGCTCCTCACCGAACTGGTCCCGCTCATCAATGCACACCAGGGGACCATCTACCATCTCGCCGAGTCCGGCGATGAAGTTCAGCTCAATCGCCTTTCGAGTTACGCGCACGGGGGAGACTCGCGAATCCCAATCTCCATCCAACTCGGCGAAGGATTGCTGGGTCAGAGCGCGCTGGAAAAGAAGCGCATCCTGCTCCAAGACGCGCCGTCGGATTTCATCCGCGTTTCCTCTAGCCTCGGCGAGGCCTCGAAGATGAGCATCGTCGTGTTGCCCGTACTCTTTGAAGGGCAAACGAAGGCGGTCATCGAATTGGCTTCGCTCCATCCTTTCGCCGCAGTGAACCTCAACTTCCTGGACCTGCTCACCCAGAGCATCGGTGCGGTCTTCAATACGATCGAAGCCACGATGCGGACCGAGGGGTTGCTCACGCAGTCCCAACAACTCACCGTCGAGTTGCAATCTCGCCAGAGCGAACTGCAACAGACCAACGAAGAACTGGGGACGAAGGCCAAACTCCTCGCCGAGCAGAACGCTGAGGTCGAGCGCAAGAACGCCGAAGTTGAACAGGCTCGCCACGCGCTCGAAGAGAAAGCGGGCGAGCTGGCACTCACCTCGAAATACAAATCCGAGTTCCTGGCCAACATGTCGCACGAACTGCGCACGCCACTCAATTCGATTCTCATCCTCAGTCAGCAGCTCGCCGAAAACTCACCGGGCAACCTCTCCGGCAAGCAGGTCGAGTTCTCCCGCAACATCAACTCGTCCGGCTCCGACCTGCTGCACCTCATCAACGACATTCTCGATCTCTCCAAGATCGAGTCCGGCACCGTCACGGTCGAGATCGAGGAAATCCCGTTCGTGACCCTGCGCGACAATATCGACCGCAACTTCCGGCATGTGGCTGAAGCCAAGAATCTGCCCTTCCATGTGGTGTTGTCGGCCGAGAGCCTGCCGCAATTCATGGACAGTGATCCCAAGCGTTTGCAACAGATCCTGAAGAACCTGCTCTCCAATGCGGTGAAGTTCACCAGCCACGGCCACGTCAAAGTGCGCGTCGATCTCGCCACTCAAGGTTGGAGTTTCGATCATCCGGTCCTCAGCAAAGTTCAGCAGGTGGTTGCCTTCGCGGTCGAGGACACCGGCATCGGCATCGCGCCGGAGAAACAGCGGCTCATCTTCGAAGCCTTCCAGCAGGCCGATGCAGGCACCTCTCGCAAGTACGGCGGCACCGGTCTGGGCCTTGCGATCAGTCGCGAACTGGCCGTGCTGCTCGGCGGCGAAATTAAGCTCGCCAGCGTCCACGGACAGGGGAGCACGTTCACACTCTACTTGCCGCTGCACTACTCCGGCCCCGACAGCGCGCGGGCCGCGCGAACGAACGGCACCGCGTCGGCAACCTTATCTCTGGCCCGCGAACTCCGAGTCCTGCCGGTCGCGCACGAAGAGCACATTGAGGACGATCGCAACCACATCGAAGAGGGCGACCCGGTGATGCTCATCATTGAGGACGACCCGCACTATGCACGCATCCTCCTGGGCCTGGCGCGCGACAAGGGCTTTAAGGGCATCGTGACCAACAAAGGCGCGATGGGCCTTTCACTCGCTCGGCAGTTTCATCCCCTGGCGATCTCGCTCGATATCTTCCTGCCCGACATGCTCGGCTGGACAGTGCTCAACCAGCTCAAGCTCGACCCGGTCACACGCCACATCCCCGTGCAAATCATCACGCTGGAAGAAGAACGCCAACACGGCCTCGCGCATGGTGCCTTCGCCTATCTCATCAAAGCACCGACCACCGAGGGACTGGAAGCAGCCTTCGACCGCCTCAATACGTTCATCGCTCCGCGCACCAAGCGGCTGCTGATCGTCGAGGACAACGACATCGAGCGGAACTCGATTGTCGAGTTGCTCGGCTATCAGGACATTGAAACTCACGCCGTGTCCACCGGAACCGAGGCTCTGGAGGCAATGCTCAAACAGTCCTTCGACTGCGTGGTCCTCGACCTGCGGTTGCCGGACATGAGCGGCTTCGAACTGTTGGACAAAGTCCACGCCGAGCCAACCCTGGCCGATGTCCCCATCGTCGTCTTCACCGGTAAAGACTTAACCGTGGCCGAGCAAGCACAGCTCAAGCGAATAGCCAAGAGCATCGTTCTCAAAGACGTGCAGTCCCCCGAACGGCTGCTCGACGAAACCTCGCTCTTCCTGCACCGCGTTATCACCGACCTGCCAATTGAAAGGCAGGCCATGCTTGAACGACTGCACGGCTCCAAGGATGTCCTGTGCAAACGCAAAGTGCTCGTGGTCGATGACGACGCACGCAACATCTTCGCGCTGACCAGCCTGCTTGAGAATCAAGAGATGGACGTGATCAGCACGACCAACGGCCGCAGGGCGATCGAACTGATCCAGAGCACGCCCGACCTCAGTCTCGTACTGATGGACATCATGATGCCCGACATGGACGGCTACGAAACGATGCGAGAAATCCGCAACGTCCCCAAATTCCGCTCACTCCCAATCCTGGCCCTCACCGCGAAAGCCATGAAAGGCGATCGCGAGAAATGCCTCGACGCCGGCGCAAGCGACTACATCGCCAAGCCGGTGAACACCGACCAACTCCTATCGCTAATGCGCGTGTGGCTGTTCCGTTGAGAACCAAATCGCAATCCCCAAACACTCCCAGGAAAAGCGTTGTTATGAAAAACGACATTCCCATCCTCATCGTGGACGACAACCTTGCAAACCTCGTGGTGATCGAAAGCGTCCTGACCATGCCCGAATACCACCTTGTCATGGTGCAAAGCGCCCAGGAGGCGTTACTGGCACTGCTCCACACGGAATTCGCCGCCGTCCTGCTCGACGTGAAGATGCCAGATATGAGCGGCTACGAACTGGCCCGCCTCGTGAAAGGCCGCAAGCTGAACCGGCACCTGCCCATCATCTTCGTCTCCTCGCACCGCATCGATGGCACCGATATGATGATCGGCTATGAAGCCGGCGCCGTGGATTATCTCGTCAAGCCCTTCGACCCGGTGGTGCTCCGGGCGAAAGTGGCGGTCTTCGCCGAACTTTATCGCCAACGCACCGCTCTGAGCGCCGAAGCCGTCACCCTCCGCAGCGAAAACTCCCGGCTTCAGCACATCCTCGCGACACAGGAATCCAAGGATACCCGCAATTGAACATGGACCAACCCATCAACATCTTGATCGTGGATGATGAACCGAAAAATCTGCTCGTGCTTGAAACCGTCTTGGACGACCCCGGCTACCGGCTGGTCCGGGCCAGTTCCGCCGACCAAGCGCTGCTCGCGCTCGTCGTCGAAGAATTTGCCCTGCTCATCTTGGACATTCGCATGCCCGGCATGACCGGCTTCGAGCTGGCGCAGATGATCAAAGACCGCAAAAAAACGTCGCGTGTCCCAATCATCTTCCTCACGGCCTATTACAACGAGGACCAGCATGTGCTCGAAGGCTACGGCACCGGCGCGGTGGACTACCTGCACAAGCCAGTGAACCCGGCCGTCCTCCGCTCGAAAGTCGCCGTCTTCGCCGAACTGCACCGCAAGAAACGCGAGTGCGACATGGCTTGCCGCGTTTTGCTCGCCGAGGTCAGCGAACGCCGACGGGCAGAAGAGCAACTGCGCGAACTGAACGACACTCTTGAATCCCGCGTGACCGAGCGCACGGGAGCCCTGCACGAGATCGATGAACGAATGCGGCTGGCGACGGAGGCGACTGGAGTCGGTATTTGGCAATGGAACGTCATCACCAACCAAATGCGATGGGATGCCCAGATGTTTCGGATTTACGGCATCACACCCACGCCGGATGGCATCGTCCCATACAGCGACTGGAGCAGTTCCGTCCTGCCGGAAGACTTGGCGGAACAGGAGCAAGTCTTGCAGGACACGGTGACCCGCTGCGGGAGCAGTTGCCGCGAATACCGCATCCAGCGGCGCGATAACCGCGAATGCCGCAACATCAAAACCGTGGAAACGATCCGCATGAACGCTCAGGGAAAGGCCGAATGGGTGGTCGGGACGAATCTCGATGTGACGGAACGTAAACAGTTGGAGATAGCGCAACAGGATGCCGACCGCCGCAAGGACGAGTTCCTCGCGCTATTAGCCCACGAGCTGCGAAACCCGCTCGCTCCAATCAAAAACTCACTGGAACTGATGAAGCTCGCCAGCGGCAACGCCGACCAGATCGAGCGGGCTCGTGCCATCATCGAGCGGCAAGTCATTCAGATGGTGCGGTTGGTTGATGATTTGCTCGACGTGAGCCGGATTGCTCGCGACCAGCTGGAACTCAAAAAGGAACGAGTCGAACTGGCGTTGATCGTGCAACAAGCCGTCGAGGTCTGTCACCCGCACTGCGAGCTTGCCGGTCACGAAATCACACTCGCGCTGCCGCCAGAGCCGATCTTTCTGCACGCCGACGCAACGCGGCTGCTGCAAGTCTTCGGCAACCTGCTGACCAATGCCTGTAAGTTCACTCAGCCGGGAGGCTGCATCTGCCTGACGGCCGAGCGGCAAGGGCACGAAGTCGCGATCACCGTCAAGGATACCGGCATCGGCATCGCGCCCGAGATGCTTTCCAAAGTCTTCGACCTGTTCACGCAGATCGATAGCTCGTTAGAGCGGACGAAGGGCGGACTGGGCATCGGCCTGTCGCTGGCGAAACGACTGACCGAGCTGCACGGGGGCACGGTGACGGCTCACAGCGAAGGACCAGACCGCGGCAGTGAGTTCGTCGTGCGTCTGCCGATCATGGAAGAAATACCCAAGCCTGCACCGCCGACTGTCGGCGCTTCGACTCTCGGCGCTTCGACTCTCGTCGCGCCGACGCCCACAACAACTCGCCGGATTCTGGTGGTCGACGACAATCAGGACGCCGCCACGACGCTCGCCATGCTCTTGGATCTGGACAACAACCAGACGCGGATGGCCCATGACGGCCTGGAAGCCGTCCAGCAAGCGGAGGCGTTTCGACCAGCCGTGATCTTGCTCGACATCGGAATGCCGAAGATGAACGGTTACGACGTCTGTCGTGCCATCCGCGAGCAACCGTGGGGCCAGGACATCGTCATGATCGCTCTGACCGGGTGGGGGAAAGACGAAGACCGCCACAAATCCAAAGAGGCCGGGTTCGACGGCCACATGGTCAAACCGGTGGACTACGCCGCCCTCATGAAACTGCTGGCCACGCTGCAAACGGCGAAGGTGTGACAGCACAGATCACAAAAGGCAGAGCACACAAGGTGTCAGGAACCGTTTATTGACTGGCGAGAGGGATTTGGGTACTGATTCGACATGGGAAGACCAATGACGATCGGCTCCGGGTGGTTGGATTTATCATGGGCTCAGAAAAGGAGGGCCCAGAAAAGGGGTCAGGAACCAATACTGTTCGGCACGGCTGTAGCAGTACGAGGCGGATAGCGGATCGGCGTTTGTCGCGGACGGGGGAGATAGCCGCGATTGAATGCAGCGCGAGGTTCGAGGGCGTGCAGGTG
>Ga0209491_10009185_pt1 | contig 12217 bp, 13 predicted proteins | sample BON02_FD_187213 | JGI IMG/M metagenome (GOLD analysis project Ga0209491, IMG submission 187213) | Freshwater microbial communities from Lake Bonney liftoff mats and glacier meltwater in Antarctica - BON-02 (SPAdes) (version 2) | ecosystem: Environmental > Aquatic > Freshwater > Ice > Glacier... | reverse complement strand
GAACACCACGATCCTGATGCAGCGTTAGACGGTCTGGTGAGAGCTCATAGCGCTTATGGGCCTGAGCAATCAACTGGCTCGACAGGGCGCTGTTCTCCTTACGTGAAAGCATCCAGGCCACGATGTCGGTAGTTTTCACGAAAGTTGTCCGATTTCTCATGCTGCGTGCTTTAAATCTGTGCATTTATCCAACTGTTCTTTTGACGGATTTAGATAAACTTTTTCGACCCGACTCCAGTCCCGGGTTGACCGGTTTCTCCAGCGATCAGGTCTTGCTAGCTTAGCTAGTCTCGTGGACCGCGTGTCGGTTTGACGCAGTACATGAGTTTTTACAATACCGAACGACCCCATCAGGCGCTGGGTTACAAAACACCGAGTGCGGTGTATGAGACGGGTACAGGCGGTGGGGCAATAATATTGAACAAGTATGGAAGCTCAGACAAAGATTCAGACATTCCGCTCACGCTCCATGCCTGAATCTTTGTCTGAATGAATAAAAGAAAAAGCAAAAACGGGGCAGCGCCAATCCGCTGCAGATAGGAAAAAAGTTACAGCTTAAAAAACAATGGCTTTTGTCTTGACGACAGGGTCCACTTCAGCTGTTGCTTGGGCACTTAATACGAGACCTCGAAAAAGTCTCGGCTTTAAATGCCCGGCAGAACTCTTTTTACCTGACACATTTAATACTGACGAATATTTCCGTCGACTTCTTACAGTTCACACTTGAAACCACCAAGTTAAAACTGGTGAGAGAGTGTAAGCGCGACTACTTCAGGTTAAACCAGCCACCTTGCGATCGAGAACGCCAATTATTCAAAGCCCAATCGAAGATGCTGGTTAAGCCTAGGTCATTGCCGACTTAAACATCACCCCTTCTCACCAATCAGCGTGCTTGCGATCAAATGCCCAAACTTCTTCAAAACCCATCAGCTGGCTGAATTTTTTGAAATTATAGAGTTGGTCGAGCAAGGGCTGCGATGAGTCTTCTTTGAGCAGCGTACCGTAAACCTGAGTCATCGCTTGGCCCATGGCGAGAAACGCGGTGGCAGGATGAATGGCAATCTTGAAACCCATCGTCTCAAGCTCACTCTTCGTGTGTACTGACGATGTGCCACCCTCCACGACGTTAATCAGCACCGGTTTTTTAAATGCTTTACCGATAGTCGCTATCTCTTCACTGCTTTCAGGGGCTTCGACAAACAGAATATCGGCGCCAGCGTCAGCAAACGCATGGGCACGGTCAAGTGCTTCATTGAGACCCAAGGACGCGCGTGAGTCAGTATGGGCAACAATCAAAAAGTCATCGTTGCGACGCGCTTCACAGGCAACCTTAATTTTATTGACCATGTCTTTAAGTGGTATGACCCGACGTCCTGGCGTGTGGCCACACTTTTTGGGAAACTCTTGATCTTCCAACTGAATGCCCGCCACGCCTGCAGCCTCATAACCTTTGACGGTGTGGGCCACGTTCAACAAACCACCATAGCCTGTGTCCGCATCAGCAATCAATGGCGTGTTGGTGCCTTATGCGATGGTGCCAGCTCGACTGAGCATCTCAGTGTAGGAAGCCAGTCCAGCGTCAGGCAAACCCAGATGAGACGCTACCGCGCCATAGCCCGTCATGTACAAAACGTCAAAGCCCATACTATCAGCAAACTTAGCCGAAATCATGTCAAAGACACCGGGGGCCACTAGCAATCCAGGCTCAGAAAATCGTTGCTTTAGGCGCTTGCGTTTGTCTGCTGCATCAACCATGGTTGTGATCTCTCTTATTGGACTGCTAAAAATAAACAGCTGGTTTTGATTAAATAACCCCAGCGGCTACAAATTGCTGAAGATCCGATTCTGATATACCCAGCCTATCGCGATATATCTCCTTGTTGTGAGATCCCAAAGCGGGACCCAGCGAGTTGACTTTACCCGGCGTTTCCGACAGCCGAGGCACCACGTTGGGAATGGCTTGTTCGCCAGAGCGGTGGTCATTAAAGTAAAGAATGTTTTCGCGGGCAGCGTATTGTGGGTCATCAAAAATCTCGTCGATTCGATACACAGGCCCACAGGGCACTTGAAACTGCTCACAAATATCGATCGCTTCATGGCGCTTTTTAGAACGCGTCCAATTTCCCACATGTTCGTCAACGTCCTCGCGCTGCGCCTCGCGTTGTTTGATAAGACCCCAGTGTTCCGGCGATGCAAGTTCAGGTTGACCCATCGCTTGAGCCAAGCGCTCAAAAATCTTGTCGCTGGTGCACGCGATTGCCAACCATTTGTCGTCAGCTGTTGGGTAATGATTGTGCGGGACCACATTCACGGTCCCTGAACCCATCCGTTCACGCATAAAACCGCTGCGATGAAACACAGGCGCGAGTTCATCGAGTATCCGGAAAATAGGCTCATACAAGCCGATGTCAATGACCTGACCGACCCCCGCTTTGCGCAAAGCCTCTAAAGCAACCATCACCCCAAAGGCGCCGAACACACCCGCCAAATAGTCCGGCAAAGTAGCAGAGCCAGGCGTGACGGGCTGACGGTCTGGGAAGCCAGCCAAGTAAGACAGCCCACCAAAGGCATTGCCAATCCGGCCAAAACCGGGACGATGGCTGTAAGGCCCCGTCTGGCCATAGCCTGAAATACGCAAGAGAACGAGCCTGGGATTCACCGCCTTCAGTGCTTCCCAACCCAACCCCCATTTCTCAAGAGTACCCGGCTGAAAGTTTTCAACCAGCACATCCGTATCAGCAATCAAACGCTTAAATAACGTGGCACCCTCGGGTTTGCGCAAGTCTAAAGTAATGGACTTTTTATTGCGCGCCTCTGAAAGCCACGGTAAAGAGTCACCGCATTCGGTCATTGTGCCGAATTTTCTTAAAGGATCACCACCGCCGGGCAGTTCTAGCTTAATGACTTCAGCACCAAACTCACCAAGTTGTGCCGCACAAAAAGGTCCAGCAATAAACGTTGAGATATCGAGAACCCGCAGGCCCTCAAGAGCCTGCGGTAAAGATGTAGAAGTCATATGAACCAAACAGGTTACTTTGCAAGTTTCTTTTGAATGGCGAAATAAGCCAACGCTTCTTTTGAAGTCAACAAGTCAGCATACTTTTGGCCCATGTCAAAAATACTGGCATTGTGTGGTGCTTCGGCACGATCGCCAACGCAGTCAGTGACAACCATGGGACGCAAGCCATAAGCCGAAGCATCAATCGTACTGGCACGCACGCACCCACTGGTCGTACAACCCGTGATGAAAAGCGTATCCGCGCCAACAAAGCTCAGCCAAGAGGCTAGATTCGTCCCAAAAAAAGCGGAACTATGGCGTTTGATCGAAACCCACTCGCCCTTCTTAGGCTTCACACTATCCACAAACTGAGCATTCTCAGAGTCTGGTGATAGCTTTTTTAGTGACGGTACTTTGATGGCAAATGGGCCAATGTCCACGCCGCCACACTCAGTAGCAAAGCGCACGTGCGCGACAGGGATCTTTGCGGCACGAGCGCCTTTCAGTAATTTGGCTGTGTTTGCAATCGCCTCGTTGATGTTGAACCCACCGAGCACATCCGGCGATGAAAAACCAACCTGGAAGTCAATGATTAAGAGCGCCGATTGCCGCCCGAATCCAATTTCTTGACCAAATTGCTGCTTTTTATAAATATCCATGTCTGACATAAAGGCTCCTGGTTTTTTAAACCAAACAATTGATAAAACATTAGCGAATAGCAAACAGCGTGATCGCTGGAAAGGCAATTAACAAGGAAACGATAAGCAAATCCATAATAAAGAAAGGCAGAATGCCTTGGAAAATTTCTCTTACAGAAACAGCTGGGTTGGCCGTCGCAACCACAAAAGCATTCAGTCCGACTGGCGGCGTAATACAGCCGATCTCAGTCATTTTGACCACCAAAATTCCAAACAAGACCGGATCGATTCCCGCTTGTTTGACGATTGGAAATACCACAGGCATGGTGAGCAAAATCATCGAAGCCGCATCAACAAAGCAACCCAGTACCAAAAACGGAATCAGCAGGCATATCAAAAGCACCACTGGGTGCAAGTCCAAACCCACTGCCCAGACGGCCAGGCTTTGTGGCAGCTGCGTCACGGCCAGAGCGGCGCCAAACACACCAGCACCGATGATCAAAAAGAAAATAGAAGCGGTGCTAGCGCCCGATGCTTGCAAGCCTGATTTGATCTCTTTTAAGCTTGTGCGTCTGTATATGGCAATGCCTAAAGCAACCAGTGCACCGAATCCAGCCGCTTCACTAGCCGTTGCGATACCGGTGTAAAGCGTACCCATCACAACGCCAAAGATTAAAAGAATCTCCCACGATGAAAAGGTAATCTTCAAGCGCTCACCATACCCCAAACGACGCTGCAAAGTGGCCGTACGCATCGATGGATCGCGTTTGACAATCACCCAGATCCCGATGGCATAGACCAGTATGGTCAAAATCCCTGGCACGATGCCCGCAATAAACAGATCTGGAATTGGGGTTTCAGTGGCAATCGAATACAGCACCAAAATGGTCGACGGCGGAATCAGCACGCCCAAGGTACCGCCGCAAGCCACGCAAGCGCCCGCCAACCGCTTTGAATAACCAGCTTTCAATAGTTCGGGTATCGCAATTTTTGAGACCGTGGCGGCCGTAGCAATCGATGAGCCTGAAACCGTCGCAAAGGCACCGCAAGCCATGACAGCGGAAATCGCTAAACCACCCGGTAAATGTCCAACCCACGCCGTGGCCGCTCGAAATCCCTTAGCGGATATGCCGGCTGAATAAGCCATATGCCCCATAAAAAGGAATAACGGGATCACAATAAAAGCAAACTCAGCGGTGATTGAATAAGGCAGCGTTCCCAGCAAATAGTCTGCTGATCGCCAGCCGTTCATCGCTAAGATTCCAATCAGGCCAGTTGATAGTAGCGCCAGCGCGATCGGAAACCCGATCGCCAGCAGGCCAAAAAGACCCAGAATTAAAAGTACACCTTGTTCACCTGAACTCATTGTTTCAAATCACCCAATTCATCGCGAATTTCTTTTTCCAGATCAACCGCGTACGGATGAACTCCTTTAATGGCAAACTCAATCGCCAGCACCGCCGTTTGTATCACCAGCATCGAAAACCCCAGTGCCACAAGCGTTCGGCTCGGCCATAGCGCAATTTGCACCATGCCAATGGCAACCTCTTCCCTCGTGAATGAATAGATAGCACTGCGCCAAGTAAACCAAGCGAGCATTCCGACGATCGCCAGCTGCAAGGCCAACAAAGCCCAAGCGATGGGATTGGCAAAGCACTTGGGCAAAGCGTCGGCAATGATTGATACTCGGAAGTTCTCACGCAACGCAACCGTCGATGGCAATCCAAAATAAATCAGCGCCAAGAGAATCAACACACTGACCTCAAGTACGCCCCATATCGCAATACTGGCAGTGCCTCGAAGTAACGCGTCAACAACCACACCTAACATCAAGACAATGATGATGATGCCCGTCACACGGGCCAGAGTCTTCGAAAAGGCACTGGCCCGCTCCGCGAACCTTAACAAGGGTTCGCGAATACTCATTTGCCTTTCTTGGCCAAGTAACGATCAATACCAGTAACGTAGGGATACTGTGCCTCGTACTGACGAATCAAAGCGATATAGTCGTCAAGTAACGCCTGACCATTAGCACCTGCTTTATTGGTTTTATCGATGTAAATCTTAACAACAGCATCATTGGTCGCGTCAGCCCATTTTTTGGCTTCAGCAGCATCCATGGGAACCACTTCAACTTTCGTGGACTTTAGAAGAATCTCTACCGACTTGTCAGCCTCTTTGCTCTGCTCGCTGATGTAGAACATCAAAGCATCGTTTGCTGCCGTGTTGAAAATGTCCTGCAGAGACTTTGGCAATCCGTTCCAAGTTTGAAGATTGATGCCAGTGACAACCGTCGCAAAGATGCCCATTCGAGCAGCAGGCGAGAGGTAATTGACCATGTTAGGTAGGCCGTCCATCACGCCTTGCTCAAACGGGGTGGTTGAAATCGCATCAACGCCACCGCGCGAGAGCAAATCAATCGCGTCTGTGTACGGTACCGTCACCGCTGTCGCACCTAGCGATGTCAGCACTTGCGCAGGACCCAACAATGTACGGATTCTCATGCCCTTCAAATCAGCCGCTGTCGAAACCTTATTCATGCTCCACAAAACGTTCTCAGCAGCAGGAAGTGTCAGCAAGACATGGACATTGTTCTTTTGAAACTCTTGTTGAACGATCGGGTTTTTGTTGTACCAGTCGCGAAACGCCAAGCTGGCAGCACCTGGGTTTTCGGTGATGAATGGCAAAGTAATATCAGAAATAGGATATTCACGGGGGTTAAAGGCGGCTGGCACTGAAAAGCCGATGTCGACAACGCTGCGACTGATGCCGGGGAACACATCGGTAGCCTTCAGCAACACACCACCGTAAAAATACTCAAACTTCACCTTTCCGTCGGTTTTGGACGTCACTTGCTCAAAGAAATGTTGCTGAACGCGACTAAACAATGATGTTGCTGGGTAGTTTGAAGCAACTTTCATAGTCATTGGCTTGATGTCTTGCGCAATAGCGGGTGCACTGGCGAGCAGTCCACCGACTAATACGGAAGCTAAAAACTGTCTTTTTTTCATATTGATTAAGCTCCTTTCGGTTGGTTAAAATTTACCGGCATTCGAAACACTCAGCAGCAATTCAAAAAACCGGGTCAAGCCGAACTCAGCATTGGAGCCTTGCGCAGGTGGTGGTTGGTTACACCTTGATACGCATGTCCAAGCCTAAGTATTACTTCTTCTGAAAATGGCGCCGCAGCAAGCTCCATGGACAGCGGCATGCCTTCTGCAGAAAACCCACACGGCAACGCCATAGCAGGAAGGCCAGCCGCTGCGTAAACGCAAGTAAATTTAGGTATCGCTCGGATCGCCTTGGCATAGTCCATGCCGTGAGCAAAAGGCGCGGCAAAAGGAACGGTCGGATGTAGCAAGGCATCAACCGACTGCCAAATGGGCTCTAGCCTTTGAGAGAAAGCTTCAATCCAACGCAACGCCTCTGAATACTGAGCGCCAGTCACTGCCTTGCCCAAATCAAAACGGATCAGTAAATCTTGCCCGTAATCTTCGCGCTGCAGTCGCAGTTGTTCCTGATGCACAGCATAGCCATCAGCCAAAACAATCCGAAAACCCAACATCTGCTGCGCGTTTTCGACATCACCCACGTCAACCTCTACGACATCGACACCGAGGTCACGATAGATACCGATCGCTTTTTCTAGACCGGCTCTCAACTCAGCGTCAATGTCATCAAAGAACCAACGACGCATCACACCAATGCGCAGACCCTTAACAGGATCATTCAGCCGTCGCATCACATCGGGGACTGGCCTGTCAGCAGAAAATGCATCACTGGGGTCATGCCCAGCAATGACGACAAACGTTCGTGCCACATCTGAAACTCGTCTGGCCAAGGGACCAAGACTATCAAAGCGAGCACTGACCGCAACGCTACCACTGCGAGATATTCGGCCAATGGTTGGGCGCAACCCAACCAAACCATTAAAGGCCGCTGGGATGCGAATCGAACCCGCCGTATCACTACCAATGGACACAACACACATGTCAGCCGCGACTGAGGCACCAGACCCACCGCTCGACCCACCGGCAAAACACCGCACATCCCAAGGATTCTTGACCGGCCCAAAATGTTGACTCTGGCTCGTTGGCCCAAAAACCCATTCATGCAAATTGGCTTTGCCCGTTAGTACAGCGCCCTCTTTGATCAAAAGATCAACGATGAATGCATTTGATTTGGGAAAGTTATCTTTGAGGATCACCGAAGCTGCGGTGGTCGGCGTGCCGACCCAATCAATATTGTCTTTGAGCGAAACTGTCAGACCAGCCAAAAGACCGCACCACTCGCCCTGCGCTTGTGCGTGATCAATCTCGGCGGCACGAATCCGTGCCTCTTTTGCCTTGATGGTCAACATGGCATTTAGCGCAGGGTTTAACCGCTGAATGTTTTCCAGCGATTGCTCGAGTTGAACCTGAACTGACATACCCAATCAAACCCTCTGTTACAAAATCAATAGTCATCGAGCCGTCAAACGCAGCCGATCAATGAAGCAAATCTCATGCCAGAAAATTAAGCCTCGATCATTTCGTCATCCCAAACCTTTTGCGGCATGGGCAAACCTTCAAATATCGAAGCCGGCAAAGGGCAGTCGACAGAAACCGATAGTCTCTCTAAAACCCACACGAGTTGACGCGCGTGTTGGGCACTGTGCCAGGTTGTTCTTTCCAAAAATTGGTGTTGGTTTTGATCACCGTAATAAACATCAGCCCGCTGTTTCCAATCAAACGTCTTGCCATTGGCATCAAACCAATCCCCTAGTTTCTTTTGAACATGCGCGGCGTAACGCAATACGCTTTGCCTGTTATTGTTTTTGGGGTCAGGAAAGCGGTTATATGAATCAAACGTTAGCGGCATCCCTTCTTTCTCTTCAATGAATGCGTCAGCATTATTGAAGATGTGATAAACCAGATCGGTATGGCTCCTTGGGCGGTTTGGCAGTAACGAATGCAAGGCATCATCTGGCAGCTGGCGAAAAAATCGCTCTGATGACTCTAGCACTAGAAAAAGGCGTCGTTTCATTTCGTCAACTGGCAACATGGTCAGGTTGACGCCCTTGATGCCCACCAAATCGGCAACGTCTTTCAGAACCTGCCCGTTGACCCACTTGTCACCTTTGGTCACAATAGGCACCTGACGCAAACCGAAAACAGCCAGTTCTTCAAATGCCTTGGGATCGCCCAACACATTGCGTGATTCAAAAGCAATGTTATAACGTGTTAAGAATTCTTTTGTGCGCAGGCAGCTCGTGCAACCCGGTTGCCAATAAACTCGAATTACTTCAGTGGCTACTTCCATGGACAACCCCTTATAAGCTGAACATTAACGAACATTTATTCATGTAATGATGTCGTTCAGTATTTAAAATACAAAGCGATTTTTGGTGAGTGTGCCAATACAAATTGTGAGTGCGGGTTTACATGCAAAAGGAAACCTAAAAACCATGCCCAAGCTTGATCCTTTTTCGTTAAAGCTTTTCGTCTCTGTCGTGACAGAAAAGTCGATTGCTGCTGCTGCAGCGAAGCATCACATTACCGCCGCAGCCGTCAGTAAACGAATCAACGATCTTGAAGATAGCTTGGACACAACCCTTTTGCTGCGCACCAATAGAGGCGTAGAAGCGACCGATGCTGGTTCTACATTGTCAGCTTTGGCCCAGACAGCGCTCAATGAGCTAGAGCGTATTCCGCGCTTGATGAAAAACGCTTGCGCCGGAGGTCAAGGTATTGTGCGTATCTGTGGTAGCTCTTCAGCGGTTAGTCAGTTTCTAATGGATGATCTATTGGCATTCATTCAATCCAACCCCAATATCCAGCTCCACATCGATGAACGCACCAGCGACACCGTGCTTCAATCGGTACGTGACAACGCCGTCGATATGGGGGTCTACACCAACGCCCACGTCGCAGAAGGCTTTTGCACAGCGCCCTACCGCACCGATCGGTTAGTCCTCATCTGCCCCCCCGGACACCCATTGTCCGAACGCGAAAGCTGGCGTTTTGAACAAACTCTCGAACACGACTTTATCGGTTGGTACAGCGGCAGCGCCATCAACAAACAACTCAACACAGCCGCATTGATGTCACAGTCCTTATGGCGTGTTCGCATGCGCGTGAGTAGTTTTGATGCGCTCTGCAAAATGGTTTCGAAAGGCGTTGGCATCGGTATCTTGCCTGAAGAAGTGGCGTACCAACGCAGCAAAGTCTTTGACTTGAAAGTCTGTCAGATTGAAGACGACTGGTCATTGAGACACTTTAAGTTGGCCTACAGAGATAAGGGCTCCATGAGTGCCCCAGCCAAGCTGTTGCTAAGTTTCCTAACCGAGCGCGCAGCCGCACCGATAGACATATAACGCTTGGGACTGACAACCATCATTTGTATCGCCACAAAACTGGCTGAAAAAATCAATCAGCTAGCATCCAATTAAGACAATGGACAAACACAAGGGATCAAAGACGGCTTAGATGACGTTGGGCGAGCGCCAACAACCCTACCAAACCAACCGCAGCATGGCGAGCAATTGTTTTGTAACACCTGCACCTCACACACTTAATAGGTTGATGCCAAGCACAACCGGCTCGCAACGCCCAAATTCGGACGCATGCATCCATCTGGCGTCCACAGAATTTTGAATACAATTGAATTAAAAAAAACAAACAAACGAGGTTTACTGTGATTGAAAAATACGGCGACCATGCCGCTAACGAGCGCACGTTTTTGGCTTGGATCAGAACCAGCATCGCCTTTGTGGCATTCGGCTTTGTGCTAGAAAAGTTTCATCTGGTTTTGTTACGACTCAAAATTCCAACGAGTATGACTGATCCCAAAAGTGGCATTCATGACACACAAAACGAGGGTCTACTCCTCGTCGGATTCGGTCTGCTAACGCTCATCCTATCGCTTATGCGGTTTATACAGACCGACAGAAAAATCAGTAGCCCAACCCAAACACCCTATTCAATAAAACGCCGGTCATCGGGGGTGTCATTTTTCTATCGATGACGGGCTTTGTCTTTTTTTCGATGTTAGGACGCTAAGTTCGCCATAAAAACAATGGCGGATTCAAGTACGAAGTGCAACGCGATTTAACGACTCGTGAAACACTTGGTAAGGGGTTTTAAATCCTAGTCTTTTTCTAGGGCGGTGATTTAATAAATTCTGAATCATTTTAAGCTCTTCATCAGTAACTGTGGATAACTTTCGTTTCTTGGGAATATATTGACGCAATAATCCGTTGTAGTTTTCATTCGAACCCCTTTGCCAACTGGCGTAGGGTTGTGCGAAGTAACTCGCTGAGTTTAAAGCTTGGTCTATTAGTGCATGGTCCCCCCGTGCCAGCGCTCTTGAGGGTCGAGCGTTGCAACCAATGCATGGCGCTGATTTGGCCATGAGTCCACTGGGACGGGTTCTTTCGCATACCCCAGAACAACTGTCGCAGGGTCTTCTTGTCTTGGAAACCATTCGTTTCTCGAACGGTTTGGATTAAAGTCCTCATCTCTTCACGGCGCACATCATCCATCGCTGTGTTGGCCAGCGCCACGACATGAAACCGGTCGTAGCTGACCTGTGCATGCGGCAACGATTGGGCAAGGCCTTTGGTGTAAGCCGCACTCATGTCAATGCAGGCGTGTTGAATGTTTCGCACGTCACCGCCGTGCGCTTGGAGGTCCTGCGCAAAGGCTTCAAGGGTGTGATGATCGCGTCCTGGCGTGGCAAACTGCAGTCGCTTGCGCGCCAAGTCATGCACAACCGTGATGTATTCGTGGCCGCGCTTGACGCTGGTCTCGTCAATGCCCACATGGGTCACTTCATGCATGTCATCTTGGGCTCGTGCCAATCCGACGTAATGCGCCAACCGGCGCCATAGGCGCTTAGAACTAACCCGCATCTGCCGAGCGGTCTGAGCCACAGGTAACTCTTGGGCCAGCGACAACGCCAGTGCTTCAAACAACAACGTGAAACCGCTTCCTTCTTTAGCCCAAGGCACCGCCATCTGCGTGGTCTTGCCACAGCCCGTGCACTGAACTGGACCTAGTCAAATTAGTAGACAGGGCTTGTCTCTAAGTTTCGGTGATACAGGCGTTCAAATTCAACTGGTGTGACCCAATCGTTGGCCGAGTGCCTGCGTACTCGGTTGTAATGCCTGTCGCGACTTGCTCCCAGAACCGGCGCTCAATTTCCCGGCGATGCGACGGCGCACCGGGTGAGCGCATCACTCCTCGCCCTGTTAGCTCGTGCATCCACCCCGCTGGTCGTCCCATAAACACCTCCTCGATTTAAGGTGTTGCGACGACCGGTTGAATACACCCTGCGAGCCGCGGTCAGTGTGTACGGTAACGCCACAAGGGTTGCCACGCGTATGTAAGGCCGCATTTAAAGCATCATTGATCAAGACTTGGTCAATTCGAGTGCTGACTTGCCAACCGACGACTTGTCGATTGAACAAATCGATGGGTATTTCACGCTAGCGTGACCGGTGATTTCACGGCATCGTGACCGGTCGTTTCACCGAAGCGTGACCGATGTTTTCATATTATCGTGACCGAGGCAGCTCAGTTGCATGGTTAGTTGAAGGTAG
>Ga0209491_10009183_pt1:5000-12221 | contig 12221 bp, 14 predicted proteins | sample BON02_FD_187213 | JGI IMG/M metagenome (GOLD analysis project Ga0209491, IMG submission 187213) | Freshwater microbial communities from Lake Bonney liftoff mats and glacier meltwater in Antarctica - BON-02 (SPAdes) (version 2) | ecosystem: Environmental > Aquatic > Freshwater > Ice >... | reverse complement strand
CGGCGGCGTGGAAGGCGGCGCAGAGGGCGGCGTCGAGGGCGGCGTCGAAGGCGGTGGAGAGGGCGGCGTCGAGGGCGGCGTGGACGGCGGCGTCGAAGGCGGCGTGGACGGCGGCATGGATGGCGGCGTCGAGGGCGGCGCAGAAGGCGGCGTAGAAGGTGGTGTCGAGGGCGGCGTAGAAGGCGGTGACGAGGGCGGCGGTGACGGGTGCGGCATAGGGGGTGATTTGGAGGAAGGGGGAGTTGGTTGCGGCACAGGTGGCGTTGTAGACGGCGGCGGTGATGGCGCGGGGACGGGAGGTGAGCTAGAGGGAGGAGGCGACGGGTGCGGCATAGGGGGTGAAGTAGACAGAGGGGGCGAAGGTTGCGGCATAGGGGGTGATCTGGAGGGAGGAGGAGTTGGTCGCGGCACAGGCGGCGTGGAAGGCGGCGGCGAGGGCGGCGTCGAGGGCGGCGTGGATGGCGGCGTCGAGGGTGGCGTAGACGGCGGCGGAGAGGGCGGCGTGGAGGGCGGCGTCGAGGGCGGCGTTGAGGGAGGCGTGGAGGGCGGTGTCGACGGCGGCGTGAACGGCGCCAGAGACGGCGGCGGCGAGGGCGGCGGCGGCGACGGAGGCGGCGGCGACGGAGGCAGAGGTGCGTTTGACGGCGGCAGTATCGGCGGCGAAGGCGGCGGCAGTGGCGGCGGCGACAGCGGTGGGAAAATAGGTGGCATGCTGGGCGGAGGGGCACGAATGTGTTGGAACGGATCACAGGACGGCCTGTAGAGGGGATAGCCGCTGCATTCAGTGCAACGCTCAGTCGTCGAAGTTCCAAAGTGCTCGAACGCCAGAGGACAGCCCTCGTTGTTCGGCGTGTTGAGATCCTCTCCTAAGACGCCCGGGATCCACATCATAGGAGGATCTGTGGTGTCGTACTGGTGCACGCAGTACCGCAAAATGAGTTCGATCCGTAGAGCCTGCACGGTCTCCAGAGATGGACCTGGTTGGTTTACGCCGATCCTCCACGTGCCGAAGGGCACGCCGTCGAGCAGCCCTACACAGTCGCCGCCTGTGCAACTACCGCCGTTGAGCGATGCCTCGAAGTCTTTGCTTGTGAACAACGAGCTGGCCGCACGCTCGAAGCCACGCGTGTTGCCCACGGAATATACAAAGGTAAACGCAGCAGAATTGAGAAAAAATGTACGCTTCTCACGCTGCTGGTTGACGATGTAGCTTGGCCCAAGCTTTGTGGCCGTGATCGCGATAGTCCCAGGTTCGTGCCATCCTGGCGTTGTCTCCCACGTGTCTCCGAGCAAGTAGATGCGCATGTCTTTGATGCGCACATCATAATAGGAATGGGACGCCAAGTCGTCGGGTAGCGCAATGTCAAGCAGCATCGATCCGTTCTGCACCAGCTGCTCAAAAGCCAGGGGCTGGGTCTTGCGTGACTGCATAAAGACGATTCTTTTGTCGGTATTTTCTTCGGGATCGCGCAGGGCCGCGTTGTTCTCATACATGCGGTCACGGACGCCACCCATATGCTCACCAAGAGCGATGACCACGCTTTCTAAGCATGCACGAGTGACGCTACTCGCACATGCGGCCTGTTGCTGCGGTGCCCACGACTCCAGAGACCAGAACTCGACTGCGCGCATCTTGGAGCGCAGATGGAACATGGCTGAGTAGGCAGCGCTGCTCAGCTGCTGCAGCAGCAGCTCCCTGCCGGTCTCTATAGCCGTCGCCCGGTTCGTCAAACCAGTAAGCCGTGCATCGAGACGCGTCAGATGTCGCCCAGCGAGCCAACGCTGAGACTCTAGATTCTGTACCGCCTTAGCCTGGTCGTACCACTGGCCGAGGGCCTCAAACCAGCGAATGGAGGTGGCAAGCATAGTGTCGATGTTTGCTGCGGCGCGGTAAGAGGTTGCCTCTACGAGCAGCGGCGCAAAGGCACGAAGCTTACCTTGTAGCAGGCTCATATTAAGCTGCAGCATGCGCAGGTCGCGCAGCTCATCAGAACTGAGAAGAAGACGTTGCGTGGTCTCACCCCGAAAATGCGCGCCAATCAGTCGCTGAAGCATGTGCGATGACTTGCGCATTGCGTCCAGTTCGGTGACCTCCTGGACTAGGTCCGTGAGCGCCTGCATGTCCTCCGTCGGTGGCGGCGACGGCGGTGGCGGCGATGGCGGTAGCTATGGTGGCGGCGGTGGCGATGGTGGCGGAGGCGGCGGCGGAGACGGCAGCGGCGACGGCGGTGGCGACGGTGGCGGCGATGGGGGCGGCGATGGCCGAGGCGATGGCGGCAATGGGGGTGGTGGCCCGGCAACACCATTCCACGTGGTGCCGAATTGCAGGTCCTCCTTGCGCACAAATTCTCGCCAGAGGCCATCCCAGTATTGCATGTGGTCGCCAAGAGGATTACTATGTGTAACATAGGCCACCTGTAAACCATTCTGCACGACGGCCATGAGAGCGTCGCACGCGGAGCCAAAAAAGGAAATAACGTTGTCAACAACGTCATTGCCAGTGTCAGGACAAAAATCATCACTTACGATGGGCTTAAGAAGCTGGCGAATAAGTGCGTAGCCATCAGGCGCTTCAAAGTGCAGCGCGGGCGACTCGTGGTAGAACACGGCCGGGAGATCAGGAACGACGTCAGTACCATAGGTGACGCGCGTGTGCGGAAACCCCTCCATCGCCTCAAGGCTGCGTTCTGCGATCGCGCGCGGCGCGGCGAGTGAGACCACATGGAAGCGGTCTGCTATGTACGGGTTCTCTCGCAAATGCTGCCGCAACCTCAAGCCAGCGGCGACCGCGAGCGCGCCTCCCATGGAGTGGCCGGAGAGGGTGATATGGCGGAGATGGGTGCGCGCGTACTTGGTCAGGACCGACTGCACAAAGTGCCTTGGGCTCTCGTACGGCTTGCCATCCCAAGCTCCACCGGCGTACATACCAAGCACGTAGCACGCGTAACCAGCGTTGACCTCGATGCCATCAATGGCCACTCTGCCGTGCGTAAGGAAGTTTGCGTTAATGAGAGGCGAGCATCCGAGTACACTGCTAAAGTCCGTCCCTTCAAATGCGAAGTAGAGCGCCGGACCGGGATCGTTTGCATCGCCAACAAAGAAGGCCGCCACAGCACTTGGGCAGCCACTGGCGGAGTTGTCAGAAAAGTGGAGATCCGCAAGGTCAATACCAGAGAGGCTGGGCGCACCAGGAAGGTCGTCGAGGTACATAAGACGCTCAAGTTGCTCTTTGAGCGCTGCGGACGTCCGAGTCGAATTGTACGAGGCTCTCGCCATGACTGCCGCGCGACGGATGCGATGCACGCTACCGTCAGACTGAAGCTCTGCAAAAAATGGGCTAGAAGTCGGCCACTGCACCTCCGCAGCAAGCGCAAGCCAGGCCTCGGGCATGCCGCGGGCTCCGAGTGCATCGGTCAGTTTATCCGTTTGCGGCCTAGAGACTTGACGAATGTACGTACTTACAGATGAAGCCACGCATTGCCACAGGGTGCACACCGTAGAAATAATGGCAGCCACAAAATTGATGGGGTTCGTGGCGATGTAGACGATCATCGCAGATACGTGTACGACAGCTTTGACCACTTTGCCAATAAATCGAAAAAAGCCACCCCAAAACCGTGTTTGCACGCCAAAGCGCGCCGCATCAGCTTCCCAGGAGAGTCACTCCAGCTCAAGGCGCGTGCCGTTGAGGGTCAGCCGTGCCATCGCCGCTAGGGCGTCACGTTGCTGAGCAATGAGACCGCCCATAAGCTGCACTGTCTCGCCGATGGCATGCAACTCAGCCTGCGCGTCGACGAGGCTTTTGTCATAGATGGGAAGTTGATCGCCAACGCCGGCTTTGCTCTCCTCGAGCAGCCTGCGGACGTCGTCAAGCTGCAGGGTAGAGTCAGCCATCGTATCAAGTTTATTTTGCACCCTTTCCATCTCATTCAACCTCGTCGTTAGGTCCGCGTCAAAACTACGATGGTCCCACATTGGCATGGCTCCAAAAATGTCGCTACTCGTCTCGCGCATCGTGAGCAGCATGCACGCTTCGTCGTTCAATGCAGCAAACTCCTCGCAGCTTTCGAGCGGGGCAAGAATTGTGCTGCCGTTGTGGCAGAGCGAGCCTGCAAGGGCAACCGCATCGCCATCAAACCCAAGCATGGCCAGCTCCCGCACGCGGTGCAGATGGCCAAGATACTCGTCGACGGCATCGTCGCAGCATGGCACACGGCAGACTTCGTGCGTGTAGATGCTTGCTGCCCCCGCACCGTGCTGCACCTCTAGCGCCTCCTCCCAGCTGGCGACGGTGCTTGCACGCGGGAGCAGTCTAACGGCACGCGGGCTGCTGCTGCCTAGCGCATGCTCACCGCCGCCGGGCCAGTGAAGTCGTCGACTGCAAACCAAACGGCCGAACAGCCGGGCGAAACCAAAATTGATGTAATTCATAGTGGCGTTTCACCAGCAGCAGGCTGCAGACGCGAGAGGGAGAGGCCGTGGTAGACTGTTGCTTCGGGGTGCTGGTACGACTCGAGCAAGACAGCACCCAGCACGCTGGAGACCGCCACCTTATTGAGAGACACGCTCCAGGTTGCACCCGAGACGGTCACGCTGCAGGCCGCGGCGATGGCGTGCGTTGCAGCAGCACAGGTGCGCTGCGCTACGGCTTGAGTGGCCTGTGTAACGTCGCCACAGGTGGCCTGGCACGGGTGCGCGACGACGAGATTCGTAGAGCTGAAGACGCGCTCCTCACTCTCGCCTTGGCGGAGCCATGCAGCGCCTTCTCCTGCAAAGTTGCACCCGGGCACGCACGCAAGGGAAAGTTCAGCATCAGTAGCGTCGCCCTGACCAGCGCCAGAGCCGACTGCCGATACATGTACCTGGCCATCGAGGCATTGCTCGCGGACCACACGGGCCTCACACACGCCACGTGGAGCCGGATCATTGCACTGATAGTAATAGACGATCTGGCCGTGGGAAATAAGACCGCAATCATTCGGCGGCGGCGGCGGCGGCGGCGGCGGCGACGGCGGCGGAGGCAAAGGCGGTGGCGGCAGCGGAGAAGGCGGCGGGGGCGAGGGTGGCGGCAGAACAGGCGCTGGCGGCGACGATGGCGGGGGCGGTGGTGGCGGTGGCGGCGGCGGCACCGCTGGAGCGGGCACCCCGCATGTGACCGCAATGCCACTGCCCGCCGTCAAGTGCTTGGAGCAGCCCCAAGCTTCGCCATTTTTGCATGCAAGGGAGCTGCAGTGGTTCAAGTTGTCACCCACTGCGTAAACGGAGTTGTCGGGGCAGAGGCACCAGCCACTCCACGCGCCAGAGGTGTCGTACTGAACGAGGTTGTACGAGCTGTATGGCGGATACAGCGTTGGTGTCGGCCAGTCGCCGTAGAGTTGGTATCTGACCTCATATTCGCAAGAGCCGCCACTGTTTTTGCAATCTACCTTCAAGCACACCCCTGGACCCACCCAGTCAGGGATCGTGACCAGTTTGTCCTTGTCGACATCGGTGTCCTTTTTGCACGCATTGCAAAGTGTGTGACTGAAGCTTCGACCGCTTCCTTCAGGGCACTCGCCTCCGGCTACGAGATACAGATCAATATTGTCGCCTTTAGAAAACCAGTGGTACGCATGATTGTATTGAGATATCTGCACTTGCCGATTCCGCAGCAGCCCGCGGTTGTTGACGACTCCCACGTATCGTACCTCGCTGTTCAGCACCGAATAAAAGTCACCTAAATTATCAGAGACCCAAACCCCATATCCACCAATGTGATCGGCAGTCGCCCGAGGCTGCAGCAGGCTGAGGGCTAATGCCTCAGGTGGTAACAGGGGGGTGGGCGGCGACGAAAGAGTCGGCGGCGACGACGGGTTAACCCTAACCGCCTTTAGGACGGAGACGTCTCTCTGGACATTTGCAAAGGCCATGCCAGCGAGGGGTAACCCTTCCACTACTGTCTGGCCACTTGGGAGGGCGGCAAAAGGCGAAAAGGCAAGTGGCGACTGTGTCGGCAGCGGAGAGGAGGGCGGCAGCGGCGAGGAAGGCGGCGGCAGTGGCGGCGGCGGCGGCGACGGCGGCGACGGCTGCGATGGCGGCGGCGGCGGCGGTGGTGATGGCGACGGCGGCAGCGGCGACGGCGGTAGCAGCGGCGACGGCGGGAACAAAGGCTGGGGCGGCAAAGGAGGCAGTGGCGGCAACGGTAAAGGCGGCGGCGGCGATGGCGGCTGCAGCTGCGCGGGCGGCGGCGGCAAGGGAGACAGCGGCGTGGTCGGCGGCGGCAACGGAAAAGGCGGTGACGGCAGCATCGAGGGAGGTGGCGGCGGCGGTGGCGTAGGAAACGTTGTCGGCGGAGGGGGGGTCGCCGGCGGCTGCGACGATGTCGGCGGCAACGGTAATGGCGGCGGCGGCGGTGCCAGGGGCGGCGACGGCAATGGCCAGTCCCCATAGAATTTGTATGTGGCTTTCACATGACAGTCGCCCACAATGTTTTTGCAGTGCGCCTTCAAGCACACCCCCTGACCTGCCGTATCGGGGATCCTGACAAGCCTTTTGTGGGCATAGGTGTCTCTGTTGCAGGCGTAGCACAGCTGGGTTGACCAAGTTTCACCGCTGCCGCCGGGGCAGCCCAAACCGGCGCTGACCCACAGCTCGACACAATCTTCTCCAAGGGCCCCGGGTTAACCCGTGGGGTTAACCCGGGTTAACCCGAACCCCATATATTGATATGCCTATATCTACAATGTGTGGATCTTACAATGATGTCACATGCGGAGCCGCCCATGGTTAAGAAGCAGAAGATCTTGAGGATGCAGCGCAGGTCCTTGGTGTAGAAGTCGCTTGCCAACACCACAAGTTGCTTGCACGCGCTCACCTGGTGGTGGCATCGAGGTTTGTTATGAGTAGTTGTGGTAGTAGTAGTAGAAGTAGTGATAGTAGTGATAGTAGTAGTAGTAGTGATAGAAGTATTAGTGGTAGTAGTAGTAGTAGTAATAGCAGCAGCAGCGGTAGTAATAGTAGAAGTAGTAGACGTATTAGCAGCAGCAGCAGTAGTTGTAGAAGTATTAGTAGAAGAAGAGGTAGTAGAAGTAGTAGTAGAAGTAGTAGTAGTAGTTGTGGTAGTAGCAGTAGAAGTAGTGATAATATTGATAGTAGTAGTAGTAGAAGTAACAGTAGAAGTAGTAGTAGAAGTAGTAGTAGTAGTAGTAGTAGTAGTAGTAGTAGTAGTAGTAGTAGTAGCAG
>Ga0209491_10009183_pt1:0-2500 | contig 12221 bp, 14 predicted proteins | sample BON02_FD_187213 | JGI IMG/M metagenome (GOLD analysis project Ga0209491, IMG submission 187213) | Freshwater microbial communities from Lake Bonney liftoff mats and glacier meltwater in Antarctica - BON-02 (SPAdes) (version 2) | ecosystem: Environmental > Aquatic > Freshwater > Ice >... | reverse complement strand
CTGCGCCCCCCTTGTTCACAGCCGAGCCGGAGCGGAAGAGGTGGCGCAATGAGAGTCGTGCGCCGCGGGCGCGCGCACCGGCCATATGGGTGGTGCCTCCATGTGCATCGAGCACCTGAGAGGGGAGGATAAGTATAGCCTGGTTAGAGTAAACCCGGTCCCAAAAATATCAATTAGCAAATCCCCGTTAAAACGAGCAACTCTAGTCGAAACCCCAGATATTATACGGTTAGCTCGACCGAGTTTGCTAGTTTTGACCAGATTTTCTCAAGTGGCGAACTTTCAGACCGGGATCGCTCGAAAACCTCATACAGATGCGCATAAGTCAGTAGTTGTAGAAAGGCTCCCAGCAGGTCGTAACGAATTCCGGATACTCATACAAATAAGTTGCGATACGCATACCGAAAAGCAGTTTTGGGGGGAGGATAGGGACAGGCCCCATTCAGTAGTTGTAGAAAAGCTCCCAGCAAGTCGTATTGTAGGGAATGTAGGAGTACAGGTATAAGTTAATCGTTAAAGAAGGGGAGGAAGGCGGTGCCTCCATGTGCATCGAGCACCTGAGGGGGGAGGATACCGATTTGGCCTTCACAAAATACTCGTTGGTTTATTCGGAGGTTGTGCACTGGTCAATACTATATTTGGCATTCAACACCTCATGCATTGTACCCCCCCTGTTGTATATTGCAATCGATATTGCGCAATATATGGTTTCCCCCCGCCTCTCCTGTTTTGCCATTCAACATACAATATTGCGAATGACAATTTCGTGTACAGGCCAAATAGGGATGCGCATCAGTGAGTAGTTGTAATAAGACTCCCAGTGGGTCGTATTGTGGGGAATGTAGGAGTACAGGCATCATATAATCGTTAAAGAAGGAGAGGAAGGCGTTGCCTCCATGTGCATCGAGCACCTGGGAGGGGAGGATAGAGCCGGAATACAAATTCGATTAGATACGACACGATACGAGGTGAAAGCACCCGATACAGTTGAAGCTAATGCGAGATACACGAATTCCGGATGCTCATACAAATAAAATGCGATGCGCATACGGAAAAGCAGTTTTTCGGGGAGGATAGGGACACGCCTCATTCAGTAGTTGTAGAAAGGCTCCCTGCAGGTCATATTGTGGGGAATGTAGGAGTACATGTATCAGTTCATCGCTAAAGATGCCCTGTAGCTACTAAGTGAGCGCTATAGGTAAATTTGCTTTGCTCAGGTACCTACTAAACGATTTTTGTTTTTAAGTTCCGACGGCGATCACGAGCGATTCATCCTAGATTTATCCATGAAACCCAGAACAATTCGGAACAAGTGATTGAGGAGTCAAATCTGAAACCGTCGTTCATCACGAGTCGCAGCACCAAAGTAATTAGTACGGTTTGAGTATGAAAAAGCTGCTTCGATTTACTTAGGCGCACAGAGCACCTTTAAAGGTGCCCTGCAACTATTAATTGACCGCTATGCGTAAATTCGCGCTGCTTAGGTACCTGAGCGAGTTTTGACTAAGGGTTTCGTACAATATTGGTCATAACAATATCGTGTAAAGGCCAAAGCCTCTCAGGGTTCAACACAAAACACAATCTCGAGGGTGCAGCTATGCGTTAGCAGTTGAAATAAGGAAGACGCAAAATTGTTAAAAAAGTATCCATGTCATAGATATATAGACGTATACGTATAGATATGGATATGTTCCGATGTGCAGGCCTAGTTTCACTGTAACATAACTCAACGACTAACGTGGAAGGAGGTCACCCAATGGCCGTTATAATTGAAGGCGGCTAAATGGCTAAACAAATTCGGCCGACAGAAAAAAAAAAGGCGGCTATTCGCCCTTTTGCAATGAAAGGTTGACCCCTGATCGCGTCGAGACTTTACTTATTATTATAAAGGCAAACTAGTGCCTGCTAATGCGTTATTAAGTTAATGAACTGCAGACGCAAATGGATGCGGAGCTGTTCGAACGATCTAGATCTATATCTATTCGGATCTTACGATGATGTCGTATGGTAAAAAGTCAGAAGATCTCGAGGATGCGGCGCAGGTCCTTGGTGTAGTATACGCGTAAGCATATGTGAGTAGATATATATAGAGAGAGGGGGTACATATGTATTCAGAATAGTCTATTTAGATACATAGATGTACGATGTAAATAGTCTATTCCGATATATAGATGAACGATGTATATGTAGTTATATCTTACAATGATGTCTGCGCTAAAGCCTCCTATGGTTGAAACGCAACGGCGTTAGTAGTTAAAGAAAGGAAGACGCGAATAGATGCAGACATATATTGATATGCCTATATCTACAATGTGTGGATCTTACAATGATGTCACATGCGGAGCCGCCCATGGTTAAGAAGCAGAAGATCTCGAGGATGCAGCGCAGGTCCTTGGTGTAGAAGTCGCTTGCCAACACCACAAGTTGCTTGCACGCGCTCACCTGGTGGTGGCATCGAGGTTTGTTATGAGTAGTTGTGGTAGTAGTAGTAGAAGTAGTG
>Ga0209491_10009180_pt1 | contig 12225 bp, 13 predicted proteins | sample BON02_FD_187213 | JGI IMG/M metagenome (GOLD analysis project Ga0209491, IMG submission 187213) | Freshwater microbial communities from Lake Bonney liftoff mats and glacier meltwater in Antarctica - BON-02 (SPAdes) (version 2) | ecosystem: Environmental > Aquatic > Freshwater > Ice > Glacier... | reverse complement strand
CAAGTCCAAGACCCGGGCCCGGGTGGAACATCCCTTTGCATTTATGGAAAAGTCTCTTGGACGCATTTATCACCGCTGTATCGGTTTGGTTCGTAACGAATATCAAATCGGCATGATGAACCTATGCGACAACCTGTGCCGCTGCGTCCAGCTGGTCACCGGCCGGGCCCGCTGCACGGCCTGACTCACCACTTACCGCGCTCAACCCGCTTAAAAACATAACTTTAAGGCCAATCTACTCCCGCTTTTGCGAACGCATCCCCGCTCGCTATGGCCAACTTTTTAAAATCAATCCTCAGGAATGAATTTAGGACCTCCCTTAAGCGTGAAGATTGAGTTCGGCGGGGACGGGAAGCCGGTGGTGGTTTCGGTCAACCCCAACCTCAAGCCGCCGATGAAAATCCCCTGCAGGGTGCCGGGAACGGTTCCGCAAAACGTGACGTTCACCTTCACGGAAGGCGAGTCGCCGCCTCCCCGGGGCAAATAACCCGGTCAAATCGAAAAACACCCTTGCCCGGCGAGGAATTCCGGAGCAGCAGCATCAACCCATGAAAAAACTATTCACCCTTCTACTCGCCGCCGCGGCCCTGCTGCCAGGTCTGGCGCCGGCCCAGAGCACCCCCGACCCCGCAGCCGCCAAGGGCGGACTGCGTTACACGATCGCCGTCACCTCGTTTGAAAACCGCTCCAAATTGCCGGGCATGTTTTTGCTGTCCGACACCTGGGCGGCGCTCCTCACCGAGGCGCTGGCGCGCTCGGGGCATTTCATCGTGATCGCCGAGTCCGACATGCGGGCCGCCGCGATGACGGAGCAGGATTTGGCGACGGTCGGCCGCACCGCTGCGGGCGACATGGCGCCGGCGACCGGAAGCATGACTCCCGCGCAATTGCTGATCAAGGGCGAGATCACCCATTTCGAGGACGGCACCAAGGGTGGCGACGGCGGGATTGCCTTCAAGGGGATCAAACTCGGCCTCAAGGGCAGCACGGCCGAGATCAACGCGGTGGTCTATGTCGTGGACTCCCGAACCGGCCAGGTGGTCGCGTCGAAAAAGGTGATCGGCAAGGCCAAGAGCAGCGGCATGACCGTCGGCTTCACTGACAAGGACTGGTCGTCCGACATGGGATCCTTCAAGAACACCAACGTCGGCAAGGCGGTCGAGGCCGCCATCGACCAAGCCGTCGAGTTTTGCGCGGCACAGCTCGAAAGCCTGCCCTGGACCGGCAACGTGGTCTTTCTCAATGGCAACCAGGTCTATATCAACCGCGGAGCGCGCGAGGGCGTGGCGGCGGGACAGACATTCAAGGTCGGCACCGCGGAGGCCCTGCGCGATCCTGGCACCGGGGAATTGCTCGACACCATTTTCACGGAAAAGGCGCAGATCAAGGTGGACTCCGTGAAGGAGAAGATCTCGATCTGCTCGATCATTTCCGGCGAAGGCATTGAAAACGGGATGAGCGTGTCGCCGCTCTGAGCCGCGGCAAAACCCCCACCTCGGCGGCTGCGCCGCTAAAAAGCAAATTCCTAGCAGTCAGATCGCGGCGCGCATTCTTCGGTAAGACATTGGCGGCGATGTCGGGCGTCATCGCCATGACCTTGCTATCCATGCCTGCACTTGCGGCTGGTGAAGACCCAATTCCGCTCATCGACGTCGTCGTCAAAAGAACACCGCCGGGTAATGCCGTTGGCAGGATGCAGACAACGGCTACCTGCGGTTCAAATCACTTTCGTCTGGGACCTATGTCGTCAGCGACAAGTTCGGAAACAAGGCAAGCGTCAAGCACAAGGGTGGACCGGTCAAGTGGCGCCTGATCGGCTCTACGAAGAATGGCAAGCTGGCTTGGACGCTGGTCGACGAGTCCAGGTAAAGACGTCACGTCTTGACTCTTGACAAACGGTCTGACCGGCCTCAAGTTTTCGGGCGACCCCGAGTGTTAGTCTGGGAGTTTGTTATGGGTTGTATGTGGGTTGCGGATGACGCTGACCCGACGGAGGGAGACCGAAGGCCGACCGGAGTCGGGTCAGCAGTAAGCTGGGCGGCGTAGTTCACGGGACTGCGATAACCAAGCCGACTATGGGGTCGGCGTGTATGGTAATCGATGCGGAAGTCCTCAATGACGACGCGGGCCTCCGTGAGGGTCCACAGTTGCTCGCGGTTGAGGCATTCATCACGAAAGCGGCCATGGAAGGATTCGACGAACCCGTTCTGCCAAGGACTGGCCGGCTCGATGTAGATTGTCTTGATTCTCTCCCGGGCCAGCCACGCTTGGAGTTCATGGGCAATGAACTCCGAGCCGTTGTCCGAGCGGATAAACTCCGGCGCTCCGTGCTGCTCGACGGCTTGGCCCACCAGGGCGATCACGTCGGTGGATTTCAAGGCCCGGTCGGCCCGCAACACATGGCATTCCCGCGTATGCTCATCGAGCACGGTCAGCATGCGTAGAGCACCGCCACGCACGGTCGCGTCCGCAATGAAGTCCCAGGTCCAGACATGGCCCCGGTGCGTGGCCTTGGTCGGCAGGCCGGTCGAACGGCCCCGGCGGCAATCTTCCTTTTGGTCGGCGGCACCCGCAGACCCTCCAAACGGCGGAGTCGCTGCACCTGACGTTTGCCCGCCACCCAGCCTTCTTGCCGCAGCAAAGCGGCGATGCGGCGGTAGCCGTAGCGCGGGTGCGCTGCGCAGTGCCTGGAGTCCTGACACCATCTGCTGCTGACGATCGCTGCGCTGCCCAGCCCAGGATCCGACAAGCCTGTCGCCCGGAACACAGGCCGCCCGTCAGGACGGCCTGCACCATCTGTTTTCTGTGCCCCGGGCTTACAATTTTTTTCGTTAACAAACCGCAGCACGCGGTTCTCCAGCAGTGAGTCGGCGAGCATCTTCTTTAGCTTGGTGTTTTCCTTTTCCAGTTCCTTCAGCCGACGGGCCTCGTTGACCTCCATCATGCCGAACTGGCGCTTCCAGCGATGGTAGGTCTGCTCCGAGATGTTCTTCTCCTTGCAGACTTCTACGATGCTTTTGCCGCCATCGGCAGCCCGCAGGATGCGGATCTTATCCTCCGTCGTGTGTCTTTTACCTTTCATGGTCTGGGCCCTTGCTTGGGCCCAGACTAACACCAAAGGTGGCTCAAAATAGCGAGGTCAGGTCACTTGAACGAACCACTGGCTGACCAGTGCGTGATCAGAAACGGAGCCGGGGATTTCGAGTTTTTCGCGCGGGGTGAGTTCGATGGGCCCGAGCCACGCGGGGCACTTGGTCTGAAAGCCGAGCGTGATTTTCCCGATGTCGTGAGGGGCGGTGAGGGTGGCCGCGCCGGGAGGAAACAGGGCGGCGACGGCGGGCGGCAGCGGGGGAACGGACGGATGGACCTGCTGCTGATGCGTATCCTGAAATGTGCCTGCCCCCTGCCTAGCGGGTGGTGGGGCTCAAAGTTAGCAACGGGAAAAGAGGGAACCGATGGATTGCAGGGCCAAGACGGGGATTGATCGGAGCAATCTTCCCATAGAGACGGCCTGAGCGGTGGCTTATGTTGTGCTCAGGGAGTTAGTCCCTTTAAAGAAAGATTTGGGCACAGTAGCAAAACGACGGACACAAAATTTTACGCGGGAATCGGTTCAAGCGGCGAAAGATTTCCCCCAAATGAGAAGTGAAATCGTCATCAAGAGTGCTCTGCAATGCTGGGCGTTATGGGGGTGCGTATTGTCACCAGCATTGTCATGTGGTCTTTTTGTGGCCAAACAAAAACCCGCATCCTGTTGATAAGATACGGGTTAAAGAATTGGTGCGGGTGGACGGAATCGAACCGACGAGACCACTTTGGAAGAGTGGAGTTTTACCACTAAACTACACCCGCATGAGTCAGGGGAGAATCGCGCTGCACCCGCCGTGGTCAAGCCTCGGTTCCGAATGTTTGGCGCGGGAGCGCTCGGGGCGAAATGGAGGATTTTTTACAAACGCCGACACCAAATGAGGTTGCCGCCGTTTGAATGCCCCGTTTCCCTCTGGTTATGGCTATGATTTCTTCGGGTTCATCTGGATCGGGAAAGGCGCCGGGCAAGGTCCCTGCTGGGAAACGTAAGGGCGGGGTGAGGGCGGCCCAAGCGATGGCGAAGCAGAAATCGCTCGAGAAGCGGGCCAAGAAATACAAGCTGCCGATGGGCGAGCTGGCCATTTTTACGCAGCAGCTGGCCTCACTGCTGGTCGCGGGTTTGCCGCTGGTTCAATGTTTGGAAGCGCTGCAGGACCAGACGGAAGACGAGGTTTTCCAAGTCGTGATTCGCGAGGTGCGTCTGGATATTTCGACCGGCAATTCCTTCTCGGAAGCGGTTCGTAAGTTCCCCAAGTCGTTTAACACCCTGTTTGTCTCGATGGTCGAGGCGGGTGAAGCGAGTGGTGGCCTCGCGGAGATTCTTGGTAAGGTGGCCGGCTATTTTGAAGCGTCGGTCAAGCTGACCAAGAAGGTGAAATCGGCCATGACCTACCCGATTGCGGTCATTGGACTCGCGGTGGCCTTAGTCAATGTGTTGCTCATTTTCGTGATTCCGGTGTTCGCGGACATGTTTGCCGATTTCGGGGCTAAGTTGCCCGCCCCGACGCAGTTCCTGATCGATCTCTCCGACTTCATGAAAGCGTGGTGGTGGGCCATCGGCATCGGTTGCTACATCGTCTACTGGCTGATGGGAAAATACATTTCCACCCCCCAAGGGACGGCGTTCGAAGGATTTATTTTTGGTCAAAGCGCCGATTTTCGGCAACCTGATCCACAAGATCGCCCTGTCTCGCTTCTGCCGGACTTATGCGACGCTGATTCGCTCGGGCGTGCCCATTCTGCGCACCCTCGAGATCGTGGCTGCGGCCAGTAACACCGTGCAGATTGAGGATGCCTGTAATGAAATCGCCAAGCACGTGAGTCAGGGCGGCCAGGTTTCCGAAGTGCTGGCGGCGAATGCATTTTTTCCCCCGATGATGAAGCACATGGTTAAGGCCGGTGAATCGACAGGTAACGTCGACGGAATGATGACCAAGGTGTCCGACTTCTACGACGTGGAGGCGGAAGCGACGGTCGCGTCGCTGACCTCGCTGATCGAGCCCTTGTTGATCGTCTTCCTCGGCGTGGTGGTGGGGGGTATTGTCATGGCTATGTTCCTGCCCATTTTCCAACTGGGCGCGGTCGCCGGTGGTCTCCAATAATCCAGCGCGCCTCCTGTTGACTTAGCCCGATCCTGTTGGAAAAGTCTGGGGTCCCATGCCATCCGTTCTCATAGTCGACGACCTGCTCTCCATCCACGAGATGCTTGAAGCCGTGATCCAACCCACCGGGTTTCACACGGCGTTTGCCACCGATGGAGAGAAGGGTTTGGCCCGCTACAAGGAGGAGAAATTCGACCTCGTGCTGGCGGACATCGACATGAAGCCGATGGATGGCATCACGCTGCTCAAGGAGCTGAAGCGTTACGATCCCAGTGCGGTGATCGTGATCATGACGGCCTACGCGAGCACGGAGAGCGCGATCCAGGCGCTCAAATTCGGCGCCTTCGATTACCTGCAGAAGCCATTTCGCGTAAACGAGCTGATCGCCACGCTCAAACGCGGCATCGAGTTCAAAAAATTTCAGGCGGAGCGCGCGGTCACGGGGCTCGTGTCCGGGGCGAAGTCGGCCGAGGTGGCGAAGCGGATCCTCGGCCAGAGTCCGGCGATCGAGAAGCTGATCCAGCAAGTGAAGAAATTGTCGGCGGTGCGCTCCCCGGTCTTGCTTCAAGGCGAGAACGGCACGGGCAAGACCGCCGTGGCCGAGGTGCTGCACGAGGCCTTGGGCTCGACGGAGGGGCAGCTGGTCCGGATCGATTGCTCGCTGAGCTCGGCGGCGAATTTCGCCGAAGGCCTGCTCGGGCAGAATGGCGCCGGGGGCTCTTGGGTGGAACAGGCGAAGGGTGGCACCCTCTACCTGCAGCATTTGCAGTGCTTGCCGATGCCAGTGCAGGAGGCGCTGGTCAGCGTGCTGCGCAACACCGCGCATGGCTTCCGGTTGATTTGTTCAACCACGCAGGATCTCGAGCAATTGGTGGATGAGGGAAGATTTCACGACGAGCTCTTCTACCGCGTCGCGGCGTTCCCCGTGGTCCTGCCGCCGCTGCGGGAGCGGCCGCAGGACATCCCAATGCTGGTCAAGGAATACGCGGGCAAGACGACCAACCCACTCTTTGATGCCAACCTTGTGGAGTTCACCGACGACGGGATGGCCCTGCTCGCGGTCTACCATTGGCCGGGGAACCTCACTGAGCTCTACCAAGTAATTTCGAAGATTGTCTCCACCTCGGAAACCCGCGTGGTCACCTCCCAGCAACTGCCGCTTCGCCTGCGCGAGATGCCGAGCTGGCCCAGTTTGGCCGAGTTTTTAGCCGGCCAGGAAAAGCAGTATGTCGACACAGTCCTGCGCGCCTGCCACGGCGACCGGGTGGCCGCAGCCAAAGTGCTCGGGGTCGCCATCGCGCGGGTCGCGGAGTGACGAGCCCGCGTATCAGGCAAAATTCGCCCGTCGACAGACTTCCCTCTTGCCGCGATTGGTCGTGGTCGTAACCCTCGCCGAAATCTACGTCCATGCCCAAACGCACCGACCTCCAGTCTATCCTTATCATCGGCGCCGGCCCCATCGTTATTGGTCAGGCATGTGAATTCGATTACTCGGGCACGCAAGCGTGCAAAGCGTTGAAGGAGGAGGGTTACCGGGTGGTCCTGGTGAACTCCAATCCGGCGACGATTATGACCGACCCCGAGTTTGCCGATGTCACCTACATCGAGCCGCTCACCGTGGATATCTTGGAAAAGATCATCGCGAAAGAGCGCCCGTCGGCCTTGCTGCCGACCTTGGGTGGACAGACTGCGCTCAATCTCTCGATGGAGCTCCACGAGAAAGGGATTCTCGAGAAATACGGCGTCGAGATGATCGGCGCGAAGCCGGAAGCGATCTCCAAGGGCGAGGACCGCGAGCTCTTTAAGCAAGCGATGATCAAGATCGGTCTCGACGTGGCGCGCTCGCTCACTGTGAAGACGTTGGAGCAAGCGAAGGCGGCGGCAGAGCAGATCGGTGCGTTTCCCCTCATCATTCGGCCCTCGTTCACCTTGGGCGGTTCCGGCGGCGGGATCGCTTACAACAAGGAGGAATTTGAGGACATCACGACCAACGGGCTCGACCTTTCACCCGTGCACGAGGTCCTCATCGAGGAGTGTCTGCTCGGCTGGAAGGAATACGAGATGGAGGTCATGCGGGACCACAAGGACCAGTGCGTGGTGATCTGCTCGATCGAGAACTTCGATCCGATGGGCGTGCATACCGGCGACTCGATCACCGTGGCCCCGGCGATGACTCTGACGGACAAAGAATTTCAGCTGATGCGCGACGCCTCGTTTGCGGTCATCCGCGAAATCGGCGTCGAGACCGGTGGTTCCAATATTCAATTTTCCGTCGATCCGCAGACCGGCCGCATGGTCGTGATCGAAATGAACCCGCGCGTATCGCGCTCGTCGGCCCTCGCGTCGAAGGCGACTGGGTTCCCGATTGCCAAGATCGCCGCGAAGCTCGCGGTGGGCTACACGCTCGACGAGTTGCGCAACGATATCACGCGGGTGACCCCGGCGTCGTTCGAGCCGACGATTGATTATGTCGTCACCAAGATCCCTCGGTTCACTTTTGAGAAATTCCCCGAAGCCAATACGACGCTGACCTCGGCGATGAAGTCGGTCGGGGAAGCGATGGCGATCGGCCGCACGTTTAAGGAGTCGATGCAGAAGGCCCTGCGCTCCTTGGAAACGGGGGCGCGTGGTTTCGGCGGCGGCGGCAAACACGGCCTCGACGAGGCACCGGAATCCGAAATGATCCGCGCCAAGCTCGCGACGCCGAACGATCAGCGCATCTATTTCATCCGCTACGCGTTCATGCGCGGGATGACGGTTGAGGACATCTTCGAGCTCTCGAAGATCGATCTCTGGTTCCTCCATCAACTCCGCGAGCTGTATGAGATGGAAGTGGAGCTGAAGAAATTCACCCTCGAGACGATCGATCCGCTGCTGCTGCGCCGCGCCAAGAAGTTTGGTTTCTCCGACGTGCAGCTCGGCCATTGCTTCCACTGCGATTTTCTGAAAGTGCGGACTCACCGTAAGGCGGTGGGTATTCCGACGACCTATCGGTTGGTCGACACCTGCGCGGCGGAGTTCGAGGCGTTCACGCCTTACTACTACTCCAGCTATGGCGACGAAAACGAAGTGATGCCGCCGAGCGGCAAGAAGAAGATTATGATTCTCGGCGGGGGCCCGAATCGTATCGGGCAGGGGATCGAATTCGACTACTGCTGCGTGCACGCGAGCTTCGCCCTGCGCGAGATCGGCTACGAAACCGTGATGGTCAACTCGAATCCCGAGACCGTCTCGACCGACTACGACACGAGCGACCGACTTTATTTCGAGCCCCTCACGCTCGAGGATGTGCTGGAGATTTATGAGCAGGAAGGATGCGACGGGGCGATCGTGCAGTTCGGCGGGCAGACCCCGCTCAACCTTGCGGCGGACCTGAAGGCCAACGGCGTGACTATCATCGGCACCTCGCCGGAGAGCATCGAGGTGGCCGAGGACCGCAAGCTATTCGCCAACATCCTCCACCAGCTCGAGATCAAGCAGCCGGCCAACCGCACCGCGATGAACAAGGAAGAGGCCCTGATCTTCGCGCGGGAGGTCGGCTTCCCCGTGTTGCTGCGCCCATCGTTCGTCCTCGGTGGCCGCGGGATGTTTATCGTTTACAACGAAACCGAATTTGAAGCGGTCATCCGGCAGGCGTTTGACGTGATGCCGGACAAGCCGGTGCTGATCGACAAATTCCTCGAGGATGCGATCGAGCTCGACGTCGATTGCATCAGCGACGGCGAGACGTCAGTCATCGGCGGGATGCTTGAGCACATTGAGTTTGCCGGCGTCCACTCGGGCGACGCGTCGATGGTCATGCCGCCGCACACGCTCTCCAAGGAGATACTGGCGGTCGTGCGCACGGCGACGCACGCGCTCGCGAAGGCCCTCAATGTGATCGGCCTGATGAATATCCAGTTCGCGATTAAGGATGACGAACTCTACGTGCTGGAGGTGAACCCTCGGGCGTCGCGGACGGTGCCCTTTGTCGCGAAGGCGATCGGCGTGCCGTTGGCTAAGCTCGCGGCGCAGGTGATGGCGGGGAAGACGCTCAAGGAGCTCGGGTTCACCCGCGAACTCTCCCCCAAGCACTGGTGCGTGAAGGAAGCGGTGTTTCCGTTTGTGCGGTTCCCCGGCTCGACGATCACGCTGGGCCCGGAGATGCGCTCGACGGGCGAGGTCATGGGCATCGATGCCGATCTGGGCATCGCCTTCGCAAAGGCGCAGGCGGCGGTCAAACCGGGGCTGCCCCGCAAAGGTAACGTGTTTCTCTCCGTTAAAGACGGCGACAAGGCTCGCTCGATCGATCTGGCCCGCCAGTTGTCAGCGCTCGGCTTCAACATCTACTCGACGAGCGGCACGGCCAAAATTCTGGCCGAAAACCAGGTGCCGGTCACGCGCTTGGCCAAGATCAACGAAGGCCGACCGACCGCCGTCGACATGATCAAGAACGGCCAGATCCAGATGGTGATCAATACGCCCGGCGGGATGATTCCCCGGCGCGATGAGAATTCGATTCGAGCGGCCTCCTACACTCACAACGTCTGCATCATGACGACGATCTCCGGCGCTTATGCCGCGCTCCAGGGCTTGCACGCGCTCAAGCGCGAGGAGTTCGGCGTGCGCCCGATTCAAGCCTACAAGGGCAACGTCAACACGATCTAGGCGGGTGAGATCGCGCTCAGGCCGGGCGATCAACGTTTGGCCTAATTTCGGATTCCGGTGAACCGATCTACGAAGGATCGGTCTGTGCCTGATCATGAAAACATCAAGGTTACTCCGTTTACTTCCCGCCACATTGGCTCTGGCCCTCGGCGGAATGGCGGCGCTCGGTTCTTCCGGTTGTTCCAATGTGATGGTGAACAAGAACACTGAGGGGCGCGTGCGTCTGGGGGAACTCCAGATTTTCGTCGGCCACGACTTCGCCACCGCCTACCCTGCGGCCAAGGCGGGGATGGGCGATTTTGGCCTCTTCCTGACCAAGGACGAGCACGAGCTGGTCGAGGCAGAACTCCGCGGCCGCGACCCGACGGACACCCTCGTCTTTGTCGACGTCGAGGAGGTCTCCGCCAACCGCACCAGCATTAAGGTCCGCTACGGATTCAAGGGCGACGTGGTCCAGTCCCAAAAACTCATCACCGCGATTCAAGCTCGTCTGTAACGCGCGCCGACCCTTCCGCGTGTTCCGAGACCGCGCGTGACATCGCGCGGTGTTTTCGTTTGAGGGTCGATCCGACGTTTTCCGGCATTTACATGGAGGCGGGGGTTTGTTTGGGTGGCTCTTTCCCACGAATCACCCTTTCGCATGAGCACACCTGTCCACCCTGAGTCTTCGCCCGTTTCCGGTGAAGCCACCAATATCACCCCGAGCTTCGAAGATAAGCTGCAGATGTTCTGGGATCGGAACCGCAAGGGGCTGGTCCTGCTCGCGATCGCGATCCTCATCGCTATCACCGTCAAGGGGGCGATGGACTACCTCGCCGGGCAGAAAGAACTCTCCGTGCAACGCGACTACGCGAAGGCGACGACCAACGCGCAGCTGAAATCATTTGCTGCCGCGAACGACGGACACGAATTGACCGGGGTCGCTTGGTTGCAAGTGGCCGACGCGGCCTACGCCACAGGCCAGAGCGCCGATGCGGTCACGGGTTACCAGAAGGCGGGTTCCAACCTGATGCCAGGATCGATCGCTGATCGCGCGAAGCTCGGTTTGGCGATGGCGCAGATTCAAGCCGGGCAGACTGCGGAAGGCACTGCCGGTCTGAAGCTCGTCGCGAACACGGCCTCGGCGATGAGCGGCGTGCGCACCGAGGCCGCCTACCACCTCGCTCGCCTCGCGCACAACGCCCACCAAGCGGCTGAGGTGAAACAATTTTCCGACCTGATCTTGCAGATCGATCCGACGAGCCCTTGGGCTCAACGCGCGATGGGCCTGCGCACCGTCGAGGTCGCGACCGCGACCACTCCCGATACAACCGCCACCGCTCCCGCGAAGGCTGACGACTCCGTCATCAAGCTGAACCTCGGCGGCAAGTAAGTCTCAACGGGTCGCTCGACGGAGCGGCCGACTGCGTCACGCTCATCGAACGGCTCGACCCACGAGCCCACAAAAAAGCCCGCCATCCAGGGGGCTTTTTTTGGTCTCAGGGCCACGCTGACTCAGGCAACCCGCACCTGCTTGCGCCGACGGATGATCATCACCCCGACCAGCGCGCCCCCCCCAGAATCGCCGCATAGGTTGAAGGTTCGGGAACGGCGGAGTAGCTCAGGGAGAAGTTGTCGATGGCAAATGTATCCCGGGAATTGGATCCGGTCGATGCCGACAAGGCGGTCACTCTAATCCAAACATTGGATTGGTTTGACAAGGACGTTAGCGCGGCACCGGTAATCGAAAGTGGGGTTGATCCAAAAACTCCCGGATCTGAATAAGTGGTCAGTGCAGTGAATGAGGCGGGACTAGCTCCGATTCCGTAGTCAATCGTCCAAACGGTTGAGCGTCCTTGAACGCTCAACATTAGGGCACTGAGATTGATCGCCGAGAGATTGTAGCCGGTCGAATTGAAATTGAAGGTGAAGGCGGCTCCTGGATCGCCGAACGATCCACCCTGGCGCACTCCAAGGGCTCGGTCGGCAGAGCTATTCTGATTCGCACTTGACGAATCGAAAGCGAGACCCGAAGTCGATGCGACATTCCTGAACTCTCCAGTGTTACTTGCCCATGTTCCTAGGGCTGTATTCATCGCGGCTGCCGTCCCTAAAGCGGAACTCGTAGCCCCAGTTCTCACGGTCCACCAGTCGGCAACCCGCTGCCAATCGAATTGAAATCCTGCGTGTAGCTCGTGCCGGTGATCGACACTTGGCTCCAGAGGGTGGAGGTGACGGAGAGACCGAGGACGAAGACCAAACGAAGAGATGCTTTCATGGCAGGGGGGGGGGTTACCGATTTTTTATGTCAGAAAAGCCGGGGGGGCAAGCTGCATTTGCGGAAGGACGACGGGCTGATCGGGTAGCCGGCGGCGGTGGTGTTCAAGGGGGCTTCGGAGTGGTCCTTGCT
>Ga0209491_10009179_pt1 | contig 12226 bp, 8 predicted proteins | sample BON02_FD_187213 | JGI IMG/M metagenome (GOLD analysis project Ga0209491, IMG submission 187213) | Freshwater microbial communities from Lake Bonney liftoff mats and glacier meltwater in Antarctica - BON-02 (SPAdes) (version 2) | ecosystem: Environmental > Aquatic > Freshwater > Ice > Glacier... | reverse complement strand
CCCCCCCCCCCACCCCCACCCGCCACGGCGCACGCGGGCACGGTCCCCCCCCCCATGCCACACGGCGCCGCGCCACGGGCGGCACAGCGCCGGGTGCACTGGGTTTTATTTTGCGGAGGGGGGGGGGCACCGGGAGAAGTCTGGTGGGGGCAACCCCGGCTCGACGGGTGCCTTCGTGCGCCACGTGGCAACGATCGGGGCAACCCCCACTCGAATGTCCATGATCGAGTCCCTTCGTGCGCCACGTGGCAATGGTAGGGGCGACCCCGGCTCGAGTGGCCAAGGCCGGGCGCCTTCGTGCGCCACGTGGCAACGGTCACCGTCACGGCCCTCTCGGTGGTGCCGCTGGAAGACCCGCCGCCGGCCCCCGAGGGCGACGCGCGCCACCTGTGGGACGCGTTGATGCCCGAGGCGCTGCTCGGTGACCTTGTCGAGCTGGCCGCCGGGTCCGACCTGAGCGGCTCCGGCGCGTGGCCAGCCGTCGCCTTCCGCGCGCGCGGCGCGTCCTTCCGCGCCTGCGTCGGCTGCCTCCAGGCTGTCCACATCCACTCGCTGCTCGAGCTCGGGGTCGGCGGCCAGCCGGCAGACGGCGCCAGGGTGTTCGACTACTCGGCCTTTGCCTGGGCGAGCGGCACGGCGGCGGTGGCCGAGGGCGACGCCGCGCGGGTGCCCGCCCTGGGGCCGACCGACGGGGCCAGCGCCATGGAAACCATGCTCGTCGTCGCAGCTCGACGCGAGGGAGCCCATCGTGATCAACCCGGTGTCCACGGCGTCGGCGTGGAAGACGTTTTACAACCAGATCTTCTCGGCCTTCTCGGCCAATATGCAGTCAACAAATCCGCACATTGCCGGCGTCGCCGTCGCCGCCGCAGCGGGTTAACCCGCCGCCGTCGCCGCCATAAAAGCCGCCATAGAAGCCGCCATCGTCGTAGCCGCCGCCGCCACCGCCGCCGGCACTGCCGCCGGCGCCTCGGCCACGGCCTCGGCCTAGGCGGCGGGCCGAGGGCGAGGCTGGCTCGCCCCGGCTGGCGCGGGGCCGCACCCAGCCCTGTGCGGCGGGGGGGGGGCGTGGGGTCAGCTCGCGCCCACCAGCGACGCCCACGCGGCATTGGCTCGGCCAAACGCTCGCCTGAGACCAGCGTGCGCTTGCCCTGGCGCCCGTCCTCCGCCCCGATGGAGCAGCTCGAGTCCATGGCTGACACCTATGGTCCTGGCACCTCGGACACACCTCGGTCACGACACACCTTGTGCGCGGCGCGGTGCGCCAGAATACGGGCCCGCCGCCCGCTGAGCTCCACGGCGCATTGCACGACCACACCGATGGCCCGATTCGTAGCTGGGGCGCCCCGCTGCACCGGCCGCCAAGCGCGGCATGTACGCCGACGTCGCGATCGCCGACTCCGTCACCTGCCTGGGCCGCTCCATGATCGAGGAGACGGCGCTGGCCGTGCCGGCGGCGTTCCTGGTGCCGTGCCGCGTCGTGTATGGCGACACCGACTCGGTCATGGTGCACTTTCCGGGCCGTGACGCGGCCGTCATCTTTTGCATCGTCTCCAAGCGCAACAACAGCCGCGTGCGCAACCTGGTCGCCTATCGTCATCCGTCACATAGGGGGCGTCGAGTGGCGCAGCCGCGGGGGTTACCCGCGTCGGTGTGGGGGCCGCCTTGGAAGGCGGGTCCACTGCACGCACACAGGGGGCGTCGAGTGCCACAACCGCGGGGTTCACCCGCGCCGGCGTGCGAGTCGCCTTGGAAGGCGGGTCCACTGCACGCAGTGGTCGTTGCTTCTCGGGGGTGCGTTGCCGCAGGGCCGTGGCTGGCGAACGGTCGCGTTTCATGGAGACCGCGACACTACCTAGACGGTGCGATTTTGGGCTGTGACGCGGCGACTCTGCGCGCACGCCCACTGCAGCAGCGCGAGGTGGCCGCCTTGCGCCGCCCAGGTGGCGCGGCAGGTGCGCTCGTCCCACGGGGCGGGCGGGCTCTAGGAGCGCGCCCACTGCAGCAGCGCGAGGTGGCCGCCGAGGGCCGCTGCGAAGCAGGTGCGCTCGCCCCACGGGACGGGGCGGGCTCTGGCCGCGCGCCCTCGGCGAGATAGAACATGCTTTTAGCCGTGATCCACTTTCCGGTGGAGCCGAGCCCTTGGAGCGAGAGGGGCGAGTTGAAGCGCGGCGTGCGGAGAAACAGGTTGAATGTACTGGCCATGTTGCCGAGCCCCGTGAGCGCCACCGCGGCCTCGTCCTCGGCCAGCCCCACCGCGCCCCCGTGGCCGCCGAGGTTGATCAGGCGCCGGACGGTCCGCAGGGTGTGCAGCACGTCTCCCGCCCCCTCGCCCAAGGCGTGCGCTTCGCGCAGGCACGCCTCGGCCTCCGTCGCTGCACCAGCGCCACCCAGCGCCGCCCCGAGCTCCGACAGTCGCTCGGCGAGGAACCGCGCCACCCCGCCCGCCGCCATGGGCTCCGAGTGCAGCGCCCGCCGCGCCAGCGCCACCGCCTACCGGCGGAGCGCCACGACGCGCGGCCGCGCGTGTCAGTCAATGTGGGCGCCGAGAGTCAAGGTGGCCGACTCGAGTGGCGCCACGTCGTGCACGCGCACCAACCTCAATGGGGGGGGGGCACAGGGACCAACTTGGGCGTGTCTGAATGGGCGTCGGGTACCAGCCACATGGGCGTCGAGTGCGGGCGCAGCGAGCCGAGTGCGTGGGTGGGTGGGCTGGAAATCCCCCTTTGCCTCTGGGCCCCCTTCCTGTGTTGTCTGTGTGGCCGTTGCGGCCGTTGCGCGTTCCCGTTTTCGCGGCCGTTGCGCGTTCCCGTTTTCGCGTTCCTTTGTTCTAGACTCTGCTAGACATGCTAGCCGACGCTGCGGCCTGCGCTCGCGCTCTCGTTCCCACTCGCTCACTCGCACACGCACACGTCAGCACTCGCGGCCTTCCAGACATGGTACCTCTGCGTCTAACAAAGCTCACATTTCTTCCCTTCCCCCTTATGGTAGGCAAAGTCCCTGCCCACCAAGACCTTGCGTCCAACGTGATCGCCAAGGACATCGACGTGCCCATCGACTTCTCCGAGACGACCGAGCTCGAGCCGCTGCCCGAGGTGCTGGGCGTGATGCTCGACGACGACGACTCGGTGCTGCCAGGCAACAACGAGCTCAACGTGCAGCCGGAGAGGCTCGACGTGGTGCTCGACGGCGCCGGCTCCGTGCAGACCAAGATGCTCGGCGAGATGCTTAACGTGATGCTCGACGACGCCGGCCCCGTGCAGCCCGAGATGCTCGACGAGATACTCGATGTGGCGCTCGACGGCGTTGGCCCCGTGCAGCCCGAGATGCGCGACGTGGTGCTCGGCGACGCCGGCCACGTGCAGCACGAGATGCTCGACGAGGTGCTCGACAACGTGGTCGACCACGACGTCAACGCACACGACGGCGACATCGACGAGCACGCCGCACTGGTGTGGGCCAGCTTCATGTCCAACATTCGCGCCGACGACGACGACGCGCAGCGCCTCTACGAGAAGGAGGAGTGCGTAGCTGGCGTCGTGCACAACTACAAGTAGGGCATCCGCAGCGCCACCGACTCGCCCTCGGCGGCGTGCGCGACCAACTCTTTTGGCTTCCTCCTCGCTCTCCTCCTGCAGTGCAGCAAGGCCACGTCTGGGTCGTTGACTGTGGCTGCACCAAGCACATCGTCTGTCAGCGAGCTCGACGAGATCACCGACGCGGCGCCCGTCTCCACCGTACGTGTCGCTAATCAGCAGCATCTACGTGTCGCTGCCGTTGGCAACCTCACCGTCCATGTCAACGCCATTCGCTCGACGGTCTCTAATGGCGTGCGACGAACCGTCTCCCTGCTCATGCCGCTCCGCCTCACCAACGTGTTCGTTGTGCCCGGCATCGCCACGCGGCTCTTCTCGTGCCGCTCCGGGTTCGAGCGCGATCGTATTGGCACGGCTCTCGATGACGTCTGCTCGCTCACCTTGCCGACCGGTGAGCTGGTCCCCTTCACGCAGCACGGCATGCACTACGCCATCGAGACGCTGCCTCCTGGCGACGACGCGCTGCACGCCTCTGAGTCACTCGACGACGGCGGGACCGACCTGTGGCACGCGCGCTTTGCGCACCTTGGGATCAAGCGCGTCGCCATGTCGCTCAGGGATGCGGGCATCAAGGGCTACGGCTCTCGGCACAAGCCGGACTCGTGCATCGGCTGCCTCGCTGCCCGCCGCCGCCGCGCGCACGCGTCCACGCCGGGTCCGGGCGCCAGGGTTTACAAGTACCCCGGCGAGCGCATCGACTCGGACCTCGCCGGCCCGTTCCCCGGCTCGGACCACGGCTTCACGCACGCCATCTGCTTCGTCGACTGTTTCTCGCACCACTACGCGATCTACTTTTTGCGCGGCGAGGCCCATCCGAACGTGCTCAATGCCGTCAAGACGTTCGTGCGGGACCACGCGCACCTGTTCACCGACACGCTCAAGCCTAGCGTGCCCGACATCTGGCACTGCGACAATGAGTCCGTGTTCCTCGACAAGGCGGTCGACATCTATGCGGCCAGTGTCGGCATCTGTCGTACGTTCTCGGTCGAAGAGGTGCACGAGACCAACCCGGCTGCGGAGCGCTGCTGGGGCGTGATTCTGCGTTCTGTTCGTGCGATGATTGCTCATGCTGGCGGCGACGAGCAACAGGTGGGGTTCTGGCCCTACTTGCTCTCGTCGCTCCAGAACGTGCACAACAACTCCTACTCGCACGCGGATTCTACGCCGTCGATCCCGATCGTCTCCATGAGCAAGGGCACCATCTCGCCGCTGCCGCTTTCCAAGTTCAAGGTCATGCTCTGCGACTGCTACTGCCAGGTCAACGTCGGTGAGATCCTCGACAAGCTCTCGCCTCGCCGCGTCAAGGGCATCTACCTTGGTATTGACAGGAGACGCGGCGGCCACTTCGTCTGGCTCATCGACCTGCGGCGCATCACCACCGTCTCGGACGTGACCTTCGACGAGCGGAGCTTCACCGCGCTCGGCGGCCTCCGCGCCACCGTCAAGCTGCGACGCGCGGCAAACAAGGAGCTTGACGAGCCCGTCGCGCTGACGGCACCGGGGCGCCTTGAAACGACTGCTCGCGCCGTGCCTGCTGCTAAGGCCCCGCCTGCGCCGCGTGCACCTGTTGTTGCTGCTCCACGTGCTCGCGCTCCGGCGGTGGCGCTGACGCCGCCCGCGCCGCTGGTGGCGCCTGCGCAAGCGCCGGCTGCGCCCGTCGCTGTCCCGACTGCGCCGCCGCCGCAGCCGGCTCGTGGCTCCGCCGCTCGCGCTGGCCCTGCCTCTCGTACGCGCAGCGCCGCGTCTGTTGCTTACCTGCCTGATTCCGCTGCCTTCCAGAACGATGAGTCGGTATTCTACTCGCCGCAGTCGCCGCCCCTCTTCATCGACCAGGAGAACGTCGACTCCGTCCGCGGCTCCTTCGTCTCGGGCTCGACCGACGCCGTCATCTTCCACGGTGCCTCGCAAGGTGATGCCTACGCGGTCGAGCTCGACCCCGGCTTCGTGCCTATCCCGCGCAACCACGCCGAGGCGGTCAACGACCCTGTCTACGGCGCAAAGTGGCGCGCTGCGTGCGACGATGACATCAAGGGTAAGTACACCATTCTCAAGACCTGGGAGCTCGTCGAGTCCATTCCCACGGGCCGCCGTGCGATCAAGGGCAAGTGGGTCTTCTCGGTCAAGTACAAGCCTGACGGCTCCATCGAGAAGTTCAAGGCGCGCTACGTTGGCTGCGGCTACAGCCAGATCCAAGGCCTTGACTACGTCGGCAGCTTCTGCAGCACCCTGCGCCTCGAGAGCCTGCGCTGCTTCCTCTGCGGTGCTTGCTTCGGCGATGACGACCTCCTCGAGGTTGACGTCGTCAAGGCCTTCCCGTCAGGCGACTGGGACGGCACCGAGATCTACCTGCAGCAGCCGCCAGGCTACGAGGAGGAGGGCTACGCGGCCTGCCGTTTCCTGCGACCTCTCTAGGGCACCAAGCAAGCTGGCAACCTGTGGATGACTGGCAATGCCAAGACCATCGCCGGCTTTGGTTTCGAACGCTGCGCTGTCGAGCCTAACGTCTGGCGCAAGATCACGCCGGACGGCACCGTGCGCCTCGCCATCTACGTGGACAACGTCGTCATCCGCTTTCCACGCGGACGCCGCGACCTCGCCGACACGCACTTCGTCAAGCCCTACGGCGAGCACTACAGCATCACCATCATCGGCAAGCCCAAGGTGGTCCTCGGCATCGAGATCTCGCGCGACCGCGGCGACCGTACGATGCTGCTCACGCAGACGCGGTACATCGATAAGATCTTCGCCAAGTTCTGCAGTGAGCGCACCACCAAGGACTTCACCGTCCCCGTTCACCAGGCCGGTATCGACGCCTTCCACCACATGCTGCCTGGCGACGAGGCCGACCGCATCGCGATGGGGCGGCGCTCGCTGCTCGAGCTCCTCGGCTCGCTGCTGTGGGCCACGGCGACGCACCCCGAGACCGACTTCTACGTCTCGTGGCTGTGCCAGTTCATGTCCGCGCCCAAGCTCGAGCACTACGAGGCCGGCCTCTCCATCCTCTCCTACCTGCACTGCAGCAAGGGCCTCGGTATCAAGTACTCGGCCAACCGCCCCGCGCTCGAGGTCTACACCGACTCGTCCTGGGGGCGCATGCCGCGCGACTTCTTCGGCTACGCCATCATCCTCGGCGGCGCGGCTATCACTGCGTGTGCCAACCGCGTCAAGCTCATGACGCAGTCGACGCACGAGTCCGAGCTCTACGCCTATGCGATGGCGTGTAAGGGGCTTCGCTTCATGCAGCAGCTGCTCGAGCTCAACGGCTACAAGCTCAAGCTGCCGTCGCCCGTGCACACCGACAGCGCGGGTGTCATCCCGTACATCAAGCAGCCCGGCGCCACCGCTCGCACTTGGCACTACAAGAAGATCATCCTATACGGCCGCGAGCAGTGCCTGAATCTCATCTCCAAGCCGGTTTGGGTCGCGGGCTCTGACCAGATGGCGGACATCTTCACGAAGGCTCTCGACAAGACGTCCTTCCTCCGCTGCCGCGGCAAGCTTCTCGGCATTCCTGGCAGCTGATATTGTGATAAGTATCTTCTAGTATCTTCTCATTATGTAATCCTAGTATATATATATAGTCTCTCGCTCTTATTTCTGGTATAGTTGTGTATCTCGGTATATTTAGTGATATTATAGTATAGTTCGTTGTGTATCTCGCTCTTGTATAGTCTTCTAACTTAGTCTTTCTCTATCTCGGTACATAGTAATAGTGCAGCTCCGCGGTATCTCTTGCCTCTAGTATAGTCTAGTATAGTATAGAGGCGCTTCTAGTCGGTAGAAGCCGACCGATCTCTGTCGGTTCTTCTTTGTTCTGCGCCAAGACGTTTCTTGGCTTCCACACAGTCTTTGCTCCAGCAACGTTCGTTTTGCTGTGGGGGCGTGTCTGACTGTGTGTGTGGGAGATGGGGGTCGCCTCTGGGCCCCCCTTCTGTGTTGTCTTTGTGGCCGTTACGGCCGTTGCGCGTTCCCGTTTTCGCGTTCCTTTGTAGACTCTGCTAGACATGCTAGCCGACGCTGCGGCCTGCGCTCACGCTCTCGTTCCCACTCGCTCACACGCACACGCACACGTCGGCACTCGTGGCCTCCCAGCGTCAGACAAACCCTGCGTATCCTGCACCCCCCACGACGTCACGCCCGCCACCGCAGCGACGCGGCCCCCGCTTGGCGCCAAGAGACCGACCTGTGACCAGACCGTCAGCACGGACCAGCTCAACCTCGCGCTCGCCGGCTCGATTGTGCACCTCAAGAACGGCGCAACGGCGTGGATCGAGAAGGTCACTCCCTCGCTCGGCCGGGACCTTCGCGCCTGCCCCGCACCGCCGGCCGCCGGCGCGGCCCTCAAGATCCGGCTTCCAGGCGGGGGGGCGCTGCTGCTCCGCGAGCCACCGGGCGCGAGCGCCGACACAGTGGTGTGGCGTGCTGCTGAGGCATGCGGCCTAGCGCCCTCTCAGCTGGCGCTAGTTTGCGGCGGGCGGCGGCTCGGCGGCCCGGCGCCGTTGCGTCAGGCGTGTGGTCTGCGCGGCGGCGGCACGCTGCGCATCGTTAAGCGCCTGGGCGGCGGCGGCGCGGGCGCAGGGCGCATGCGAGACACGCCGAAAAAGCAAGGCGTGTCTGCCCGCCGCACGGTCAGGGTTACCTTCGCGCCTGCGCGCGAGGTGGCGGTAGACGCGAACGCGATGGCCAAGTGGAAGGAGCTCGGCGGCACCGAGCTGGAGGCGGCGCTCGCGTCGGGCGCCATCCTACTACTCGATGCGAAGTGGGTGATAGCCCTCGCTGCGCGCGGCGGTGTGCTGTGGCCGCGGCAGGCGCTCCCCGACGAGGCCTTCCTCTCACTGAGCGAGGTGCAGGCCAGCACCGGCAACCATCTCTCCGTCGTCTGCATCTCCCACTGCTGGCTGCAGCCCGACCACCCCGACCCGCACGGCCACAACCTGCGCGCCGTCGCGCGTGCGCTCAAGGCACTTACATCAGAGGGCAAGCGCGTCGGGGTCTTCTTCGACTTCTGCTCTATTTACCAGAACTGCCGGGACCGCGACGGCACGCCGCAGGACACCGCCTTCTCGTGGCTGGCGAAGGAGGGCCGGCTTGCTGGCGGCGCGGTCGGCCGCCTTCCCACCGAGGACGTCCTCTTCAAGCAGGCGCTCGGCAGCCTCGGCACCTTCTACTCGCACCCCGAGACGCACGTCTTGATGCTGACCGCCTTCCCGCCTGACTACTTCACCTCCAAGTACACGCGCTCTGGCAACGTGAAGCCCTACTCTGAGCGCGGCTGGTGCTTTTGCGAGTCGTCGTGGGCGACGATGGTGAAGCAGTTCAATCTCGTACTCGACCTGGGCAAGGACGCGGGCAAGGGGACGTTTTGTGAAGCTGATTGTTTTAGCGGCCGCAAGGTGGCGGTGCTGCCCCAGGCGTTTGTGGCGCAGCTCGCGTCCAAGGGCTTCACCAACGGCAGCGCCGACACGCCCCTCGTGGCGCGGCTGTACCAGGAGAGCTTCGAGGAGCGCTTCAGAACAGCGGATATGCTGAGCTACTCTGTACTCGGCTGGGGCGAAGTGGAGGCGTGCGGAGTGGCGCGGTTGCTGTTGCACGCGCCGGCGCTGAAGGCGCTCATCCTCAACCACAACTCAATCGGTGACGCGGGGGCGTGCGCGCTGGCCAAGGCGCTGCCGCGCGCGCCAACACTACGGGGGCTCTACTTCGAAAGGAACTCGATTGGCGACAAGGGCGCGCGCGCGCTGGCCGAGGCACTGCCGCGGGCGCTGATGGAGCTCAACCTCAATTGGAACTCGATTGGCGACCAGGCAGCGCGCGCGCTGGCCGAGGCGCTGCCGCGCTTGCCGGCGCTGCGGAAGCTTCTACTTATGTACACCTCGATTCGCGACGAGGGGGCGCGCGCGCTGGCCAAAACGCTGCCGCGCACGCCGGAGCTGGTGGAGCTCGACCTCAACTTAAACTCGATTGGCGCCGAGGCGAAGGCAGCGCTGCGCACGGCGTGGGGGGCGCGGGGCGGAACGCTCGACTTAACCCGAGGGTCTCCTGGCGACGAGGCCTAGCTGGTCGTGAGCACCAGCGAGAAGATGCAGCTGGGGGGGCCTGATCGGCATCTTCCAGACCGCAAAGTATGGCCCTCGGGTAGAGGAGGGGCGAGGGGTAGGGGCAGGGGAGTAGAGGGAAGGAGAGGAGGAGAGACACGACTAGACATGAGTGAGAAGAGGTGGGGAGTAGTGAAGTGTGGAGTCTCTTGGAGACAGAGGAGGCGGGAGTGAGATTGTGCGAGATGGGGCTCCGGCACGAGGACGAGGAGCAGGGGCGGCGTGTGTGGTGAGCGCTGGGTGGTTGTAAGTTTCTTCTTTCTTGGAGGCACCGTCACGGATAAGGATATATAAGCTTTAGAAAAGCGAGAGGGTATTCGTAGCGTATGTCTGTGGTGTCTGCGACACGCCAGAGCTCTGTCGTGGCGCCGCGGGCCTGTGCGCCTGTGCGCGCGTGTACGCGCGTGTCCTGGTCCTGCCGCCGATGGACTGTTGAATTTGCATGCCAGCTTTGCCCGTCGCATGATTCATTCACGTGAACACACTTTACTTCGGAAGAATTTCGAAGATGCAGATACCGTGTTACGAATATTATGGTACGATTACTCACAAGCCATATGGGTACGAACGTATCTTGAATCAGATACGAGAGTGGTACGTTTCTCTCTCCCTCTTTTACTTTTAATACGAGTTGATACGTCACTGATACATCACTGATACGTAATTTTGTTACGAATACGAATATAATACTAATACTAATACTAATACACAAAAGGAAAGATAAATAAGAGAAAAAGTAAGCAGACGAGAGGCGATATTTAGTATACTTACTACTACACGTGATACGGATACGTACGCAATACGTAAAGACTGCTTCCTGATTCCTGATTGACAGAGACGTGATGCGGTCTGTGTACGCAGCAGACAAAGACACAGACTGCTCAGACTCGCCACTGCTACTGCTCGGACTGTACGTGTGCACACCCAGAGACATATATATAATATTATAATATATATATATATACACATATATATACATAAACATAATAGACGCAGTATTATATAATATGTGTATGTCACATTCACATTATGTTTGGCGAACAGATATAATAGATACACTGCTATGTGGGTACGTGTAGAGAAACATTACACGCACCCATAGATCGCAGGCAGATCGCATCTCAGTCATGGTCAATCATGCATCACGTAGCCAGAGCATCAATGCCATGCACGAAATGGTGAGTTTTATACACCTGGTTTTGACGACACACGACACGCGCGCAGCTGCGAGCTAGCTCGACGTCGACGTACACCAACTCACGCACATGCGCACGCTAGCAAAGGGTTCGCCCTAACTTGTTACCGTGCTTTAACTTGGTACCGCCCTCCCCTTGAGCCCCCCGCGCACACAGTTCGAGGCCTGGAAAGCTGTTGGCACGCGGGGGAGGGGCTCCCTTGCTGCCCGGTAACGGTAACGACGTTATAACGAGTCGCGGATCGTCCGTCACGGCACGGCGCAGCAAACGGTAGCGCTGGCGAAGAGTACCAAGTTAAAGCACCGTACCAAGTTAGGGTGCACCCTTTGCTATCTCCCCCTCATCCGGGCACTGAGCTGCGCCTGCGCGCGCAGCTGCGAGCTAGCTCGACGTACACCAAGCCACGCACGCGCACGCTGGCTATCTCTTGGCCTTTACACGATATTGCCATCACCAATCACCAATATTGTATGGTGTATGGCATGCAAATGGGGGGTCGGTGGAAGGGCGTATATTGCGCAATGGTCGTGCAATAGTGTCGCAATAGGTTTGTAAGTGGGGGGGGCAATAAAATGATGATTGACTCTCACAATAAAGCTTTGAAGCGAAACGATATCTTGTAAAGGCTAAGCTATCTCCCCCTCATCCGGGCACTGAGCTGCGCCTGCATGCGTCAAGGACGAGAGCGCGCCCTGCTCTGTTAACATGTGCTATGTGCTATGGGTGGGTGTAGAGAAACATCACACGCACCCACAGATCGCAGGCAGATCGCATCTCAATCATTGTCAATCACGCATCACGTAGCCAGCATCAATGCCATGCACGAAATGGTGTCTTATATACACCTAGTTTTGACGACACGCGCGCAGCTGCGAGCTAGCTCGACGTACACCAACCCACGCACACGCGCACGCTATCTCCCCCTCATCCGGGCACTGAGCTGCGCCTGCGTCAAGGACGAGAGCGCGCCTGGCTCATCCCCACCCATGGCGAGCCCCGGCTGCGCCCTCACGCCGCCATAGCCTCCCAGACCCGCCTCGGCCGCCACCCTCGCCTGGGTCATCATGAGCCGGTTCTTGAGCTCGCTGATCTCGAGCCGACGCTTCGACTCGGCGGCCGCCGCCTGCGGGGGGACATTAATTAGTGCGTATTAGACAGTAGAGCGGGGAGGGGTATTCCCAAGATGCCTGTAGATTGACTTATAGAAACAGTCAAGGAAACAGCGCGGGGAATGACAGAAACCCCGCGCGGGACAGGCCACACCAACACAACAGAAGAAACTGGGACACGGGTGGGCGGGAGTTGGATGACGACGAAGATCGGCAGCCAACAAAAACAG
>Ga0209491_10009177_pt1 | contig 12229 bp, 9 predicted proteins | sample BON02_FD_187213 | JGI IMG/M metagenome (GOLD analysis project Ga0209491, IMG submission 187213) | Freshwater microbial communities from Lake Bonney liftoff mats and glacier meltwater in Antarctica - BON-02 (SPAdes) (version 2) | ecosystem: Environmental > Aquatic > Freshwater > Ice > Glacier... | reverse complement strand
GGGGGCGGAGGGGCTTGATATGGAGGAGAGCAGCGTGAAGGAGAAGAAGGAGGAGGAGGATGGGATTGAGGAAGGGAGGGAGGAGTGGGAGGCTGGAGGGGGGGAGGGAGAAGAGGAGGAGGAGGGTGGTGGAGGGCATGTGGGGGCGTTTGCATCGTCGACCCCCTCGTCCTCGTCTTCGTCCTTGTCGACGGCGGCAGGGAGAGGGAAGGTTAAGGGGAGGAAGGAGGGGAAGGGGGGGAAGAAGCGGTCTCTGCAGCAGCAGCAGGAGGAGGACAAGGCGTTGCTGACGGATAAGTCGCTGTCGTTGTTGTCGCAGCTGGCCAAGGAGGACAGGGACCGTTGCCAGGGGGGGAGTGACACGGAGGATGATGAGGAGGAAGGGGAGGAGGGCGCGGATTGGGAGTCGTCGGGGATGGAAGAGTCGTCGGAAGGCTCCGATGATGAGGACGAGGTCTGCGAGCTGGTGGAGATTGATGACGACGATGACAAGGAAGAGGCGCAAGGGGGAGGTGGCGGTAATGGTGGCGGCGGGAAATTGCCCTCTGCTCCTATGCGCCCCCGTCCTCCGCAGCAGGCGCCTCAGCAAGTGCAGCAGCAGCAGCAGCAGCAGCAGCAGCAGCAGCAGCAGCAGCAGCAGATGATGCAGCGGCAGCAGCAACGTCAAGCAGCGTCCCAGGCCAGGCCCAAGGCGGCGGCCACGATGGAAGTCATTTGCCTGTCAGACGATGACTAGGCTAGGCTAGGCGGGCTTAGGAGGGAGGGAGGGGGAGGGAGCGTATGGATGGGGGAGATGGGGGAAGGGGGAGTGGTGATGACCCTGGGGTTTGTATAGAAATGTGTCTTTGGTGCAAGCCAAACAAGGCTTGTCAACCAAAAGGAAAGAAATGTGACATACTTACTATGCGGAAACAGGGGCGGTATTGGTATTCTTTTGTGCGTTTTGCTTTTTGCTTTTTGCTTTGGGGGGTGGGGAGGTTGCTTTTCGTGTGTTCGTCGTTCGTGGGCCATAGGTAGATACTCAGCCACCACACAGCAAGCCACGCGCCGCATTTACACAACCACACGTCTCACCACCTCCTCCGTTGACTCCCTCCACTTGCACAGGACGATGGCCGCCAAGGTGAAGGGCCAGTTGCTCAAGGACATTGCGGCCTTGACGAGCTTTGGTGGAGGGGGGGATGCGAATGGTGAGGAGGATGCCTACGACGATGGGACAAGCGCGCTCGGCCACGGCCAGGGCAAAGAGGAACGGAACGGCAGCAGCAACAGTGGCACTTGGCGCATCGAAGGCGACGAGGATGGGGGGGAGGGCTTGGGCGGTGGTGCGGTGAGCCGGTCCAAGCTGCGGATGGAGCGTGCGATGGATTTTGGGGAGGAGGAGGCGAGGTACCGGGGGAAGAAGGTCTCGCGGCGGGCTCTGCTTGCGGATGATGAGGACGAGGAGGAGGAGGAGGACAAGGACGAGGACGAGAAGGAGGAGGAGGAAAGTGGGGAGGAAGATGATGATGACGAGGAGGAGGAGGAAGAGGAGGAGGAGGGGTTGTCTGGGTCGGGCTCTGAAGAGGACGACGACGACGACGTGAGCAGCGGCAGCGGTAGTGACGACGACGACACCGACGGTGACGGCCACCATGACGAGGAGGAGGAACCTACGCTCGAGGAGGAGATGGAGCAACTTCGGCAGGATAAGGGCGGGATGGCCTTGCTTCTTAAGCGGTCCCGGGACGAGCAACGACAAAAGGCAGATCAAGCAAGGGAGCAACGCGACATGTGGAATAAGCTCTTGGAAGTCCGCATTTTACTGCAACGTTTGCTGGGGATGGCGAATCGCTTCCCCCGCGGAGAGGCGTATGAGCAGTATGTTGATTTGGACGAGAGTGGGGAGATGCAAGAAGGCTTTAGTGGAGTAGCCTCAGGCTTGAGGGGCGTCTTGGTTAACTTAGTAGGGATGCGCGCCGAACACGCAGCAGCACAGCAGGGAGAAGACCCAGCAGAAGCAACGCAACGACGGAAGAGGCAACGGGTGCAGCATGCGGCGTTTGTGGCTGGGAAGGCCGGGTTGGGGAGTGCGGGAGATCCGTGGGTGGCGTCACAGGGGGATTATAAAGTGTGTAGGGAACATTGGAAGGAGGTGGTGGATGGGGCGCATCAACGCGCGACGTTGTCTTGGGCGGTCTCGAAAAAGTTCAAGGTGGTGAACTCGGGGTTGTGGGGGCAGGTGGAGGCGGCGACGAAGGGGGGGAGGGCTTTGAAGAGGTCGCATTTGACCAGAGCGCAGACTAAGGCGGCAGGTCTTTTTACTGCTGGTGCCGTTGCTGAGGAGGAGGAAGAGGTGGAGGAGGAAGGGGAGGAGGGCGAGGGAGAGGGGGAGGGAGGGGTGGATTTGGAGGCGTTTGATGACTCGGAACTGTATCAGCAGTTGTTGCGTGATTATATTCAGGCGGTGGGCCCGGGGGGAAATTTGGACCCGGCTGCTGTTGCTGCTATGGGGCGTTCGTTGTCACGGAAGAGTAAGAAGAAGAAGGTGGATACCAAGGCGAGCAAGGGGAGGAAGTTGAGGTATGCCGTGCATCCGAAGCTGGAACATTTTATGTTCCCGGTGCCGGTGGGGGAGTGTGGGATGGATGTGGATCGCTTGTTTGCCTCCTTGCCGGGGAGGAAGGGGAAGGTGGTGGTGCTCGCGGTGGCGGCGGTGGAGGAGGAATGAGCAGAAGAGAGAGGAGGGGTTTTCATATATTTTTTGCGTGGCGCTGATGGTGGTGGGGCGGAAGGGCGAGGAGAGGGAAGGGGGAAAAGTGAGAGTACGGAAAAGAGGGAAAAGTATTGGAAAGAGAAGTAAAAATCAAGAAGAAGGTGAAAAGAGCAAGTGAAAGAAAGAAGCGAGCTTGAGACGACTGATTTGTTTTTACATGTCTTCTGCTTTTCTTTGCTAACTTACAAATAATAACGCCTCATGGCGCATCCTTCTTCCCTCCCTCCTCCTCCCTCTCCTCCTCCTCCTCCTCCTTCTCGCTCTCCTCCCCCTCCTCCTCCTCCCCCTCCTCCTCTTCCTCCTCATAATCCGAATAACTCGGCAAATCATCCTCCTCCCCCTTCCTCACCGCCATCTCCTCAAAACACTCCTTCAAGTACTCTTCCTGTGCCTCCTTCACTTCCTCGCTCGTCTCACACTGCTCATACCTCACAAGCACCTCTGCATTCAACCGCAAAAATTCCGGTCCCCACGAAAACTCAGCCATCAATGCCTTCGCCCCCTCCACATGCCCAACAATATACAACGTCGCCGCCACCGCTTCCGCGCATGTCAATTTAAAAGGCCTGCCGTAATTCACACTGTTAGCTGCCACCAGGTAGGGGAGGAGACGGGGTGCTCCTCGAGACATTTTGGCGAAGGGAATCTCAGCGAGGCGTGCCCAGGAGCAATCAATGACAGAGATGCCCAATGTATCTACTATGGCCCGGTCTTCTTTCGACACGACCTTGTCGGCTTGCGGGCTGAGGGTGAGGCCTCGAAAGGGCGCCCCCAGTTTCATTTCGCGGATGTAACCCAGCCGAGCGAGCTTCCGGCCCGTGCAGCGGTTAGGGTCGCATTGGTCAAAATCCCACATTTGCAGCTTGATCGGAAAGTGCTTGCGGTGCCATTCCCGGGCATCAATAATATTTTGGGCCGTGTCGGGTTTCTCGACGTCGCTACCGCTGCCACTGTCTTCGTTGTCGTGGTCGTGGTGGGTAGAGTAGGAAGAGGGAGGGGGGAGGTCGTCGGGCGGGGGTCCGTCTCGATACACCCGTGCCTTGTGACGGGACGCGTGCTGATGCCCGCCACCACGGCTACCCTTTCCACTGCCGCCACGTCCTGGTCGTCTGCTCGAGGTGCCCCCACTTAGGGCCGCCTCGGCTTTGCGGCTGCCCTTCATCTTGATTGCTTGGACAGGGGGAGCGAGGGGAGGTCGACGAGGAGCGAGGATGATGGCCTTTTGCTTTGGAGGGGCTGCCCGCCAGCGCGTGTGTCTTAGAAGGAAAGGAATGCGAGGAAGAGGTTGTGAGAGCCTCGTTGTATTGTCTAGTGTGTGCATGCATGCATTGTGTGGTCAAAGAGGCACGCCGTTCCCTTCATCCCCCAATCGCCCAAAAACTCAACCGCCCATTTCTCACGCCTCCCCACTCCTACACACTTACACACAGGCAACAAGCAAGCGCAAGCCAACAATGGTGCGCACCTTCATGCCACAGCCGACGCGGGAGGACGCCCAGGTCCTGCTGGCCAAGCGCTTCTTCCTTATGGGTTGTTTGGGCTTGCCTTGGCTCTGGGCTGTGAGCGTCATGTACTTTTGGCCCAAGGTCTACAGCGGGAGGAGCACCATCAGCACCAGTAGCAGCAGCAGCAGCGGCAGCAGCGCAGCAAGAAGAGGAGGAGGACCGCCGCAGGGCAACCCGGAGCTGCGGAAGTGGGTGGGGCGGTCGCTGGTTGGGGCGGTGGTGGGCTTTGGCCTCCTCTTTGGCTGGGTCATCCTCTTTCAATTGCGGTGGCGTGAGTGGGGCTCAGGGGTTCTGAAATACATGATTAGTGCGCCTGAGAGTTACTCGTCGGGGTGGTGAATGTGTGAAGAGAAGAAAGAAAGGGAAATCAATGCTTGTAAATCAAAGGAGGAGAAATGCTGTGTCGCCCCGGCAGCAGCAGCAGCGGTCTTTGCTTGTCCTTTCAGCACGACGTTTCTACTTTTTGTTCTTTTGTGTTTGGTCATTGCATTCATCTATTGGCATGCGTAAAAATGTTTATCTCTCTGTTCGTCTTTCCACCACCATTTCTCACCCCTCCCCTACTCCTCCTTTACCCCATCCCCCCCCACAACCTCCTCCCCTTCCTGCCCCTCCTCCCCTCCCTCCCCTTCATACCTCCCCCTCGGCACATTCTTCAAATCCTCATTCAAACTCCTTGACAACAAAAGCAAATCCACCGCTCCATACCCCAACGCAGAATGCGCAGCCAACCACCCCCCCATCACCCCTCCCCCAAACGTCCCCAGCACCAAATCCCCCCCTCCCAAGAAAACATTCTCCACCCCCGGCACTATCCTCGTCCTCAGCCCCGGCGCCACAAACCTCGCAGGGCTATGTGATAACCCTACCCTGAACGGGCCAAGAGTCTGCATCCCCCCCTGCTCCTCCTCCAAGTGCCCCTCTATCTGCGGGTACAACTGGAGCAGCCGCCTCACCATCGTCTGCTGCAATCGCCGAATCTTCGCATCGGAAGGCTGCTTCAGCTTATAGTACTTCAAGCCCGGGCCAGGACCAAACACATTTGTGCTAACGAGGGGGAGGGTGGGCTGTCCCGGCACAACTACAGCATTAGGCCCTCGAGCAGCAAGTCCAGCAGCAGTGATGTGCACGGCCGGTCTACTACTGCTGCTCCCGTCCATCCTTCGATAACACACCTCCACCACATCATCATCCGCCTCCGTCTCAATCACACACGTACTATAAACCTGCTCCCCCTGCTGCTGCCGTCGCTTCCTCCCTCCCCCCCCACCACCACCAGCAGCAGCAGCAGCCGCGACACCCGACGGCTCCTTCGCCGAAGGAAAATACACATGAAACCACCCTCCAGGTACCCCTCCACCCACCCCTTCCTCCGTCGGCACCTGGTAGTAATCAGAAGCGGGCAGGTCTAGCTCTTCGGCCGAGCCCTTGAGCAACAACAGTGTGTACAGTCGTGGTCGTGCCTCCTCTAAATGATCCCCCCCAAACGGCAACGCCACCTCCTTCGGTAAATACTGCGTAAATAGCGGCACAACCCCCCCCGAGGACGCAATAATCGACTTCCTACACCTAATCTCTTGCCCATTCTCCAACACCACCCCCACAGCCCGCCTTCGACGCGCAGCCGCAGCAGCCGGCGTCTGAGCAGCAGTCCTCCCCCCCTTCCTCCCTCCCTCCTTCCCCTCCCCCTCCTCCTCCAGCATAATCTCTTTCACCTTCGCCCGTGTCACCACCCGTCCTCCCACCTTCTTAATCGTCGGGACCAACGCACATGCCACGCTCCTATACCCTCCTTGAGGCCAATTCAACCCTTCCATCCCCTGGCTCATCGCCGAGACATACGCCGCAAAACTCACCTCCGTAGGCCCCAAATTCTCCGTTCTAAACCCCCCCCTCATCAAATCAAGCGCCCCCCACTCCGGTAATGTCACCTGAGTGACCTCCTGTACTGTCCTTCCTCCTATTCCTCCAAAGCCCTGCCCGAACATCATGGCAATCCACCCCGCTGTTTTTTGGTTGAACAACCTCCCCACCCAAAACGCTGCTTGTTCCCTCGCGACCAACTCCATCCGAGTGACAAACATCCCAACCCTCTCCCTATTCTCAGGCCCCGGCGCCGAGGTCACCTGGTCATCAATCAATGCCTGTTTCCCCGCACGATACACCACATCGCCTAACCCCCCCACCCGCGCCACGTCGAATGAATACCCATCCGCCTCCGTCCCTACCCTCGACCATTTTACTGCTGGTGCCCCTTCTAAATAAGCGCTTTTGAGCATATTCTCATATACCTGGAGTTTACCGACGCTTAAAAGCCCATAATCGACTTGAACGCATTTCATTTCCGTGGTGCAATTCCCTAAGCTGTCGCCTGACTCGAGGACGAGGACTGTGTGGCCTACCCGTGCGAGGAGGGCAGCGGTGTAGAGCCCTCCGACGTCTGAGCCGAGGACGATATGATCGACTTCTCTTGGAAGAGTCATAAGAGTTTGCATGTCGCGGGCGTCTTCTGATAGGGAGGTGGGGCGTTTGTATTTGTCCTCGTCGGCTGCTGTTGCTGCTGCTGCTGCTTTTTTTGGTGGGACGTAGCCTTTGGGTTGACGTCGCATGACCCAAATTTTCAAGCCAGCCGCCAGCCCGCCAATGAGGATGGGGTGGAGGTTGTAGAAAAAGGCGGCGGCGAGGGCAAGATAGGAGAGGGGCTGCTTGGCTTTGTGCAGCATGAAGAGCAACACCACAACGGCAGTAGGAGCCATCCTTGCCTCACCCACCAACTCGATCGCATACAAATCGTCCAACAACCCCATAATCCACTGATACCACGGGTTAAGAATCACATGCTTCCACGCCCCGTACTTCTCGTCCAGTTCCCTCTCCTTCTTAGCGGCGTCCGCGGTCGACTTCCAATCAATGTCTTTGGCCTTGTTCAACGCCTCCCGCCGCGCCATCTCCGCCTTGAGCCTCTTCGCGTCCTCCGCCTCCTTTGCCGACACTGTCTCTTCCCTTTCTTCCTCCGCAGCAGCCGCAGCAGCAGCAGCCTCGGCCGCCGCCTCCTCCATGGCCGCGGTGTTGATGCCTTGGGCCTCTAGGTTTTCCCAGACCCGGGGGAAGACCGTGCCCAGCTTGACGGCCGTGACGCGCGGGAGCAGCGAGGTGGTGGTGAGGAGGGCGACGAGGGCGGAGAGGAACAGCAGGGGGGTCATGACGAGGGTTGTCGTCGGTCGTGGTCTTTGTCTGCCCGCCATAGTAGTACTATCTGGGGTGGGGAGGTAGCTTGAGCTGTGATGATGGAAGGAGGAGGAGACGTTGCTTGCTGTATATAGCAATATGATGATGCCGAGGCCCAGGCACGCTTGCGGAAAGGACGAGGAGAAGCCCCTGAGCGGTGCCCTGTGTTATAATGGTGGTGATGGTACGGTGGATGGTGAGAAGGGGTGCACGGTTGTGATGGAGGGATGGTGGAGGGATGACGGTCTTGCTTTGGAAGAAATATGGCGGGAGGTATTGCTAGAGCTGCTCTAGTAGAGCAGAGGCCGTTTCGCAGACGTATCCGCCCTCCCCCCGCATGCAATGACCACAAGTACAGCACGCAACCATCCCAGACAGCATAAATGGCAGGAAGACAAAGGGCCTGCACTGTCCCTCCAGGCTGCCGCACTCTTTGACCAATTCCTGTGCGGTCAAGGCACAACATATGCCCCCCCTCTCGCTCGTCCTGCCTCCAGCCAGCGTCCTCTGGCTGGCCCATCTTCTCACTTCTCACTCAACACACCACATACACAACACACAGCCCAGCTCCTACCATGGAAGGGTCCCTGCCCCAAGCTCCAATCGCCACCCCGACCAGCCTTGACCCGTCCGCCATGCTTTGGGAAGCCACCTTCGATGCTGTGGAGGACGAGGAAGCGTCGCACGCAAGCAGCAGCAACACCAGCATCAGCGACGAGGAGAAGGAAGAGGAGGACGACGACGAGGCTGCAGTCACTCCCAGAGAGCGTTATGTGTCGGTTACTCGGGGTGCGACACTGTGTGTATGTGTCCGTGACGACGCCCCTGCTATGCCTCGGACTGTTTTCATTTCCCGCTTCGACGCCGCCACCCCTGAAGGGGGCAAGGGCCCCATTGAGGAGAGCGGCGTGGTGGAAGTGGGCGATTTTCTCGTCAAGATCGACGACGTGGATGTGGTTGGCAAGGGCGCACGGCACGCGTTGGAGCTTCTCATAAAAGGAGCTGACCGCGAAAGCTCAGTCATCCTAACATTTCGGCGGCTCAAGGACAGCGGCCGCGGTGAGGGAGCAGGGGAGGTGGGCAAGCAAGACGAGACGGGCGGGGCCTGTCTGCACTTGACTGAACAACGTAAGTAGTCTGACAGGGAAGGTAGAGTGGGTGTACAAATAAATTCTTTGCAAGCCCCTTTACCCCAGAACACGAGCATTCTAAGCATACAACCACAACCCACACATACTCCGAATCTAGATCGCGTCGTCATTTTCAAGCATCTCTTGGCCAACGAGCTTGTCGACGAGGCTCGCCTCAAGGCCCTGGCGGCCAATGGGATCCCGGACGTAGATAAACATTTGCGGCCTCTGATTTGGCGCGTTCTGTTGTCCTACTTGCCGTACGACCGCTCACGCTGGGATGCTCACTTGAAGGAACAACGCGCCGTTTATCAGCAGTTCGTGCAGGAGCTCTGTATTATCGTGGCTCCGACGTCGGCAAGCACAACCACCGTGCCCAGCAGCAGCAGCAGCAGCGGCAACAGCGGCACGAATGAGGCGGGGTGCCAGGACGATCAGAGACAAGCGGCAGCGGGCAATCCTCTGTCGCCGCCCGAGAAACCGAAGCGATCGACGTTCTTGGAGCCCTCGGTGGCAGCAGAAGCTGGTGAGGCAGTCGCTGATGGAGATGACGAACATACCCTGGATTTCTTGCGGGAAGAGGCACAAGCACACTCGCCGGGCCGCACCGACCCCACCAGCACCAGCACCAGCACCAGCAACGACGCAAACGACATGTCGATGAGCCGTTCGGAAGATCTTCTCACCAGACCTCGTTTTTGCATAGACCAGCCTTTGTTTGATACGGTCCGCAAGGACGTTGTGCGCACGCACCCGGATCAGAATTTCTACCTCGATCGCACCCATGGCCCCGCGCGCTATGATGCGTTGTTGCGGATTCTCTTTATCTATGCCAAGATCAACGTGGGGACTCGGTACATACAAGGCATGAATGAGCTGGCTGGCACTCTTCTTTATGTGTTGGCTTCTGACCCGGACCCTGAGTGGGCGCAGTACGCCGAAGCGGACACCTTGTTCTGCTTCACGCACCTCATGTCGCAGCTTCGGGACGTGTTTATCGAGAGGATGGACGCAACTGACACGGGCATCGAGGGCAGAATCCAGCAGTTGGAGATTCTGTTGGCGCGGCACGATCCTGCTCTTAACAAGCACTTTCGCATGCTTGGGCTCGACGCGCACTTTTATTCGCTCCGTTGGATCACTACGCTCTTTTGCAGGGACTTTTCCCTCCCTGACAGCATCGCCGTATGGGACGCCTTGTTTGCGGACGACAAGCTGCCTGAGTTTGTGCTCTTCTTCTGTCTAGCCATGCTTCTGGAGCAGCGGGAGGAATTGCTGCGAGGCGACTTTGGGCATAATCTCCAGTCTTTGCAAAATTACTCGCCCGAGGTGGAGGTCAAGCGGTTGTTGGAGCGGATGAAGGCCTTGCGAGCGTACGATGCGCGGCTGGGCTTAGGTAGGGATGGAAACAGCGGTCTGCCCGATGGCGCTGGCGCTCTGGAGTCACCCAACAATCGCCTTCGCCATTTCTTGACGCGCGTCAAGTCGCACGTGCGGGGAGAGATGCCAGTGGCTCTCGAATCATTTTCAGCCGAAAGCAAAACGCAGCTGAATCGTGCCGGGGCGCAGCTGAAGAACTCCTTCGACAGCATGCGCAAGCTTATTGTTGATAATCTGTCTATCCTGCCCCCTCCCGAAGGGGCAGGGATGAGGACTACCTTGAGCAATGACGGCTTGGGGAGGGCACCACGCGACGAGGCTGAGGGCTCCGCCTTGGCGTCAGTCAGAGAAGAGCCTTAAACATAGAGAAAAGTATAGCGTGGATTACTTGATAAGTGAACTACATGCTTGCTTCTTCTTTTGTATTTTCGTAACTTTTCGCTTTAGGGTCTGTCTCGCAGGAATCTTGTGTAAGACGCACACGCGCTTTCCAAGGCTTATGAGTGTCTTCTCTTCTGTATGCTTGATTTACACACCTGACTTTTGCTATGCCTGAGAAGTATCTACATGTTAATATTGTGCTGGGGACTACTCTGCATCAACGGGTACGTCTTCCAGCTGCGTATCCCATGACCTGCCCAAACTCTTGCGACCTAGGAACCTCCGCCCGCGCCCTCCCAATAAAGATCAAATACCAATCGCTGGCGTTGCTTGTCTTCCCAGACGCGCGTCCCAAACTTAGCCGAGAACTTCTTGAACCGCTGCACGATGAAGTCGTAATCCTCCCCCGTGGCCAGTCTGGTCAAACAAAAGTCCAGCTTGAGGGGCACGGCCTCCACACGCCAAGGTTGCTTCGTGTCCAAGTCGAACAACATAAAGAAAAACAAACCCAAATCGTTGCGGGCATAGGGATCCGTCGCAAAATCGTCCACAAAGTTGCCCATGTCATACAGACACCGCAGCTCCGCCGACGCCCCTTGAAAGCAATGCGCACTATGCCCGGCAATCAAGTCCGCGCCCATGTCATGCAAGATGTTGGCTGCCTCTCGCACATAGAGCAACGGATCGAGACAAATGTTGGGACCCCAATGAGGAGACACCATCACCACGTCGCAGTGCTCCACCTCCTTCAAAAATCGGATCTTGTCGCCCAACCAGGTAGGCACCAAGGGCCCCATGCCGCCCCCACCGCCCCCACCTGCAACCGCTGGCGTGTCGACATCGCTGCGCCTGGAGGAAGGGAGAAGGAAAGGAGAGGGACACAGAAAAATAGAATCAGCGAACAACTACTTTAAGCGATCAATTCAAGATTCAATTAGAAAAGAAACACGGCTGGTGGAAGGATTCGGAGACAGAGCTGGCAAGGCGTCAGATTAAGCGCACGCCCAATATAGCAAGAGCCCCACTCACAAACGTACCGCTGCAAATCTACATAGCACACCCCGGGCCGGTCCGCTTTCGCATCAAACTCAGGCGGATGGTCCGTCACACCAATGACGCCGATCCGCATGCCTTCATGTTCCAAAATCACTGGCTGCCGAGCCTCGGCCAGGTTTCGCCCTGCGCCCGTGTAGGGGATGCCCGCCTCGTCCAGCGTCTCAAACGTGTCCTCTAGACCCGTCACATCATAATCTAGCGCGTGGTTGTTGGCCAAGGTCACGGCGTCCACACCCAGGACCTTGAGTTCCTCCACGGCGCAAAAAGGCGCGCGGAAGAAGAAGGGCTTGTGCGGGTTCGGCCAGCGTTGATAATGGTTCGTGATGCAACACTCGAGATTCAAGAAGAAAAGATCCGCCTCGTGCGCCAAAGCCACCACTTCGGGCGCAAAGACCACGGCTTCATTCGCTTTCGGTTTCCGGGGGGGCGTGCCGAGTGTGCGGCCCGCCGGCGGAAAAGGCATCTTGGTGCGTTCCGTATCTTTAGGTGCGTCCGGTGGGTCCCGCGCTTGCAGTATGGCTTCCGCTACGCAGCGCCCCAACATCGTGTCCCCTGCCAACGCCAGGCGCAAAACTCTGCGTGGTGGGCTCGTGCGTGGCGTCCTCGGCGGCACGGCGGTGCTGCTGTTTCTTGCCGCGGCCGCGACAGATGCCATGATGGTACTGGCGAGGGCCGGACGACGAAAAAGAGACGTAGGTGCCAACAGAAAAGACCCCACGCAAAGCGCCCGCAGGAAGAGCCAAAGGGAAAGGACGAGGAGGTATTTAAAGGCCTGGCGATTGTGTTGGCTGCTA
>Ga0209491_10009175_pt1 | contig 12230 bp, 7 predicted proteins | sample BON02_FD_187213 | JGI IMG/M metagenome (GOLD analysis project Ga0209491, IMG submission 187213) | Freshwater microbial communities from Lake Bonney liftoff mats and glacier meltwater in Antarctica - BON-02 (SPAdes) (version 2) | ecosystem: Environmental > Aquatic > Freshwater > Ice > Glacier... | reverse complement strand
TATTCCAGAAACTCGCCGACCATGCGATCGGTCATTCCGGGAATAAGCGCAATCTCTTCGCGGCTAGCACTGTTCAAATTGACTGGCACAAAGACCTGCGAAAGCGCGGCAGTAGCCTCTTCTGGCGTCACCGCTGCGACGAGCGCGGCATTCAAATCAGTCACGCTCTCATATGGTTGGCCTGCGACGATCGCCGCAGCCAGCTCGGATGATATTCCGTCCCTCTCTGCAAGTTGCTCGGCGGTGGCCGTATTGGCATCAACCACGCCACCAGCGTTTTGGGCATCCGTTACTTCATCAGTACCGGCGTCCATCGACGTGTCTTCCACAGTCCGTTCAGTTGTATCTTCAGCGCCCTGTGAACAAGCGCTCAAGGTCATGGCTGTGCCAGCCAATGCAGCTACGAGAAATACCTTACGCATAATAGGACCCTTTCAATGGAGCCGTCGCAATAGCGCGCTCGATTGAGATTGCGAACCCATTACGACTGCCCACAATTGGTTAGTTCGCTTCCCACCCAGTTCCCGACATTCAGGACGTATATCGCGGTACTGTCAGCTAGCGATCAAGTCGGACGAGCGCGTCCCCCAATCCGGATATGAATACCGGGCGATCTTCCCCATCAATAATCATGCCGGTTAGCAGGCCGGGCATCTCGCCTTGCACGTCAGCTCCCAACAGGTCGAGCCGGCTTGCGCCTACCTCGCCGCGCCTGATCCATTCAACTGCAATTTCTGCGCCCTTCTCGGTCTGAGCATCGAAGACAACTCTGATCTCTCCTGTATCCGGATTGACCGCATAGACTCTGTTGGCAAGTGGCGAAGCCACCCACAGTGCGCCATCTTCCACCATGCGCATGTTGTCGGGCGTCATGATTTCGGCCAACACCTTGCGGTCGCTCACTGTTCCGTTCTCGACATCGAGTGCAAAAGACAAGACGCGGTTGCCGACCGTTTCCGAGAGATAGAGCCTGCCCTTAGCCTCATCTAGGTAAAAGCCATTTCCGAAATTGAGCCCTTCGACCACCAAGTGCGCCTTAATTGCATAGGTCCCATCTTCATTGCGCGCGAGACGATAGAGAGCGCCATCACCCATTGGCTTGTCAACTGCGGCGAACATGCGTTCCTCGCCCAGGCCATCGGTCGATTGGGTGAACCAAACCGCCCCCATACTGTCGCTAATCGCGGTATTGACCGTGGCTGGATGGTTATAAATCACATCTGTCGTCCCGCTACCGACATCGGTGCGGTAAATTTTGCCCGTAAAGACGTCTGCCACGAAGATATATGCGCCATCAGGGGAAAGATGAACCCCATTGGGCCCGCCTTGATCAGGGCCATGTTCACTGACGAATCCGGCATCGCCAAATGCACCGAATGGTGTTGCGTGCCCTTCCGCGTCTAATTCTGCCAGCCCATAGCGTAAATCAGCAATGATCAGCCGCCCGTCGGGCAGAAACACACCATCTTCAGGCCGCACGAGCGAGCGATCGGCGGGGAACAGTGTGGTTTCCGCGAATGTCCAGCTGAGTTCAGCGGCAGCATCGCTCGTGTTCTCCGCATTCATTGCGCATCCAGCAAGCAAGGCGCCTGCAAGCAGGCTCGGTAGAATAGGTTTCATAGGTTGGCCCTCCCTCGGCGCTCTCAGCTACGCGCGAGAGTGAGGGCAGGGAACCGAGTTCGTCAAGAGAGGTTGCGTGAAGATGTTGAGCTGAATGTCCGCACTCCACCCAGAAAAGGACACTGCCGCGTTCAATGGCTGATCCCAAAAGCGGACCAGCCGCTAACGACCTATGTGTGGACGTTTACTAGCTCACGGAGCAAGGGAGGCCACCCTCAACAGCTTGCGCATTCCGCGCGCGCGGGGGTGTTCTCTAAAGTAGTGAAAAGTAGACAGTTGTGCGACGCCTCTGATTGCGTCCAGCCGTCCAAAAAACAAAAGTCTGCATATGATTTAGGAAAATGTTGGCGGTAGGCGGGACAGAGGGAATATTACCTCATTTGGGTATGCGATGCACAAAAAGGTCAATCGGGTCCGAGACCATGGTTACCTTTTTAAGATTCAGCCTAGCGATCTTGGCGCGCTATTTCCTCCAGCGGCAATTCACCGCCTGACGCCGCATTAACAAATGCCTTGGCTTTGGTAGTGAACCGAAGCTGGGCATGGACGCGACAATGTGGTGTTTTCGGTGGGCTTGCTCCGGCTGTATTAACAGACTAATACAGACTAATACAGACTAATACAGCCTAATACAGCCTAATACAGCCTAATGGGCGGATGGGGATCAGGTAGGCAAAATGGTAGGCCAATGGCCGACAATGCCTTGCGTATAGATATTACGTGGATGCTGCGAACTTGATTGGTGAAGCCCGGTGAACTTAAGAGCGGTACGCTGCGTTGGACATGCAATGGTCAGCCTTCCGGCAATATCAATTACACCTGCGACATGCGCGATCCCGAAGGCGGGCGGCTGGAGTTGCGTTTCACTGTGACGGACAAAGGTTCAGACGAGCAGCGCGGTTAGGTCCAGAATGTGATGCTGTCCGATTCCGACCCGCATTTTGGCGGTAAGCGCTGGTGGATGCACTGCCCGATCAATGGCGACCTAGTAGGCAAGCTCTATTGTCCCAATGGTGCGCATACCTTTGCCAGTCGGACAGCATGGCGACTGGACTACAATTCCCAGCGCATAGCTGGCCGGGGCAATCCGTTTGAGGCGCTTTTCCGGCTTAGGGTGCACTGAGGGCTGGGAACAGCCTATAAGGGTATGTGGCGGCGGACCTATGCGCGACTAGAGCAGCGCTATTGGCAAATAGATGCTCAATGCAGCGCTCAAATGACGGCTATGATTGGTTTGTTAAACAGGTAGCGATCGCACAAGGACTTGAGGGCGACGCCATCATAAATTGGTAAGAAACTTGGTATTAAGAATGTTCACACAATATTTAGACAATAAAACCAGTAAGTTATTACTAGGGTTATGCGGACTGTTTCTCCGCCACGCAGTCTGCGAAATTTCTGACAAGTGAGAAGTTGCCCGCGAGAACCGCGCCGTTCTGCGGGCAGTGTGCGAGGCTACGGGATTGGCGTTCGCATTAGACTGACAGCACCATACTCACGAGGCTAGATAAACCGCCAAGCGAAGAAGAACGATGCCAAAAACGAAACAAGAGTTGCTGTGAACACCGGGATCAGTCCGCGCCAACCTTCTGACATCAGGGCGTCAAGCCGCGAACGCATGGCTGTGGCAATAACTGCCAACAGCAGAAGCCCCTTTGAGGCGAATAGTCCGTATTCCTTCGCAAGGGCGGGAACGTCGATCAAGGAATTGACTGCCACAACAGCAAAAAATGCAAGGATAAACCAAGGCAATTTGAAATGAGCGAGCAGTCCTTTCTTGGCTCCGCTCTCCCGGCCCACTACCAACCCGATCAGGGCTACCACAGGTGCCAGCAAGGTAACGCGCGTCAGCTTCACAATGGTGGTTACCTCCCCGGCACCGTGTGAATAACTGAATCCGCCGCCAAGGGATTGGGCCACGTCATGAATGGCTGCGCCCATCAAAAAGCCCGCCTGCCGATCAGTGAATTGAAATTGCTGCGCCAATATCGGATAGATAGACATGGCGAGTGCGCTGGCAAGCGAAATGCCTACTAATGTGAAGGTAAACCGGTGATGTTCCAGCCGGTCCCGGCCTATGATTGCATAGATTGCCAGTGCGGCAGATGCGCCGCAAATGGCGGTAGCGCCGCCTGCCAGCAGCCCGACATATTTGTTCTGTCCGAACATATTCGCTGCGAACAAACCGGAAAAAATCACCAGCGCCATAATTGTGATCAAGGCCAGAAACGGCAGGAGCCCAAGGTCGGTGATTTGCATCACGGTTATCTGGCTGCCGAGCAGAACAATACCCCACCTCAGGAAATTGGTGCTGCACAGGTCTAGGCCGGGATTAACCCGATCATCCGATGAAATGAAATTGAGCGACAGGCCGATCAACAAGCCTGCGAGGATTACCGGCATGCCGTAATGTTCAGACAAATATGTCGCCGCCGCGGCAGCTATCGCAACGACCACGAGGCCGGGAAAAAAGCTGGCGATGCGGCGCCGGGGCGTTTCCTCGCCGATTGTCTCGGCGAGGAAAATCTCGCCATAAAGATCTGCGCCAATTGGTGATTGGGGAGAGGTGTTTCTTTTAGTCACTGATCAAAGTGCCGATATCTACAATCGGGGTCGCATGAGATTTGGCAAAATCGGCCATGTCTTCTGCCCGCGCCATGGAACCGTCGTCCCGCATAATTGCGCAAAGCACTATTCCCTCGCCCAAGGCGAATTGCTGGCACAATGCAATGCCTGCTTCGAGTGTGGACTTGCGGGCCTGGATGCCACCTGGATGCGCGATCAGCGGAAAGACATGCCCAGGTGTGACCAGATCAGCAGCACGGGCGTCTTCAGCCATCGCTACAGCAATTGTGTGCGCCCGGTCGTGGGCGGATATCCCGGTCTCGACGCCATGCTTGGCTTCAATAGAAACGCCGAAAGGTCTACCACTGCTCGCGGTGCCTTCATTGCTCTGCGCTGTGATGTCCAATTCCCAGGCTCGTTCACGTGTGAGACCGAGGCAGATTAATCCGCGTCCGTAGCGGGCCATGAAATTGATCGCCTCAGGCGTAACCTTGCTGGCGGCCAGTGCAAAATCGATGTCGCCGCCCCGCAACGCATCGCCTGCGAGGATGATGATCCCGCCGCCCGCCAGATGGGTGCCAATAACCTCGAGGTCTGTATGTTCGTTGCCCGCCCTTTGTGTTGATCCGCTCATGGAAATTTCCCTGCAGCGCCGAATACTTGCTGTCCGACCAGTTCTAGCTGAATTCGCGCGCCGACATCCTGGATTGCACCGTTCTCGTCAAATGTCTCTGGAGACGTGCGGATAGCTGCCCCGACGGGGGTGGGCCAGCCGCGCAAGGCATGGGTGATACTGCGCAGGGTCAACAACGTGCTCATCGCAGCCTGATGGCCGAACGAGGTCGCAATTAGCCCGACTGGGCGGCCGTGAAGGTATGGCCGCTCGTCGGTAGAGAGATCTTCGATATAGTCGAGTGCGTTTTTGACCAAGCCCGAGATGCTTCCGTGGTAGCCAGGTGACGCAATCAGAACGCCGTCTGCCCTGCGCAGAGCTGCAACCATCGCTGCGCCGTCCTGTGCTTTGTGGCCAGGGCCGCCATAGAAGGGTAGCGAGCTCATATACGCTCCATCGAAATGGGTAATTTCTGCCCCGGCTGCCTCGGCTGCGCGGCAGGCAAGGGCCAGAGCTTTCTCGGTCGATGAGCCAAGGCGGGGAGTACCCCCCAATGCAACGATGCTGATCATGACATGCTCACCCTCGATAAGAAATTCGGTTAATTGAGAAGTCCGCGCCAGATCGCCGCGTTCCAACAGCAACGTGCGCGCCGCACCCTACCGGACCACACTCGACATCGGCACCATTTAACCTGCTGGATCATGCGTCGTTGCCATATGTCTTACGGTGTCATATTGCCGCACTAGGCGATGAACTTGGCGCGGTGCAAGCACTTTCTTGGATCGGCACAAGCCGGGAGGCCCGACAAACAGTTGACCGCTGCACATGTTGTAACTGGCCCGCCAAGGGAGCGATGGATAGCAATGACTTTGACGCAGGACGGACTCAAGACCCAGCGAGCAATTCGTATCGGGCTGATAGCACTTATTTTTTTCGGCACAGCCCTCAATTACCTTGATCGGCAGGTGCTTGCTCTACTCAAGCCGATGCTTCAGGCCGATTTCAACTGGACCGATCAGGAATTCGCCCATTTTGGCAGTTCGTTTCAGATTGCTGCGGCATTTTCTCTGCTTGGCGTGGGGTGGTTCATTGACAAGGTCGGGGTGCGGTGGGGTTACGGCCTTGCCGTCGCGGTCTGGAGCATGGCGGGCATGGCCCACGCGATTGCAAGCACGGTCCAGCAATTCGTTGCGGCACGTGTAACCCTGGCCGTGGCAGAGGCGGTCAACACCCCTGCAGCGATCAAGGCGGCGGCGACCTATCTGCCCGTTCGGGAGCGGTCGGTCGGCCTTGGCATCATCAACAGCGCCTCGAACATAGGAGCGATCATCGCTCCGCTCGCAGTGCCGGCAATTGCGCTGTCGCTAGGCTGGCATGCTGCATTTCTGATTACCGGGTTGCTCGGATTCATCTGGTTGGCATTCTGGTGGCTTGGCACTGCCAAACTTGAACCCGTGACCACCATGGCGATGGATGTGGACCAGGAAACGGACGCGGAAAAGGCTCCTCCGTGGCGTGAATTGATCAAGGACCGCCGCACCTTAGCAGTGATCGGAGCCAAGACGCTAACAGACCTCGTCTGGTGGTTCATTCTGTTCTGGGCACCCGATTTTTTCGCGCGCCAATATAACCTTGGGCAGGGAGAAATCGGTTATCCCACGGCGGTCATCTATGTGATGGCTGCCGCCGGCGCTCTGTCCAGCGGGTTTCTATTTCCCATGCTGTTGGGCCGCGGGATGGATGCCAATCGTGCCCGAAAAAGCTCGATGTTCGCCTATGCTTTGCTGATCCTGCCTTTACCGCTTGCGCTTTACGCGCCGAACCAATGGGCCGCAGCCATGATCATCGGGCTTGCGCTCTTCGCGCATCAGGGTTTTTCGACCAACATATTCGGAATGACTGCTGATATTGTTCCGGCACGGCAAGTTGGCAGCGTGATTGCAATGGGGGCGTTGGCCGGGAATCTATCGGGCGCAGCTATGCTGGAATTTGCCGGATGGTCGCTCGATGCAGGGTTCGGCTATACCCCGATGTTCCTGATATCTGCTAGCGCCTATCTGTTGGCTTTAGGCTGGATCCACTTGATGCAGCCGCGCTTGGAAGTTGTGAATACGGCTGACTGAACGCCAGATAGCTTATAAAAAAGGGGCACCGCCATTGCTGGCGATGCCCCTTCTTTTGTTCGGCGGGCTGCCCGATTTTATCGGATCTTAGCGCTTAGTGTCACACCGAAATATCGATCCGCATCACGCGGAATTTGATAGCGCTGGCCATTCCCGACATTGAGCAAGGCATAGCTCTGGTCGGTGATATTGCGTGCATGCAGCGTCAGCCGGTAGAGATCGTCGGCCGTGCCCACACCCAGGCTGGCATTCCAGATACCATAGCTTTCCAGACCTGCGGCCGTAGCTGCCCCAAGATCGGAGAATTGCGCCCCCGTATAGGAGAAGCTGGTGGACGCATAAACCTTGAACGCATCGGTTACTTCGGTTTCATAATCCGCACCGATGTTCCAGCTCCACTTAGGCGCCAGTGGCAAACGGGTGCCGTTACGCGCATCGGGATCACCAGTGATCGGATTGGGGTTGAATTGCCGGACCTTCGCATCAGCATAGGCAACACTTCCGCGCATTGTGAACCCTGCGACAGGCGCGAATATTGTGTCGATTTCGAAGCCCTTGGTCCGCACTGTACCCGCATTGGTCAGGTTGGTAATCGTCGTGCCGTTTAGCAGGATAAAGTTATTGGCCTGAAACCCGTCATAGGTAGCCTGATAGATGGCGGTATTGACCTGAACGCGGCGATCCCAGAATTGGGATTTCATCCCGATTTCGAATGCGTCCGAGATTTCTTCGTCAATCGGAACTGCGTTGTTTGGCGCCGTGTGATTGAAGAACACGTTGAAGGCCGGGCCTTTGTAGCCGCGCGTATAGCTGCCGTAGAACAACAGATCATCGGTTGGCTCGAACTGAACCGAAGCCTTGCCAGAGATGTTGTTGTTGGTGCTGCTGCCGGCTGAAGTGTTGGTCCCGTTACCGCCATTGGCAAGGGTGCCGCCCGCCGGGTTGCCCGATACGCCGGGGCCGGACAATGGCAGGCCCGTGGTTGCATTTACGCCGGGTGCCCGGATGTGGGTGTAATCCAATTCATCACGCGTCCAGCGAAGCCCGCCAGTCACGCTGAACTGGTCGGTAAAGCGGTACGTTGCCTGACCGAACAGAGCATAGTTCGTGCTGTTGACGTCGCTCGCCGATGTCGCGGTTGGATAGGTGGTATTGACTGGATCGTTCAAATTGCATGGTCTCGCACCGCTGGGTGCGAGTGGCAGAGTGGAACTTGCGCACACAATATCGCGGCGGGTAAAGTCCTGCGTATTATCCGAACGCCAATAGAACCCGCCGACCTGATAAAAGAACGCTGCGGTAGGATCAGAAGCCAACCTGACTTCAGCCGAATATTGACTGGTTTCGACAAATCCGTTGTCGTGTAACTGGGCGGTACCGACGATTGCGCGAGGCAGAAAGTCGCCTTCGCGGATTTCGGTGTTCTGCCAATTGCGATAGCCCAGGATTACGCTCAGCGTATGGGTATCAAATACATCGAGATCCAGATTGCTGGTCAAGCTCCATTGCTTGTCCCTGGTTTCGGTGATGAGATTGTGATTGACGGTGCGTTGATCGGTTCCCAGCGCGACAGGAAAGCCGAGTTCGGCATCCAGCACTGCTCCGCGGGTGGCCCCGGTTACATCGGCGCAGCAATCATCATCAGCGCGAAAATAATCAGCGATCAGACGGAGGCGGGCATTGTCGCCCTTGTAATCTACGATCCCTCGCGCACCATAATGCTCATATCCGTTCACATCTTCATTGAAGAAAACATTCCGGATATTGCCATCATAGCTGCCGTAAAATCCGGTCATCCGTGCCGACCAGTCTTCAGACAGAGGCCCTGAGACTGAACCACGAACGCGATATTCGTCACCTTCGAAATATTCGGCACGAAGATCAGCTTCCAGGCTTTCGGTTCCGCCCTTGGAAATAATATTGACCAAACCTGCAGAAGCATTCTTGCCAAACAGGGTTCCCTGCGGCCCACGCAATACTTCGAGCCGCTCGATATCGAGCAAATCGGCGAATGCCTGTCCTGAACGGCTCAGCACAACCCCGTCGACAACGGTAGACACACTGGGTTCAGCGGCGACGGAAAAGGTGATGGTGCCAACGCCGCGCATGATGATCGCACTGTTGGCACTGGTCGTGCCCTTACGGAAGGTAACCGACGGGACCAGATCACCGATGTTTTCCAGGCTGGTTGTGCCAGTATCGGTGAGGCGATCACCAGTTATTGCAGTAATCGCAATCGGAACATCTTGCACATTTTCTTCGACTTTTTGTGCGGTTACAACTATTTCCTGCACCTGCGCGAGGACTGGCGTCGCCGATCCTAGCGCAATTGCGGAGGCGCTTGCGCCCAGCAGCCATCGGCCTGCGCGCAGTGATTTTATATTCAGTTGTAGCATAAGATTTCTTTCCATTTGGTGGACGCGCATGATTAGCCATGCGTCGGCACAGATGTCACCATCAAGTCGCTCTGATGTAATATAGGCGTTGATCTGTCAAGCGGTGTCATATAGGTATTGACCTATCTATTTTGGGCTGCTGCCAGAAAAATACAGATTGAAAGAGGTTGATCGGGTGCGAGCACACTTCGTGGCAGTAGAGAATGGCTTTGACCTCGTTTTTGCGGGACAAATCCTGCTGAGCCATCGAATGGATATGCCTGCGATTGTGTGCGGTCTTGGCGAAGCTGAGGTGCAAATGTTCCGCGGCAACTTTCAGATAAATGATGTTGCGACGATGTATTCGCCTCTGAGGCCGCTCAAGGTGGACTCCGACAAGGTCGAACTTGCCGGCGAAGGCACAATTCGCGTCGATCTTGCGCTCATGGATACTGCCGCCGGATTTAATCTTACAGCGCAGACAATTGGCGGGGACAGCAACCGTATTTCTATTTCACTGCTGAGTACGCCAGACGAACACATCTGGGGCGGCGGCGAGCAGATGAGCTATCTTCGGCTCAATGGGCGGCGCTTCCCGATCTGGACCAGTGAACCCGGGGTTGGCCGGGACAAATCTCGCGAGCTGACCCGGATCATGGATGCAGAGGGGCAGGCTGGCGGCGATTACTGGACCACCAACTATCCTCAACCTACCTTCCTGTCCTCCAAGAATTATGCCTGCCATCTCGATAGCACTGCTTGGTCGGCGCTCGATTTTACCGATTCGGCAAGCCACCGAATTGATGTTTGGGAAGGGCACCTGACGCTTGAATTTCTATTTGCGGATAATTTGGCAGATCTGGTGTCTGTTCTTTCCGCGAGGTTCGGGCGTGCGGCCCCTTTGCCGGATTGGGTAGTTGAGGGCGCAATCATCGGCCTGAAGCAAGGCGCGGAAAGCTTTTCCAGACTGGAGAAAATCCGGGCCGCTGGTGCTAGCGTATCGGGCTTGTGGTGCGAAGACTGGGTCGGAATCCGGCAGACCAGTTTTGGCCGGCGCTTGTTCTGGGACTGGCGGTGGCGTGCTGATCGCTACCCTGACCTTCCGGAAGAGATAATTCGCCTGCGCAAGGATGGCATAAGGTTCCTCGGCTACGTGAACCCCTATCTCGCGATTGATGGCCAGCAATATCAGGAAGCTGCGTCGCAGGGCTATTTGGCGCTGCGGCAGGATAGTGATGAACCCTACGTCGTCGATTTTGGCGAATTCGACTGCGGCATAGTGGATTTTACCAATCCTGCCGCTGCAGAATGGTTTGCGGACAGAATTATCGGCCGGGAAATGCTTGATTTCGGCCTATCGGGCTGGATGGCGGACTTCGGTGAATACTTGCCTACTGATCTGCGTTTGCATGACGGTAGTGACCCTATGCTCGCGCATAACCGCTGGCCGGTTTTGTGGGCAGAGGTCAACGCAAGGGCGATCATGAGCCGCGAAAAGACCAGCGAAGCGACCTTCTTCATGCGCGCAGGATTTTCAGGCGTGCAGTCCCATTGTCCCTTGTTGTGGGCCGGCGACCAGTGTGTCGATTTTTCGCGCCATGACGGTATCGGGACAGTCATCACGGCAGCGCTATCGAGCGGGCTGGTCGGCAATGTCAGCAGCCATTCGGACATCGGTGGTTACACCTCGCTACACGGCGTAGTCCGGACCCCGGATCTACTTATGCGCTGGGCCGAACTTGGTGCATTTACCCCGGTCATGCGAACGCATGAGGGCAACCGGCCCGATGACAACCTCCAGATCGATTCCACCACAGAAATCTTGAACCATTTTGCTGCGATGAGCAGAGTGCATGCTGCCCTCTCACCCTATCTCCGCCATTTGATCGACGAGGCTGCGACGACCGGCCTGCCCATGCAGCGCCCCATGTTTCTCCATTACCCGAGCGAAGCGGGCTTCGCTTCGTGCCAGGATCAATATCTGCTAGGCCGCGATCTATTGGTGGCGCCGATATTGGAAGAGGGTGCAACCAGCCGCGAAGTCCTGTTACCGCATGACGACACTTGGCAGCATGTTTGGACCGGACAAACCCTCCGCGGCGGGCGCCATACGGCTCACGCGCCTTTGGGATCACCTCCGGTCTACGCGCGCGAAGGGAGCGACTTCGCAGCGCTGTTTGCCGGACTGCCGGATGCTCGCGGGTCGATTATGGAAGGAGCTGGAGGATGAGCCAAAGAAGCAACATCCGCGATGTTTCGGCTCTCGCAGGTGTGTCGGTCAAGACTGTCAGCAGGGTCTTGAATGATCATCCCTATGTCAGTGAAGCCACCCGTGAAAAAGTCGAAATTGCGATCAAGCAGCTCGATTTTCGTCCAAGCGTAGCGGCCCGCATTCTGGCGGGTACGAAGTCCGCTCAGATCGCCCTGATTTACGACAATCACAGCCCCTATTACCTCGACCAGATCCGCGCGGGCTGCTGGGAGCGGTGCCGTGAAGACGGAGTCCGCCTGCTCGGTCAGCCGGTCGATGTGTCGGATCCCGACGTGGGCGATCAAGTGCGCGGGCTGGTTAGTGAAACCCATGTTGACGGGATCGTCCTGTCTTCACCGGTGACCGATTGTGATCCGGTGCTGCGCACGTTGGAGGCATTGGGAATACCCTTTGTCAGGATATCTCCCGGAACAAATCATGCGATGACATCGTCCGTCTTTATGGACGATGCGCAAGCGGCCGATGATATGACAACCCATCTGATCAATCTTGGTCATCGGCGGATTGCCTTTGTGAAGGGGCATCCCAATCATATGGCATCTGATGAACGCCTGTATGGTTATCGCCGGGCGCTTGATAGGGCAGGCCTGCCATTTGATCCGCACTGGATGGCGGAGGGAGAGTTTGACTTCGACAGCGGCTTTGCTGCTTGCGAAAAA
>Ga0209491_10009172_pt1 | contig 12234 bp, 4 predicted proteins | sample BON02_FD_187213 | JGI IMG/M metagenome (GOLD analysis project Ga0209491, IMG submission 187213) | Freshwater microbial communities from Lake Bonney liftoff mats and glacier meltwater in Antarctica - BON-02 (SPAdes) (version 2) | ecosystem: Environmental > Aquatic > Freshwater > Ice > Glacier... | reverse complement strand
GGGGGGGCAAGAGTGGCCGATTCTCTTCTCAGGGCACCAACGCTTACACCAACGCCCCCTCTTTATTATTTTCCGACGCCCCCCCCCCCGGCTCCCGCCCCCCCGCCCCCCCACACTCTCCTCCTCCCCCTCTCCCTCCACAAATCTGCTTTTCTCCCCGGAAACTTGTCGCACTCCATCCCTTTTCGCCAAAGCCGCGCGGTGCATCTTTAAAAAGCCCCATCTCCGAGTCCTGCGGCCCGCATCCTTTGGTCGTCGTGGGCCGTGCGCGTGGCGCGGCGAGGGGCGGCGAGGGGATCGCCGCCGGCGTCGTCCGACAGCCCCGCCAGGGAAAAAAAGAAGAGTTGGAAAAAAGGAGATGGGGGAACGCCGAGGGGAATGTAGCGGTCGGCCAATCCTCTCGATTGGCCGACGGGAGGGTCCCGTGCGCATACACCCGCCAAAGCATAGCAAGGACGCACGCTGCGGGCCCTCGAGCGCGCGGACTGAAACCCCTCGCTCGCGCAGCGTCGCCGAAACGGCGCTACGCGCGAGAAGAGCGAGACCCGGCCGGCGGTCTCTTCGCGCCGGCAAGTTCCCGCGGCGGCAACAAAGGCGCGCGCAGGGCGCTTGGCTCCATCACAGTCCCCCGGAATCAACTTCTTTTCGATCTTTCTTCAACCGTCAACCCACCACTTCACTCTGAGTCGTTCGTGCGCGCGCCCCTCATCGTTGAGCGTTGCCCTTCCCTCCGCCCCCCCCACGCACAGGAAAAAAGAAACCTAATCGCGAGACGGCGCCCCCAACATTGGCGCCCCTCGCAGAGACTCGCCTTTGCCAACGTCATCATCATCTGCAGCGGTGGCGCGCGCTGACCCGCGCGCCGCGACGGCTTGCCAACGCAATCAGAGAGAGAAACAGAGACATGGCCGCCGCCGCCGCCGCCGCCGCTGCCGCCGCCGCCGCCGCCGCCGCCGCCGATGCCGCCGCCGCCGCTGCCGCTGCCGCTGCCGACGCCGGCCCGTGGGAGAAAAACCAATGGCCCCTTGACGGCGGCGGCGGCGGCGGCGGCGGCGCGGGGGACCTGCTGATGTCCGACGTCGAGTGGGGCGCGGGCGACGGCGACGCGGCGCCGGGCGTCGCGGGCGGGACCGTTGGCATGGAGGCGGGCGGCGGCGACGGCGGCGACGTGAACGGCGGCGGCGGGAACGGCGGCGGCGCGAACGACCGGCGGGGGCGACCCGCCCCGCCGCCGCCGCCGGTCCGATTCGCCGGCCGGCCCGGCTCCCCCGTTGACCAGCCGGTCGCCCGCCGGTCGCGCCGCTGCCGCGCAAGCGTCGAGCACTTCGTCGGGCCGCCCGCCGCCGCCGCCGCCCTCGCCGCCAACGCCGACACCAACGCCAACGCCAACGCCAACGCCGGCGCCGCCAACGCCGCCAACGCTGCCCCCGCCCCCGCCGCCGCCGCGCCCGCCGGCCGGCCGCCCCGCCGCGACGCGCGCAGCATGAGCGAGCGGCGGCGCGCCAGCCTGGGCGAGCTCGGGGCGCGCGCCGCCGCGCTCGCGCGCCTGCTCGAGGGCCTGGACTTGCGCAACGAGGAGCTGCGGGACGCGCACGAGGCGCGCACCAAGACGCTCGAGGTGGTCGTCAAGCTGGCGCACCTGGGCAGCGGCGTCGGGCTGCCCGGGGGGGCGGTCGGGGGCACTGGGGCCGCCGCGCCGCCGCCCCCTCCTGATGCCCCGGACCCGGCCGCCGCCGCCGCCGCCGACGCCGACGCCGACGCCGACGCCGCGCCGGCGGCGGCGGCCGCGCGCGGCGGCGGCGGCGGCGCCTGGGGGAGTGGCGAGCTCGCTTTGCAGGAGGCGGTCGGGGCGCCGCCGTCGGCCGGGCCGCGCCCGGAGACGGCCCCGGCAGCGGCCGAGGTTGCCTTCGCCGCGGCAGCAGACGGGGCGGGCGCGAGCGGAGCGGCGGCGGCGGCGGAGGACGGCGGCGGCGGCGGCGGCCAGCGGCAGGCCGCGGGCGGCGGGGCAGGCGTCAGCGACAGGGGCTCGGCGGCGGCGGCAGTCGCGGCGGCGGCGGTGGACGGCGGCGGCGGAGCAGCCGGCCGCCGCGCGCCGGCCGCGAGCGCGCGCGACCCGTCCCACAAGAAGACCATCTTTGCGCTGTACGACCGCGCGGCGCGCGCCGTGACCGAGCCCACGGCGGCGGCGGCGGCAGCAGCGTCAGCACCCGGCGCCGGCGGCGGGGGGCCGGCGGCGGCGGCCGGCGAGGCCGCGGGCGGGGCCGGGGGCGCCGTCGCTGGGCCTCACGCGTCTGCAGGGCTCGAGGCGACCGCGTCGCTCCGGCCCCTGCCGCAACAACAGGAGCAGCAGCAGCAGCACCCGACTCCGTTTGCGCCGCTCACTTTGGTGCCGCCGCCGCCGCTCGCGCCGCCGCCGCCGCCGCCGCACGCACCGTCGACGCCGCCGGCCACGGCGGCTGCGACCGCCGCCGCCGCCGCGGGCAGCGCCTCCTCCGGCACCACGACCCTGTCGTCGATGAACGACGACCAGCTGCGCGTGTTCCTGGCGTCCTGCTCGGGCATGTACCTGGACGCAGCGGACGAGGAGGAGGAGCCGGCGGGCGGCACGGCGCGGGGCGGCGAGGGCGGCGGCGGCGCAGAGCGGAACGGCAGCGGGGCGGGCGGGAGCGGCGGCGGCGCGGGCGCCTCTTCCCGCGGGAGCGGCGGCGGCGGCGGCGGCGGCGGCGGCGACGGCGCGCTGCCGCCCCCCCCCGCCCTCCCGCCCGGCATGGAGATCCACCCGCTCGTGGCCCTGGCCCTGCGCGGGTGCATGCGCGAGGTCAACGCCCACGCGCGCGCGTCCGCGTCGTGGTGGGTCGAGGACCACGTGGACTTCATGCACGGCGTGTGCGCGCGGGCGGCGCTCCTTGTGGGGTGGATGGATCGGGCGGTGGCAGAGGCGGCGGCGGCAGGGGCGGTGAGCGCGGGCGGGGGGGCGGGGGCGGGGGCGGGGGCGGGGAGGGGTTTCGGCGGGGGCGGGGCTCTTGAAGAGGAGGAGGCGGACAGCGCGCGCTGCGGGTGGGGCGTAGCGGGCGGGGCGCGGGCGGGCGGCCGGGGGGTTGGTGCCGACGGGAGCGGGGGCGGGAGAAACGGCGGCGGCGGCGGGAGCAATGGCGGCGGCGGCGGGAGCGGCGGCGGCGGCGACCTCGCGGCGGTGGCGACAGCAGCAGCAGCGGCCGCGCCGCAGGCGGACGACCTCGACGCCCTCGTCGCCGCCGCGCTCGCCCCCTCGGCGTCGGAGTCGGCACTGTCCCGGGGCCACCCGCTCGCCTCCGCCTCGGCCTCCACCGCCCTGACGACGCCGTCGGCCTCGGCCGGCACGCACGCCGCCGGCGCCGGGCGGCGCGCCGCCGACGCCGCCGCCGAGGCCGAGGGCGCCACGCGGGCGGTGCGGGCGCTGGCGCGCGAGTTCTGCTCGCGCCACCTGGCCGTCACGCGCTTCAAGCCGCAGATCAACGACGAGATCTACGACTGGAACCTGCTGGAGCGGCGGCCCGACCCCCGCCTGCTCGAGGACCACGCCGCATCGAGCGAGCGCGGTGAGTTGTTTTGTTTTTGCAAAGGGGGGGGGGGGGGGAGGGGGCGGGACGCCTCCCCCTGTTCTTTTTGTTCTTTGTCACTCCCTTTTTTTTCTTTGCCACACACGAACAACAACACCTCACGACACGCATCCACACACATCCACAACACAACCCGCGCCACCGCGCTACAGCCGAGCGCATCCTGCGCGCCGCCCGCCTGTCGGACGAGCAGCTGGCCACCCTCGCCGCCACCGCCGCGCACGCCGACGCGTCCAAGCGCGCGCAGGCGCCCGCCTGGCGCGCCGCGGCCGCGTCCATCGACGCGTGGGCCTGTTTCGGTACGAAAGTCGAGGCGCTCGAGCCCGCCATCGCGAGGCTGGAGCGCTGCCTCGAGGCGGCCTACCTGGCCCGCTCGATGCAGTCTTGCGCGCTTTATGGGACCATCACGCCCGTCCAATCGGCGCGCATGCTGGCAGAGGCCCCTCCCGGCGTGATCCAGAACGACGCGGTCATGGCGCACTGCGCGGCGCTGCTCAGGGAGCGGCGGGCGCGGGCGCGCGGGCGCGGGGGCGGGGGCGGCGCGCGGGGGGGCGCCGGCGCGGGCGGGGGCTGGCGGGGGTCTTGAGACTCGAACGGACTCTCGATTGAGTACAATGGTCGGACGATCAACCTATTGACACGACGAGTGAGAAGGAGGGCGGCGGCGACGTGAAGCGGGGGCGGCGGCGTCGGCGGCGGCAGCGGCGCGGCCGAGCAGCTCGAGGAGGGCGACGGGGCGCGCCTCGGCCGCCGCGACCGCCTCATCCTCCTCGTGGTAGCCGGGAAGGGGGCAGAGAGAGGGGGCGCAAGTGATAACCGATATTGCCGGCGGCGGTGCCGGCGGGGGCTCGCGTCCCCGGTACACAGGCGCGCGCGCGCCGCGCGACACCTTCATCTTTTTCCTCGTCGTTTTCGGGCGCGCTCTGCTTTTCCCCCCCTCCCTTCTACCTCTCGCGTCCTGATCTTCTTGCAACGTCTGTTATCCCACGCGGCCTGACTGGTGCTCCCACTGGGAAAAACAAAACCCTCGCTCGCTCTGCCCCCCTCGTTCCCCCCGCCGCCCGCCGAACGCCGAACCACTTGGACAGCTGCGCGCGCATCGCTGACCCCTCATCTGTCTCGGGACATCGTCCCGCGTCAAAGGCACGCTCCCTTCGCGCAACCAAGAGGGAGGAGGAGGAGGCAGCGGATCAAACAAAGATTTGCATCTCGAACCGCGCGCGCGCGCCGACGCCGACGCCGACGCCGACGCCGACGCCGACGCCGGGCGTGGCGATGGAGGGGGGGGTGCTCGCGGCGACGACGACAGATAGCGGCGGCGGAGGGGGCGGCGGCGGCCGGGGCAGCGCGGCGGCGGCGGCGACGGCCACGGCGGCCGCGCCCCTGGCCGGGCGCGCGCGCTCCCGCGTGCGCCCGGCGCCGGGCCGGAACAGCGGCGGCGGCGGCGGCGGCGGCGCCGACGACGGCCTGTCTGGCGCCGCCGCCGCCCGGCGCCGGCCCGCGCGCGCGCCGCGGCCCGGGCCCTCGGCCTCGGCGAGCGCGCTGCAGTCGCAGGCCGCGGCGCTCGCCGGGCGGGCCGCCGCGCTCGCGGGCGCCAACCGCGCGCTCCGGCGCACCGTGGCGGCGCGCTCGGCGGCGCTCGACGCGGCCGCCGTGCTCGCGTCGATCCACCTGGGCGTGGGCGGCGGCGGCGGCGGCTGGGGCGGCGGCGGCGGCGGCTGGGGCGGCGGCGGCGGCGGCGGCGACTCGGGCGGCGGCCAGGTTTCCGGGGCGCCGCCGGCGGCGCGGCCGCCCTGCTCCCCCCCCGTCCAGGCTCGGACCGCCCGCTTGCGGGCGGCGGTGGTGGCAGGAGGCGAGGGCGAGGCGAGGCCGTGGCGGGGCGCCAAAACGGGCGCCTGCGCCGCCGCCGCCGCCGACGCAGACGACGCCGCCGCCGCCGACGCCGCCGCCGCCGCTGCCAAGGACGAGGACGAGGACGAGGACGACACCGACGCCGTCGACGACGCCGGGACCGCGCGGCGGCCGGCGCCGCCCCTGCCGCCGCTCGCGCCGCCGTCGCCGCCGCTGCGGCCGCCGCGTGCCGCGGCCGCCGCCGCCGCCGCCGCCGCGCCCTCGTTCGTGGGCGCGGCCCCTTACCGGGCCGTGCTGCAGCGCGCCGTGGCGGCGGCGGCGGCGGCGGCGGCGGCGGCGTCTGCGTCGGCGGCGGCGTCCTCGGCGGCGGCGGCGGCGGCGGCCGAGGGCGGGCGGGGAGCGGCGACCCCGGCGCGCGCCTGCGGGGCCACGGCGACAGCGAACGCGGCGGCATATGATCGCGGCGAGAGCCTGGCGATGATGACGGGCGCGGCTGATATGGCGGCGGCGGGGTCGCGACGGCCGCCGCCGTCGTCATCCGACGCCGCCGCCTCGGCCGCCGGGGGCGTGGCGCCGGCCTCGGCCTCGGCCGCCACCGCCGCCGCCGAGGACGACGGCCGCCTGGAGATCTTGCGCGAGCAGCGGCGCATGTTTGCGAGCAGCGTCCTCGGCATGTTTGTCGAAGGGTCGTCGGGAGCAGCATCGGGAGCAGGTGCGGCGGCAGGCGACGGCGGCGGCCGCTTTGGCGGCGGCGGAGGCGGAGAGGCCGAGGCTGCCGCCTTTCGCGCCGCCGAGGCGGCCGCCGTCGGCGGGCTCCTGCGCCGGGCCGCCGTCCTCGCGGACCGCGCGCGCCGCGCCACGCTGGCCGAGTACGCCTCGATCACGTGCGGCCGCAACGCGCGCTTCGCGCTGCTGCTGCGCGAGCTGGACGCGCACGAGGAGGGGGGGCCGCAGGGGCAGCAGGGGGACGGCGGGGGGCGGGGGCGGGCCGGCGGCGGCGGCGGCGGCGGCGGCGGCGCGCAGCCTCGGCCGCAAACACAAACGGCGGCGGATGCGGCGGGAGCCGAGGACGACGAGGCGCGGCGGCGGCGGCGCGCGGCCGCCGAGCAGGAGCTGGCCGCGAATGTGCGCGACACGGTCATCTGGATGGCCGCGCTTCTGAAGTACCAGCCCGCGATCGTGAGTCGGCGCGCGCGATCTCCCGTTTGTTGTTTTGTCGTGCGGGTGGGCGCGAGCGAGAGGGACTGTCCGCTCGACGCCCCCTCGAGCCAAAAAAAAGAAGGAAAAAGCGCGCTCACGCCCGCCCCCCTTCCCCCCCCAAAAAACAAAACGCAAACCCACAACAAACGCCAGCTCGACCGCGTGATCTGCCACAACCTCGTCGACGACGGGTCGCAGCAGCGCGCCGACCCCGGCGCGCCCCCGCCCCCGCCCGGCCCGGCCGTCGCCGCCGCCGCCGCCGCCGCCGCCGCCGCCGCGTCCTGCGACGGCGGCGACGACGCCGTCGAGGCCGCCGCCGCCGCCGCCGCCCGCCGCGCCGTCGCCGGCGCGCGCCTGGCGCCCTCCCAGCGCCGCGCGCTGGCCGACGCCTTCTGCGAGTACCAGCGCGCGACGCGCCTGTGCGTCGGCGAGTGGCGGGGGGCCGCCGCGCGGCTCGCGGCGCAGCAGGGCGGCGCGGCGGCGGCGGCGGCGGCGGCGGCGGCGGCGGCGGAGGAGGCGGCGGCGGGAAATCCTCCCCCCGGCGGCGGAGGACGAGCAAGCGGCGGCGGCGGCGGCGGCGGCAGCCCCAGCGGCCCCGAGGCCGCGCTCTCCGCCCTGTCCTCCCTCGGGGCCGCCTTGGCCGCGTCGAACGTAGCCCGCCACGTCCTCTGCGTCACGGTGCTGTCGGTGGCGACGCCGCGGCAGGTGGCGTCGATGGCGGCCGACCTGCACCCCACGCCCCTGCGCCTGACGCTGCTGGCGCACGCGGCCGCCGCGGCCGAGGAAGAAGAGGCGGCGGCGGCGGCGGCGGCGCAGCGGGCGCGGCAGCAGCTGGGGCGGCAGTGAGAGCGCCCGGGCGGCAAGAGAGCGGCGGCGCTGCGCGGGTGCGCTGCGGCAGCGGGGGCGGTAAGAGCGGCGGCCGACCCTCTGCACCGCGCCCCACCGCGCCCCACCTCCCTGCGCGTGATGAAGTTGTTTTTATTTTGTTTTGGTTGGGTTTTCGAGCGGCGGGCGCCCGTCCGCCATCTTTTCTTTCGTCTTTTTGGAATCCGCTTTTAGCTCCCCATCCGCGCATTGCGCTGCTCTCTTTTCCAATCTAGCGCGGTGTCAGCCAACCAACATGCAACGACGCCCCTCTGCCTGTCTCACTTTTCGCTGTCATTGAGAGCGCGGGGCGCGACGCACACAGAGAGGGGGAGCAAAAAAAATCTTTTAGGGCAGAGAATTCGCGTAGGACATGACTCGGAAAGCGATGATCGCCACTCGCCGTACTCCCCTTTACGAGCCTCCCCCGAAACCTCCTAGCGATTCGCCCCGCGTGGCGCCCCAAACACACATTCCCAGCACGTCTCTTTGTTTCTCTCCACTCGCCCGCGCGCACCTTCCTCTTCCTCTCGTCGGCCGATCCCATCGAAACTCCCAATCTCCCGCGTGCGCGCGCTCCCCGATGCGGCAGCAGCAGCCCCGGACCTGAGCACCAACGCGGACGAGAGGCGAAAGAATGGACGCGAGCGCGGCCACGACGACGGCGACAGTGCCACCGGGCGATGAGGCACGCCCGCCGCCGGTGTCGGCGCGCCGCCGGCCCGCGCGCACCGCCCCCGCGGCGGCGAGAAAGGCATTAGCAGCAGCGGCAGCGGCAGCCGCGGCCGCAGCGACAGCAGCGGCAGCAGGAGCAGCGGCAGCAGCGGCGGCGGCGGCATCCCCCCGCCCCCCGCCCCGCCCCCGGGCGGCGCCGGCGTCCAAGCACGAGCGCCACAGGCAGGCGCAGAGAGAGCTCGAGCGGAGGGCGGACGCGCTGTCGGCGCGCGAGGCGGCGCTGGCGGCGAGGAACGGTCGGCTGCGGCGGGAGCTGTCGGCGCGCGTGGGCGTGCTGGAGGCCGTGGCCATGCTCTCGCGATTGCACGGGGACTACGCGCGCGGGGACGGGGACGGGGAGGCTCAGGCGGCGGCGGCGGCGGCGCTGCCGGGCGCGGCGGCGGCGTCCCCGCCAACGCTGCCGCGGAGCGAGGGGGCGGCTGCTGCTGGTGCTGCTGCCGCCGCGGCTGCCGCGTTCGAGGAGGCGGGAGGAGACGCGGCGGCGGTGGCGGCACTCCCACAGGCGGCAGACGGGACCAAACGCCACCAACACGACGACGACGACGACGAGCGGCGGAGGGGGCCCGCCGCGAGCGCCGCCGCGGCCGACGTCGCCGCCGCCGCCGCTGAGGAGGCCGCCGGCGCGCTCGCGCCCCCCTCGCCCCCGCCCTCGCGGTCCTCGCGCGCCCGCCGCCGCCCCACCTCGCTCGCGGCCGCCATGGCGCGCTGGACGTGGACCACGTACTCCAGCGTCCTCCAGGCGTCGATGCGGCGCATGAGCGCGGCGCTGACAGAGGGCCTCCTGGCGCGCGGCGGCGGCGGCGGCGGCGGCGACGGGCAGAGGCGGCGGGAAGGGGCGGCGGCCGCAGGCGGCGTCTGCAGCGGCGGCGGCGGCCGCCGCGCGGCGGCGGCAGTGGTCAAGGCAGAGGCGCAGCCGGAGCAGCGGCAGCAGGGGCAGAGGCGGGGCACGGCCTCCGATGGCCCTGGCGACGGCGGCGACGGCGACGACGACTGCGACGCGATGGAGGAGGACGACGGCGGCCACGCGAGCGACGGCGGGTGGCCGTCGCCGCCGCCGCCGCCGCCGCCGCCGCCGCGGCAGCGCCCGAGCGGCGCGATCGGCGGGACGGGCGCAGCGAGCGGCGCCGGCGCCGGCGTGAGCGCGGGCGCGGGCGCGGGCGGCGGCCACGCGCCCCTCGCCACCGAGGATCAGCGTCGCCTCTTCCGCGCGTCGGTGATGGGAATGTTTTCGGAAGAGGCGCTTTTTGCGACGGGCGGCGGCGGCGGCGGCGGCGGCGGCGGCGGCTGCGGCGGCGGCGGCGGCGGCGGCGCGGACGAGGAGGCGGGGGTTTTGTCCTCCGAGGCAGCGCCAGCGCCGGCAGCAGCAGCAGCACCAGTATTAGGATCAGCATCGGCCGATGCGGCCGCGGCAGGCCGGCCGACGGCAGCGGCGCCTGCGTCCGCGCCCCCCGCCCCCGCCCGCGCCCCCCGCCCCGCCCGCCCCCCGAGCGCTGCCGCCGCTGTCGCCGGCGTCGGCGTCGAGGTGGCGGCGGCGGGCGACGCCATCCTCGCGCTGGCCGACGCGCGCGCCGCCGAGGCGCGCGCGCTGGACGTGCGCGGCTACCTGGCCTTTCTCGGGGCGCACAACCGGCGCGCGGCGCTGGTGCTGCGCAGGCTGGACTGGGCGCGGCGCGCGCAGGCAGAGGCGGAGGCGGCGGCGGCGGCGGCGGCGGCGGCGGCGGCGGCGCCAGGGGCGGGCGCTGCGGACCGGGCGGCGGCGCCGGCGGCGGCCGACGGCGACGACGCGGCGGTGCCAAACCGCGATGCCCGTCGCCGTCATCGCCGTCGCCGTTCCCGGGCGGGGCGCGACGACGGCAGCAGCGACGACAGCCGCGACGACGAGGACGAGGCGGAGGACGAGGGTCACGGCGACGGCGGCGGCGGCGGCAGCAGCGAGGCGAACGGGGACGGGGACGGGGACGGGGACGGGGACGGGGACGCCGAGCGGCCGCCGCCGTCCCCCGCCGGCGCGCCGGCCGCCCTCCTCGTCGCCCTCGCCGCCGCGGCCGCCAAGGAGGCCGCCGCCGTCGCCGACGCCGCGCGCCGCGAGCTGCGCGCGTCGGTCCGCGACCAGATGACCCTCCTCGCCGCCCTCGTGCGCCACAACCCCTCCTTAATGGACGAGCAGGCCGCTTGGAGCCTCGAGCAGGAGGAGGGGGACGAGCGGGGGGAGGGAGAGGGAGAGGCAAACGAGCGGCGCGCGGCGGACGAGCGGCGCGCGGCGGACGAGCGGCGCGCGGCGGACGAGCGGCGCGCGGCGGCGGCGGCGGGCGAGGATGGTGGTGTCGGCGCTGACGGCGATCGTGCCGCCGCCGCCGCCGCCGGCGGGGCTCGTCCCGGCGGCCTGTCCGCCGAGGCGACCTCCCTCCCTGCCCGCGCCCCTCCCCCCATTCCCTCACCGCCGCCGCGTCCCCCGCTGCGCCCCCTGACGCCCGCGCCGCCGCCGGGCGAGGTCGCCGCCCGCGCCGCGCGCGCGGCGCGCGCCGCGTGCCTGTCGCGCGAGCAGCGCCACGCCCTCGCCGACGCCTACGCCGACTACGTCGCGCGCATCGAGGCCGCCAAGGTCGGCTGGGCGCGCGCGGCGGCCGACCTGCGCGACGCGTGCGGGGGCGTCGGCGAAGGCGCGGCGGGAGAGGGCGGCGACGACGGCGGCGACGGCGGCAACGACGTGGGCGGCGGCAACGGCGCGGCGGCGGCGGCCTTTGACAAGGAGAAAAATCGGTGCACCAGCACCATCGCGGGCGGCGGCGGCCGCGGCGGCGGCCCGCACCCGCACCACCAGCGCCTGCACGCGGCCTTTTTGCCCGAGGCCGAGGCGGCGCTCGAGGCGCTCGAGCGCGCGGTCGCCTCGTGCAACATGCTCCGCTCGCTGATCGGCGCGCGCTTCTACAGCGTGGTGCGGCCGGAGCAGCTGGCGTCCGTGCTTGTGGACTTTCACCCGTGCTCGCTGCGCGTGGGGATGCTGTGCGAGGCGGTGGGGCGGCTCGGGGACTAGGAGGGCGAGGGGGGGGAGGGGGGCGAGAGGCGGCAGGTGGGCGACGGCGCGGGCGGCGGGCCGCGAAACACATGGATGGAGGAGGAGGAGGGGGGTCAGGAGGAGATTGAGCGCGAGTAGACGCCGATTCTGCGGCAGAGTATTCAACGAGGCCTGCGATTGATTGTACAACTATATTCTAATTCGAACGTGACACCTTGGCGTCACAAAAACCCAACCAACCCCAAAAGCTGCCAACTCAGCGGCAGCGGCAGCGGCAAACAATTTCGGCGCGAGGCGCCCCGCCGCTCAGAGGCGCGCCCGCTCGCCGTCGGCGGCGGCGGCGGGAGGAGGGGGCCAGGGGGGCCCGAGTCGCACGCGTGGTGACCGGGCCGGGGGCAGATAGGCAGGGATCCAGCCCCCGCCGCAAAGGCGCCAGACCCACTGGCCCGCCAGCGGCGGCTGCGGCGGGTGCGCGCGGCCGTCGGCGCGAGAACGCCGGCGGCGCCGCCGCGCGCGTCGGCCGGCGGCGCCGGCGGCCCGCCTGCGCCCGCTCCCGGTGCCGCCGGCCCCCCGCCGGGGGCGCCGCCATAATAGAGCAGCTGCCAGATCTCGCCCTCGGACAGCCCGGGCGCCAAGTGCGCCAGCTGCGCGCGACGGTCAAACCGCCAGGATGTCGTGACGACTGTGTGGGGGGAGAGGCTTCACATACAGCCAACGCCCTCAGGTCAACGGGCCCACCCATGCGCCATCGCGATCGACGTTGCAAAAGTGGGGAGAGTATTGAGCGGTGAACACCCCGCCCCCGCCGGCCAAAAGGCGTAAAAAAAAAGCTGCCGGCGCACGCCCGACACGGATCCGCGAATGCGCGTGCGTGAGAACCAAAAGCTCCATTGCCTCGTAGCACGAGCGCCGCCGCGCCCCCCCCCGGCTTGGCGCCCCCCCCTGTTTCGCTCCCCCGCCCCCCCTTGC
>Ga0209491_10009167_pt1 | contig 12238 bp, 3 predicted proteins | sample BON02_FD_187213 | JGI IMG/M metagenome (GOLD analysis project Ga0209491, IMG submission 187213) | Freshwater microbial communities from Lake Bonney liftoff mats and glacier meltwater in Antarctica - BON-02 (SPAdes) (version 2) | ecosystem: Environmental > Aquatic > Freshwater > Ice > Glacier... | reverse complement strand
CGTTTCTCGAGCATGTATGGCGCAGTGTGCCTCATGGTCGTCAACCAGTGTTAGATGCTGTCCTATCCAAACGGTGTCATACGGGGAACGCTAATTTTCATACTTTCTTGCAGGAAGTGACTGAAGCGTTAGTTGAAATCGAATCGGTGCAAGGTCAGGCTCAGAGTCCTTTTGCGTTCGGTTTGGGGGCGTTGGCTGATGGCACGGCATTCGGTGTGCAGCCGGCGGTTCCTCCGCCGTTAATTCCTCGTCCGATTCCGCCGCCATCTATTCGCACATGTTTTCGTTGCGGTGTGGAGGGTCATCGGGTTCCGCACTGTAGAGCTTCGGTGGAATTGCCTGCGTGGGAGACTCAAGTTCCCCACTGGATGAAGAGCCATATCGCTGGTTGGAATCGACAACGGTTAATCAATAACACAATTCCTCAACTTTATTCGTCTGGGCTTAGTGCCGCGTTGTGTCATCGTGTTCAACTGGCGTTTGGCAGTTTGAATGGCGATGTATCTACGCAGGTAGCCATTTATGATTCAGGTTGTTCGGCATCGCTCGTCAACAGTTTATCTCATCTGCAGCAGCCTACGCCGTTGCCGAAGTCGAGCAAGATTAGATTTACCTGCGCTAATGGGGATTGTATCACGCCCACGCATCAGGGTATTTTGCATTCTCGGTTTGGCCTAGTTGGCGTTCCGGCATATTTTTGTCGGCAGCTACCGTTCAATTTATTGGGGCGTAAATCTCTTGAGGCTATTGGGTATTTTCTGCACGCGAATGGTCCTGATGTGGTCCCGTTTCTCGCTCGTTCTGACGATCCTCGGTCGCGGGTTGATCTCGTTGATCATGATGGGTTATGGTTGGTTGTCCCGTCGGCGATGCGCAAGCATCTTCCGGCTTCCTTCATTCAGAATCTAGCCGGTGGGTGCGTCAGTCATGATATTCTGCATCAGCGATTATGTCATATGGGTCGACATAAGCAAGCTTCTATTTTGTCTGGTGTGACGGGGGTGTCGGCGACTGGTGTCGTCTCTGCTACTCCGTGTCCGAGTTGTATGTTTGGCAAATCTACTATTCAGCCTGTTAAGCGTGGTCGTCATATCGCTCGCAGTACCGCACCTGGCCGTGTCCTTCATGTGGATTTATTCGGTCGTAAGACGAAATCCATTCAACAGTTAGAGTATTGTATGTTAGCTAAGGATGACTTTACGAAATATGTCCGTATCTATTTTCTTAAATCCAGATCTGCCGAATCGTTAGTTCAGGGCTTCAAACAGTTACGCACGGATTTAGGCCTTCATCTCGTTCTCCAGCATTCTGTGATCATTCACGTGGATGCTGAATTCGATTGTGTTCTTTTGCAAGATTGGGCACGAGAGGTTAATTGGAAGCTTCATCTTGTTGCCCCTCATGAGCATTCCACGCACGGATCCGCTGAACGTGAGGTCGGGGTGTTATGGCGTGCGGCTATGGCCACTCGTCATCACACTCGTCTTCCCTTTGAATTTTGGACGTTCATTCTGCATGCGGTTGTTGTTATGCGGAACTGTATCCGTGGTGATGGGGCTCTTCAGTCGCCATATGAAATGACATATGGGCGGCCTCCCGATATATCTCGCATCTTTTCCATGGGTGCATTAGCATATATTCATGAGGATTATGCGGATAATCGTCGGGCTAAGTCTCGCGGTGAATCGGTGGCTCGCTTGGCCATTTATTTAGGGGCGCTTGGTGCTGACAATGGTACTTTCGGGGTATCTTACTTCTATACGCTAGATACGCATAAGATTGTTCAGCGGTTATCCTTTCGTATTGATGAAACCGTGTTTCCTCACCCGCAGGACAATTTGAGTGAGCTTACTCGCTGTCTTCATGCTCGTGCAGCGGGTTTTGATCAGTCCCATGCGGCCTTTCGTCATTCATCGATGTTTGAGAGCATCACTGCGTCAGCAGCAATGCCGTGTTCTGCTCCAGTGTTGCTTGGTCGGCCTGACATGTTGTTGGTCGATCCGGTACCGGAGTCTGCTCATCGTCAAGACGCTGCGTATGATGAACTTGGTCTGGAAGATGTTATGGTTGCACCCATTTCGTGCGAAATGAAGGTTGTGGCGTCGTCCTCTGCGGCATCTGGTTGTGTTTCTTTTACCCCTGCAGCGGATGCGTCACCTGCGGTGCCTGCTGTCCTTTCATCAGGGTTTGCGCAGATACCCGCGGATGACACTGTTGCAATTGAGGAAGGGCCTCATGACGATCATAGTGATCCTGCTGTCTCGACGGCTGAATCTTTTATTCTATCGCCTGTGATCGTTGAGGAAGGGCATCAGATTGCTGAATGTCGTTATGGTATGGAAGCTGATGGGGATGTCCCCATTACCCTATCAGTTAATAATTCAGCGAGGTCCCCTGTACTTCGGCGTGGTACCCGTGACCGTGCGGCAACTCGTTTCTTTTCTCCCGGTCGGTATGCAATGGGACCGGCGGCACGTCATCAGGATGTTCCTGTCACAGCCCATCAAAAGGAATGGATGTTTCAGGAATTTCTTCAGCAGAACGACGTATCTGATGCAAGCAGCATGGATCAAGCATCCTTTTCGGGGAGTAACTGTTCTGCTCAGTCGGACTCTGGGAGTGAGGTGGCGCTCACGGTTATGTCGGTAGCGCAGTCACTGGATATGCTTTCGTGTTCCAAGTCAAGGACTGCTGCGAAGGCTGTGGAAAATGGTACGGCGGTTGGCTCGGCCTGGTTTGCTGTTCATCATCTCGGCTCTGAGCGTCTAAAGAAATTACAGCCTGATCCTCATCTGTGCTACAAGCTATTTGCTAGCTTCGATTTGCAAGGTGTTGAAACGGATGATGATTATTTTTTGGAGGATCCAGAATTTAGTCAGACAAAGATCTATGATCCTACTCCTAAATCCATGCCCGTCCAAACACCAGACAGCTTTTCTGCTCTCAAACAGTTGTCGCTGCGGGATCAAGCCTTGTGGGGTCGGGCGATGGAAGAAGAGTGGAAGGGGATGTGTGCATCGAACCAGACCTTTTATGCCGAGTTCGTTGATCAAGAAGACGCTGTCAAATTGGGGAGTATTATTGGGTATCAATGGGTGTTTACTGTGAAAATGGACGGCCGGCTCAAAGCCCGTCTTACTGCTCGAGGGGATCAGGAAAAGGGCTTTAGCGCAGGTTCATGGACTAGTCCGACGGTGACTTATTCGTTGGTCTACATCCTTATGATTTTAGGTTTACAACGATGTTGGTCCTTTGGTGTGTTGGATGTTGATCAGGCCTTTCTTAAAGCGAAACTGAAACGGTTTGTGTTCATGCGGCCACCTCCTATTGCACATGCTCCGCCAGGTAAAGTGCTCCAGTTGGCATCGTCCATTTATGGCCTCGGTGACGCGGCTCAGGCTTGGTTTCTCATGTATAAGGCTATTTTGGAAGAGTATGGCTTGGTGCAATCATCATGGCACCCGTGTATGTTTTTCAGTGATAACATGATCTTAGGTTTATTTGTAGATGATTGTCCGCATGTTTGCAAGGATGAATCTGAGCGAACGCGGTTCCTTTCGTTTTTATTGTCGAAAGGCATTACTACAACGACTCAGCAGTCGCAGGGTACTGTATTGGGTATGGAATATCATTGGGATGATCGGGCTGGCACCATGGAATTAAGTTTTCAAGCCAAAGAGGAGCAACTGTTTAAAATGGCGGGGTTAGAACATGATTGTCATCCAGTGTATACTCCGGCTCTCGATCATCCTTTGCCTGTCCTCGAGACGGTTCAAAGCCATCCTGATTATCGGGCTGTTGTTGGTTTGCTGTTGCATTTAACAAAAGTTCGTTTTGAGATATGTAATGCAGTGCGGGAATTATGTCGTCATGGGACTCGTAACAATGCTGAGCATTGGAATGCTGTGTTACGCGTAGTTCGCTACCTCAAGACTACGGCAGCTCGCACAAAAGTGTTTCGGCGAAATTTCGATAGACAGGCGCAGACTCAGATGGCAATTTTTGTTGATGGTGCACATCGTGACTCCTTTGACATTGATGGTCATTCGGTGTATTGTCAATACGATGACGCATCTCATGCTGGTGATCGGACGACGAAGCGTGGAGTTTCTGGAAGGGTTGAAGTTTTAGCTGGTAATGTGTTTGCGGTTAAGTCTAAAATGCAGACGATCAACACACAGAGTTCTTGTGAATCTGAAGTGATTGCTCAAGATGAAGGTGCTCGTGACATTTTATTTTATCGAAGGATATTAGATGAATTAGGCTGTATTCAACAAGGAGCTACGAAAATTTTCACTGATTCTCAGTCGGCTATTGCGATGCTTCATCGTCCTATGATGAGTTCGCGGTCGAAACATATGGATATTCGTCGATTAACTGTACGTCAATTAATGGATGAAGGTGTGGTTGAGTTGGCTTGGGTACCAGCATCTCTTCAGTTAGCTGACTGTGGAACCAAGAATTTAGGTCGTGTTTTGTTTGACCAATTTCGTGATTATACTAGTGGCATCAAATTAGTGTGTTCTGAGTTTCAGGGTCATTCATTGGCGTGTTATAATGCGGCTCAATTGGTCAAGGAAGGGTGTCAGTATAGTAATATGCTACCATCATATTATAGTCGTGAGTTACCGAAGTACTAAGGATTGTACTAGGTATTTCAATCACCACTCATTCTTATTTCTATTTCATATCAATAATCAAGTTTGTTCTTCAGTTGTTGTGAGACAGTAGTCTCTAACATTGACAGATTAAGAGTCGGAATTTTTGCTCACATTGACCAATTGAGTTATCAAGATGGAGTACGTACGTAAATGGTTGACGCCCGGTGGTGGGAGTCGCCCGGTGGCTCATAGCCCAGGGAGTAATGAGGAAGAGGAGCAAGTCCTTGAGCATGGTCGACTGAATAAGCCGGACATGTATGCGAATCAGCGCCAGCACCCGGAGAAACAGTCTGTACATAGACTTTCGTTGGAACGGGCTGGTGCTGAGAATGATCCATGTCCGTCACCTTCGGTAGTGCATGGTGGTCAAAGTAAAGCGATAGATAGGCAATACAGTGTGCCGTGTTCTATTGATTCATCCGTGCTCCAGGGAGACGGACAGTTTACACTCGGGGATACCAGTCAGGTGCCCAGTCGAGTGCGTGGGCCTGATTCGGTGCCATTTGGTGATTCATCCGTGCTTCAGCGAGACGGACATTTTACACTCGGGGATACCAGTCAGGTGCCCAGTCGAGTGCGTGGACCCGATTCGGTGCCATTTGGGGATTCATCCGTGCTCCAGCGAGACGGACATTTTACACTCGGGGATACCAGTCAGGTTCGAAACGGACAGTCTACATTCGGGTATACCACCCCGGGGCCTAATGGGAGTCCTCCTCACGATTCTGCGGCTGATTTTCGGTCTCAGCACTCCTGGGATAGATCACGTGCTCTTGCCTTAGAACGTGAGGTTTTGGAACTGCGGGCTCACGTTGCATCTCAGGCTTCTGGTCCTTCTTCGGCGGATCACGCCATGTTTCAGGAGTCGCGATGGAGTGATGGTTTTCGGCGTGAAGTGTTGAAAACCTCGGAAATTGAGGTCTTGGTTAGTTATACCACCGGGGGTTGGACTCAGTTCCGTACGTCGCTCCGGGAAAAGGTTCGCATTTTTTATGGGATTGAGCTTGGTGTGTCGGGGCATGTGCCTGCTCCCCGATGGTCTGATGCCATGGAGCAAATGTTAATGCGATTACTGTGTGCGGGCACCACTCGGATCAGTATGGGTGTGCCGCCTGAGATGCAGTTGGATCGACATACTGTTAGGAGTTTCATCAATGCTTATGATGACGTCTTCCGACCTGCGTTTATTGCTACATGGTTTGGTCTGCGTGATAAATTGGCGTCCTTGGTATGGGATCGTCAGTCTGTGGCTAGTTTTCAAGAGTATACGTCTCGGGTTCTTCAACTGTTTAACGCTACTCAGGTCGATGCGTGTTTTGATATTGCGATACAGCTGGCGTTTCTCGAGCATGTATGGCGCAGTGTGCCTCATGGTCGTCAACCAGTGTTAGATGCTGTCCTATCCAAACGGTGTCATACGGGGAACGCTAATTTTCATACTTTCTTGCAGGAAGTGACTGAAGCGTTAGTTGAAATCGAATCGGTGCAAGGTCAGGCTCAGAGTCCTTTTGCGTTCGGTTTGGGGGCGTTGGCTGATGGCACGGCATTCGGTGTGCAGCCGGCGGTTCCTCCGCCGTTAATTCCTCGTCCGATTCCGCCGCCATCTATTCGCACATGTTTTCGTTGCGGTGTGGAGGGTCATCGGGTTCCGCACTGTAGAGCTTCGGTGGAATTGCCTGCGTGGGAGACTCAAGTTCCCCACTGGATGAAGAGCCATATCGCTGGTTGGAATCGACAACGGTTAATCAATAACACAATTCCTCAACTTTATTCGTCTGGGCTTAGTGCCGCGTTGTGTCATCGTGTTCAACTGGCGTTTGGCAGTTTGAATGGCGATGTATCTACGCAGGTAGCCATTTATGATTCAGGTTGTTCGGCATCGCTCGTCAACAGTTTATCTCATCTGCAGCAGCCTACGCCGTTGCCGAAGTCGAGCAAGATTAGATTTACCTGCGCTAATGGGGATTGTATCACGCCCACGCATCAGGGTATTTTGCATTCTCGGTTTGGCCTAGTTGGCGTTCCGGCATATTTTTGTCGGCAGCTACCGTTCAATTTATTGGGGCGTAAATCTCTTGAGGCTATTGGGTATTTTCTGCACGCGAATGGTCCTGATGTGGTCCCGTTTCTCGCTCGTTCTGACGATCCTCGGTCGCGGGTTGATCTCGTTGATCATGATGGGTTATGGTTGGTTGTCCCGTCGGCGATGCGCAAGCATCTTCCGGCTTCCTTCATTCAGAATCTAGCCGGTGGGTGCGTCAGTCATGATATTCTGCATCAGCGATTATGTCATATGGGTCGACATAAGCAAGCTTCTATTTTGTCTGGTGTGACGGGGGTGTCGGCGACTGGTGTCGTCTCTGCTACTCCGTGTCCGAGTTGTATGTTTGGCAAATCTACTATTCAGCCTGTTAAGCGTGGTCGTCATATCGCTCGCAGTACCGCACCTGGCCGTGTCCTTCATGTGGATTTATTCGGTCGTAAGACGAAATCCATTCAACAGTTAGAGTATTGTATGTTAGCTAAGGATGACTTTACGAAATATGTCCGTATCTATTTTCTTAAATCCAGATCTGCCGAATCGTTAGTTCAGGGCTTCAAACAGTTACGCACGGATTTAGGCCTTCATCTCGTTCTCCAGCATTCTGTGATCATTCACGTGGATGCTGAATTCGATTGTGTTCTTTTGCAAGATTGGGCACGAGAGGTTAATTGGAAGCTTCATCTTGTTGCCCCTCATGAGCATTCCACGCACGGATCCGCTGAACGTGAGGTCGGGGTGTTATGGCGTGCGGCTATGGCCACTCGTCATCACACTCGTCTTCCCTTTGAATTTTGGACGTTCATTCTGCATGCGGTTGTTGTTATGCGGAACTGTATCCGTGGTGATGGGGCTCTTCAGTCGCCATATGAAATGACATATGGGCGGCCTCCCGATATATCTCGCATCTTTTCCATGGGTGCATTAGCATATATTCATGAGGATTATGCGGATAATCGTCGGGCTAAGTCTCGCGGTGAATCGGTGGCTCGCTTGGCCATTTATTTAGGGGCGCTTGGTGCTGACAATGGTACTTTCGGGGTATCTTACTTCTATACGCTAGATACGCATAAGATTGTTCAGCGGTTATCCTTTCGTATTGATGAAACCGTGTTTCCTCACCCGCAGGACAATTTGAGTGAGCTTACTCGCTGTCTTCATGCTCGTGCAGCGGGTTTTGATCAGTCCCATGCGGCCTTTCGTCATTCATCGATGTTTGAGAGCATCACTGCGTCAGCAGCAATGCCGTGTTCTGCTCCAGTGTTGCTTGGTCGGCCTGACATGTTGTTGGTCGATCCGGTACCGGAGTCTGCTCATCGTCAAGACGCTGCGTATGATGAACTTGGTCTGGAAGATGTTATGGTTGCACCCATTTCGTGCGAAATGAAGGTTGTGGCGTCGTCCTCTGCGGCATCTGGTTGTGTTTCTTTTACCCCTGCAGCGGATGCGTCACCTGCGGTGCCTGCTGTCCTTTCATCAGGGTTTGCGCAGATACCCGCGGATGACACTGTTGCAATTGAGGAAGGGCCTCATGACGATCATAGTGATCCTGCTGTCTCGACGGCTGAATCTTTTATTCTATCGCCTGTGATCGTTGAGGAAGGGCATCAGATTGCTGAATGTCGTTATGGTATGGAAGCTGATGGGGATGTCCCCATTACCCTATCAGTTAATAATTCAGCGAGGTCCCCTGTACTTCGGCGTGGTACCCGTGACCGTGCGGCAACTCGTTTCTTTTCTCCCGGTCGGTATGCAATGGGACCGGCGGCACGTCATCAGGATGTTCCTGTCACAGCCCATCAAAAGGAATGGATGTTTCAGGAATTTCTTCAGCAGAACGACGTATCTGATGCAAGCAGCATGGATCAAGCATCCTTTTCGGGGAGTAACTGTTCTGCTCAGTCGGACTCTGGGAGTGAGGTGGCGCTCACGGTTATGTCGGTAGCGCAGTCACTGGATATGCTTTCGTGTTCCAAGTCAAGGACTGCTGCGAAGGCTGTGGAAAATGGTACGGCGGTTGGCTCGGCCTGGTTTGCTGTTCATCATCTCGGCTCTGAGCGTCTAAAGAAATTACAGCCTGATCCTCATCTGTGCTACAAGCTATTTGCTAGCTTCGATTTGCAAGGTGTTGAAACGGATGATGATTATTTTTTGGAGGATCCAGAATTTAGTCAGACAAAGATCTATGATCCTACTCCTAAATCCATGCCCGTCCAAACACCAGACAGCTTTTCTGCTCTCAAACAGTTGTCGCTGCGGGATCAAGCCTTGTGGGGTCGGGCGATGGAAGAAGAGTGGAAGGGGATGTGTGCATCGAACCAGACCTTTTATGCCGAGTTCGTTGATCAAGAAGACGCTGTCAAATTGGGGAGTATTATTGGGTATCAATGGGTGTTTACTGTGAAAATGGACGGCCGGCTCAAAGCCCGTCTTACTGCTCGAGGGGATCAGGAAAAGGGCTTTAGCGCAGGTTCATGGACTAGTCCGACGGTGACTTATTCGTTGGTCTACATCCTTATGATTTTAGGTTTACAACGATGTTGGTCCTTTGGTGTGTTGGATGTTGATCAGGCCTTTCTTAAAGCGAAACTGAAACGGTTTGTGTTCATGCGGCCACCTCCTATTGCACATGCTCCGCCAGGTAAAGTGCTCCAGTTGGCATCGTCCATTTATGGCCTCGGTGACGCGGCTCAGGCTTGGTTTCTCATGTATAAGGCTATTTTGGAAGAGTATGGCTTGGTGCAATCATCATGGCACCCGTGTATGTTTTTCAGTGATAACATGATCTTAGGTTTATTTGTAGATGATTGTCCGCATGTTTGCAAGGATGAATCTGAGCGAACGCGGTTCCTTTCGTTTTTATTGTCGAAAGGCATTACTACAACGACTCAGCAGTCGCAGGGTACTGTATTGGGTATGGAATATCATTGGGATGATCGGGCTGGCACCATGGAATTAAGTTTTCAAGCCAAAGAGGAGCAACTGTTTAAAATGGCGGGGTTAGAACATGATTGTCATCCAGTGTATACTCCGGCTCTCGATCATCCTTTGCCTGTCCTCGAGACGGTTCAAAGCCATCCTGATTATCGGGCTGTTGTTGGTTTGCTGTTGCATTTAACAAAAGTTCGTTTTGAGATATGTAATGCAGTGCGGGAATTATGTCGTCATGGGACTCGTAACAATGCTGAGCATTGGAATGCTGTGTTACGCGTAGTTCGCTACCTCAAGACTACGGCAGCTCGCACAAAAGTGTTTCGGCGAAATTTCGATAGACAGGCGCAGACTCAGATGGCAATTTTTGTTGATGGTGCACATCGTGACTCCTTTGACATTGATGGTCATTCGGTGTATTGTCAATACGATGACGCATCTCATGCTGGTGATCGGACGACGAAGCGTGGAGTTTCTGGAAGGGTTGAAGTTTTAGCTGGTAATGTGTTTGCGGTTAAGTCTAAAATGCAGACGATCAACACACAGAGTTCTTGTGAATCTGAAGTGATTGCTCAAGATGAAGGTGCTCGTGACATTTTATTTTATCGAAGGATATTAGATGAATTAGGCTGTATTCAACAAGGAGCTACGAAAATTTTCACTGATTCTCAGTCGGCTATTGCGATGCTTCATCGTCCTATGATGAGTTCGCGGTCGAAACATATGGATATTCGTCGATTAACTGTACGTCAATTAATGGATGAAGGTGTGGTTGAGTTGGCTTGGGTACCAGCATCTCTTCAGTTAGCTGACTGTGGAACCAAGAATTTAGGTCGTGTTTTGTTTGACCAATTTCGTGATTATACTAGTGGCATCAAATTAGTGTGTTCTGAGTTTCAGGGTCATTCATTGGCGTGTTATAATGCGGCTCAATTGGTCAAGGAAGGGTGTCAGTATAGTAATATGCTACCATCATATTATAGTCGTGAGTTACCGAAGTACTAAGGATTGTACTAGGTATTTCAATCACCACTCATTCTTATTTCTATTTCATATCAATAATCAAGTTTGTTCTTCAGTTGTTGTGAGACAGTAGTCTCTAACATTGACAGGGATAGTTATGATTCTGAGGGGACATCTGTTAAGCTAAGTATCTATGACACAGCGGGCGAGGAAGATTACGATAGGATAAGACCTCGCAGTTATCCAGGTACGAGTGTATTCATTGTATGTTATGCGATTAATGATCCTGCGTCTTATTCAAATGTTTCGCAGAAATGGATACCTGAGATTCAAAAACATTGTCCTACTGCATCTATAATTGTAGTGGGTACAAAGAACGATCTCCGAGACAATGAAGATGAAAATATAAAGAGGACGGCTACTTTGAAAGAACAGGCCAATGATGGTTGTCAATATTTAGACTGCTCTGCCTTATCATCTCAAGGATTAAAAGAGGTATTCGAAAAAGTAACTGATCTCGCGTTAACTCAATTACAGTTTCAATGAAAGGCACTAATAAAATGTGTACTATTTATTTCAATCGTGAATCCCATATTCTTTAAATTATTCAATTCGACTAGCACTTCAAATCGTATGGCCTGTAAAAATATATTTAATACTGATAAAAACTTGATTATCATCATTAGGGCTCATCAAAAGATCGATTGGATTCAACTGCAAACTGATTCAACGGTGATACTACAACTTGCCTCTGATAAACTTGCGGTGTTGATTGCAAAGCTGAAGCTCCAGGCAAAGGATCCAATGTTCCCTCAATTGTGTGCATCCAAGTTCAATGAGATCTCTCTCTTGATAGATGAAGGATCTATTAGAGGGAACTTTGCATTGAAACAATCGGATGCCAATGGAAAAGCTCTGGTTCAAATTTTGTTGTTGGTAGCATTATTCAAGTCCAACGTGAATCTTGAAAATAAAACCGGGTCTTCATGGCTGCAGTGGATCGAGAAGGTGAAACAATCTTCAACCCTTTCGATTAGTACCAAGAATTGGTCTGCTTTCAAACATACTTCGGGACTCTTTTAGGGATATCATGGTGGTCCTCCAATAATCCATCCAATTTCATAATAGTCATACGTTCACTCGATTCTTTAACTGCTATCCTCGGACAATATTCAAACTAAACTAGTCGTCTATCTATTTTTAATGATCATGATTTGTTTGGGTTGTACCATATCTAATTTTAGATACCATTATTTTTTACAACTGTCCATGTTTTACGGTGACAGTTTTAGATCATTTATCAGAATAATCAGATCCTTCTGTGTTCAGACATACCTTCTTGTCTTCACTTCCACCGATACCTGTCAGTCCAACAGCAATCGCGACGGTATGGAGTATTGCGATAAATCGTCTTGTGATCAAAATATTCAAGGACTTGGTGTTGCTTCTGTTTGGGTTCCTAAAACCGAATCTGAATGGAAAGTCAGATGCCCGTGGATGGTTTTCAACATTGTTTAAAAACTCTGCAAGGTGAATAATTGGATCAAGCGTTGGGTCAATGTGATGAACCACATGACATACCACATCCTTCTCTACGTTTCGAATTGATCCACACTTTCTCTCAATTCGATTGATTAGGATA
>Ga0209491_10009158_pt1 | contig 12245 bp, 9 predicted proteins | sample BON02_FD_187213 | JGI IMG/M metagenome (GOLD analysis project Ga0209491, IMG submission 187213) | Freshwater microbial communities from Lake Bonney liftoff mats and glacier meltwater in Antarctica - BON-02 (SPAdes) (version 2) | ecosystem: Environmental > Aquatic > Freshwater > Ice > Glacier... | reverse complement strand
CCCCCCCTATCCGTATCGAGCCGCGCCTGCCCCTGGACTTATTAATCCACGGCAGCCCATGTCCGATGTCACAACGCGCCCATTTATCATTTATTAGACTATGTTTTGCGCTGCTCTCTGCCTCTGCATGTGCGCGTGTGCGATGCCGTGAAAGTGGGTAGTGCCACACTAGCAGTAGTAGTAGTAGCAGAGTAGCAGTAGCAGTAGTGCGTTTTGCGCGACGCACACCACACACATCACCATCCCATCCGTCATATATATCCGTCAGCACGCTCGTGAAAGGGTGTGGGAGAAGGGGACCGGTTGAGTCGTCAATATCAATATCTTCTGTCTAACGACGAGCTTCATTATTAAAAAAGCTCTTATACTCACGTTATACTCTAGCAGAGAATTCAGCTCCAAAAATACTCTAGAAGACAGGATGCGTGTCGTGAACTTGCACGCTGTGAACGCGTTCTCAACACGGCCAAGCCGTCCTAGGCCTACTGCGCAGCAGGAAATGCAAGATCTGCTCGCCTACGGCGACAGCGACAGCCAAAGCGACAGCGAGCCGGCAAACAGCCCGCCGCCCGCGAAACGTCTGCGCGCGGCGGGCTCTCCGGAAACAGCGACACTGGAGTCGCCCGCGCCAGCGTCATCCTCCGCTGGGCCGCCACCACTCCCGCCGCCGCCGCTGCCGCCTCCTCCACTGCCGCCATCAGTCGGCACGGATGCCGGAGACTGCCTCGCTCGGCCAGTGCGCCAGTTTGAGCACGTGGACGGCCAGTTCGCTGCACATGTTTTCCTTCGGATTCGGCCGGCGCTCCCGCTGAGCCGAGCGGTGGAGTCTGCCGTCTCCCGACTGTGCTCAACGGACGGCAGCGTGCAGCGGTTCGACCCCTCCGAGCACCACCTCTCGCTCTCGCGCACGTTTACACTACAGAAGCCGCAGCTGCAAGGGTTTTCAGAAGCGCTACGAGTCGCGTTGAAAAGGTGTGCCCCGCTGCCCATCTCAGCCGCCCGCTCGCTGATCCAGCTCCAGGCGCCTGCACACCAAAACTGAGAACATCGCCGTCCGTTGCTGCAGATGCACGGCGTTGACGCTGCGGAGCGACCGCCTGGTGGAGCTCTCGAACGACACGCGCACGCGCTTCTTTTGTGCGCTGTCGCTGCTGCCCACGTCCTCGAGCAACAACGCTACAGCCCAGGTGGACGCCCTCATAGACGCCGTGGACCAGCTGGTGACGCGATACGGAGGCGAGCGGTTCTATGCCGAGCGACGGCTGCACTTCTCAGCCGCTTGGTCGTTGTCGGCGCTGCCGTCGCCGTTGCCACACATTGCTGGGCTTAGCGGCCATTCGGTTCTCGCAAGCCAGGTGGTCTGCCGCATGGGAGAGCGAGAGGCAACATTCGAACTGCGCCCGCCGTGAGCGTGGCAGCACACGCACTTAGGGATTTGCTCGCCCGTGCGACTCGCCTGGTCTTGGCCTCGTTTAATATTCGCATGAAGTAGGTTTCACGGCTCCCTGATCGGCCGCGGGTGGTGTCTTCTTTACTTTTCCGTGTTACCCACAGGTGTATAGATTCGTGGGTTGTGGCGGCTACGTCCCCAATGGCCAATGATCGATTGCACGCCTCCAGACTTCGGTGATATGGGGAGGGGGGTCTCGGTGCCTTGGGGTCTTGGCTGCGTTGAAAAATATGTGATAGAGAGAGCAGATGCAGATGCGAGATATAGATATAGATAATGGATAATGGAGGTAGGATTGGGGAGTTGGAGGAGCTGCGAACTGCTCAACAAGCAGCTTCTTTGTTCTGTGTCCCTCTCTTTTTTCTATTCTCGTATTCTTGTTCTTGTGTTTTCCCGTCTTTCGTCTTTCGTCTTTTTTTATATGTATTGAGTTTTGAGTGCACCAGAGAGCGCAGAGCGAGAGAGACGCGCGTACAGACACACCGCACACCGCACACCGCGACCGTGATGCGTGATGCTGCTACTGGCTACTCTTACAGCTGTAGCTTTAGTAGATTAGTAGAGCTCTCTCTCTCTCTAGCTTTAGCGTTCCTCCTTCTCGTTCTACGTTTTACACCTATATACCTATACACCTTACACCTGCACCTACACGTTACTAATAAACCGTGCGTACTACGCCCTGCGCCTGTGCCCTGTACCCTGTACCTGTACCTGCACGACGGTATACGCGCCGTACACACAGACACAGTACCTGTACCTATACAGTATGCACAGTTACACAGCTCAGTGCTTCGTGTGCCGTTTGTCTGTTTATGTTGTCTGTTGGCGGCGGGGGCGGGGGTGGTTACGGCCCCTGCACGGTCGTCTCACTCGCTCTCGCTCGTCACGGTCACGGTCGCCCCCCCTGTCCTGTGGCCCTCGCGGTTCGCGGTATCTAGCCGCGTCGTCGCGCCGTCGTCGTCGCGTCGTCGCCGTCGCCCGTGGGTGGGTCGCTATCTCTTGTTTTACCTCGTCGTTCGGTTTCGGCCGCATGTGTGTACTACTGTGTTCAGTGTGCAGTGTATTGTGTGTTGTGTGTACATTGTATGTTGTATGTGTTGTGTATTAAAAAATGTTGAATATTATGTATGTGGTTGTGGGGTTGTATATGGGAAGCTAATACAGGCACAGAAGAGACCCATACACCGCCTCGCCGCACCGCCAAAACCGACTGCGCCTCCAACAGAGTTTTCACTTGCATCGCACAACACCTATTACCTCGTCCACCTCATCTATCCTTATTTCGCCTAAGCGTGTCGTGGGAGCCGGAGAGTAGCCCCTTCATCTGCTTCAGCGAGGCGTGGCCATCGACGAGCAGGATGCGGATGCGCTCCACACTCGTCTCGTGCGCATGGTCGGCGAACTGCGTCCGCGCCGCCTCGCGCACCCCAGCGGCAGTGTCTGGATCAGCCCGCTTGATCGACCGGAGCACGTCCCGGTACAGCTTCCGCGCCTCCACCTTCAGGACGAAGTGCTTCATCGTCAGCATCGTCTCTGGAGTTAACCCAAGACTCCAGCACGGAACAGCTTGGCGCCTGTGTCCACCAGGTACTTCGCGAAATATTCGTTCACAACAGCTGCCGCGCTGTCGACGGCCCTGTGAACAACTTTCGACGACGGATGTCACAGATGACCTTCAGCATCGTGGTCCACGCCGGCGCTGGGTACCACTCCCCCGCCGCAGAGGAGGCCTACCTGGCAGCGTGTAGAAGGGCGTGCGAGGCGGCACGCGTCCGGCTGCTGGCCGGCGATGGGTCGCTCGCAGCGGTGACCGACGCGGTCGCGGTCCTCGAGGACGACCCCACCTGCAACGCGGGGACCGGCTCGAACCTGACGCTAGACGGCACCGTGGAGGGCGACGCGTCGGTTATGGACGCAGCAAGCCGGACGTGGGGCGGGGTGGCTGCGGTGCCGCTCGTGCCAAACCCGGTGCGTGTGGCAGCGCGCATTGCGCGCGACCAGTTTGCGGCGCCGCCGCTCTCCTGCGGCCGGGTCCGCCCGATCCTCCTCTGCGGCGTTGGCGCGCGGAGCTGGGCGGCCGAGCATGGCGAGCCGACACTGCCCGAGGGGTCGACGGCGATGGTCACGCCCCAGGCGCGCCGCCTATGGCGCAAGTACAAGGGGTGGGTGGACGGCGCCCAGGGCGAGGAAGCTGCAGAGACCAGTGCCCTTGACGACGATGCGGGGGACGGTGGTGGGCCAGCCGGCCGGTCCTCACTGGAACCCGGCTCGCTGCTGCACGACACCGTCGGCGCTGTGTGCTGTGATGGCCGGGGGGGCATGTCAGCCGGGGTGAGCTCGGGAGGGCACTGGCTCAAGCACCCCGGCCGCGTTGGCGAGGCGGCAGCCTACGGAGCGGGCTGCTGGGCCGAGGGCGGCGACGACGGCGCCTCGGCCTTCGGCGTATCGGTCTCGGGCGTGGGCGAGCTCATCGTGCAGGACCTCGTCGCCAAGGCGGTCGCGCGCGCGCTCGGCAGGGGGCTCGAGCCGTCACAGGGTGTCCTCGCGGCCCTGGGCGGGGCTGATGCCACCTATGCCGGCCTCGTGGCCCTCGTGCGCGCGGCCGCTGGATCGTCGGCCGGAACCGAGGTGGTGTGGGCTCACGGCACACCCTCGCTCGCTGTGGCCTACCTGCACCACGGGATCGAAGCGCCCGTCGCCTTCGTGTCGCGGACGGCCCAAGGCAGCGCGGTCGTTTCTGGCACGTTCGTGAGGAACCACGCGCAGTGCGGTCCGCAGCCAACCGAGGGCGGTCAGCCGAAGGTGAATCGGGGGCGACGCAAGCGGGGCCCTCTCACCGAGGGCAGTTGAGAATGTGATGGGATTTTATTGGAGGGTGCCTCGGTAGGATGGAACCTGGATGGAGATGAACTACCGTATGCATCCACCCTGTTTTTGTGTGATAATTATCACAATGAGCCTAAACACATGCAATGACAATGACCCCAAACACTACGTCATTGCCACTACACATTACACACACTGTAGCTGGGCCCCGAGTACGAAGCATGACGCCGGAGAGACGTCGAGACGTCGTCCGTGCTTCCGCCTCGCTCGGCGCCGGACTACAGCATATTTATATTATATTATATTATAAGAGCAAGGCGCAAGGCGGGAGGCCCGGGAGGCGAACGACGTTTTTTTATTTTGGGGGAGATGTGCTGTTCGGAGCTATTTGGAACGCGCTGGCGCGTGACGTGACCACGTACGTGCACGTGCTCCTTTTGGTTTTGGGTGCCCGTCCGTTAATTAGCAGACGAAAGGGCCGCTCTCTCTCTCTCCAGTGGCCAGTGGTAGCGTAAATAGCGTGGTAGCCGCTGTGGCTGTGTCTGTAAGGGTGTGGCCGCGACTTCGGCCGTGATCGTGAAGGGTTTAGTTAGAAGCCAAAGACGGACAGCTGATAGTACACAGTACTCGGTACTCGGTACCAGTACCAGTAAAAACAGTAGACAGCGAGTAGTTAGACTAACTATTATTAACAAGAGGACTTAGCGCACTTACACTTAGCCCAAACTTTATAATAAAAAAAAATATTAGCAGAGTATTAGTGTTAGTGTTTTATTATGTTTAGTATAAAAAACAGACGAATAAGACGAATATAAATTGAAAAAGAAGGACAGCGTTGAGCTCGCGGTTGCAGAATAATAGAAAGACCAAATACACAATACAATATAGTTTCAATCCACCATGGACATGGACCGCCTAGCATCTAGCTATATACGAGTTAGTTTCTTCTACTAGATATATTACTCTGCGTCTGTGTACTGTGGTACTGTGTACTCTATACTCTATCTATATAATATCTATAGACAAAAAGTCTGTTCATATGAATCATATACGGTACACGTACCTCGTTTAACTAGTTTGCTTATATTATAACATAACACAGCAAATCTGTAATCTGTAAGCTCTTGCACTTACACTTATGATAACTTATGCTATATTACACTTAGCTTACAGCTTACAGCTGTTTTCGGCAACTTGAAACTTGAAGTGAACTTGCAGATGGCTTACGGCTTACGGTTACGGTTGGCTTAAAGTCAGTTGGCTTACATTTGGCTCCGTCACGGCGTGTCTATAAACCGTATCTGTATCTGTAATCTGTATCTGTATCTGTTTGAGCTTGAGCTTCGAGCTTGCACTTTCTATAACCAGAAGCCCTTGCTTGCAGAACGCTTTTACTTTTACTTACACAGTTGCAACTGTAAGTGTAAGTAAGCGAACTGTAAGCGCTTACAAAAAAATTGTTATTAAAGCGCTTACAGTCGTCGGGTCAAACCCAAATCTATCTGTTGTAAGCGCCCTTACTGACTGTGTTTGTATTTACATTTTTTTGTAAGCGTAAGCGCTGCTTACGCGCTTACGCACACAGTTCGCTTACAGTTGCACTGTAAGCGTTCGGCACAATGCAATACGAGTAAGGGCTTACAGAAAGTGCAAGCTCAAACAAAAACAAACAAACTAAAACTAAAACTACAGACTACAGACAGACGGCATTCTTACACAGATTACACAGACACAGAGACACAGCAGAGAGACGCCGGAGCCAAAAATGTACAGTAAGTCAACTGTAAGCCAACCGTAAGCCATCTGCAAGTTCACTTCAAGTTGCCGACAACTTTAAGCTAAGTCTAGCTCTAAGAGCTTACAGATTTGCTGTAAGAAGTTTATTGCACAAACACAGACAACACACAGATTTGCTGTGAACCAACCGTCTGTGAACATCTTTCCCCGCCCCGTCCGGCCGCGAAGCGGACGGAAACGCCTCTCGCTGACCGGTGGCCAGCGCAGACATGGATGGGGCTCACCACGTTGCCGACGACGACAGTGCGGACGGCGCGGACACGCAGCCGTGCGCGCCACGCTACGAGCTGTCATGGCGGTTTGACGAGGTTGATCCTGCAACAGTGGAGCACGCGCTTCGAGAGCGGATTTGCGTCAGCGACGATGAGCAGCAAGACTGGCTGCACAGGCGGCTGGTGGGGCTCGGCCACGACGCCAACGCCCGTGGTCACCACTTCATGGCCCACTCCTGGTTCGAGTGCGCCTTCTGTGTGAAGGGCAGCACCGCTGATCTGCTCTCGTCAGTCAACATGCGGCTCAAACTCGCGCAGCCGACCTTGGTAGCCCTGCTCTACGGGCGGGCGCTGCAGATGGAACTGACGGAGGCGCAGCGTGAAATGATCCGACGCAAGCTGAAGGAGGCTCAGGATGCCGCGGCGCAGCGACAGCAGGACGGGGGCGGCGGGTTGTCTCTTGAGGACGAGTTTGGGCAATTGACGAGCGCCCCCGCTTCTCAGCTCGGCCACCACGACACTCAGCGCATGCTCCGCCTCCTTCGGCACGAGGGCCACGCGTGCAATCGCGCACACGATTACGATCAGGCGTGCCACTGGTTTGACGGCGCCTTCGCCCTGTCGCGCGCGGGGATTGATCTGCTGTCCGCAGCCAACATGCGTGTCAAAATCGGCCACGGCCCGGCAATCGCCCGCGCGCTCTACTTGCACGCCTTCGCGCTGCCGAGTCTGAACGACCGGCATCGCGAGGTGGCGGAGCGAAAGCTCGACGCCATCGCGGAGCAGGAGGCCGCGGCGGCGAGGCGAGGGATCGCAGAGGCGCGTGGCGTTGATGCAAGGGCACAGGCGGCAGTGGCAGGGATTTTGGTGGTGGACTAGATTCATATGTGATTCCCGTCACGTTAACCGGTCCGGTCCCGCGTCCAGCTCCGTGTTTCTCTTGCCGCACGCAAGGAGGATGATGGGATAAGCTAGTGCTAGTGTTGTTTCCTGCTAAAGCAGGGCTAGGTGCTAGGTTGCTAGGTTTCTGCTCTACTGCCACTGCCGGTCACTGTACACTGTACCGCTGGATACAGCGAGATACTGGACACTGCGGGTGCGAACTGGATTATCTGAAGTCTGAAGCACACATGATGTCACATGAAATGGCTAGAGCAAGTAGAGCTAGAGCAGTGCGTGTGGAGAATACTCCAAGTGTACTCGAGTAGTGAATATGCATATATAGTGATAAATGATAAATCTGTTAAATCCGCAGTACTCACCTCATGAATAGACATATAGACATATATCATGAGTATTCATGAGTAGCACCCATAACGAAGTACTCTCACTCCACGAATAATAACTCGAGTTTTTTTTATTGTTTATTGAGCATTGAGCCCAAAGCAACTAGATCTCTCTCAATGATCAGTGATTATAAGTGATCGGCATCGACTATCTCGGGCTCTGGTCTCACTCATCCGTATCTCAATATCATCTTAGACCTAGATCCCAGATTATAGGGGTCTGGTCTGGCCCAACACGCCGACACAGGTGCGGCAGGTCGTAGGCCCGCATTCCGATACATGATACATGATACGCCTCTCGTATTATAACTCTAGAGCCTGGGGTTAACCCTTAACCCGAGACCGGAGATCAAGAAGCGATAGCGATAGTTGTGTTTATTATGTTTTCTTCACACAGGCCGTTACGCATTACGCGCTGCGTGTGCCGAACTCAAGATATTTTTGTGTATGTATCATATCATTCTTTATGTATATAATTTATAGTTTTTACACATACTAACACTAGACAGTCTACTACTAGACACTAGCTCTTACCCCTCCTACTCGAGAACTTATTATTCACAATGTGAGTAGTAATAAGTAATAGATAGAAATGTAGTACTCACAGTACTAACTGAGTTACTCACCTCATGAATATAGTGATAGAAACGTAGTACCTCATACTCTCATACTCTGGAGTAGGGTGTAGGGCTCAACACTCAACACATAGCCCCCCCCCCTGCAGTGTATCTTTGGGATATCCCGCCTGTATCGCTGTATCTAGCTATATTTAACCATGTAGCTGCGGCTGCCTCACTGTCTCTAACTCTAAGTGCTCGGGTTAACCATCTGCTCGCCTCTAGACTCGACTCAATACTCGCCTCTTAACTCACCTCTCTACTCGCCTCTCAACTCGCCTATCTACTCGTCGAGTCTCTCTACTCGTACTACTCGACTCTCTGCTCGTTTTTCTACTCGCCTTCCTACTCGACTCTCTACTCGCGTCTCTACTAGCCTCTCGACTCGCCTCACCGCTCGCCTCTCTGCTTGCCTCTCTACTCGCCTCTCTGCTCTACTCTCTACTCGCCTCTCGATCCGCCTCTCTACTCGCCTCTCTACTCGACTCCGCCCTACTTGCCTGTCTACTCGCCGCCTCTCTCCTCGCCTCTCTCTCGACTCTCTACTCACTCGCATATCTACTAAAGTATCTACTCGCCTCTCTACTCGCCTTTCTACTCGCCTCTCTACTCGCCTCTCTACTCGCCTCTCTTCCAGCCTCTCCAGCTGCCTTTCTACTCGACTCTCTACTCGCCTCTCGACTCACCTCTCTACTCGTCTCTCTACTCGCCTCTCTACCTCTACTCGACTCTCTACTTGACTCTCTACTCGACTCTCTACACGCCTCTGTACTTGCCTCTCTACTCGACTCTCTCCTCACCTCGGTGTCACCTCTCTCTCTACTCGCCTCTCTACTCGACTCTTTACTCGACTCTCTACTCGACTCTCTACTCAACTCTTTACTCGACTCTCTACTCGCCTCCCTATTCGACTCTCTACTCGCCTCCCTACTCGATTCTCTACTGGACTCTTTACTCGCTCGTCGACTCTCTGCTCGCCTCTCTACTCGACGCTCTACTCGACGCTCGCCTCTCTACTCAAGTCTCTACTCGCCTCTCTACTCGCCTCTCTGCTCGCCTCTCTGCAACAGGTCCCCCCCGCACGTCGGACGTGCCTCACGCTCACGAGAGTGCAGGGAAACAAATATAGAATACAGAAAGAATGGGCATAGCGCCCGCCTCTGGTGCGGCGACAGCCGCCTCCCAACCGCCGCCTCTAGGCTAGGGTTGACGAAACCCTAGCCCAGCTGCAGAGCGAACGGTGGAAGGGACAGGGCCGAGGTAGCTCCCCACAGAAGGAGGTCCTGACCCCACAGACGACTGTCCACTGACACGCAACACGGGCGCCTCCCCCCATGCCTGGTGCATGGAGAGGCAAACACATAGACAGACAAACACAAAACACAAGACACACAGACCGAGAAAACCGAGTGTCCACGGTCCACGAGGAATCTCGCAATGGAGTCTCACTCACTCACCAGGGTAGTGGTGGGTGGGGTGAGAGAGAGTCCATGGTCGACGATGTCGACTAGAAAGATCGCAACGAGATGTGGCGGCAGCTGAAAGAACAGCGCGAGCGACAGGCCACTTACTTCTACCGCTAAAGAGATCTAGCTTCTACGGTTAAAGTAATGGGCGGCGCCTCACCGCTAGTGATACCAAAGGGCTAGTGTACCGAAGGGAGAAACGAGAGGAGAGAGGACTCGCCCTCCTGTTCGCTCGAGCCTCCGCACGTGACCCCCCCGTCAGCCGTCAGCAGAGCGACTGAAGCAAGGTGTTGTTCAGCCACTCGACTCGCCTCTCTACTCGCCTCTCTACTAGCCTCTCTACTAGACTCACTACTCGCCTCTCTACTCGCCTCTCTGCTCGCCTCTCTACTCCACTCTCTTCTTGACTCTCTCTACGTGACTCTCTCTGCTCGCCTCTCTACTTGACTCTCCACTCGACTCTCTACTCGACTCTCTACCCGCCTCTCTACTCGCCTCTCTACTCGACGCTCTGCTCGCTTCTCTACTTGCCTCTCTACTAGCCTCTCTACTCGCCTCTCTACTCGCCTCTCTGCTCGCCTCTCGACTTGACTCTCTACTTGACTCTCTACTCGACTTTCTACTCGACTCTCTACTCGACTCTCCACACGCCTCACCATTCGACTCTTTACTCGACTCTCTACTCGACTCTTTACTCGCCTTCCTACTCGACTCTCTACTTGACTCTCTACTCGACTCTCTGCTCGCCTCTCTGCTCGCCTCTCTACTCGACTCTCTACTCGCCTTTCCACTCGACTCTTTACATGACTCTCGACTCGCCTCTCGACTCGCCTCTCTACTTTCCTCTCTACTCGACTCTCTGCTCGACTCTCTACTCGCCTCTCTGCTCGCCTCTCTACTCGCCTCTCTTCTCGCCTCTCTACTCGCCTCTTTTATCGCCTCTCTACTCGCCTCTCTACTCGCTTCTCTACTCGCCTCTCTACTCGCCTCTCTGCTCGCCTCTCTACTCGACTCTCTGCTCGACTCTCTACTCGACTCTCTGCTCAACTCCCTGCTCGCCTCTCTACTCGACATTATGCTCGCCTCTCTACTCGCCTCCCTACCCGCCTCTCTACTCGACTCTCTGCTCGGCTCTACTCGAATCGCTTCTCTACTCGCCTCTCTGCTTAACTCTCAACCCAACTCTCTACTCAACACTCAACTCTCTACTCGACTCCACTCTCTGCTCGCCTCCACTCTCTTCTGCTCGACTCTCAACTCGACTCTCAACTCGACTCTCTACTCGACCCTCGACTCGACTTTCTGCTTGCCTCTTTGCTAGACCCTCTACTCGACTCTCGACTCGCCTCTCTACTCACCTCTCTACTCGCCTCTTCTCTACTCGACTCTGGGTTTACCCGAGGTGGGGTACGTAGCCCAAGAGTAGACTGCTACTGTTGTCACAAAAAGCAGCGCGCGCGCTGCAGGCCGCAGGCCCAATGCTGCAGGCCGCAGGCCCAATGCTGGCCGAGAAACTGCTGGGTTGTTTTTGCTTTGAAGCACAATTAGAAAGCCATAGACCATAGACAACTAGTTGTATATCCGCTATTTCCAACTATATATCCAACTGTATCCGACTGTATCCGACTATATCCGACTATATCTCATATACATATATCTCATCATATCCCACATCCCACCATATCCCACCATATCGAAAACGGAATAATATCCCAAAGCTACACTCCAGACTCCAGGGGGGGGAGCTTACATAGCGAGTAGCGAGCTCGTCAAACCTCGCCTACATATCCCTCGCCTACATATCTCCGGCTCGATCTCGCCGAGCCTCACCTGCATCTCCAACCTCTGACCTCCGACTCGAGCTCTGGCCTTTACACGATATGCTTTATTAGCTCTATCGTCTATCGCCAATATTGTTTGTATGGGTATGGGTATGGTGTATGGCATACAGAAAAGACAAAAGGGGTGTGGGTGTGTGGGGGGGGGCGTTTATTATATTTATATATATATATATACTGCGAAATGGGCGTGCAATTGTAATTGTGCAATAGTATTGCAATAGCAATAGGAATAGGGTAGGTAGGCTTTATTTGCAAGTGGGGGGCCGGCAGGGGGGGGGGGGGCAATAACAATAATAGGATGATTGATTGATTGACTCCCACAATAAAGCTTCGAAGTAATAAAACAATATCTTGTACCGTAAGGGCTATAGGCTCTATAACTCGAGCCTTGAGCTCGCCGACCGACCGAGCCTACCTACCTACCTGCTATTGCTACATATAGATGACATACAACATACAACAGCATACGTACAGTACAACGACTCTCTGTCTCCTGTCTGTCGTTACTTTACTTACAAGCAAGAACAAGACACAAGAACACAGTTAAACCTCCTACCTCCTGCGTCCCACGTCGTGCCACGTCCCCTTACATAGGGTCAAGACCGAAGCGCGCCGCAGGCGAAGAAAATTTTGGGACGTTATTTTCAAGGTTTCTTATGTTTTCGGCGAAGATTTCGCGCCGCTAGCGGGCTGCGCCCGCCGCTTGCACAAAATATGTTACAACCCAGCGCCCTGTAGCCATTCTCTCTA
>Ga0209491_10009157_pt1 | contig 12246 bp, 11 predicted proteins | sample BON02_FD_187213 | JGI IMG/M metagenome (GOLD analysis project Ga0209491, IMG submission 187213) | Freshwater microbial communities from Lake Bonney liftoff mats and glacier meltwater in Antarctica - BON-02 (SPAdes) (version 2) | ecosystem: Environmental > Aquatic > Freshwater > Ice > Glacier... | reverse complement strand
GTCAGTATATCCGAATTGAACCGGCCGCCAACAATGAGCCAACAAATATCCTGAAAAATGAAACGGCTCTGATTACTGGCTGCGTCTTTGCAGCTGCGCTAGAATGCCGCAGCCCTGAAGGTCATCATCGTCCTGGCAGTAATCGCAGTATCCATTTACATCAATCGAGGCGTCTATGTCGTTGTCCATGTATTCCAGTCTAGTACCAGTAACTCTGCGTTCTCTTAATAATCTTTCGGCGATTCTTGCCAAAGGCGCCGAGTTTGCCAAATCCAAAAACATTGAGGAGTCAGTGCTGGTGAGTGGCCGCCTCGCACCCAATATGTTTGCCTTGTCGCGTCAGGTACAGATTGCTTGTGACATGGTGAAAGGTGGCGCCGCACGTCTGGCGGGAGTAGAAATGCCCAAGTACGAAGACAATGAAGCCACTTTCGCGCAACTGCAGGAGCGGGTGAGTAAAACTATTGCCTTCGTGGAAAGCATTCCCAGCGCAAAATTCGACGACAGTGAAACGCGGCAAATTAAATTGCAAGCGGGCCCGAGAGAGCTGGAGTTCGTCGGCGATGCGTATTTGCATAACTGGGTTTTGCCTAATTTGTATTTCCATGTCACCACCGCCTACAACATTCTTCGCCACAATGGCGTGGAACTTGGCAAGATTGATTTCCTCGGCGGATAGATCAGCCCAGAAGACAGGTATCAGGGCCAGACCTTGAGCAAGCAGTCCAATCTCTTATCAGGCATTCGCGTGGTGGCGGCGGACATCATGGTGGCCGCTCCCACGGCAGCGCTAAGAGTGCGCGCTATTCAACCCAGCAGACCGCCTCCTCAGCGGTCAGCTCCCTGCTCTCTCCCGGCGCCAGCGCAGCATCAAGCTGCAGCTTGCCAATGGCGCTGCGATGCAGTGCCAGCACCGGATTTCGAAATCGCCCGAACATTCTTTTGATCTGGTGATAGCGTCCTTCGCTAAGACTGACTTCAGCCATGTACTCAGAGAGGATGGTTAAGGTGGCAGGTCTCGTAGTAATGCCTTCATACGAAAAATACATGCCCTGCGCGAACGCGTGAACGTACTCTTCAGTGATGGGGTTTTTCAGCGTCACCCGATAAACCTTGCTGACTTTGTTAGCGGGCGAGGTCAATTTTCGCGACCACTCGCCATCGTTGGTGAGCAGCAACAGACCTGAGGAATTAAGATCGAGCCTGCCCGCAATATGAAAACTGTTTCGATCTGCGCGCTCAAGCAGATCAATCACGGTTTGATGCCGGGTATCGCGGGTCGCGCTGACTACCCCGATGGGTTTATGCAGCATCAGATGCACAGCCGTATCAGCCTGCAAGACCTGGTCATCCAGCAGCACATGAGAAAAGCTACTAATAATCTGATCGCTATCCAGTGCTGTTATGCCATCTACGGTGACGCGGCGCTGGGCAAGCATAAGCTTCACTGCGCGAGGATTAACGCCAGTTTTCTTGCTGATAAACCGATCTAAACGGGAGCGTTTGGATTGCATGGCTGCAGCTGTCCGCCTATGTGCCGCTGACTTTCAATAGCACCCGATCGCAGCGCAGCAATAAGGCCGGGAAAAAAGTCAGGTCGAGCAGCAATGCCAGCACCACAATGGGCACCAGCAGTGTGGCTGCCTGTTGAAAATACAGTGTGCTGGCGGCAATCAGCACACAGGTGCCAAGTGCCATCACCGTAGTGGTAATGATAATTGCCGGGCCCGCTCTGTCCAATGCGCGGTCTACCGCTGCCTCCGGTGAATAACCGCTGACCCTGCTGGTCTGGTAGGTGCTGAGCACATGCACCGTATCGTCCACCACCAGGCCGATACTGATACTGAACAGCATCATCACAAAGGGATTTAATTCACCGACAAAAATTCCCCAGATACCGAACACGAAAACAGCGGGCAGCAGATTAGGCAGCACGCTGAGCAGACCGTAGTAAATACTGCGCATACCTATAATCAGCGTCAGCGTTATCAGCAACAGACTAAAGCCGTAGCCCTGCAGCAATTCAATGGTGACGGCTTTATCCATGCGCGCAAATAGTAAGGTGCTGCTGCCATGCAATAGTGTGGCATCAGGCGCCTGCCGCTTGAACTCAGTTTCCAGGCGGGCGTTCAGATCGATGATCTGCTGGTTCGTCATCGGACGGGTGGTGATGAACCAGCGCAAGGTAGAGAAATCATTGTTGGTGAAATTATTCAACGTGAAGTCGCGCGCCTGTACCTGCAGATAATTGCCCAGGTGTTCCTCAATCAGTGCGGCATCATCAGGAATCCGATAAGCCTCTGGATCATTATCGGCGAATACCTGGTTAATGGTTTTGATCACCTCGACCAGACTGGCGACAGTAATCACTTCGTCCTGCTCGCGCAGCCATTCGGAAACGCTGTCTACCTGCAGCAGGAACTGCGGTTCGATGACGCCGTATTCCTGCTGCGAATTCACGCCATAGATCAGCGTCGGTCCGCGCTCCATTTTTTCGCTGACGGCCGCGTAATAGTCATGCAGTTCGGAGTCTTCGCTGATAAACGCCATCCGATCAAAGTCAGTATCATTTAAAAAACTAAAACCCAGCGCGACAGCTCCCAGCACAGTGACGCTCCACAGCAACGGCGTGCTGTACTGCTTGACCAGGCGCTTGCATGCCGTGGTGATCAGCCCGGTCAACGTAGCTCTGGACGGGCTTACAGGTGACGTGCTTAGCGGTGAGGTACTGACAGGTGAAGTGCTGCCAGGTTTCAAAGCGCTGGCTGCAGCTTTGGCTGTATAGGCCGCCGGCAGCATCAGTACGGCGGCTGGCAACACAAACAGCGTCAGCAGCCAGGCATAGATCACGCCGGTGGCAACGACACTGCCAAAGGCGATGATTGCTGGCGAGGAGGCGAAGTTGAGGCTGGCAAAACCGATTGCAGTGGTGATGGTGGCCAGCGTAATTGGCCGAATATTGAACAACAGGCTGCTAGTCATCGCTTTCAGCCGGTCTTCACCAGCCTGAAGATTTTGTCTGAAAATGGAAATGATATGGACGCTGTCGGCCACCGCGATGGACACGACCACCAACGGCGCCATCACTGAGACGGTGTTAAAACTCAGCGCCAACCAGCCCAGAGTGCCAACTGTCATTATTACTGTCAGCAACGCAATGCCGAGAATACACACCCCCAATAGTACCGATCTGAAACTGTAGCTGATCACCAGATTACACAGCAGCAGTACCAGGGGTAATAACAGGGTCAGATCGCTGATCATGGCCGAGCGGTTGGATTGTTCGTACAGGGATTCGCTGCTGACATGGATTTCTACATCGGGGTGCTCTGCCTGCAACTGCCTATGCAGTTCCCTGGTTGCGTCTGCGGTGGCACTGCTTTGAGCGCTATCGAGTTCAGTGACGCGCAGGCGAATGGTAGCTAGCGCCATATCGGCTTGCGCTGACAGCAGATTACCAGCGACAAATGGATCCGCCTGGGCACGCTGTTTGCGTTCCTGCAGTTCTTCTGCGGTGTACATGTCGAGCTGTTGCAGGGGCCGCTCAAACAGCGTGGCATCTCCAAAAGGCGACTGCCAGCCGAGGATTGAGGACATCGACAGCGCCAGCGGAATCTGCCGAAAATTCATGCTCAGCTCTGCAATCGCCTGCAGGGTCTCCAGCTCGAATACCTCGCCGCTTGCGGGCACAAAAGCAAAGCTGATTTCCTGATTGGAAGGAAACTCAGCCTCAAGCCGATCATACTCCTGCAGATACGGATCGCTCTTGGTCATCAGCACAGACAAAGAGGTATCAAAACCGGAACCGGGAATGCCGATGGCAAGCAGCAGACTTGCCAGCAAGCTGAGACTGAGCAGCAGCTTGCGTTTTCGCACCAGAAATTCAGCCAGTCTGATCATGAAGGTATCTGCTGATCGTCAATGCTGTGACTGAAATCCTGCAGACACAGATCGAGCCAGCTTTGCACGCCGGCACTGCGGTATTTATGGCGGTGCAGAACAAAGTAAAATTTGCGATGCCAGTCGCGGTGCGGAGCATTCAACGGCAGCAGCGAGCCGCGTTTGAAAGCATCCTGCAGGGTTATGCGGGACAAACAACCGATGCCCAGACCTGCTTCCACTGCGCGCTTAATGGCTTCGGTGTGCTGCAGCTCCAGACGAAGATTCAGACCGGGCAGAATGCCGTGCATCGCGCGATCAAAGGCCTGTCGAGTGCCTGAACCGGCTTCGCGTACAATCCATTCTGCTGAAAGCAGCGCCGCATCATCCAGATTACCCAGTTTCGCCAGCGGGTGGTCCGGCGCACAGAACAGGCTCAGATCATCATCACGCCAGTGAATCATGTCTAAGGCCGCATCCTGCAATTCGCCTTCAACCAGACCAATATCCAGTTCGAAATTACGTACCCGCTGAGCGATGCCTGCGGTGTTTTCAACGGTCAGGATAACTTTTGATCCGGCATGGCGGCTCATGAAACGCGCCATGATCGGCACCACCAGATAATTGCCGATGGTCAGCGTAGCACCGACCTTAATCTCGCCTATTTCATTGTGGCGTGCCAGGCTGCGCTCGAACTCCCTGGCCTGTGCCAGCAAGGCTTCTGCTCTTGGGCGCAGAGATTTACCCAGTTCATTGAGCTGAAGACGCTTGCCGGCCCGGTCAAACAATTGCACACTAAAGTTCTGTTCCAGGTCTTTTAACGCGGAACTGGCGGCGGATTGAGACATCGACAAGGTGCTGGCTGCCTGCGTGACATTCTCACAATGGGCGGTAGCCAGAAACACTTCTATTTGCCTGAGGGTGTAGTGCATAAAGTTTTTTCATCTTTAAGCTGCTGATATGTAAGGGCTTGTATGGATTACGGCTTGCATTGGATAAGTCTTCAGAGTATTGTCGCGCCTCGCCGAAAAACGCTGCTTTATACAGATAACCGATAAACGATATCTTTATTATCAATTTCACAGATATCGTAGTCAAAGCATAAAATACTTGCAACTCGTAACAGGACTTTCAGCATGGCCGCATCATCACGACAGAGCGTAACCAGTGTGCATCACTGGAATGATACTTTATTCAGTTTCACCACCACGCGAGACAAGTCACTGCGCTTTGAGAACGGCCATTTCGTCATGGTAGGCATGGAAGTGGAAGGTCGGCCGCTGATGCGCGCCTACAGCATAGCCAGCGCCAATTATGAGGAAGAACTGGAATTCCTCAGCATCAAGGTGCAGGACGGCCCACTCACTTCACGGCTGCAGAATATCAAGCCTGGCGATGAACTGCTGATCAGCAGCAAACCTACCGGCACTCTGGTCGCCGATCACCTGCTGCCTGGCCGCAATCTGTATCTGCTGGCTACCGGCACCGGCCTTGCGCCATTTATGAGCATCATCCGCGATCCGGATATTTACGAGCGCTTTGAGAAAGTTATTCTGGTGCACGGGGTTCGGCGCATAACGGATCTTGCCTACCACGATTACATCAGCACAGAACTGTCAAAGAATGAATTTTTTGGCGAACAGGTGCAGCAGCAGCTGATTTATTATCCTGCGGTAACTCGAGAAGAATTTGTCCATAGAGGCCGCATCACCGAGTTGATGCTGAGTGGCAAATTGTTTGCTGATACGGGGCTGCCGCAAGCGAATCTGGATGACGACCGATTCATGCTGTGCGGTAGCACCTCGATGCTCAAAGATGTTGCGAAGATCCTTGATGGCTGGGGCTTTAAAGAATCCCGGCATGGCATTCAGGAGCACTACGTGATTGAGCGGGCGTTTGTGGACTGATCAGCTGTAGAAAAATCCTACCAGACAACCTTTCGCATCAGGGATGTCATCCATATTCACTTTGCCGCCAGCCAGTACTGTATCCAGAGCATCTCTCAGGTAGGTGTGGTTGGCATTCACGCGCTGTGTTTCATAGCCCAGCATGTCATCGATCGGGCCGCGGAAATGCACTTCGCGGGTACGCGGATCAACGATAAATACTTCTGCTGTTCTCTCTACGCCCAGCGATCGCGCCACGGACTGGTCGGTATCCTTCAGAATAGGGAAGTCTATTTTAAACTCGGTAGCTTCCTTGGCGATGCGGGGAATATCGTCCTGGATGAACGAGTTCAACATCAGGAATTCAATATTTTTGCTTGCGTAATCTTCTCTGACCGCAAGATAAGTTGGCACGGACAGACGTGCAATTGGGCAACCTGAACCATGAACATACATGACAATGAAGTCTTTATCTTCATACTCACTCAGGGCATGGGTCTTGCCCAGATGGTCAGTCAGCTCAAAATCTTTCATGGTTTTCAGATAGCCATCCGCGTTCGCAATGAACGGTAACAGAGACAATATGGCGACCAGTAAAACTCTTGGGGATATTTTCATTTTCTATGCTCCTCCTGAATTCAGCCCCTTATTGAAAGAACAAGGGACGTTCTAAACACCAGCATACAAGTAATCAGAACAATAATTTTGATTCATATCAAGCCACAGATTGTGACTAATTGTGAGAGCGCCTGCTATCTGCGGCTAAAGGCGCTGAACTGCCCTCATGATTGGGCAAAGTGAGGTGCTGGGTGAGAGTATTGCGCATATACTGACATTTACAGCCTGAACCTGCGATGAATAATTTTAAGTCGGAGATGTTTATGAACAAAAGCCTGATTGTTGGCGTCTGTCTACTGGTGTCGGCGCCAGGATTTGCCGCCGAGGAGTATAGCGCGCCTCGCACAGCGTTTGGTCACCCTGATCTGCAGGGTATCTGGACCAATGCATCACAAACTCCGCTGGAGCGTCCACGTGACCTGGGCACTCAGCGCGCCTTCACGGTGGAGCAGGCGCGCAATCAGGAACAGGCTTGGGTGAATTATATCGATGAGCGATCCGCGCCCAGTGATCCTAACCGCCCTCCACCCACTGACACTAATACGGCACTGGGCTACGATAACTTCTGGGTCGATATGGGCACCAATGTTATCAGTATCGACGGCGAATTTCGGACCTCCATAGTCGTCGAACCTGAGAATGGGCGCATTCCTTTTATTGAAGGGGCTAACCGGTCAGGCCGACCTGCCGGCGCGAACGGCGAGAATCGGGGCGCCTATGATGGACCCGAAGCCCGGCCGCTGGGTGAGAGGTGTTTACTATCCTTTGGTTCCAGCAGCGGGCCGCCCATGCTGCCGGTGATGTATAACAATAACTATCAGATTGTGCAGACCCAGGACTACGCGGTCATTCTGGTGGAGATGGTGCACGACGCTCGCATAGTGCCGCTGCGCAACAGCCACAGCGAGCACAGCATGCCAAAGTGGATGGGTGACTCAATCGGCTATTATGAAGGTGACACTCTGGTTGTGGAAACGACCAACTTCAACCCCCTGCAAAGCTTTCGTGGTTCAACGCCGGATTTAAAGGTAACCGAGCGCTTCACCCGGGTAGCCGATGGCAAGATTAATTATCGCTTCACCATTGAGGATCCTGCTGTGTTCAGTGCACCCTGGAGCGGTGAAATAGCGATGTATCGTCGCCCAGAGGTCGAAAAGATGTACGAGTATGCGTGCCATGAAGGCAATTATGCGCTGCCTGGTATTCTTGCCGGTGCCAGAATGGGAGAGAGTGAGACGGCGGCCTCCAACTGAGCTTCGAAGACTGGCAGGAAAGCTGAAAGGTAGGCTGAAAGGTAGGCTGTAAAAAAAGCGGGGTGCAGCAATGCCTCCCGCTTTTTTTATCTCCGTCAGCATGAGCTGCCTCGGTATAGCTATTGAGTAGCCTGGGTATAGCCAGAGTGCATGAGCTCCGTTAAACGGGTATAGTTCACCGGTTTCCTCTGAATCAGATCAGCCTTGGGCCTTGGGTAAAAAAGTCATGCAGTCGACTCTGTCGCGGTTATACATTCAGCTGGTCTTCAAACGGCCCTGGCTTGCCATTGCTCTGGTGCTGGCGCTGGTGCTTATTTTCGGCTGGTTCGCTCAGTACTTTCGCCTCGATGTCTCAGCAGATTCGCTGTTACTGGAAGGCGACAAGGACCTGGAATACTCGCGTGAAATAAATCAACGCTATGGTGTGCGTGATTCAGTGATTGTTGCTTTTACGCCCCCAGGCGATTTGTTCAGTCGCGATTCACTGGCACTGATGGCTGAATTGCGTGATGACCTGCTTGCTTTGGAGCGTGTTGAATCGGTCGACTCAGTTTTGAATGTGCCGATTTTCGCAGACACCCCTTTGATGGGTATATCGGAAGACTATCTTACCGTGATGGACCCCGATATTGATCTCGAAGCTGCCCGTCAGGAGCTGATGAACAGCCCGGTATTCAGTAATGCGGTGATCAGCCCCGACGGTCAGACTGCGGCATTGCTGGTCAGTTTCGCGATTGACCAACGTTATATAGAACTGATAAATCGCCGCACCGACCTGCGCAACCAGCAGCAGGAGTCAGGTCTGAGTGAAGCTGAAAGAGCGGAACTTGAGCAGGTGAGCGGTGAATTTGAAGTGCACAGTGACGCTGCTGCGGATCTTCGCCATCAGGATATTACTGAGATTCGAAATATTCTGGATTCGTATCAGGACCGGGCGGAACTGTATCTGGGCGGTGCGCCAATGATTGCCGACGATCTGGTGACGTTTGTGCAGTCTGATCTGGCCAAGTTCAGTCTCGGTGTGTTCGCGTTCATTGTGCTGGTGCTGGGCTTGATTTTCAGAAGCATACGCTGGGTCGCCGTACCGCTGCTCTGCTGTGCAGTAACCGGCATCATCGTGGTTGGCATACTGGGTCTGATGGATTGGCGAGTGACCGTGGTGTCATCAAATTTCATGTCACTGCTGCTGATTATTACCATCTCGCTGAATATGTATCTGATTGTGCGTTACCGGGAATTGCGGGCAACGCGTCATTTCAGCAATCATGACAAACTGTTGCGCCATGCCGTCCTGGTGATGTTCAAGCCCTGCTTATATACCGCATTAACCACCATCGTTGCTTTCGGGTCCCTGGTGGTCAGTGGTATCACGCCAATCATTTCCTTTGGCTGGATTATGGTGATGGGGGTGATTACTGCCTTGGTGGTGGTGTTCACATTGTTCCCTGCGGTGCTGACTCTGCTGCCAAAAGAGGAGCTGTCGCGCCAAGGTGATTTAAAACTTAATCTAACCAGCGCACTGGCCCGAGGCACTGACAAACTGGGCAATAAGGTGTTGTATTTTTATGCGGCAGTGCTGTTGATCAGCATTGGCGGTTTAAGCCGATTACAGGTCGAAAACAGTTTCATTGGCTACTTCAGTGAAGATACCGAGATCTATCAGGGCATGACGCTGTTCGATCAGAAGCTGGGCGGCACGCTTTCCTTCGATGTGGTGATTGATCTGCCTGAGGCGGAAGCCGACAGTTTCGACGATGGCTTCGACGATGGTTTTGGTGACGGTTCTGGCGGCGAGGGTAACGAGGCCTATTGGTTCACCGGCGCTAAAATGGATGACATTAAAGCGATCCATGAATATCTGCAGACCTTCCCGCATACCGGCAAGGTGGTATCCTTTGGTGCGGTAATCGAACTGGCCGAGCAGCTTAATAACGATCAGCCGGTCGACAGCTTTGTCTGGGCTCTGTTGTATTCAATGATTCCGGAAGCCCTGAAGTCAACGGTATTAACGCCCTACGTATCAGTTGCTGAAAATCAGCTGCGTTTTAATGTCCGGGTTATTGAATCCGACCCGGATCTTAGCCGTAACCAGCTGATCAAAGATGTAAAACAGGGTTTGATAGACGACTTTGGTTTCGAGCCGGAACAGGTCAATATCACCGGCATTCTGGTGATGTACAACAATGTGCTGCAGAGTCTGTACAAGTCGCAGATATTGACCCTGGGTGTGGTGCTGGGCGCCATCATGTTGATGTTTATGGTGTTGTTCCGTTCTCTGAAAGTTGCTGTGCTGTGCATCATTCCGAATATTATCGCGGCGTTTTTCGTGCTCGGGCTGATGGGTTGGCTGGCGATTCCACTGGATATAATGACCATTACGATTGCGGCAATTTCCATAGGCATTGGTGTCGACAATACCATCCAGTATATGTACCGCTTTAAACGGGAGTTCCACCGTATCGGTAACTATCAGCAAACCATGTTTTACTGTCACAGCAGCATTGCGCGGGCCATGTACTTTACATCCATGACTATCGTTGCTGGCTTTTCAATTCTGGTGTTGTCAAATTTCATCCCCACTATTGTCTTCGGGCTGTTGACCAGTATCGCGATGTTGATCGCGCTGTTCGGCGCTTTAACGCTGCTGCCGCAGTTACTGATCACCTTCAAACCACTGGGCCAGGAGCATGCAATTATCAGCTCTGAACCGATTTAATACCGATCAAATTTTTACCGATTTTAATACCGACTAATTTTTAATTGTGGAGAAACAAGAATGTTGAACAAGAACCCCGAAAAGGAAGCAACCGAGCCAGTTGCCACTCGCTTCCTTGATGAGAAATTATTTAAATCGCGCGCATTGACCCTGTTCGGCGATGTTGATGAGAAGCTTGCTCGAAATATAACTGAAAGATTGCTCGCTCTTGCTGCGGAGTCCGATGAACCGATAACTCTTTACATCAGCTCGCCTGGTGGTCATGTCGAGTCTGGTGATGTGATCTACGACATTATTAAGTTCATTAAGCCTGAGGTACATGTCATCGGTACCGGTTGGGTAGCCAGTGCCGCTACCACCATCTATCTGGCCGCCAAAAAAGAAAATCGCTATGCCTTGCCTAATACGCGTTTTCTGGTTCATCAGCCATCGGGAGGCTCAAGAGGCAGCGCTTCAGACATTAAAATCCAGGCCGAGCAGATCATTAAAATGCGGGCTCGAATCAATAGATTGATTGCCGATGAAACCGGACAGCCACTGGAGCGTGTTGTCAAAGATACTGATCGGGATTACTGGATGACAGTAGACGAAGCAATTGAATACGGGATAGTAGGCAAGCAGATCCGAAGCGTGAGTGAGATCAACTGAATGACAGGGTAACTCAGACGTTGGGTTACCCGTACATTGCGAAGTTCAATGCTTTATCAGAGCGGTTTATCAGGGCACCTGCCGAGAGACTTGTTTGTTGAATTGTGCCTGCTGATTGCGGACCAGCGCGCAGATGACGTGGTAATCAGGCTGGCAGGACAGGGCTCGGGCCATCGCCGTCGTGGCATCAATAAGCTGCACCAGAACGCGTCCGTAAACACCTTGGTATTCCACTTCGATGGTTGCTGAATCACCGTTAATAATGCCATTGCTGGCAACCCACTCCAGACCCATTGATTCGATGGATTCGACCGCAAATTGATTGCCGGACCGAGTGACTCTGATGACGAATGGACTGTCTTCAGCGGCCCATACACCGCTCCATGCACTCTCCAGACCATTTGGAACCGCCTGTAAATAGGGCTGCGCATGATGTGGTGTCTGAGCGTGGCCGCCAGCGCTGAACAACAGGCAAGCAAGCAGCAGGGTGAAGGTTCTGGCACCTGAAGAACTAAGCAGTCTGTTGATAGTGTCTTGCTCCTGCCTGTTGAGAGTTACAAGAACTCGCATGATTAAACGGGTAAATCCAAAGCCATTCCAAATAAAGGCCCATGGTACAGAGCCACAAGACCCCAGACGCTGAGGCCAAGGAGTATAGCAGCAATATCCCATTGAATTGAAATCTGTGCTGGTGGTCTGGATTGTCTCGCTGATCTGTATAAGCCAGTTGAAGCCTTCACCAGCGCTGCCAAAGCCAGACTGCCAAATAGCAACATGGACGCAAGGTCACCATTACTGATCAGGTGCGCCCCTCCCCATAAAAGAACCCCTGCATAGATGGGATGTTGCAGATTGCGTTTCAAATAGCCTGCGGGCAGTAATTCAGATGCTGACAGAATGAATGCAAACAGGGTCAAAGGATAAGTGATTTCCCGCCACTGCCAGGGCGGCACCCATATTTGTATGAATGGAGATTCTGTCCTGCCCAGAATAATCAAGGCTGTGCCGCCGATGGCGAAGAGGCTGATAGATGCTCGATAAAACCACATACCGTTAAGGTTAATCAGCCGGCGGCGCAGGCCAATCTCCCGGCTCATGATCGCTGCAACTAACAGGGTGATTCCACATATCAGGATTGGCACCGATTGATTTCCCCCGGGCCGGTAAAGCCTGTGCTTTTTGAGTGGTCAACATACCGTGCAGCAAATCCAAAGTACACAGTGCCGTATGGTTTCAATCTGATGTT